>Ga0307928_10000040_pt1 | contig 67356 bp, 116 predicted proteins | sample AceLakmetagen232_FD_201815 | JGI IMG/M metagenome (GOLD analysis project Ga0307928, IMG submission 201815) | Saline water microbial communities from Ace Lake, Antarctica - #232 | ecosystem: Environmental > Aquatic > Non-marine Saline and Alkaline > Saline | place: Antarctica: Ace Lake...
GCGTTCTGGGATCGTGTCAAAGACCTAATCGGTATTGTCAAGCCAGGAGTAGACGCACTTGTGGCGCTAAGTCAATTTAGCTCTAAAATGACCTTCTCGGGTAAGGCATTTGCGGATGCGCTTGTCATTGTGGCGCAACAGCTCCGAGATGCGCTAGACGAAGTAGACACAGAGATAGATATGACGACTGCAATAACGTGGTGGGGCGAGGTTCTTGAGCTAATCGGGGTTGTCAAGCCTGGCATAGCAGCATTGGCAGAGCTAGGCAAGTTTACCAAGGTCTCAGGGCTAGAAAAGAAGTGGGGCGATTTTGAAGAGCAAATCAACTTCGTCGCCGTGCGCATATCTGGCCTTGCGGGAACGATGGACACCGAATATCTGCCAGACGCGACCGCCTTCCGTGACGGAATGCAGGCAATCCAAGAGCTATTCGCCGAGGGCATCGGATATTTGGGCGGCGTCGGGGTAGACGGGATCGGCTCTGTGCTCTTGGCGATAGACAGATTTAAGGTCAGTCTGTGGCACTTGATGGGTAGCCTGGGCGACGTGGTAAGCAGGGGCCTAACGGGGATACATGCTGCTATCTGGGCGGCCATACCGAGCGTGCATGAAGCGGGTTATGCTTATGGGCTGACTCTGGGCAACAGCATCGTGCAGGGCTACATGGCAGGAATAGGCCAACTGCCCGCTCTGCCAAGCGCGAACATACCGGCGAATGCGGCTTTGGCGGCAAGAGCACCGGCGGCTGGGAGCGCAACCAACAACAACGTCACGGTGAATATCGGCGACATAAACAACGGTCTCGATTGGGAAGGCGCTAATGGCCGAATCAGGCAGACCGTCCGCGACGCGATAAGAGGGGGATAGGATGGCAAACGTTCCGATATTTGAGATAACAGATGGAACGACAACGATCTCGCTAATGAACAGAACCGGCTTTGTGCTGCGCGATTGGAGCCCGTCCAGGCCCCAGTATAAAGGCGGCGGCGTGCGCATCAACTCGCCACTGGCAACCGGCTCTGCTTTGACAATGACCGAATACACAAACATTATAGACACGTTCGAGATAGTCAGCAAACATGCTAGCCAGGATTTGCTTATTCGCGAATCACAGGATGTTGATAGGCTTTTGCTAAAGGCAGTCAACTATTGGGTCGCGGACTGGCAGACCGATCCGGTATACCTCATAGCCAGGGGGCCGCAAGAGACGAACATCCGCTATGCCACGATCAAGAGCTACGCTATTCCCGGCACTACGAACCCCTATGCGCAGCCGTTCTTTAGCAACATTGACGATCCTGGCGACACGATGCTTCTGACCATCGAGCACGGCATCTGGCAAGCGGACATACCAGGATCGGCTACGTGTGTAGAGACAAGCGCGCAACAGGACTATTACAAGGTAGACGATGATATTTACTATCCAACGGAGAGCGCGGATGACTGCTTTGTAACGGTAGGGACGGCGGCGATAACTCTCGCGGGCGCTACCGATGCCTTCGGCGCCGATGCCGTCAATGGCTCTCTGCATAATGGTGTGCGCTTTAGGAGCGTCACAATACCGGTGGGGGCTACGATAGTATCTGCGTTCATACGTTATACTAGCAACAACGCCGATGCAAGCGCAACCTGCAATGCAGACCTATATGGCGAGTCCAGCATAGTGCCCGCCCTATTTACAACTTTTGTAGATTTCCAGGCCCGCGTTAGAACGACCGCAAAAGTAGACTGGGACAATATCGGGGCTTGGGTGCTTGCCACGCAATACGACACGCCGGACATTACAGCGCTCGTGCAAGAGATCATCGACATTGGCGGCTGGGCATCTGGCAACAACATGTGCATCTTTGCGCAAGACGACGGCTCAACCGCCGTGGCTAGACGCTTCCCCGCTTCGTGGGATAACGTGACCTACGATGAGCCAGAGCTACACGTCAAATGGACAGCCCCAACCGATATAACCTTTGGGCGGTCTGCTACATGCACAGATGAGGTGTACGTAGGAAACAAGCAAGTGCAAGCACAGCTAACCCATATCTACCGCTGGCGACCGGGGGGGCTTTGGTCAGCCAATCTAATCGGTAACGGCGCGGCCTTCAGCCTTTGGCACAACCCCGTAGCCGACAATTATATGTGCTACTTTGGCATAGATAGCGCCGTCCCAGATAGCGGCCCGTTTGGCTCGCTGGTGTTCGACATAAGCCAAGCAAGCGTGTACACGGGGAATGCCGATGCGGACTGGGAATATTGGAACGGCGCCTGGGTTGCACTTGACGTAATGGATGGGACAACGTTCGACGAAGACCCAAGCGAGGAGCACAACCCATTCGAGGAGACCGGCGTAGGCTCGGTGCATTTCAGGCAGCCGTCCGACTGGGATAACACAAAGGATGTGAACGGCGTGACCGGCTGGTGGGTGCGAGTCGTGGCAAACATACCAGTGCCGCCAGGTGACGCTATTGCCCCACAGCCACAGCACGACGGGGCCGCCAGAGACGTCTATACCGTCGTTGTGTCAGGCGTGGCCATTGATAGCGCGGAGGTGCTAGGCGATATTCCGGCACTCTTGCGCATCGAGGCGCACGGGCAAACGGAATGGCTAGAAGATGAGGCGCAAGCCAATGTTAACTTGTGGATAAGCCGCGTGCTGGTGGGCTTGCGCTCAGACGCCCGGAACCCTAGACCGTTCTACCCCTACTTGGGCATAACGGCCAACAACCAGTACCCCGGAGGTTGGTTCGATCCCGCAGACCCTATACCCCCGGAAGGCTGGCTCTGGGCAAGTGGCGGGTACGCGGGATCTACCAATATAGATGATACAACAGCCGCAACAGGCGACGCTACTCAAGTTGACTTTGCGGGTATCACCGCAATGCGGCCGGTAGGCCGTGGCATGATAGGCGGCACGACAGTCCTGAGCTATAGCGGCGCGTTCCATTGCTTCTTGCGTTACAAGTGCCTCGCCGGGGCCGATGGGGACATGCAAGCGCAGATAGCTTTTTCTCTGGGCGGCTCGCCAGTTACGACCATCGTGGGCAATCTAATGGTTGGCCCCGACTTTCAAATGGTAGACTTGGGGCGCGTGTCGTTGCCACCCGCTTCAAGCCCCACAACCACTTTTGTCGAAATGTCAGTATATCCGTATCTGTCTTGTCTCGTGGCCGGCGCTCACCAGGCGTGGCTATACGAGGTGATCCTTATACCGGCCGACGAATGGCTGGGCGATTTCCAATGCCCCATCGTTACTTTACCGATACCGACGCCCGCTATTCTCGTAAAGGGCCGCTATCTGGGAATCGACTCAGTGACATATCCTAAAAGGACGGCCACGGCTTGGATGTCAAGAGAGCCGGTATGGTTGGGGGGTGAGTACGCCTCATGGTTGCCGTATATGGCGAAACCGTCTATCTTGCAGCCCAACGCAGCCCAACATCTCTACTTTCTGATGATGCAAACAACTCACCCTAACACGCCCGTTAATCGCTTTTACGCCCCGCCAGGTTTGGCGGTGACCGTGCTAACGACGGCGACAGCGCGGTACTTGAACATGCGCGGGGCTAGATAACCCTTGACATTCCATATCCCATATGCTATAATTGAATAGGCAGGTATAGTATAGAGGGGGGTTATGATGAAAAAGTTGCGGATTGGTCTGGTTGTGTTGCTGTTCTTGGTTTTTGCAGGGAAGATCGGGGCTCAACATTATGAGGTGGGGCGTATAGACTTGCAACGAGCCGCGCCACGGGGCGATGATTCGTGGATTACTGATCTTGAGGTAAGCGGTTTTCGCCCAGGGGCTTCCGTATTGCCACATAATACAACTTGTGATCAATATGGACGCTTCCTCTTTTGGCTACCATCTGGCGAATGGAAAGTAAGCGTTAAATCACAACACTCGCTAGGAACTATCCGTCCTATTCAGGGAAGAGTGTCAGGCGATACGGGCTTTGGCCTACTCTTGGAAGGCGATGCTAATAATGATAACGTCATTGACGATCTGGACTTCGCCATATTGACTGACGTTTATTGGACAGATAGCCCACTTGCAGACTTCAACCAGGACGGGCAAGTCAACGCGCTAGACTTTTCGTTACTCAATTCCAACTACGGGCGGAAGGGGCCGATTTGCTATACATATCTAGCACAGGTGAGTAAGTAGTGGGCGAATTTCAGTCATTAGGTCTCTCAATATCGCTCTTTAAGCCGGACATTGCCTTTACGGCTGGTAGCCCCAACACTGTGGTCATTACACCAGAGGGCCAATTTGTAGAGGCGATAGCTAGTCAGGTCGCCGACTATGGTCATATTCTGAGGGCCTTTGGCGGTTATCATAGCGCATCATTCTCGATCAACGTCAACCAGCCCGACCTGGAACGCTGGTATCAGGACGGCCTGGGGATGCACGTAGAGGTAAAGGACGAGGCGGCGACGACGGTATTTGAGGGCTTTGTGGCGCAGTTGAGCATAAGCGAGGGGCCGCTGTCTATCGTGCGCGGGTCGCTGATCGATGCGGGCAACCGTGTGGACGTGGCATACTCAAAGATATTAGACGTGGACATGATACCACCAAGCTCCGGGGAACGCAAGCGAACGGACGTAGGAGAGAATGACGCCAGCCAGCGGAAATATGGCGTGTTGCCATTACAGTTATCTTGTGGCGATGCTACAGATGTAGGCGCGGCGCAGATACGGGATAGGTGGCTTGCCGAACATGCGTTGCCAGAACGTACGGAGAGCCTGACCTTGGAGGGCGCGGCAACACCGGCGGTGAGGTTCAACTGCCTGGGATATAATGCGCGGCTAGGCTGGCCGTATAGACAGATAGCCGTCTCCGATGAGGGCAACATTTCGACCAAGATAGCGGCCGTTTTAGATGCGGATGTAAACGGTCTATTCTCATCGGCCAATGCAGAGATTGTAGCCAATACGCTGCAAGTACCGCTCTATGAGGACAGCGACCGTGACGCCTGGAGCATTCTCAAGAGTCTGACGGCGGCGGGCGATGCGGCGTTCAACAGATACATTCTGGGCGTTTGGGCTGACCGGCGAGTTAAATACGCGGCCATCCCAACCGAGGTAGAATACAACCAATACGTCACGAGCGAGCGCCAGTCTATTTCGTATGTTGACGGTAGAGAGATCAAGCCCTGGAACGTGCTCCCCGGGAAGTGGCTGCGCAAGCCGGACTTTTTGACGGGGTATACGTTTGAAGGTACAGACTTGAGGGACGATCCGCGAACGCTATTTATTGAGAGCGTAAGCTATTCAGCGCCTTGGGGCTTGACGCTGCAAGGTGGCCAGACGGATACAATCTCACAAGTTTTGAGCCAACAGGGGCTCCGGGGAGCGGTGGCTTGAGACAAATTCAGGTAGCAAATACAGAGCGGGACGATATAGCAAGCGTTGGTTTACAGGGCAACGGCTTTAGATATTTCCATGGGCCGCTGGAGAACTTTGGGGTCTTCAACGGACAGATAGAGCAGGGCCCTCCTGGACAGGACGAAGCCGAAGCGCCAGAGGGCTGGGTACTATCCGACCCGTGGGCTGAAGGCGGAACATTTCTGCGCATGGCCGGTGGCTATGCGGGGAATTGGTGTGTTCGCGGCTGCAATGCTGGTGCGGGGCGTGGGGTGCGGCTTGTATCATCCAAATATATACCGGTGGCGCAGTCGGCTTATGACAACTATTATATTCAGGGCGCGTTTTATCAGACCAATAACGGACAAGCCTATCTGGGTGTGGAATGTTATAGCGCGGCAAAGGCCATTCTTGGTACGGCGTCGCCCCTCGGCTTATTTGTTCCGGGCGCGGCGTGGGTAAAATACTGGGGCATTCTAGGGCCTGTGGGCACAGCATTCTGGGCCAACACGCGCTATGTGAGAGTAAGAGTAGAGTTACAGAATGACGTGGCGATAAATAACGGATGTGTTTGGGGTGACGATTTCAAGTTTCAACAAATTCAATCGTGGGCTTACCAATTTTTCCAGCAACCATAGAGAGTTTCGTGGTAGTGCATATCATTCTGGTGTGCTAAGAATAAAGGAGACAAAAAGTGGCGAACAATCTAAAAGTAAGTGACGAATCGGCCAATGCGGCCTGTGACGCAGTTGTTGATCTGCTTAATACGGGCAAATTGCAAATCTATGACGGGGCTCAGGCCGCAACAGCAGACACTGCCGTTGGTGCCCAAGTTTTGCTGGCTGAGCTAACATTCGGCAACCCGGCCTTTGGCGCATCGGCTGCGGGCGTGGCGACGGCTAATGCTATCACAAAGGATAGCGCAGCGAACGCTACCGGCACGGCGGCCTGGTTCCGGGTCTTGCAATCGGACGATAGCAAGATGTTCGATGGCAGCGTGGGGACAGCTGGATGCGACTTGAATCTCAACTCGACGGCAATTCAGATAAATGCCGAGGTTGAAGTTAGCTCGTTTACGTTCACAGTACCGAAGACGGCATAAGTAACGTGTACCACATCGATATAGTCGGGGACGGCGCAAGGTTGCGGGCGACTTGTAGTGGGCATGACTGGCATGCCCACGAGTCGCCAACCTCTTGATAGCATGGTGTAAAATATGGCTTGGAATGAAATAAGTTCTAAACGGGCCAGAAGAGCTAAACACTATTCTAATCCCGAAGAGCCAAACAAGAAATTGGGCGTGTTTACTCTGTCTACCCTGCATTATCCTAGTGCGGGGCCAGACAGTGATGCCTATGACTCCGAAATAGATTGCGCCCCGCAACGTATTGACAGCCCACAACTTGACGGCTGGCGAGTCGTGCAGAACAACTGGCATTATGCAATCGGCAAGCCAGGGGACAAGGAAACAGATGGTTGGGTTGGCTTTGGTGGCAGGCAAGGTGCTCATTGGCTAAAATCTCGATTGTTGAGGGTGGGCTATTTGCACTGGCCTACAAGGGCCTGGCAGGATATAGGTGGCGCGCCAAACTATGACCGCACAAATCTGTCAAAGTCTATTAAAACAGAGGCCGTGGGGCCCAACGAATCCATTATCAATACAGCTGGAATTGCTAACTGGGCTGATTTGTGGCAAACGCCAAATGAAGGCTCTCTGTCTGCCAGTTGGCGCATCGATGGTGCTAGGCTAAAAGAAGAGATTACGCTAAATCGGGCGGGACGCGAGTGGATCACGGAAAACAGGCCGCCCACCACAGCCCCGAATGAAACCTACTTCGGGTTTATGTACCAGCTCGACGTGAGTGATATCCCAAGGTGGGTTAAGCGCGGTATTCTGCAAGACATCAACGGCGATTTTGACGATGATGACGGCACGGCCCAAGTTGAACTCCGCGACGCACTGGATAGAGCCGTTGCCTTTTTGCCCATTAGCCATGCTTACGGGGCAGAAGATGAAAACGGCATCCGTGAGCAAGTCAAATTGCGCAGGCGGTTCTGGAAGTCTCCGGGCGGGGACTACTATTTATTGGTTGGGGCCAAAGTTCCCGACTTGGCCCAGATGCCTGATGGCAACATAGTTTTTGACCCAAGCCCAGACACATTCGAAATCGCGGCTTCTGCGGATGATGACTCTGCCTATGGGGTCGAAGCGGCGTGGCCCCCAACGTGCGATGGTACGTTCGGCACCCATACAATAATGATCAGAAAGACCCCAGCTGCGGCTAATCGCTACGTATATAATGGCTTTGTGCGGTGGGACACATCTTCGTTGTCTGGGAACACTCCTACAGGTGCCACATTACGCATATATGTCTCTAGTGTCGCTGACGCCGACGGTAGGGACTTGACCGCAGATTGGTATACGGCGTGGCCCATTAGTTGTGATGATTACACGGCTACTGCGGGAACTGATGCTATTTCTGGGGAAGACCTGACTAATTTCACTGATGACCAGGACAATGATGTCACATTAGATAACGTTGATGGCGTTAGCACAAGCGGTTATACGGGATTGCGCCTCCACATAAGTGGCGGCGAACCATCTGGTGACAACAAGTTGTCGTTTTCTGGTTATGATGACAATTCTCAGGATAATGCTCGCCTCATCGTCGCTTATACGGAGCCTACGGGCACCACGGGCACAGTCGCAGTCTCTACACAAATCGCCACCGTTGCGATAGCCGCGCTACTAATATTCGGTGCCACGTCTGCTGTCTCCGCGCAGCCCGCAGCCACCGCAATACAAGGAGTGTTGGCATTCGCCGCGACTGGCGCTGTCTCTACGCAACCTGCAAGCATTGCGGCATCTGGCACATCTCTATTAGCTATCACGGGTACGGGCGTAGTCTCTACACAACCGGCTAGCGTCGTAGCTTCAGGCACGTCTATACTTGACATCACGGGTATCGGGGCCGTTACCACGCAGCCTGTTTCGGTCTCCGCTGCTACCGCTCTAACTTTCGATGCTATAGTTGCCCTGAGAACGCAGCCTGCTAATGTCGCCGCCAGCGGCACAGCACTGCTAGCGATAACGGGTGCAGGGGCGGTCTCGATGCAGCCCGTCTCAGTCGCCATTGACGCCGAGCTAACTCTCGATGCTGTGGGTGCCGTCACTACCCAGCCCGCCGCAGTTGTCGCTGCAGGATCACTTATTTTTATCGCGACCAGTGCGGCCTCTACACAACCCGCTATCGCTGCCGCTTCAGGGATGTCTCTGTTAGCCATTACGGGGACTGGGGCTGTCACAACGCAGCCTGCCGAAGGAGCGGCAACAGGAACTTTGAGATTTACGGGCACGCTAGCAGTTTCTATGCAACCAGCTATCGTCACCGTTACGGGGACGTCTATACTTGACGTCACGGGGGCTGTGGTCGTAACCTCTCAGGTACCAGAAGTGCTAGGCGCTGGGTTGCTAATATTCAGCGGCCAGGGGGCAGTAATAACGCAACCAATAGTCGTGGTGGCAGTTGGTAGGCGGCGGGTCGATGGCTATCATACATTCCCGCCTTTTAGCAGCATACGTGATCGCACTGTCTTTAGGTGGCCAAACGAAAACTATTAATGCTGGAGCAAGCATGAAGAAACTCTTGGTTCTTGTTACAATAATAACGCTTCTCGTTACTATCGCATCATGCGACACGCGGGTTAGCATAACCACCGCGCCGATCAAGGACGTGCCGAGCGACATTTATGTAATGCACGGCTTCAGTGGTGGTGCGGACAGAGTAACATTGTTTGCTACGTGGGCCAGCTTGAACCCGTCACGCGGGCGTTACGACTGGACTAGGCTCGACGCCTACGTTGCGCAGCACCAAGCCGTATCGCTGATGGTGACGACGCAGCGCAGCGGCTATTATGGTAACGACATCTACATTGACGACACGCCGGGCTGGGTCGGCGGCACTAGACGTATTGCGGTAGGCGACAAGATGCTAGTGTTGCCTGCTTATGATTCGGCGGCGTGGCAAAAAGCCTATCGGGATTTCGTGGCCGCCTTTGGCGCTCATTATGATGACAACCCAAAGATCATAGCGGTAACGGTTGGCATGGGGCTAGACGGCGAGACGCACGCCTACAAACGCGGCACATACGGCGACATTGTAAATGAAGCCTTGCCGGGGTATCTGCCCGCGTTCGAGAAATACGGCAAAGAGTGCGTGGTCTGGTACGCCAATGCGTTTCCAAAGACGCGGCTATATTGCGCGAATAATCCAGGGGGCCAGGCATTCCGCAAGGCGCTATTGGGCGTGATGATTCAGTACCATGTGGGCATCAAAAACGCGGGGCTACAGGTGGACAACCCGACGGGCTGGGGGCCGAACACCTACGAGACGCCAGGCGGTTGCTATCCGATATGGGGGCCTGCTAAAGACCTCGGCGGCACGCTAGGGCTTTGGATAGAATCGCAAAGTGGCAACGTAAACAAAGAGAGCGTCCATTGGGCGATACTATACGCATTGCCGTTCAAGCCCGACGCTATCGATCTACACAAGGAATGGTTTGACTACGATCTGGCCTGGGCGCGCGAGTACATGCAATCCCCGCCCGGCGTGTGGGTGGTGTTTAGAGACGACGAATACGGGCCGTATTTTAGCAACATTGCGCCGGACAGCAAATACTATCTGAGTGGTCGTCCAGGGGACTTTGAGTTTGGCCTGCGCAATAGCACAGACGCCGTGCGAGTCTGGCGCAAAGACCTCCCCGAGACGTGCCATTATCAAGTCGAATCGCGCCAAGTGCGGCAAGGCGAGTTTGTGCTAGATGCTGATATTGCAGGCAGGCTAGTAAGGGTCTGCTATCTGGACACCGACGCGCCGATCGAGATTCGTAGCGGCCAGGAGTCGCATACATTTGGCGGCGGCGGCTCTGGCAGAATGCTCTGGCACGAGCACACATTTGACGCGCCAGCGTACGCTATGTACATAAGCGAGAGCACGCTACACATGGTAGAACTGCTTGCCGCGCCTACACCTACCGCAACACCCAGCGCAACGGCTACAGATACGCCAACGAGCACGCCAAGTGCCACGGCTACCGAGACGGTGACGCCAAGTGCCACGCCTACGGCAGTTGTTTCCAAAACGGAAACAACTGCAACGCCAACTATTTCCAAAACGGAAACGGTTGCCCCCATAACAGCGACGCCTACAGCAAAGCCTTGCTGGGCGAGAGAGAACTTTACCTGGAACGAACGCCAGAACATCGTCCTACAGGGATACCGAGAACTCTGGCGACTTGAAGAGAATATTGATCCCTGGAATGACCCAACGATAATCTTGGGCAATGACGAAAAGCTCGGTGCGCCCGCGACACAAGCCTACACGGTTATAGGTGACGACGGCTGCGAGCTGCTCTGTCGAGGATATACCGACGGCATCATAGTAATCAAACTAAAAGACAACCCCAAAGACGGATGCCGCGACTGGACAGTGGTACTTTGGGACGGCAGCCAAAGATAATTCATCACAGGCTTGGGCGTTGGGGAGACATACAGCGAGCCAAGCACAAGAACAGAGGAAGACATGCCAGGCACAGAGAACGGCCGCGTGACAATGGGGAACTTGAGCACAAAGCTGGATACCGTTATTAAGAAGCTCGATCAAATCGAGGAGCGGGCCTACGAAGATCACGACCGGATTATGTATTTGGAAGGGGGGCAAAGCGAGCATGCCCGCCAGATCGAGACCATGCAGGGCGATATTAGCAAGGTGGAGGGGGCGGTGAAAATCGAGGGGGGTATACAAGCTCTGCTTATAGCGGCGCTAACGGCACTTGGGATCATGAAGTAGAATGAGCTGCACAAGCCGGAATATAGAGTACGCCAGTCGGCGCGATACGTTCAAATTATACGTTCTGGCAGATATTCACCTCGGCAGCAAATACTGCGACGAAAAGCTACTGCGCTCTACCGTTGGGGCCATCAAGCGAGACTCAAAGGCGTTGTGGATCGGATTAGGCGACTATGCCGAATTTATCAATCGGCGCGATCCGCGAGCCAGGGAATCAGAACGCGCAACGTGGCTATGGGGCGAGGACGATCTGGCCATGGTACAGCAAGAACATCTGGCACGGGCACTATCGCCAATAGCCACAAAGTGCATCGGGCTAGTCAAGGGCAATCACGAGGCCGCAATAGAACGCTATTGCGAGCACGATGTTTACCAGCGGCTAGTTGAGTCGTTTATCGAGTCACGATTAAAAGCAGGAATACGAGACAAGCTAAAGTTGGGCGTCAACGGCTTTGTCAGGCTTGCGTTCAGGCGGCAATCTAACGGGGGCATCTGGACGTGCATGATCTATGCTACACACGGATGCGCGGCGGGTCGCAAAATGGGCGGTAAGGCGAACAGACTAGGTGACATCTGGGGCGACGTAGAAGCGGACATAGTGCTGGCCGGACATTCTCACACGCCGCTACGATACCCACGCTGCCGCAAGCGAGCAACGCAAAACGATGAGATGGTCACGAGACAGAGCCTATTGCTAAACGCCGGTTCGCTATTAGGCAATGACGACGTAGGCTGGCCCGAGTACGCAGAGAGCAAAGACTATTCGGTGACCAAGGCGAGCGTGCAGGTTATCACGATTGTGCCGGACAAGCAAATTATAGAATAGGGAGAACAGAACATGCAAATTGACTTTGTGGTTTGGGGTATGGGCGGGGCGGTAGCGACGACGATGATCGTAACGCTGCTAAAGACGCTATTCCCGGACGTGATCAAAGACAGATCGGCGGTCATTGCGGCGGTAGTAACGGGCTTTGTGCTTGCAGGTCTATCGTACGGGGCACAGATCACGCCAGCGGTAGAGACGGTCTTGCAGATCGTCGGGGCTGGCCTACTGGCAGGCTTATCGGCTTGTGGAATTTATAGTGTGACGAAGAAGCGCTAGACAAGCGCTTCCATAATTTAGTTGACGGCGGGCAGGAATGCCTGTTTTCATCATCCTCCTCCGGGGGCTGCCATTCTAACGAGTGGTGGCCCCTAATCTTTTAACACAACTAGACATAATATACGCGCAATCAAGGCCTGGCAAATCATCGAAATATCGCTGATTTAGCAAGATTATGCTTGACATTCCATATGGGGTATGCTATACTATGAATGTCAAGAAGAAGCACAGAGAGAGGAGACAGAGATGGGAAATCTAATCACGGTCAAAAGCAAAGATGGTAGAGCACTCCGGGCCTTCGGGCTACGAAAAGATCAAATCGTTGAGACGGAACTCGGCCCAGGCAAGTGCAAGGGCATAAGCCTCGTAACCAGTCACGTGAACACTTTCGAACTTAGAGCTGGCAAAACATGCCATATGATCGACATCGAGATGGAAGATGGCACAATGTTTAGGGCAAATTACTATGAAGTGAAAGCGAGTTGCCCGACTGACAAGAAACTAGACGAGATTGTAAATGATCTCAATCTTGGCCGAAGGCGACGGGGGCGCTAAGGTTCTAGCGGATCAAGGGCGGGGTTGGAGCCCTCGCCCTGGGCACTTTTGGAAAAGTGGTCGAGGTTTTGAGTGACGGTCTAGTTGTAGAGTTGGAAAACGGCTATCATGTTGAGGGCGATAATTCACAACGGGGGGTAGAAAAATGAGCGCGTATGTTGTGTCAGATGAAACACTAGGCCGAATTATAGCGTTTCTCCGGGAGCCCAGATTCAGCCAGCAAGCACACGGCTTGCTAAAGGGATATGATACGTGGATAGAGACTTCGCGGCGCGAGCTGGCCTCGGCAATGCACGTCATGAACGTTGAAGCGGTGTGCGAGCGATATGCGGACGAGAAGCCAAGCAATTACCCGTTTGTTTTGAAGATCATGCCATCGCCGACGCGGGTACAGTTTGTTTGTAGCCTGAGCTGCTATCTGTACCAGTGCTCAGAGGGCGACGTGCCAAAGTGCGAACTATACAAGGCGCTAGCACAGTGTCGATATGCGGTTGCGCTTGACATCGTGAGGGACATGCCAGAGTACGAAAGGGCCATTGGGGACTAGTGGATCAAGGGCGGGGTTCAAGCCCTCGCCCTGGGCATACTAGACATACAGGGAGGCATGATGCTAGAGCTAACACCGGTTGAGGCAACGGATTTGAGCGGATGCGAGTTGAGCTTGTTTTATCAAGCGCAGGGAATGGCCGAGAAGCAAGCCGATCACAAAGTCCGGCGCATGGCAGAATGGATGACTGAAGAGACGTTTGGGGCAGCCGATCCCTGGTCGTGGATTAGCGCAGAGACAATGCAATATCTGCCAATGGACGCGCTGATTAGGCTAGGTGATTTTTGTGGCGAGAGAATGCGGGCAAGCGATATCGGATCATTCAACATGCTTGCAAGCGCAGAAGCCGCTTTTTTCCTGGACAGGGTGACGTTCGCGGCCTACTATGCAGAATATCGCAAGGCCGCACGAGAGGCGGAGCGATGGGGCGAGCTGCAAGTACTTACATGGAGAGCAAGGAGGAGGCATGATGAAGAGGGCAATTGACACGGTAGGCGACTGGCGGTGTAACGATGGCACATGTATACAATTCTGGAAAGATGATAGCGGCCATTACTGGTATGGTATCTCTGGGTTCAACGAGCGCGGCTTTTACGAGAATCCTGACGAGGGGCCGTTTAGCACTCGAATCAAGGCGCGAACGGCTGCGGCGCAAGAGCCTGAATGGAAGGAGGAGGCATGATGCTATCTGAATATAATCCAAGTGGTCGTTCTGATTCGCCGGTTGACTCTGACCGGTGCAAGGCAAGCGTTCTTGATCACAGCTGGAGACGTCAGTGCAGTCGCAAAGTCTGGCGGGATGGGTGGTGTAAGCAGCATCATCCCGACACGATAGCAGAACGCCGACGGATACGAGACCTGCGAGAGAAGCGACAGATCGACAACGATCCGAGGTTCTTGCTAGCTGACGCACTTGAGGAAATCGCAAGGCTGAAGGCGCGCGTCGCAGAGTTGGAAGCAAATCACGACAAGGAGGCATGATTATGGACTACACGCGCAAGGAGGCGGCGGCCTATCTCAATATGAGCGAGCCGCTGCTGGAGAAGATACTCTACCAGACCCGCGCGCTAAAGCCGTCGTACTATGTAGAGCGAGCGCCGATGTTCACTCAGGAGTCGTTAGATGCTCTACTGGCAGAGCGTGACCATTCGGGGCTTTGCAATGCCAGCGAGGTAGCACGGATGTTGGGGCTATCGCGTCAGGCCATATCGCAACGGATACGGGACGGCAAGTTAGTGCCGGATATGGTCGAGAATCGAGGGCCTAATATTCGTGCCAGGCGCTGGTTCAGAGTAGAGAGGTTCACATGAAGCGACTATTGGCCGCTATCTCGTTTGACATGTTCTTTGCGATGATTGCGCTTTTATTCCTAGGCACTTTGCCTGTTACAGCGGGCTGGATCGTGGCGTCGGCGGTGATGCTTATTATAGCTATATTTGCAAGCGTGGAAGGGAGAGGCAGATGAACGCAAAAACGTGTAGGGAATTAGGAGTGCTTTGGGGCATGGCTGTTCCTGTTCTATTGATCTTGTATTCGTGCGAATTATTGCCCGCCCAGGAAGCATATGAGGGAATGGCAGTATGCGCATTCTTTTGCATTAAGTGGCTTTTGCTTGCTATTGCTAAAGAGCCTGGCGTGCGCCAGTTGACATAAACCATACGCAATCAAGCTCTGGCAAATCATCGAAATATCGTCATTCTGGCACGATTCCCCTTGACATTCCATATGGGATATGCTATACTTATGAATGTAAACGAGTGGCAGATTAGAGAGGAGAAATCGAGATGACGAAAACATACAGTGCGCACATGGTACATGGCGAATACATGAGCGGTTGGAGACCAGCGGATAGCGACCAAGCCAAACAATTGAAGGGGCTGGGGCTTGCTCATTACATGAGCGGCTGGGGAATGCACATCCACGATAGCGTCATTAAAGAGTTGACCAATGGCGCGGCCCCTACTACAGAGGGTGCGACGGTCGAATTTTCTCAGGATGACGTAGATCGCGTTGCCGACCTAATCAAGACCATCCGCGAACGACGCGAGGCAAAGCGCGCTAAAATCCGCATGATCGAATGCGACTGTGGACATACAGTGCCGGAAAATGAGGTAATGCGCGCATCGCTGGGGACGGCATGTTTTGACTGCTATGATCGAATGAGTGACGAGGATGAGTGGTAGACAAAGGAGAGATGATGATGACCTATGCTGAAATGGCAAATGCAAACCGCCACGCGCCAGAAGAGCCGGAACGAGTGTTAGAGCTTACCGGCGCAAAGTCCGTAACTGAGCTGGTGGAATGGTTCGGCGGAATGAACGACGAGGAAATAGCACGGATATGTGACGACATCTGGCCAGATGAGGACAATATGGAACTGGCGGGCAGGGTATCGAGCGTCGTAGCGGATGCTGATGAAATCCGCGCAAACTGGCCGCTATATTACAGCTAGCGGATCAGGGGCGGGGATAGCCCTCGCCCTGGGCACACTAGACATACAGGAGGGCAGCATGAAACTCTACCGGATAGGATTCATTGTGAACGGGGAGCGGTTGCACTGGACGCGGTGGGCGGATAACCTGAGCGATGCTTGGCGAGGCGCAGAGCGGGCTCTGTGTGAGGAGTATTGTGGAGATGCAGAGCTCAAAGCAGTTGAGTATGTTTGTGACTATAAGGGGGCATGATGGACGAAATGAAACGAGCGATCGAGGCGGTCTGGCCGCTGGACGAGCCGCTGATACTCAAAGATGTGTCTACCGCGACGGATAGCGCAACTGCTATCAGCATCAATGATACCATCGTGATCGAGTGGGATGATAGCGGCTATGGCATATCGAACTGGCAGACCGAGAAGGTAGTCGCGTTCGGCAAGTTTAGGCCAGACGAGGTAGTGGTACAGGCGATAACGGCCTACGTCAAGTATAGCGTGCTCGAGGACTTGGGGCGCTATATGGATGCGGAAGCAGAGAAGGCGATAGATGGCGACTTGGCAGAATTTGAGGAAGAAATATCTAAGAGGGGGGCAATGTGAAGAAGTGGAAGAGCGAGATACCTAACGAGATGACTGAGGACTGGCTGCGGGCTGTCGAGGCTTGCCTTGCAGAGCATCGCGAGGCTATTGACGAATTGGCGCGCGGGCGTGACACGGGGCCGCTTGACATGCCAGCACCGTCGGAAGGCTTTGATGACGTCGAGCAAGAGCTTAACTATCTGCGGCCAACCCTTGGCGCCTATCGCAAAAACAACGCCAGGCAAGAGACCCGCATCCAAGAGCTAGAGGCCGAGGTCGCCACAAGCAATGAGCTTCTGTCCGAGATCAACGCCTTGCTCATTGGGCCTATCCCGGGCGTTACGGAGGACAGCGAGGCGTGGAGGATGATTAAGGATATGGCAGAGACATATAGGCATAAGATCGAGGAGGCGCTAGGGGGTAAAGAGCCATGACAAAAACATTTGTACTATTCCCGGTCATCGTGCTATTCCTTGTGGCCCTGCTCTTGCTATCGGCCATGCCTGCTACTATGCCCACGTCGAAGCCAGTTGACGAGGATAGTCTGTGGGCGACCTCGATTGATCTGGACTGCAAAAAGGCCGAGGGCGCAACGGGCTATGTGCTGGGTTATCAAGTGCGCGGTCACGGCAATGTCACGGCTAGGCCACACGCAACGCAGAAGCATGGCACGGACATATACAAAGTGCGGCAGGAGCTATCGCGACGCGGGCCAGATCGAAAGCAAGATTGCCCTCCGTCGGATCGTGTTATTATGGCTATTGAAGTGGCTGGCAAATGGTTCGTTAGCATCTATGGCAGGACGTCACATCTGGAATTGACATGCTTTCAGGTGCGCACTAAGGACTTCGGGCGCCGGTGGCGCAAGCTCTTAGAGATGAACGAATGTTTCGATGACGGCAACTCTCGCAGGGCGTGGTAGATCGTCAATAATTTGTGGGTTAATTTTGAGCAAAAGTATGCTATAATGGTACATATAGGAGGGGATGATGCTATACAAGGTATTGAATGCTGATCTAACACCGGCACACGGGGGATCGTTTGACTATGCTCCATATGCCAAGTCCGGTAAATGGACACCAGGGATCACGAACGTCTGTATTTGCGAACGCGGTTATCATCTAACTACAGACCCGCTAAAGTGGTTGGCGGTTGGGATGCGAGTATTTAAGGCGCAGGGGCGTGGCGCAAGCTCCACCAACGACGACAAAAACGCCTTTGCGTCTATACGCCTCTTGGAGGAAAGGCCAGATCACGTGCCAAAATACTGGCACGATGTAGAAAACTTTGTAGCGAGCATTGCCGCTGTGCCATGGTTCATAAATGGCGAGGCGTTACCAGAGTGGCGGGTATTTGAGACAAGGGCCGCCACAAGGGCCGCCACAAGGGCCGCCACAAGGGACGCCACAAGGGCCGCCACATACGCCGCCACAAGGGCCGCCACATGGGCCGCCACATGGGCCGCCACATGGGGCGCCACAAGGGCCGCCACAAGGGCTGCCACATACGACGCCACATACGACGCCACACACGACGCCACATGGGCCGCCACATGGGCCGCCACATGGGACGCCACATGGGATGCCACAAGGGCCGCCACACTTCTAGCCCGCGTGTTGGTTGTGGCCGCCACAATTGACAAGCAGCACCCGGAACACGCCAAGGCGCGTTGGGATGTTTGGAAGCGCGGGTATGGACTGTACTGCGACGTTGAGGGTGTGCTGTATGTATACAAGCAACCGTAGGAGGGAATGACATGAAGTGGGGCGGTAGCGAGGAGCGCAAGCCGAACACGGCGGGGCTAGTGGCAGGCGTGGCGGCGATACTGGTTATTCTGGGCGGGCTGGCTCTGCTGGGGAGCTATGGCTGGGTATTGGTGGCGCCATGATAGTCTTGCTATTCGTCTTGTGGCTGGCACTGATCGTGGCGGCGGGGCTAGATGAACTCATCTGGGGGAAGGTATAATATGGAACACGTAACGGGTGACATCAAGGAATTGCAAGCGGCCATGTTTGTGCTGATGACTGAGAACAAACGACTAGAGGTCCGTCTATTGGCGGCAGAGGAGACTATCCGCGACTTGGTATCGTTGAGCGGCGAGCTGCGAGATATGGTAGTGGAGGTGGAGCGGGCAGAGGTGACGGCGCGTTGATCAGATGGGACTGTGGAGGGACTAGCATGGAATGGACACGCCGCGATACTTTGGACTAGCTGGCGGCAAGGAACTCAGACGATGCGATGGGTGTTATTTTTGAGGTAGCAGATCGGAGGGGGCATGATGAGCAAAGAACAGGACTTTTTCAAGAGACAGATCGAGGCAGTATGGCCGTTCAGCAGACCGCCGGTTATAACGTGCCCGCCTATCAAGGTCAAGCGGAGTGGCTCCGTTGTAATAAACGAAACGATTGCCATCAAGTGGAGATGCCGTGACTACTGTATCGTAAACTTGCGGACGAAACAGTCGCGGTTGGGGGCATATAAGCGCGAATTGGAACTAATAGCGCGGGCCATTGGTATGTATGCTGAATATCTAGCGCGAACGGGACTGGCAGAAATAGTGGTGACAGAGTAACGTATAGGAGGGAACGATGATGTTAGAACAGAAACAGTTAGCAGCGCTACAGGCGTTTTTCCCAGAGAAGACTATCCAATGGAAGCCGGGGCCGATGGCGAGCGGCAAGACGCTGGCGATGCCGTATCTTGAGGCACGCGATGTTATGCGGCGACTCGATGAGGCGGTGAATGGCAACTGGGAATTTGACTGGGAGCCGATCGGCAATGAGGTAAAAGGAACACTTACGGTTTGTGGCATGACGCGCTGTGACGTAGGCGAGAAGGGTAGCCCCCCCTACGGGGACACTACCAAGGCCGCCGTGAGCGATGCGCTCAAACGGTGCGGGGTACACTTTGGCATTGGCCGGTATCTGTACTATGTCGATCCGCAATGGGTGGCCTATGATGAGGCTAAAAAGAGGATTACGGAAACGCCGCGCTTGCCCAAGTGGGCTATCCCTACAGAGGATACTACAGAGACCGCGAAGGCCCACTGGTCAGCCGATCCCGAGACGATTATCAAGGCCAAGGCCAGGGCGGCCAACGATCTCTCGATGGAGGGCCGGGACGTTGATCGGCTGATTCCCGACTGGACAATCTATGCAACAAAAAAGACTGCCTGGGCGTATCTGAAGCAACACGCGGGCCCGCCAGAAGAGCAGCAAGAGGCCAAACAAGAGACAGATGCCCTTGAGACTCTGCGCACCAAGATACGCAAAGACGCCCTAAACGACGAGACGCCTGCAGAAGAGGGCCATCGCGGTAAAGCGCAAGGTTCTATTGAGGCGCTTTTTGTCAACATCAAGGACAAGGACGTCAAGACCAATATGCGCCACCTGCTAACGGGCTGGATGATCGATAAGCCGTCTAGCAGGGGCGACAATGGCTGGACTCGCGGCGAATGTTACCAGCTTATCACGTGGGCGGCTAGTCAAGACGGTAGCGCCCCACGCGCCGAGGCTATAGCACAGGCGCAACAGATTGTTGAACGGGTAGAGACCGAGGCGGGCCAGCAAAAGTTGGAGGTATAGCATGAAGATGATACTAAGGGGAGGAGTAGCATGAGCCGTAAAGACTATCTACAGAGCCTAACGTACTACAAGCCAGAGGATACGTTCGACGCCCTGATCATGGCCGCTATAGAGAAAGCGGAAGGGAATCCCCTGGAGAGACTAGAAAGAGCGTGGAGGGAGTTCCTCGAGGAAATCGAGAAGCGCACCCGGAGCGACGACGGCTACCTTCCTGGCGAGGTACACGACGAGGACTTGACGCCAGCATCGAATGATGATACAGACCCGTTTGCCGAGCGTCAAGCGGAACGGGATACGGCCCCGCCAGCTAGTGTAGCACGCCGCGAGGATATGCCGGGATATAGGTAGAAGGAGGTCACGGATGAATCGCTTCTGGAAATGGATAACCACGAATCGGGGGCGCGGCATTAATCTTGGCCCATTCACCTTTGAGATAGGCTGTGGCGAGGCCTGGGGACATTGGGGAGTAGGCGGTGATCTATTCAGATATGAAGCCGACGTTTGTCTGCTCGTGATATTCGAGATACGGATATTACTGTTTGGCTGCAACTTGCACGTCTGCGCACAATAGGAGGTAGACAATGCACCAAGCAGGAACAAATGAACCGTCAGCCATGATCCCGGGCCCGTTCGAGACGCTAGACGGCGGGCCGGGGCACACTAGAAGGAGGAAGATCAATGAGCTACAGAAAGGGCAGTAGGGAGCTAAGAGACAGGGCCGACTCTCTCTCGTGGGGAGAGGCCAAGGGCATTTTGGCTGCTGCAAAGGCCAACGGGCTGCAGGGCCCGGCAAAGATAAACCCCGGGCTGACGAAACAGCAGGCATACGACTGTCTTGTTGAGCCGCCAGCGCGAGTGCGCAACGATAGCGACCTGATGAGCATAACCGGCGGCGGCCACCTTGTAGCACAGAATATCTTGCGTGAGTTTGGCTAAAGTATGACGCGCCTAACAAGGGGCGGGTCGGGGAAAGTAACGCCGGCGTGACATAGGAGGATAATGATGGATGATCGACTGAACGAACTAGCATTGATCGAGTGGTATAAGCTAACCGGAAGCAACAAGGAGTGGCCCGACTTTGATAGTGCGCATAAGCTAGACAATGCTATGGCGCTAGTCAAGGCCGTGCTAGACTGGCGGGATATACGTGGCGAATATCAGTGGGTGTTCGAGCTCAAGAGCCCGTCACAAATTCATCATCATGCAGCATGGCCGGTACGTTGGTACGCTGGCTTTTACCCCAACAATCAAGATGACGCTGCCGCCTATGGCGACACGCCTGCCGAGGCCATAACTAAAGCCTTTTTGTGCCTGCGCGGTGTAGACTATGCCTGACGATACTCTGTACTCTGTAAATGGCGAGCTTCCATATGTGCGCAAGCTGGGCCCTGGCAGTTGGAAGGGCTGGGTGATGTGCGAGGTCATTGTAGGGGGCACTATCGGCAAGGGCTTTTGGGAGGCTGGGACGACGGTACAAATTGTGGAACAACATTTGGAGGAGGTGAACGATGAAACGCTTCATGAATTGGCTGACAAAGAATAGGCGACTGGCTTCTGTCTTACTAGGCCCACTAACTGCAGAGCTAGGATGGGGCGAGGGCTGGGGCAACTGGGGCGTGAAGATCGAGGTACTTGCCCTAGAGCCTGGGATACGGATACTGACCATATTCCAGATCAGCGTGCTCTTGCTGGGCTTTGGCATTTACGTTGATTTGCCAGAGAAGAAACATGACACCAACCAACGATGATCCGCCAGGAGGTTGCATCTGGAGCGTGGCAGCGGCCTTTGCCCTCATGGTCGGGTTGGCCTTTGGCGCGCTGCTAGGCCCCGTGATAGGCGCGGGGCTGGGGATTTGCGCGGGAGCTATCATTATAGCAGTGAATATAAAGAGGTAGAAGCTATCATGGCGATGGTGTCGGTGGCGGAATTCGCTAAACTCTTGGGGGTGCATCATAGTAGTGTAGATGCGGCGTGTGTAGCGGGCAAACTTCCCGGCGCTATACGAGACTCGCGCCACCACTGGCGCATTCCCAAGAAACTGGCGGGGAGCTGTACAGTGGTTAAAGTAGGACGCCTAAAGCGTGTCGAGTGGCCGACCGAGATACCAGACATAGAGGACGAGCCAACGGATAGGTGTAGGCTTTGTGGGATTCTATTCGGCGAGGGCGTTGGCTGTGAGTCTAGCGATGATCCGACTATATGTAAAGACTGCAAAGATAGGGAGCTGGAATGATTGTCTATCTGTCGGGCGGGATGCGTTCTGGCTGGCGTGATAAGGTCAAGAGCGCGTTGCCGCAAGTACAATTTCTTGATCCTGCCGAGCACGGCCTGAAAGAGCCAGACCAATATACGGCATGGGACTTGGCTGCTATTCGCAAATGCGATGTGGTGTTTGTGTACTTTGAGGCTACCAACCCGTCGGGGTTTGGCTTATCACTAGAGATTGGCTATGCGCGCGCGCTTGGCAAGGTTGCAATATTGATCGATGAGCAATCAGACAATGACCAGCACAACATTCTGCGCGCCACAAGCGACTGTACGGCTTTGACCTTGCAGGAAGGTATCGAATGGCTACGGTCTATGCAGGCGTGCTATGTTTAGCCTAGACGATAACGCCATTATCAGCTATGGTGGCGGGGTGAACTCAACGGCCATGGCGCTCTTGCTAGTGGATATGTCCTGGTGCGGTCGAATCATCTTTGCTGATACCGGCGCAGAATGGCCTGATACCTACGAATATATAGACTACTTCGAGCACGAATGGCTACAGTCGCGAGAGCTACATATTGAGCGGATAGGCGCAGATTGGCGTATTGAAAACAAAAGGCGCGGCTTGCTCGAATACTGCGAATGGCGCTTAGTTATACCTCTTGTGCATCGGCGGTGGTGTACTGTTGAATATAAGGTCAAGCCAATAAATCGCTGGTGTAAGGAGAACAATGTTACCACGCAATATATTGGTATCGCCGCTGATGAGGCGTACCGCCAGCCAGGCGCAATTCGACCTCTATGCGACTTGAACATTACGCGCGCAGGTTGTATCAAGATTATCAAAGAGCACGGCTTGAATGTGCCACCTCGCAGCAAGTGTATTTGTTGCCCAATGCAGAGCAACGCTGAATGGCGGCGGCTATGGCAAGAACATCCTGATGTCTTTGCGCGGTGTGAGCGATTAGAGCAAAATGTTCAGCGGGCCAAGGGCGCAACATGGTCTGGCGTGGCAACACTTGACGCTAGCGGCAAAACCACACTGGCGATGCGACGTGATGGGTACGAACGACAAATATCGATGGAGGGATTAGAATGATTACATATGCTCACAGGGGCCGCATAACGGTAGCTGTTATAGATGATACTGGCATGGAACGCGAGTACGCCGTGCTGCAACTTGACGAGGAGCTAGCCATAAAGTGCAAATGCGATGCAATGCGAGCGGCCAATAAGGGCACGCTAGAGATATTCGAGGAGGGAATGTGGCGGTACGCGGCAAATGGGTTTGAGCATGGGCCGTTAAGTCCGGAAGCAAGGGAGGCACAGTGCGAAATAAAATAGCTAGAGCCTACTATGCCAGGTGTCGCGATATTTACCGATTCGCCGAGACTGACCAAGATCAGTATCTCTACGAGGCGCACGTCCGAGCACTAAAAGCTATCCGGCGCAGGCATAGCAAGAAGCTGCTCACGAGACACCTACACCAGATACGTCCTATTCTACAGCGCATTCAAGAGAAAGCGTTCGATAATGCTTGACATTGCAGAGAAAATATGGTAAGATAGGAACGTAAGAGAAGCGTCATTATCGTTGCAAGGAGATATTTTCATAATGTGGATTAGCCCCAGAGCACAGGCGATAGCTTCTCTTACAAGCAGCGTCTCCTTATGTGCTTTGGGGCTTTCCGATATGGCGGTGCGAGCCTGACGGATTCAGGCAAGCGGAATACCCGCTTGAGGGCCGGTGTCAAATCCAGCCACCGCCACTGAGCAAATTCATAACAGGAGGAGAACGATGATACCGACAATTCTTATGGCAACACCTATAACTGTTCTATTAATCTCGGCAGGAGGACAATTGTGTACGCACAAACGACTATCGTAGGCAGACTTGGAGCAGATCCAAAAGAGGCATTCTTGCCAGACGGCACGGCGGTTACCACATTCTCGGTGGCTACAGACCGCTCTTGGACAAAGGACGGCGAGAAGCAAAAGCGCACGACATGGTATAGAGTCTCAGCTTTTAGGCGTCTCGCAGAAACGGTAGCTCAATATCTGTCCAAAGGCAAACTCGTCCTGGTAGTTGGCTCTTTAACAGAGCCCAAACCATATCAGGGCAAGGATGGGGAATGGCGAGCAAGTCTGTCGCTTACCGCCGACACGGTAAAATTCCTAAGTCCCCGTAGCGATGCTGCCACGGCTCAGCCCGCAGAGGGATACGCAGAGAAACCGGAAGTGGTCGCAGCCAAGAGAGCGGCTGAGGGTGATGATCTTGGGGAAGACTTGCCGTTCTGAGTGTAACGCCGGCCTGACAAGGAGGATAACGATGGGCTACAGAAAAGGCAGTAGGGAACTAAGAGAGAAGGCTGATCAGCTTACGTGGGGAGAAGCCAAGAGTATTTTGGCTGCCGCAAAAGCCAAGGGGTTGCACGGCAAATCGAAGCTAAATCCTCAGCTGACGAAACAACAGGTATACGACTTGTTTAGCGAGCCTCCGGCGCGAGTGCATAGCGATAGCGATTTGTTAGGCAAAACTGACGGTGGTTATCTGGTGGCGCAGAATATCTTGCGCGAGTTTGGCTGAAATGTAACGCCAGCGTGACATAGGAGGAGGAGGACGCGATGGCTACAGCACTGCTATGGTTTTTGGCAACGCTAGTTATGGGGGCATTGATGGAAGAGGGGGCGTCGCTAGAGGGGGCAGACCCTGTGCTAGTTCTGTGGTGGATGAGTGCGGCATTCCTGTTCGCTGGAATGTCGAATATTGCGGATGCGATACGCGAAAAGTAACGCCGGCCTGACACATTAGAGAGGAGGACACGATGGAACTTCATACACAAGCACACGCCCTGAGACCGTGTAGGCTACTATGCGACAGACTACGCCTCTATACCGCCACGACCTTTCCTAACGGCCCTTGGCGCGGATGCGAGCTAATATTGCGTCGCTGTAAAGCCTTTGGCTTGCTAAAAGACGACGGGAGCGGCTTGCTTGTCGATGTTCTGGCCGAGAATGGCGACATTGTACAGGACTTTCCCGTTACACGAGAGGGATTCGAATATCTGAGACGGCAACTGAGGTTTTGTGTGGAAGCGACATAAGGTGTGACACTATCACCTATACTTGTGGGCATCTATCGGTGATTCTATCCGAGGAGGACAACGTGGAGCAGGTCAATCGAGGGAGCAGAACGCAAACACGGCGGCCAGTATTGCGGCAACCGCGCAGAGTGAATGACGACTCTGGTGGCACGTGGGAATGGAAACAAGATTACTATGACGACTTGACACTCTGGTCGGCTATTCTCGAAACATGTCCGTGGCGTATTGGCGATCCGCTGCAATTTTTGTGGTTGCCTATTGTCAAGATTCGCGTCGAACGGCTGCAAGATATTACGGTAGCTGACATGGAGGCAGAGGGGATAGACATTGCGTCTCACATGCCCTTAGTGCCCTTGCCGTCATTGGATGTGGACAAGCTAGCGCTAGAGATTGGGCGGCGCTTGTGCCAGGAGTTGTGGGATAACATTTATGCAAAGCGTGGTTATAGTTGGGAGACGAATCCACACGTGTGGGTACTGGAAACGGAGGCAACATGCAAAAGCTGATCTCTATCCTGCTAGGGACTATCATTATCGCGCGCATCGTGTATGCTGCGTTCTGCATGGCCGTCGAGGCTACGCTGAACGCCGCCCCATGGCTGGCTATCATTACACATTAGGGAGGCATTGAATTTGCCTACGATAGTTTGTCTCTGTGGTTCTACACGATTCGGCAAGGCGTTCCAAGAGGCCAATCTGCGCGAAACGCTAGACGGCAAGATTGTGCTCGGTGTGGGATGTACTACGCATTCTGACCAAGAGCTATTCGGTCACCTATCCGAATCAGAGCAACGGGAACTCAAGATCAAGTTTGACGAATTGCACTTGCGCAAGATAGACCTGGCCGATGAGGTGCTAATCCTAAATGTTGACGGATACATAGGCGAATCTACGCAGCGCGAGCTGGAATATGCCAAAGCGCAGGGTAAGATTATTAGATTCCTGGAATGATTTGGGGATACTGGGCAAAATAGGACTTGACAAATTCTCACATATCGGCTATAATAGGGCTGTGAGAAAGCTGATAGTCTGAGGAGGGTCTTTTATATGTCAAGAGCTCGCAAGGTTCAACGGACTGGCTTTCTCACAAAAGCAGCTCTCCGCCTTGCGAGTTTTTGTGTATAGGAGCACAGATGGAATACCAATCGTTCCTTGAACAAAAAACCGACTATGGCGCGAGTCACGGATTCGCCCCGCTATTCATGCCGGACTTCCTTTTCGACTTTCAGGCAGCGATAGTTGATTGGGCTATTCGTCTAGGCCGCGCCGCCATCTTTGCCGACTGCGGTATGGGTAAAACGCCAATGCAGCTAGTATGGGCAGAGAATATCATGCGCAAGACCAATAAGCCCGTGCTCATTCTGACGCCGCTTGCGGTGAGCGGCCAGACACTAGAGGAGGCGCAGAAATTCGACATCGAGGCACAACGGGCAACAATTGGACTGAACCCCAAGACGATTCAAGTTGCAAACTATGAGAAGCTACATCATTTCGAGGCGACTGATTATGCGGGCGTCGTCTGTGACGAATCCAGCATTCTCAAAAACTTTCAAGGTAGGCGCAAGGCGGCCATTACAGAGTTTATGCGGCGCATACCATATCGTCTATTATGCACAGCCACCGCCGCTCCCAATGATTGGGTAGAATTAGGCACAAGCTCTGAGGCGCTAGGCTATCTGGGGCATATGGATATGCTGACCAAGTTCTTTACGAACAAAAACAACTCGGCGGCTGTTATGCGCGGCAGATTCGCTCAGGACGGATGGCGGCTAAAGGGACACGCCGCAGAACCGTTTTGGCGGTGGGTATCCTCGTGGGCGAGGGCGGCGCGCAGTCCCTCTGACCTGGGCTTTGACGATGACGGATTCATTTTACCAGCACTCAATGAAAAGCATACATTGGTCAAAGCATCAAAGCCAACGCCAGGGATGCTCTTTGATCTCGCGGCGGTTACATTCCGAGAGGAACGAGAAGCCACGCGCCGAACAATAGACGACCGCTGCGAGACGGCAGCCGCAATGGTAGCGCAACACTACATCTCTATGGTCTGGTGTCACCTAAACGACGAATCAAAAACATTGCATCGAATGATACCTAATTCTGTAGAGGTAACAGGATCGGACTCAGACGAACAGAAAGAGGAGGCTGCGCGGTGGTTTGTTCACGGAACAGAGCAAAAGCGCGTTCTTATTAGTAAGCCCCGCATCTTTGGATTTGGCCTCAATTTCCAACACGCCGCGCATATGACTTACTTTCCCACGCACAGCTATGAGCAATACTACCAAGCCACGCGACGGCTCTGGCGATTCGGGCAAGAGAGACCCGTAATGGTAGATCTCATTTATACCGATGGGGGCAAGCGCATGATGCAAAATCTGGCACGAAAAGCCGAGGGCGCCGATCAGATGTTTAGTGATCTTGTAAAGTACATGGATCAATCAATGACCGTCAAAACCGAGTACAATCAAGTAGACGTGGAGGTCCCGAAATGGATGCAAGCCAGCTAATCACCGACCGCTATGCGCTGTACATGGACGACTGCTGCGAGGTTATGCCTAAATTGCCGGATGGCTCGGTTCATTTCTCGGTCTACTCGCCTCCATTTGCGGGGCTATATCATTACAGTTCCAGTCCGCGAGACTTGAGCAACAGCCGCGACTATGACGAATTCATGGAACATTACAGGTTTGTGGTAGACGAAATCTACAGACTGACCATGCCGGGACGCTCGACGGCGGTACACTGCATGGACATTCCCAACGGGAACACGGGCGGCAAGGATGATCATTTGTACGACTTTCCCGGCGACATCATCCGCCTGCACGCAGATATAGGATTCAAGTACGTGGCGCGGTATCACGTTTGGAAAGAACCGCTAGCAGTGCGCAATCGGACTATGGCAAAGAAACTAGCACATTGGACGATAGTACATGATTCGTCATTATGTGCTGCGGCGGGTGCCGATTATCTGCTAGTATTCAGGCGCAATGGAGATAATCCAGAACCGATAACACACGAGCATGGATTAATCGAATACGCAGGCGCGCGCGATATACCACCCGAATTGCTAAAGCACAAAGGGTTTGAGGGCAATCAGATCAAGAACCGCTATAGTCAGTGGATATGGCGACAATATGCCTCTGCATTCTGGGACGATATTCGGCTTAGCAATGTATTGCCCTACAAGCCTGGGCGCGATAAGGACGACGAGAGACACGTCCATCCATTGCAGCTTGACGTAATTGATAGAGCGCTGGCACTTTGGTCGAATCCTGGCGATACTGTCCTGACGCCATTTATGGGGGTTGGCTCCGAGGTGTATGCTGCGGTCAGGGCTGGCAGGCGGGCGATAGGCATAGAGCTAAAGCAGACCTATTTCAATCAGGCCGTCAAGAACCTGGCTGCCGTTGACGCAGAGAAGGCGACCGAGCCAAAACTAGCAGGGTTCTGAGCAATCCCCGTTGACATTGCAGAGAGTGATCGACGACTTTACGGAATAGGGGGCAAAGTGACAACATTAGGCCCGTATCTGCTAGGCCCAAACGACACGCCAGAGAATGGCATTTATACCGGCGACGCACGGGAGCTTGCTAAAGCGATACCTGACGAAAGTATTGATCTTATCTTTACCGATCCCGTGTATCAGAACACAGACGACTATCGCTGGCTGGCAGAGACGGGGGCGCGGGTGCTGAATCTAACTGGTGCACTCTTGGCATGGTCCGCAACCCCTTGCTTGCCAGAGATATTAATAGCAATGATACCGCCGATGCAGTGGGCTTGGATGTTGTACTGGCAAAAGTATGGCCCCTGTTACCCCGGTAAGCCAGGAATATGCATTATTGCACAATGTCTTTGGCTTGACAAGGGCCAAAGCAAAACGCGCCGCAAGATAGCAGATTGGCAGGGGGCGGCTTTCGACTTGAGTAATAGGCACAGCAAGCACAAGTGGAGTAAGCCAGAGACGGTGCTAGCAAAATGGGCAGACGCCTTTACTTTGCCAGACGCTATCATTTTTGATCCTTTCACCGGCGGCGGCACAGTCCCCGCTGTATGCAAGATGCTAGGCCGCCAGTATCTAGCATTCGAGATAGACGCTGACACCGCAGAGCTGGCCCGTGAGCGAGTGCGCAATACACAGCCGCCGCTACCCGGGCTAGTCATAGAGCAAGCCGAGCTAGACCTAACCGACAAGGAATGCTGATACGTTGGACTTGACAACGTTTAGCATATGTGGTAAACTAGAAGGCGTGGAGAGGCCATGGCACATAGGAAGGTATTTTTATTATGAGGCATCAAAGCCACGAGGTCAAGTGTTCGGCTTCTCCACAGTCGCCAACCCTTCCGCCTTGTGGCTTTTTGCATTATAAGGGTATAGAAATGCCATACAAAGACCCAGAACAGCAACGGGCCTATCAGAAAGCCTATCGAAAGAGCCACAAAGAAGAGGCGGCGGCCTATCGAGAGAGCCACAAAGAAAAAGCCGCCGCATATGCTATTGCCTATCATGTGGCATATCCAGGGAAATTTAACGCTTACATGCGAGCACAGCGCGCGGCGCGCAGCGACGAATTTAGGGCGCGTGATAGAGCATACTATAGGGCCCACCGCGACAAGAAGTTAGCACGGGCCCACATATATAATGAAACCCATCGAGAGAGAGGCAGAGCTACCACTAGGGCATGGCAAAAGGCTAACCCGGAAAAGATAGCCGCCCATAATCTCCATCGCCGAGCGCGCCTCGCGGGGGCTGATGGGCATGGCTATACCGCCGCCGAGCATATTAAGGCGCGATGGGCTATGTGGGGGAATCGCTGCTATATATGTGGCGCACCCGCCGAGGCAACAGATCACGTTATCCCGTTGGCGAGGGGTGGTTCTCATTGGCCTGCTAATCTGAGGCCAATCTGTAAGAGTTGTAATAGTAGGAAGGGCGCGCGACTTCTCCACAAGAAGCGACCTCTTACCCTCGCGCGTTCTGCATTATAGGAGGCAACCATGCGAGAAATAGAGCTAACGCAGGGCAAGGTGGCGCTGGTAGATGCCGACATGTATGAGGAATTGAACCAGCACAAATGGTGCGCCTGCAATATGGGGGGGCAACATGATTCGTGTAATCATTCGAGACGTTGACGATCGCAATGGCGAACTACTGGGCGAGTTTGCAGCTGAAGACTTAGCGACGCTAGTCAAGGTAGTAAGCGCTTCCCCCGTCTATAATGGCTTTAATGGCAAAACTTGCCAGTTCTGCCTAGCTCATTTTGTGCTTGACGACGACGGGGCGTATTTCGAGATCATCGTAGAGAAGGACTAGCAATATGCCCAGATGGCGTAAGCTGCATGTAAAGACGACCGAGAGCGACGACATAAATGACATGCCCGATGATTTCGCGCGGCTCTTGTGGCTTATGCTACCCCTGGCGCTCGACGGCGAAGGGCGCGGCAAGGACAATTCTGCATGGGTAAAATCAAAGCTCATGCCCATGCGCCTTGACGTAACATGTGAGATGATCGAGACTGCTATGCTTTGGTATAGTGACCGTGGCATGATAGAGAGATACGTCGTTGATGATCGTAGCTACTTCTGGCTCCCGACATTTACCAAGTACCAGGGGACTGCAAAATCACGACGCGAGGCCGAGAGCAACTACCCCGCACCGCCTGACCAGATCATACAAAGCTCATGCGAGACTCATACGGAACCCGTGATCGAGTCTGGCACAGATGAAGATAAAGATGTAGATAAAGATAAAGATGTAGATAAAGATATATGCGCTAAAGCGCAACCCCCTCCGCCTAAAAAGAAACCTAAAGCTAAAACATCCGATCCGCGCAGCAAATCCGCGCCAATTCTAGCCGTTAAGGAATTGCTGGGAGGGCGTCGCTATCCCCCACGCGAGATGTATGATACGATCATAGCTACGCTAGGCGAGCATCCCGACTTGCAACATCTCAAGGCGTGCCGGGCCGAATGGGTCTCGCGGGGCTATAATCCTAACTCTTGGAAATGGCTGACCGAGTGGTATAAGGGCGGGCATATCCCATCGCAATCCAAGGGGCAGTCCACTTTGGATAAGACGCAGGCGGTTATTGAAGCATATCAAGCGGGGGGGAGCAGTGGCTAATAAGGACACTCTATCACAAATGTTTATTCTGCTACGGGCCAACTGGCCGCGCTATGACTTTAGCGATCACACGATGATGGTGTATGAGAAATGTCTGGCAGACATATCGGACGATGTTTTGGCGGCGGCAACTGTGGACTGTATAGGCAGGTGTACATTCTGGCCAAAGGTCGCCGAGATCCGCAGCGCTTGTTATCGGATTATGAATAACGCGATAGATCAGCCAACGGCGCACGAAGCCTGGGCCGAAGTGGTGCGCTTGATGGGTATACATAATGCACAGTTGCGGCCACCGACAGAGCGAGCGATAAAGTGCCTGGGGGGTATGTCGGCAATAGGCCGTAGCCAGGAATCGGAATTAGGCAACTGGCGAGCGCGATTTATCAAAACATATGAGGTGCTAGAATCACGAGACAAGGCGCGGGCGATGACGTTGCCTGCCGTGCGGTTGCTTACAAAGCGGATCGAATCAGTTAGGCTATTAGAGGATGATGATAAAACCTAGGGGGGCAACATGAACATCTCGTTCGCTTGGACGCTAGAGCCGCTATTGGCGGGCAAAAAGATTTGCACACGCAGGGCGTGGGCCGAGAGGTACTATCAGCGATGGCGCAAGGCGTGGCAGGAGGGTCGCCGAATACATACCGCCACGAACAAGAGCGCTCGCGCGGGTGGCAAGCGCATCGGCACAATAGAGTTGACGTGTGAACCATACCGCGAGATGCTTGTGGACATGCCAGAGAGCGACTTGGATGCGGAGGGCGGGCTTTGGGCAAGCAAAGAGGAATTTGCAGAGCTCTTTGAGGGGCGAACGGATCGGCCAGTGGTAGTGCGATTCCAGTTTACGCCGTATGCGGGGTTATTAGAGGAGGGCAACGATGGATAGCTATAGTCGGGGATGGGTAGACGCGATTAGCGCCATAACCGATCTCGTGCTGGCCGAAGGGCTGGGTATTGTAGATGCACAAACGCGGTGTATGGACTGGCATTATGAGAAGCTATTGCCGCGAACAGTGATTCCCGTTATGCCGCGCGAGACGTTGCGGACAGTGATACCATTTGATGAAGAGCCAGAAGGGGGGCATGATGGACGCTGAAGAATGGATCGATGATACCCCGTGGTGGGAGTATTGGAGGAAATCCTGGCAGCCGACAAAATGGCTTGGCTGTAGTATCGAACTGTGCCTATGGTTCTGGGCTTTGGGTATAAAAACACATTATGACCAAGGGCAAGTAGGTTTTGGGGTGTACCTGGGGCCAGTAGAGCTGTCTCTGTGGATAGGCAAATGACTATCCGGGAAGCCGTTGCCATTGTAGTGGCTGTAGCAGAGAGACTGTGTTACTTGAGAAAACACGCGGGGCAAACGCCCCTAGAGAGGGAGCAAGAATGAAGATTAAAATAACTAAGGGCTGGGGTTGGTATGCCTATCGAGTGGACAAAGAGTTTGAGGTAAAGCTAGTGGATTCGCGGTATGTTGTGGAAAAAAGCTCTTTCCCAAAAGAGTTTGACAAGGAGGCGCAAGGGCTGTATGTTCGGCAAAGCGACTGCGAGATTGTAACGCCGGCGTGACATGGTAGAGCTTTTGTATAGGAGGGAATGATGGACATAATAGCACTGAAGGAGTATGTCGTTGAGACAGAAGCCACAGTGATTAGGCAATACATAGTGCGCGGCACATCTGCCAGGGAAGTGCATGACAACTGGTTGGATAGCGCAAATCACAAGCTAGTGCTGGAGGATTCTGACGAAGAGACAGTAGTATGGGTGAGGAAAATCAAGTCATGATGGACATACCAGAGAAGATATACTTGAATATCTGGGAGAGCGGGCAGCTAGAATACACGCCTCATTCCTATAAGCGTATTAGCGATAGCGATATTGTCTACCGCCGAGAGCCAGCGTGGGTATCGGTAGATGACGGGCTGCCTGAGGATGGAGCTTGGGTGTGGATAGCAAGAGCGGGTAAAAGATGGTGTGCGAGAGAGGCGATCTATGTTGAGGGCAAGTGGATAGCGGATACTATGGTGGATCCATGGGAGTATGAAGACGTGACCCACTTTATGTTGCGTCAAGAGCGGCCGGAAATACCAGAGGTGAGCGATGAGCAGGATTGATGAGATACGGGAGCGGGGGTCATCCCACGTCTATTGTAAGCAAGGGCCATGATCCCACTCGCTGGGTACCGATCATCGTACCGAGGAGGAAGGGAACGTGAACCAAATATTGCGCCTGAAAGCTCACAAAAAAGCGCGCGCAGAAGCTCTCCAAATATCGCGACGTGCCGAACAAGCGCGCGGGGAAGCCGCCGAACGCGAAGCAAAATGTGGAGTACAATACGGCGAGGAGCCAGAATGGATCGCAGTCAAGGACAAGCCGCCGTCGGATGTTTACGACACATTAGAGGCTGATATTCCTTACCCGGAGTATTGGATATACGTACCTAGCGCTGGAAGAGAAGGCCATCGCGTTCACGGGCCTTATGTGGTAAGGAATGGGGACTGGCAATTCGATTCGGGTGACGGTGTTCCGGTCAGCGATAACTATGTGACACATTATAAGCCCTACTATACGCCGGATCCGCCAGAGGAGGAGGCATGAATGGCCGCACAGTCTGAGCTAGAGGCCGCCTTCGAGCAACAACTGCGCGCCGAGGGCATAGCGTATGAGCGAGAGGTGTGTTTCCATCCGACGCGCAAATGGCGATTCGATTTTATATTTCCAGAGAGTCGCAAATTAGCCGTCGAGGTAGATGGCGGAACGTTCAGCGGCGGCAGACATACTAGGGGCGTCGGATACCAGGGCGATTGTGACAAATTCAATCAGGCGACCCTATTGGGTTGGGCCGTGATTCATGTAACGAGCAAGATGCTGGACGATTTGACAGGATTGGCGTTGGTAAAAGAGATGCTAAAGAGGGAGGCAGAATGACGGGTACAGGTGGAACGTTCAGCGGCGGAACGGGCGGAGACGTGAGCGAGACATATAGCGCGAGCACGTTACATGAACTGCGGATGCGGATGCAGGCTACGGAGATAAAGCTCGCTGATATGAATGTTGCCGTTTGTTGGCGTCTGCACCAGCTAGAGCGGGCAATGTGGCCGCCGCTGGATGACGTCAACATTGGCGATAACGTCACGAGCACATATTCCGAACAAGCCAACGAGGAGACCAAAGACGCTATCAGACAAGCGGATGCAGAGCCGCGCGTGGACGAGCAGTACGCGGAGGAGCTAGAGGCAGAACTGGCGCGGGCAAAAGAACACGGCATACAAATGGACACAGAGCGCGTTGCTTGGAAGCGGTGGCTTGAAGATGCCGAGGCAAAGATAGCTGATCTCAAGGCGAAATTGGCAGACGTGCGCAAAGAGAACGTCGCGGGCACGGCGGATATGGTATATCCAGAGTGCAGCAAGCCAGATTCAACCTCTGCCCTGCTGGCATGTATCAAAAAGATAAAAGGGCAAGAGCAGCGAGTGGAGGAGCTTGAAGCAGAGCTAACCGACACGAACGAGGCGCTGGAGCACGTAGGGGAGAGCCGCGACTATTTGTGGGGGCAAGTACATGGGTTTAGGCTGGCACTGGCAGAGGCCAAGCAAGAGCGCGATGACTGGAAAAAGGCGCAGCGTCGTGCTGCCAAGTGGATACATGATGACAAGCGAGACTGGGCCATAGCGGATGCTGCTAGGATGGTGGAGGCGGCATGGTGGGATGATCGTGCTGGATGGGAAGAGGAACGAGTAGAGAAATGTTTTGTCGCCATTGCCAAGGCGCTGGGAACAGGGGACACGCCGTCAGTGCCAGAGTGCATAACTGGGGAGATGCCAGTGCTAGAAGATCGAGAGGAGACGCGATAATGGAGACAATTTTGCTTGAAGTATGGCAGTGGATCAAGGGCTTTGCGATTCTGTATGTTATCGTAGGGGGGATCATCTTTGCGCTTGCCGTGACATTTATTCTAAAGACATGGCACTCAATGTCTAAGTGTGGGTGGTGATGAGCATAGATAACAGAGACGAATTACTTGACACACTAATTGACGTGCTCTGGCAGGCGTGTGAGCACAGAGAGTCAGACGATGAACAGATCGGCCACCGCTTTTTGAGCTCATATGAAAGAGGCTTTGACGCGCTAGAAGAGGCCGGTCGGTTAAAATATACGCAACCCGTAAAGCGCTATTGGGCGCGGGTTACATGGTCAGAGAAGGCAGGGGCATAATGAGCGTAACAGCAGAGCGAAAAGCGGCTGACGAGGCTATTGTAGAAGCGGTACGAAGCATGTCTCTAGCAAGCTGGCGGGGCTTGGCCGATGAGGGCTGCGCGGATTGGGGCGTGCCAGTCTGCATTGATACTATCGTTGATATTCTTGAAGCAGAGCAAGAACAGGAAAAGGCGCAATGAGCGACCTTATTATAGACGAACGACACGACGTCATTCCTGCGCTATCTGTAGGCAACTTTCAAGCGACGCCGACCGGACTAGTCATTGCGGGCGATCCATCGTATGACACTTGGCAAGAATACGGCAAGGGCTTGCAGGTTGTGGGGCAAAGCCTGGACTGGATCATTGGCGATTGGCTTGCCCACGGGGAGCAGCGATTCGCGGACAGATACACGCAAGCTATAGAGCTAACAGGATTGGGGCATAGGCGGCTGATCAATCTGTGCTATATCAGCAAGGCCGTGCCAATGTCACGCCGGCGTTACCAGCTAGAACATTCCAAATATGCGGCGGTTGCATCCTTGCCAGAGAAGGAACAGACGGCCTGGCTAGAATCTGCCGAGAAAGAAGACTGGACACGCGCCGAATTGAGACAGCGGATACGGGATACGGGGACGCCAGAGGTGAACGATGCAGAGGACAGAGAGATTTGCCTGAATATCATCATGGGGGCGCAATGGCGCACGTTTCGGACACAATCGCTGCGCGCCATTGGGAGGATCGTTTTGGCCGAACAGAATAGCGGTGGCTAGAGACTTGACAAGGCAGAGCAAATAGTATATACTAGGAGCGTCTAGGTACGGGGATGCGGATTTTTTTATAGCATGTAATAAGCGCCGTTACCAAGCAACCGCAGCCTTGCCTAGACATCACGATTGCCAAACTTGGTAGCGGCGTTTGTTATTTCTAGGAGGCAAGACATGGCTAATCTCGTTGAGGCTACGGTTCGTATCAAGGGAACGCGGCCCATTATGTGGCACGCATTCGGCCCGGATTCGATTCCTCTGGAAAAGAAGGAACGAACGGGCGTCGCCGGTCACGATCCTGAAGAATGGCGCAAGACTGTGCTTTGTACCAAGAGCGGTCAGCTTTACGTGCGCGGCGACTACATCTTTGGTTCTATCCGCGACGGCGCAAAGCACACTAAGCGCGGACGTGGCTCTATTCAGCGCTTTGTGCAAGCTACCCTGCAAGTGGCTAATGATCGCGTCCTGATTGATGACCGCTTCATGCCGGGAGCGAATGGCGCGTATGATCCAATTACGGCAGAGCCGCCGGACACCGATCCGGAAGCGCTGGTTTATCTGGATATTCGTTCTTGCGTCAATCCGTCCACTCGCGGGCGTAATGTGCGCTATCGTGTTGCGGCTAGTCCAGGCTGGGAGTGTGGCTTCACGCTGCAATGGGATGCAACCGTTGTCAGTCGCGGCGAGATGGAGGCGGTTATGATTGATGCCGGTCGTCTCGTTGGAGTGGGTGACGGGCGCAATATCGGAATGGGCCGGTTTATCGTCGAGCAATTCGACGTTCAAGAAATCGGATAGGCTTTTCCGGGCTCGGCTTGGCATGGCCGGGCTGGGCGTGGCGAGGCGTGGTAAGGTATAGCAAGGCAGGGGTTCTATTCGCTAGCCTAGTGGTGCAACTCCGCAGAATAGAAATCGCGGGGCCTGGCGAGGCATGGCCGGGCGGGGCCAGGTGGGGCGGGGCTAGGCCTGGTGTGGCGCGGCCCGGCGAGGTAAGGCAAGGCAGGGATTCTGTTCGCTAGCCCAGCGGTGCAACTCCGTAAAGCAGGAATGACTGGGTCAGGTACGGCTTGGCAGGGGCACGGTCAGGTGGGGCTTGGAAGGGCGCGGCGTGGAAGGGCCGGGCATGATGTGGTCTGGTGCGGCGAGGCGGGGCCCAGGTATAGCAAGGCAAGGCGAGGATATGCCAAAGTCAAGGCAGCCGATAGAAATATGGCGCGAGACGCGGCGCAAGGTATGGGAGCGCGATGAGGGCATCTGTCAACATTGCGGCAAGCCCGTATCCTTGCGCATATGTCACACAGACCATATTTATTCTGGCAAACTCGCGGGCAATAAGATGAGCAACTTGCGAACACTGTGTAGGCGCTGTCACGTTTTACGCAAAGACATGCGACATCGCGGCATGATCGCAAGTGCTCTCCGAGATGGTATTATTCCTCCAAACTGGCGCGAGTTGGTTTGGTAGGGTTGGCAATTCAAGCGGCACGTTTTAGCAGAGGGGGACAAATGAACGATAAGGAATTTGCAGAAGCCGCCAAGAAGATTCTGCCCATAATGGCGTCCATACCAGAGACGCTAGATGCTATGGAACGCATGGAATATATGCCACAGCCCGATCCCGTGAAGATGGAACGATTTGCAAAGAAGATTGATCGACTATTATCGCGCATTCTGTGGTGGCAAAAAGTATTGCACATAGAGAATCCGCCGCGCTGGTTGGTACAACTGACGCCAATGTGGATAGTCAGGCTTTGCCATTGACAGGGGCGACATAATATGCTACAATAGGTTAGCAGGTTTACACTGAGTTATGGGAAGCCGACGTAGCTCAACGGCAGAGCAGTGGTTTTGTAACCCACTGGTTGTAGGTTCGACTCCTACTATCGGCTTTGCCCTACGTGCCATGTGTACGATAGGATCAGGTGTCGTGTAAGCGATACTAGGAACGGGGCGGTGCGGGCCTGACGGGAATCAGGCCATAAGAGGCTACGAGCCGGTATCAAATCCGGCGACCGCACATGCAAGCTGCGAGCTTGGAACGTAGCGCCACCATATTCCGAACCCCCGCTAACGCGGGTTGCCGAAAGGATAGGACATGGGGCGCTAGGCGCGGGCAAGAATAGGTCTTGGGGTCGCAACTCAAGAGGCGGTGCAATTCCGCCGCCCGCGCTTAGCGGGACTTTTCACGGTGCAAGCCATTGGCGGTTGGGCTGAAACTAACCGCCAAACAGAAACAAGATCGCGGGAAGCCGCAGCGATAAAAATAGGGCGGGAGGGCGCGGGCCTGACGGGAATCAGGCAGGGCACAAGGGTGCTGATTCTATGAGCCGGTGTCGAATCCGGCCACCATTCTTGGTGACAGCATGATGCCATTAGCTCTGTTGGGCTATAACTAACAGAGCATAGAATAGAAGGGGGAGAAGGAAGATGGAGAGCAAGCAGTGTTGCGCGGAAGAGCAAGAGTCCTATGTTTACAAGCAATATGCACGTTACAGAAAAAGGGGGCTTACGCCAAACGAGGCGCTACAGCTCATCTATTTGGAGCTAGGCGAGTCCAGGGTATCGCTTCAGCCGCCGCGCATTATTGACCCTATAGAGCGACGCTAGAAGACGCGCCATTAGCTCCGCAGCTAACAGAGCATAGAAACAAAACGTGGGATAGCCGCAGCGTTGAGCGGGCGGGGAGGGGCGGCTCAGTTTGATGTGTAACGCCGGCGTGATATGGGGGGATATGTTCGAACAGCAAGCAAGACTTTTTGCCTGTGATTGTGCAGAGCGCGTGCTGCCTATCTTTGAGAGCGAATATCCTAACGAGCATCGGCCACGGCAAGCCCTCGCGACTGCGCGACGATTTGCAAAGAACGAGGCCACAGCCAAAGAGGTAAGAGCGTCCCGGGTAGATGCTGCCGTAATAGTGTGTAGGGAGATAGGCGGAGGCACTATAGCGGAAACTATAGAGATTTTGGCCGCAAGAACGGCGCTTGGCAGCATAGGTTGGGTAACAGCCGATGGCATAAGTGCGCGGTGCATCGAAGGCGCAACAGAGGCTGCCAGAAAAGCCATTGAGCTGTCGGTATTGGCAAAGACAGAAGACTTGTCTCGGGCCAAAGATGCCGCAAATGCAGAGCGTGTCTGGCAAAAAGCACAACTACAACGCTATATAAATGACAAAACATAGCGTCACCTCGCACATGAGAGGGCATCCGATCTTTTGGGATGATTCGCAATGGCTCTATGTCGATACGGAGGGGCCAGCAACAGACGATAGGCCATGCACACGTTGTGGACAAATGCCAACGTCAGAAGGCAATGATGCTTGTTTGGGGCACATACTAGGGGCGGTGGGGGCCTGTTGTGGGCATGGGGTAGAGAAGGGATACGTGATTTACCGTGACAAGGCGGGGAGATTTATTTGCAGACGAATAAATGACAAAACATAGCGAGCTACAACTAGCCGTTCTTGAGAGAGACGGCGAGAGATGTCTAAACCCTGGTACTGGCCCAGGCGACAGCACATGTGGAATGATCCGCGCAGGCACGAGCCAGAGTTTGCGTTTATGTGGCGAAAGTGAGGGGGCATGGGAAGCAAGAAGCTAAAACACAAACGAGTGGGGAAATTCATGGCTGATCTTTCGGAGGTCTCGCGTAAGCATGGCATTTGTATTGAGGCCGACGCCGATTTTCAGCCCTGGTTTAGGGAGCTGCCAAAAGGGCCGGGATATTACACCTGCTATGTTAGTGGGCTTTTGGGTCATTGTGGTCTGCACTGGAAGAAAAAGAAGTGATGTGCCCCAAATCATTTTTGTTGTTGATTGAGCAAGACGCTGATTGGTATGTTGCGAGCGCAGACGAGTTTCTGGTACATGGGGACGGGCCGTCAAAGGAAGCTGCCATTCGAGACTATTACGAGTGTCTTGGCGAATATTATTGGCTGGTTAGGGAGTCGGCGCTGGCAGGCGACCCATTTGACCAAGAGGAACTGGCGCGACTCGACGCGTACATAAGCGGGGCGGGGTCATGAGTAGGGGCTTTGAGTCTTGTTTCAAGCGCGATGTATCTAATGCATTCCAAAGGGGCTTCTGGGTAGGAATGAGCGCTGGCATAATCATTGGCGTAATAATTGTCGTAATAATTGTCGTTGCCCTAGCAAGCGCTGGCACAGTGTAACGCCGGCGTGACAAAGCACACTGATCTACAGCAAGCAGTCCTAGAGCGTGACGGTTGCACATGCCAAGAGTGCGGCAAGCACACGCTAACCACGCATCATATCATATCCAGAAGATTCAGAGATAGCTGGAGGCCGTGTAATCTTATAGCGCTTTGTACAGAGTGCCACGCCAAGGCGGGCGGGGCCAAGAAAAGACACTTGAACCATTTGCGAGACAAGTACGGCTATGAGTATACAAAACGATTGTGGGTGATTGCGCTAGAGGAGATGGGATGACCAAAGAAGCAAAGGTAGAGATACGCCAACTCTCGGAATTTGCGCCTGACAGTGAAAATGCGAATGAAGGCACTCAACGCGGCGCAACGCTATTAGAGAACTCCGTCTCAGAAGACGGTGCTGGCCGGTCACTATTGGCCACCTCGGATGGGGTGCTCATTGCAGGCAACAAAACACAAGCGGCACTAATGGAACGCGGCATAGAAGAGGTAATCGTAGTCCACACAGACGGGACGCAAGCGGTCATTGTGCAGAGAGACGACGTCCAGGCCGGAACAGACAGGGCCAAACTTATGGCTTTGCGCGATAACAGGACTTCTGAAATTGGACTAAATTGGTCAGCAGAGCAAATCGCGGCTGATCTGGCAGACGGGCTAGACTTATCGGGACTGTTCTTTGATAGCGAGCTAGCGGAGATATGTGAGAAGTTGCCCGAATTCAAGGAATATGATGAGGGTGTGGCTGACGAGGTAGAGTTTGTAACTTGCCCAAAGTGTGGTCATCAGTGGCCCGCGTAGACTATCCGGCGATTCTTGAGCAAGCATGGCAAGAGCACCTTGCGCCAAGAGAAGCAGACGCGCCAACAGTTGTCAGTACCTTTGCGGGTTGCGGCGGATCGAGCCTTGGCTATAGCATGGCGGGCTATAGGGAATTACTGGCAGTCGAATGGGATGATAACGCAGTTGCGACGTTCAAGCTCAACTTCCCAGACGTGCCGGTTTACCATGGGGATATTTGCAAGCTGTCGGTAGAGGAATGCTTGAATCGGGCAAAGATAGAACCTGGACAGATTGACGTATTGGATGGGTCGCCTCCGTGCCAAGGATTCAGCACGGCAGGCAAGCGCGTTATGACAGATGCCCGTAATAGCTTATTTAGAGAATTTATACGGCTCTTGCGCGGCTTGCGTCCCAAAGTATTCATTATGGAAAACGTAAGCGGTCTAGTCAAGGGCAAAATGAAGCTAGTCTTTGCAGAGATTATGCGAGAAATGAAAGCTAGCGGATACAAGGTATCGTGCCGATTGCTAAATGCTATGTACTTTCAAGTGCCGCAATCACGGCAACGACTGATCTGGATAGGCGTAAGAGAGGATTTGAGCATAGAGCCGAGCCATCCGAAGGCGAGATTAGTGATTGGTAGTATTCGCGTTGATGATCGGCTCTGCTCGTTGAGTAGAAAACGATATGGTGACAAGCTACAATGTGAGCATAAGCCGATTAGTACAATTACAAAAATTGGGCGACATTTTTGGGATGTTCGGCACGAGTTTGGTCCGCTATCATATTCTGTAAATGCTTCTTTTCCAAGAGAGTTTATGTTTGTTGGCGGGTTAGCTGTACGCAAACAGCGTATCGGCAACAGCGTCCCGCCGCTATTCATGCGAGCCATTGCGGGGCATGTAAGACGAGAGATATTGAGAGCATGAAATATGTTTGTTCTAAATGCGGTTATATTTGGGATGATGGAAAGCTAGAGCTAACACGCCAGGACGTGCCAGATGCAATATGGCCCACAGATAACGAGTGGGGCGTGCCGTTGCTAGACGCGGCTTTGCAGGCAACAGCACTGACAGAGCCAATAACGGCTTGGGGCACGGTAGCGCGAACATCCAAGATGCAAGGCACGTGGCATTATTATGTGGGGGACTATCGCTTTGATGCGCTTTGGGATGACCCCGCGCCGGTAGTCAATTCGGGGTGCAAGACAATCATCGAGCCAAACTTTACCATATCGCCAGTGATGCCCAGAGCCGTCGCCTTGTGGCATATCTACCGTAAGCGCTGGCTAGCACGATATTGGCAATCGCATGGCATATCAGTTATAGTAGACCTGAATGTATGCGAGCCGAATCTGAGCGCCGTTGGGCTATTGGGCGTGCCTAGTGGCTGGAAGGCATATGCTACACATGGTGCGGACGAGTATATCGATCAGACCATACACGAGTACGAGTTGGCATGTGAACATGCAGAGACAAGCGACATACTCTTTGTGGTATATGGCGGTGGCAAGAAGGCACAGGAGGAGTATCGCAAGCACGACTGGACACACATAGACGAATATATGAATCAGCGAAGGAACAAGAGACATGGCAAATAGCGCAAAGCAGGGTGGCGGTGGTGGCAGAGGCGGGGGGTACGTATCTCTAACCGCATTATCTGGCACTCCTAACCAGGTAGCACGGGCGACCGATATTAGAGCAGACATAATTGATCGCGCAGAGAGTTATCGAGATAGAGTTCTGAAAGCGATGCGCGGCGGTGGAGAAGTTGATGGATTTGATATAGAAAAATCCTCAGCAACAGAGATTAGGCAGGCGCGAAAATGGTATAATGATGTAATCCGGAAAAGCACATCCCGTAATATGGCTCAGTCGGCACGCTTTTGGATAGGGAAGCGTAGTTTTAGAAACTCTAACGGACTTAATATCACAAGCTCCATGTCCACTGGCGCATTATAATAGATCAGAGGGCATCAATAACTATGGCATGAAGTTGGTACATAGAGCATGAAGATTGACGAATTGACGCAATAGGAAACCCCATGCAAGCAGGGAAACCCCATGCAAGAATCAAAGAGATGTGGAGCAAAAACGCGCAACGGAACACCCTGCCAGAACTGGGCTATGTCCAATGGCAAGTGTCGAATGCACGGGGGGCTTACGCCTGGGGGGCTCGCCTGTGCAAACTATAAGCATGGCCGCTATAGCGAATACTTACCCGCGCGTTTATTAGAGCGATACAATGAGGCGGCTGACGATCCCGACTTGCTGGCACTGAGACAGGAAGTGGCGCTCGTAGACTCGCGGCTGGCCGACCTGCTAAAGCAAGTGGATACGGGTGAGAGCGGCAAGTTGTGGAGCGAGCTAAAGGGGGCCTGGCAGGTATTGGTAGATGCCAAGGGGACTGCCGCCAAAACAGTCGCTATAACGACGCTAGGGCGATTGATCACGTACGGGGTAGAGGACAGAGCCACGTGGAGAGATATAAGCGGCACGATAACGCAAAGGCGCAGACTAGTCGAGAGCGAACGAAAGCGGCTGTTGGAAATGCAACAATTCATAACAGCCGAACGCGCGATGATATTGATGGGCGCAATAGTGGACGTGATAAGGAAAAATGTCACAGATAGGGACACACTGGTTACAATCACCTCGGAGCTTGGAAAGCTCGCTGCTACTGGCGGTGGGTGAGGCGCTTGTGCCAAAGACAGACAAGTATGCGCTATTCCAGCTTACATACAGAGACGATCCCGTTGGATTCATGCGCGATTGCATTGAGTGGCCCAAGGCGACGGGGCCAGCACCTTACCAAGACGAGATACTAAGAACGTTACCGATCGAAAAGCGCGTGGCGGTCAGGGGGCCACACGGACTAGGCAAGACGGCACTAGCGGCGATAGTCGTATTATGGTTTGCCCTAACGAGAGACGGCGAGGATTGGAAGGTACTAACTACGGCCAGCGCTTTTCGGCAACTGGACAAATTCTTGTGGCCGGAAATACACAAGTGGGCTAGACGCCTCCGCTGGGACAAGATATGCCGCCCGCCCTTTAATAGCCGAACAGAACTAATGAAGTTGAGCTTGCAATTGAGCACCGGCCAGGCGTTTGCCTTGTCTAGTGATGATCCGAATAGCATCGAGGGGGCGCACGCCGAATCGCTCTGCTACGTATTCGACGAAGCCAAGGCAATACCGGACGGCATCTGGGATAGCGCGGAGGGCGCGTTTGCATCTCCCGACACTGCCGAGGTCCTTGCGCTGGCAATCTCAACACCAGGGCCTACGTCTGGTAGATTCTATGAGATTCATACCCGCAAGGCCGGCACCGAGAACTGGTGGCCGCGTCACGTTACGCTAGACGAATCAATCAGTGCGGGGCGTATCTCTCGAAGCTGGGCAGAGCAATGTGAGCGCTTGTGGGGCGAGGATGATGCCAGATACAAGAACCGCGTGCTAGGCGAATTCGCAGCACAAGACGAGACCGGAGTCATACCGCTGGCCTGGATAGAAGCCGCAAATGGACGATGGGAGGACTGGCGAGACGAGGGATTCCCTGGGCGAATGACAACTATTGGGGTAGACATGGGCGGCGGCGGCGAGGGCGGCGACAAGAGCGTGCTAGCGATAGTTTATGATGGCGTAAAGGTAAAAGAATTGCGCAGCTATGGCTTGGCGAATGATCCGCATACGGCGAGTATGGAAATCGTAGGGCGCATCAGAGGCGCAGTCCAGGCGGGGGCGCTGATCATACCAGATGCACAAGGGGTAGGGGCGGGGGCCTATAACAGGCTGGCAGAGCTGGGCCACAACGTAACGCCGTTTATCGCCTCATTCGGGACGGGCCTGCGCGATGCGGCTGACGAGATGGGCTTTGTCAATTGGCGCAGCGCAATGTGGTGGATAGGCCGAGAGATGCTAACGCCGGATAGCGGATTCGACATTTGCCTACCGCCAGATGACGACCTAACGGGCGACCTGTGCGCTCCCAAGTACAGAGTAGTTAGCGGGGGGCGATACCAGATTGAGAGCAAAGACGCGGTGCGCAAGCGGATAAAGAGAAGCACGGACAGCGCAGACGCGGTGCTTCAGGCATTGGTGGGGCCAGCTCTGGCTAGAGAGAGGGCGCAGGGCGGCGAGACAATGGGCAAATTAGTTTACGATCCGGTTAGATTTTAGAGGGGGAGATCATGAATGAGTGTTATGATTGTCGGCAATATCACCAACTTGACGCAGAATGCGGATACTGTGATGTTATAGAGGATAGGGTTCGTGGCGCCGGCGTTTGTGGCAAGTGGGAGGCGAAGGCCGGAAAGAAGACGTGTAGTAATTGTCGCTTTTTCCGCGCTGGCACCGATACATGGGGGCGGTGCATATCATACAGCGGGATAAATGCGGGCGTTTTCGAGCACGAGGGGCCGTGTTCCGCGTGGGAGGCTATTGAGGAAATACCGCCAGAGCCGCCGCATCAAGAGTGGCACGTTGCAGACGTAAATCTACTCTATAGTGAGCTGGCCGAATTGCTGGGCATAAAAGGCAGAATCTTGTCGGTAGAGCCAATTAGGGATAGAATAGGGGCTGTGAAAATTCGAGTAGAGCATCCGGCGCTAGAGGGCTATGCCGAGGGCTCTGTGCCTCGTTGCATGGGGATAGACGAACTGCGGGAGATGATTGGCAATGAATAAGATATGTGGGAACTGTGGGCGTTATAAGGTCAACCATCTTCCTAGCGGATTGGGAGCATGTTTCTTGAGCGACGTTGTGGTGCGCTCTTATTTTTGCGATGCCGCTTGTGATAAGTGGGAGGCAAAAGTTGGGCCGCCAGATACGACGGGGCGGACGTGGCCAATGAAGCCCCGGCGTTGCAAGCGCATTGGTTATCATCACATCTATTCAGATGAACGCGGGCGATTCCGTCACCTGTGGACGCCACGCCAATGTCGTCTAATGAACATCCTGGACTTTCGCTACTGGGGCTGCGATTGTGGCTACATAGCCCCTTACGGGTTGGTTATATTTGCGGGCTGCAAGAAACATGATTAGGAGTAACACATGGCAAGTTTACGAAAGATAAGACAAAGCGCACGAGAGACGTTATCTAGACTGCGCACGACAAACGAGGAATTCAAGGCCACACGGATTAGAGCAGCGGCGTTCAATCACGCCTACAATGAAGCGCCGTGGCAATTCACGCGCAACGGGCTACTGCAAGAGATTGACCCTGGTACATGGGACCACCTCCAGCAGATGCAAGGTTGGGAGCAGATGTTTTCATTGGGCGGCGAGGCTGTTGGCACAGACGAACAAGATCGATTGCGCCAGGTCACGCAGAGCCGATACGCCTACCGCACTAACGCCTACATCAAGCGCATGGTGCAAATGTGGACAGACTTTGCCTTTGGGCTACGGGTAGAGATTCTTATTGATGACGACAAAGCACAAGAAGTATGGAACGAATGCTGGACGTCCAGGGATAACCGAGCCATATTCGGGCCGCGCAACCTGAGCAAGAACAGCAACATTTTGCTAGTTGACGGAGAGATATTCTATACGGCCTTTGGTGATGTTGTTACGGGCCTTGTCAAATGGCGGCGAGTAGCTACAGAAGAGATCACCGCTGTCGTCACAGAGCCAGGCGACACGGATGTAAACGTGCTATACCGGCGCACGTCAACCAAGGGTACTGTAACTAAAACGCGCTACTACAAGGACACAGCTGCTGAGGACAAGGCCATTGCAGACGCGCAAGGCAAGATCAAATGGGATAGTGCTATACTAAAGGCCGAGGATGAGAACACGGCTACGGACGTATACATGATGCATGTGCCGTTCAACACGCTGACGAAACGCGGCCGGCCGATGACCTCGACAAGCATCCCCTGGGCGCGGGCTGATGAGGAGTTTCTGCTAAACCGCGTAACCCTGAGCAGAGCCGTAGCGACGTTCTTTGAGGACATCGAAACAAAGGGCGGCAGTCGCGGGATAGGCGCCGTGCGGACATATATGCAATCGGCGCTAAATTATAGCAACTATTCCGAGACGAACCCGCCGCCGCCAGTAGGATCGCCGCTGGTACACAACGAGGCCGTATCGCGCAAACGAATGCCACTGTCCACGGGGGCCAGCGACGCCTCCACAGACAGCATGATCTTGACAAGCATGGTCGGGCTGGGCATGGGCGTTCCTCCTCACTGGCTGGGCAGGCCAGACGCAATGCAGAATCGCGCCGTGGCACGAGAGCTATTATTGCCGACAATGAGACAATGGCGACGATACCAGCTGTTCTGGCGCAGCGTGTTTGAGGACATCGTAAGGTTCACGCTAAAGATGCGCTCGGAGTATCCCGCAGGCAACGGCCTAACCTTTGCTGACAAGCTAAATATAGACGTGACGCTGGACAGCCCCATTGACGCCGAATTCAAGGACGTTATCGAGGGCGTGGTAGACGTATTCGATAGGGGGCTGCTAGATGCCAAGCTGCTGACTAGAATCATAGCGCGACTGCCAGAGTTTGGGTTGACGGACATAGACGAGATCGTATCTGCAATGTATCCAGAAACAGAACAGGCCGAGACGCTGCAAACACTCAAGGACTTGCTGGGTGAGGGGAGCGTGGCAGAGTCGTTAGAGGTGATCAAAGAGATACTAGGAGAATAGGGGGAGATCATGAAAAGGGTATGTGGGGACTGCGTACATTGTAGGGCCGCTACAGAGACGGAGTTGGCGTATTGCACAAAACGAGAGAAGGACATTGTATTGGCGTCGGTTCATAATGCTTGCGATGATTGGGAGGCGGGCACAAAGCGATGTGCAAACTGTAAGCATCTCGTACCAAAAGGCAGGGGAGAAGTTTGCTTACTAGAAACCAGGGCAGCATGGCAGAATCCGTCTGATCTTGCCTGCCCCAAGTGGGAGCTGGCCGACAAAGCCCCCACGCTTTTTGTGCGATATACCCATGATGAAATAGTAGATGTATTGGGCCTGCCACCGGGGGGCCAGCTAATGTGGATTAAGTTTGATCGCGATAAGGGCGTGCTGATAAACTATGACCATCCCAATCCCGTGCCAACAAGCGACATGGGCGCTAGGGCGTGGGGCTATCAAATAACGTAGGGGGGAGATCGTGAACGACGAAAGTAAGATATGTGGGAATTGCTGGCACGCCAGCATTACAGACGTTTGTAACAAAGTGCGCTGCGCAAAGCGAGAGGGCCTGCTAGTTAGGGAAAGTGCCCCCTCATGTAAGAGCTGGAGGGATGCGCACAGAAAAATGTGCTTTACGTGTAAACATCTGGGATGGGCGCGCCGGCCTATGGATGGCACGGATCGGGAAGTGTGTATGGTGTGTGTGGCGCGAGATTCGATGATTGTCAATCGCTATGACCCCGCTTGTGGAAGCTGGGAGGAAGCGGTTGATGACTGAAACTACGAGACTAGTCAAGAAGGTTGAGGCAAACAAGAGCATCTTTGACAGCGACGTGTTCAAGCGATTGAGCATGGAGGTGCTTGGCTCGTGGGATGCCGAATTCGCAAAGCTAGGCATCGAGGAACACGCGACACTGGCGCAGAATGTACACGGCGTGCTGATACTGGGCTACATGGCTGGATATGAGGCGGGGAGGAAAAGCAAGTAATGCTACGTATTGGTTGGTTGCGCGAGGCGCGGCGCAAAGCGAGCTACTTCAAATCCTTTCGCATGAATATTCGCGCTAACGTGCGTGCTTTGTGGAAAGGCTACTGGACGCCAGACCAATTCGACACGCAAATGCGGCGCTCGCTAGAGGTAGGCTACACCGCTGCATGGTACGAAGGCGCAAAAGAGATGGGCGTATTGCCAGACGAACTCACGGCAGAAGAGATAGCGGCGCTGAACGCAGCTATAGCCCAGAACAGCGCGCATATCGAGCGATTTGCGCAGACTATACGAGAGAAGAGTCAGGCCAACGGGGGCAAGCTGACGCCTTTGTTGAAAAGAAGCGATATGTGGGTAAATCGTTATCATGACGTCAAGAATCAGGCGCGGCTTATGGCGGGCGCAGATCAAAAGCTAAAGTGGGTTTTGGGCAATAACATCGATCATTGCAGATCGTGTCTTAAGCAGGCGGGGCGAGTTTATCGGGGTAGCATCTGGACAAAGTATGGCGTAAGAACGCAGTCGCCAAATCTTGCCTGTGGGGGGTGGAATTGCCATTGTGACCAGATACCCACAGATGAGCCAGTGACGCCAGGGAGACCACCGAGTATACCGTAAGAATGAAAAAGCTACATCCCGACGGGACAATCAAGGAATATCCCGAAAGCATAAGCGATGACTGGCTTATTCATGATATGGAATGGGAAGAGCATGAGCAGCCGATCATACAATGTGATTGTGGCTCGGAGAGTTTTCGCGTGGCATGGTGGGACTATCCCTATACGGGCGGCTATTGCAAGATTACATGTACAGAATGCGGCAAGAGTCGAGAGTTGATTGACGACTACGGATAGAAGGGAGATCGACATGTTTGGGAGATTGAGGAAAGCGCGAGAATCACTGATTATTGGGCTAGAGGCGCAGCTAGAAAAGCAACAGGATACGCTTTGTAATGTCAGAGACGAATTGCACATTGCGAAGTGTGCAGCCAGAGATGCAGAGTGGAAGGTAGAGAATTTGATTAAATCTCTAGCTGATAGTAGGCAAGAGAAAAAGGCCACGATCGAAGCCTTTCGGGAGCAGCTGGGCGACTGGCGCGTTTACGATAGCGCGCCTATCTGGGTCGTGCGTTATCTCGGCGCGCTACGCACAGAAGTTGTCATTATATGCGCAGAGTCTGCGCATATGGCAGCCAGGGTTTTTAGTAGCCAGTGGCCTGCTCGCACGATAGTATATGTGGGTAGTGCCGTAGACGAAGCCACAATGATGGCTATTCTTATGCGGGGCGAGGGCCGGGCGATAGGGGAGGACGAAGAATGTTTGGTAAACTAAAGAGAGCGAAAAGGCGAATTGCGTATTTGGAGCGGCAACTGGATGATGTGAAGAGCGCGACAATCTACGCGCCCGGCAATGTGCCAGCACTTGTCAACGACTATAAAATTGAGGTGTGTGGGGAACATGTGGCCGAATGGGAGCGAGGACTGATTGGCAAGACGTTCACTTGTGTAGTGTTGCGACGCGGGCTTGTGTTTGACGAACATTACAAGGCGCGGCCAGAGTCGCTAGAAATTCGGCTTATTGAAGAGGCAAGGCCATGCGGCGTTCAGGCAACGGTATGGGAATTCCAGCATATCGATACGGGCAAGCAGAAATATGTTGTGCGGCTAGACGGGGTAGATGCGGGGCAGTATGGCAAGGCGCTTATAGGCAAAACGGTTCGTATTGAAGGGAAAGATGACCGCGAGATTGCGCACGACGCATCTCTCTGCACGCTAGATTTGTATCCTATCGAGGAGGCCAAATGAGAGCACCAATAGCACTAGCCTGCATAGACGGCCAGATCACGGCAAAGATGATCGGCGCACTTGGCGTGGACATAGACGGCTGGTTAGAGAGGCTCGACGGCCAGACGTTTACCATTCGATGCGCGGGCATTGATCTAGTAAACAATTCGATGACATTCGATCAGCGCGTCAATCCAAAGGTGGTGACGCTGGAACTGGTAGGGTGCAATGAATGACGACCGGCAGTGGCAGTCATTGCTAAAACGACTACAAGCCGTCGCACGGGAGGACGGCAAATACAAAGGCGCGGCAGTGCTGAGCGTCAGGATGGTACTTGTGGGGGGCGAGCTGCGGGGCTGGGCAACGCCGATACTGACGGCCTACGAGCCGAGAGAAGACTCAGACGCGATCCTGGCCGCGCTGGACAAAGTGACTTGATGCGCACTTGACAGAATAAACAATCTGTGCTATAATGTGAGCACTTGACATAGCGTGTCAAATGCACTATGATTGAGCTAGAATAATCTAATATATTCGCCGTATCAAATGGCGTTCACGTCTCATACCGAGGCGGGAGCGCCTTTTTTGCGTTAAGGGGGCAAAGTATGGCCTTTGGTGACCAGGGAAGTTTTACCGATTCTGTCGTGCGCGTTCGGGCAATTGCGGTCATTGCTGCTGCTCCGCTTGTATTTACAGGATGGACATCTTGTCAGGACAAAGAATGGCTTACGTTCTATATGGAATATGAGCGTGGCGCGGTAGGCGGCGCGGTAACGTTCTCGGTGCAATATCGCCTCTCGCGGTATCTGGGCGCATACGTGCAATCAGCACTAGCTGTTGGGGCCGTGGCGGTAAACGCAGATACCACCTCCAACATACAGAGAGAGTTGCTTGTTTACGGGGCTACAGCAGCAGGGGCCGAAGGATTCATTTACGGGCCTATCCGGCTAGGCGGCTGCATTGAGGATTTCCGAGTCGGCTTTTATGAATCAGGGGTCGCTGGAACACCTGGCGACTTTGGCATAGACGCGCAGATGGGAGATAGGGCCTAGTGCTAGGCCCAACGAACATATCACGAATTAGCCGACACGAAGAGATGTTTGGCGGCGCTATCTGGTATGTAAACACCACGACGGGCAATGACGATAATCCTGGCACAAGCCCGCAATCGCCATATGTCACAATCGGCGCGGGCATAGCATCGGCGGCGGCGGGTGATGCGATAAGCGTCAAGCAGGGCACATACGACGAGGCCGGACTTGCTTTGACGCTCGACGGCATGGAATTGTGGTGCGAAATAGGCGTCATTATCCTCGACACGACGGGCTCGGCGCAAACCCTGCTCGTCTCAGGCGATCATTGTCGAGTCCGGGGCCTAGTAGTTGACCAGGCCGGGCAGGTCGGGATAAGGGTCACGGGGAACGGCGGCTGGCTTGAGGACACAGTTGTTTCCGCATCTACGGTCGCCTTTAGTATCGAGGGCAACGGCATTGTCATCGTTCGCACTTCGGCGGGCTCGTTTACGACCACCGGCTATGATTTCAGCGGTGCGAGGTGCTTGCTGATTTTGGCGGCGGCAGTTGGCGGGGGAGGCGCGGTGCGTGGAGTCTGCCTGTCCGCCGACACCGCTAGCTATAACACCTTGCGCGATATGAGCGTTTCGGGCTGCTTGACGGCGTCATACGAGATCGTGGCTGGGGCCAACTACAACAGCATCTTAAGCTGCGCGGTCGCGGGCGGCTGCGGCCCGACTGTGGATTCTGGGCAATTCAATGGCTGGGCGGATTTTGAAGGGCAATGCGATGTGTGGCCGCACGAACACATCTATCCCGTAGGTGACGGCGAGGGTACAGCGGTAACGTGGGGGGCGATTAGTTCTCAGGCGCAGGACGAGACGAACGCGGCAACGACCGCAAAAGATTATTGGGGCGAGCCAACGATTATGACTCCCCGCGCAACACTGACCCAAGGGTTCGTCGTAGCAGGATTCTTTGTGCTCACGGCGACGGCAGCCAAGAACACACAATACCAGTTCCTAAGCGCGCCTCCACAGTGGGGATCGGCGCGAAACGGGGGCAATGTCTGGGACGAAGGGGCTCTGGCGCTTACCGTTGATGACGGCACGCTATTTGGGGACGGCGACCTTTGCGTCGTCTATAGCGATTATGAAGTCGAGGTCGTACGAGTAGACGGTGCGCCTGCCGGCAACGTCGTGACCATCGAGCGCGAGGCGTCGCAATTCGGTGCGCCGAATACCGGCCTACGCTGGAATCACACTACCAACGATCCTGGCACTGAGGTTTTATACGTCGTGGAGAGGCCGGGAGTGCCGGAGCTGCACTCAAACAGGGGAATGTACCTAACTCTGGCCGCATCCATTCAGCCGCGCCAGGACTTTTACGAGCCGATGCCCAAGGACGCTAACGAGTTTGTGATCATGCGCGTTGTGAACCTGACAGACGTTGCCGATCTGGCCATGACGGCGTCACTGATCTACTGTTAGCGGGGAACGCTAAAAGTGCGCGCGATATATTAGGAGACAACATGCCTAGACGAGATGGAACGGGGCCAACAGGTAGAGGGCCGAGGACGGGTAGAGGTAGTGGGCCGTGTCCGAGGCGGAGACAGTAGATGGCTAAGAAAAAGAGATCATGCCCTGGCAGCAAGATTCGCAGCGGCGGCAAGGGCAAGGGATTAGGCCGTGGCAAGGGCAAGGGGCCGATAGGCAGACCAAAGAAGTGATAGAGGTCATTCTGGATGATGTCACGCCGGCGTTACAAGAGGCGGCAACATTCAAGACGTTAGCACAGAGATTGATGCGCGATATGGACGCACTATTGGCAACGAAGGACGTGCCGCCAAAGTTGCGCACGATGATAACGGATATGCGGCGCGAACTCAAGCGCACGTGGAAAGACCTAAAAGACGAAGCGGTGGCATGGCAGATGTGGCGCGAAGTCGAAATAGAGGTGAACAATGGAACTGGCGCAGATGGTCAAGGTAAAGATTGACGGCAAGCAAGTGCCGCTTACGGATTTGGTCGAGGCATGGGAACTGGGGCAAGACGTCGAGGAAGAGGCTACGGAAGAGGCGGTCGAGGAAGCCAAGACAAAAACGATTGACGGCAAGGCCCGACCAATGGCCGACTTTTTGGTAGTCGAGAGCGCAGATAGTGTTAGCACTTGGCATTTGCCAGTCAAGGTAAATGGCAAGATAGATCATAGATTGATGGGCGCAGCATGGGCGGCGTTACATGAGGGCTACAGGGGCGAAAAGTACGAGGGGCCTGAAAAGGAAAAAGCTCTTGAGAAGCTCACAAAGTTATACGCTGCCGAAAAGCTCCCCACGCCAGGCACAAAGGAAGTCGAGGTGACCATGGACGGGAACATTGCAGAGAAGATCAAGTATCTTGGAGACGCCGCAATTGCAGAGCTGGGCGAGGCAGAAATAGGCCACGCCGTGCAGTTGTCAGAAGAGCAAGCGGGCACATGGGATGGGATAGGGCCGCTCAAGCTGGACGTGGTGATGATCGAGCCAGGGCCAGGAAACAAAAAGGACGGGCACTGGTATCCGCGTGAAGTGCTAGAGAGAGATGCACACGTATTCGAGGGCGGCAAGATGTTTGCAACCGACCATCGGCCTGGGGAACGCAACGCCAGAACAGAGGTTGCCGACATTCTCAAATGCCCCATCGGATTCACCGAGACGGGTGCGCCCGTAGCGCGGATTGGCATATTCGATCCGGACATGGCGCGCAAGGCGTATAACCGCTTCCAACTTGGCACGCTCGCCAACCTACACACCTCCATTGTAGGCGAAGGCACGAGCAAAGAAGCCAAGATTGACGGCGAGAAATACAAGGTTATTCAAGAAATCACAAAGGGAACAGCAGATTTTGTAAGCTACGCGGGGGCTGGCGGACACGCCGCAGCCATCGCAGAACAGGAGCAAGAACCGATGACAGAACCGAAAGTGGAGCCGGTCGTGGAGCCGGTTGTGGAACCAGTCGTGGAAGAGCAGGAACAAGCGCCGGAGGTCACGTTCCTGGAAAAAGAAGCCGTAAAGACGTTTTTGAGCGAACTAGAAGGCATACCGGAGCCAGTCAAGACGCGGCTTGCCAAGGACGAATACGAGACCGAGGACGCGATCCGTGAGGCGGCCCAAGACCTGGTGGAATTGATCAAAGAGACTACGGGGTCGGGTAACGTCATGGGGAACGACGAGCAACCAGAGCCAGCCGAGAAGCGCACTCTTGAGGAGCACGATTCAGCGCTGGACGAGATCGATAAGCGATACGGGCTAAGGGGGTAACATGCCAGCAACATTTCTGACTGGAACAGATTGGCAATGCAGTTCGGGGCCAATAATCACTCGGCAAGTAACGACTGACTACCTCTGGCCCGAAGGCGGCGGATCGGACTCGGTAGCAAACGGGGATCATCCCATTTTGGCTATCGGTGCTGTAGCGAGCAGACCGTTCAACATGGTAGGGTTCGTGGTGACGTATGAGAGCAACACCGACCTTTGCGAGATGAACGTTGCGCCAGGGTTTGTAGCCAAGGCTTACGTTTACAACATCACCGGCTACTCAGGGGCGGGGACGGCGAATGCCTGGTCTGCAACTTTGGCATTTGGCACGCCAGTATACATCGACGACGACGCGTCGCTGCTTGCCGGAGGGACTTTGAGCCTATCGCCGGTGAACGGTGCTGGTGCAGAGAATCCGCTTGCGGGCTATGTATTCTCAGACCAAGTTCAGGTAGATCAGAGCGGAATCGGCGGGCGGACGCCAACGACTGCAAACACATTCCCATTGCCGTTTGAAGACGGCGCGTCAGATCACTATCTGACCGTATGTGTTATGCTCTGGCCGTCGGCCCAGGACTAGGAGGCAATATGCCAGATACTTTTTTGACCGGAACGGATTGGCAGTGTTCAAGCGGGCCGATAATTACTCGTCAGGTGATAACTGATTATCTATGGCCTGAAGGCGCACCAAAGGACACGGTAACGAACGGCGAGCATCCCATCTTGGCGATTGGCTCCACGGCGAGCAGGCCATTGAATGCGGTGGGCTTTGTCGTGAGCTACGAGAGCAATACTGACCTTTGCGAGATGAACGTTGCGCCAGGGTTTGTAGCCAAGGCTTACGTTTACAACATCACGGGCTACCAAGAGGCGGGGGTAGCGAATGCTTGGGTAGCGACCCTAGCATTTGGCACGCCAGTCTATATCGATGACGACACGGCACTGACCGCCGGGGCGACCTTGAGTCTGTCGCCAGTGAACGGCGCTGGGTTGGAGAATCCGCTCGCGGGTTACGTTTACTCGGATCAGGTACAGGTAGATCAGAGCGGAATCGGTGGCCGGACGCCAACGACCGCTAATACATTTCCGCTGCCGTTCGAGGATGGCGAGTCAGATCATCATCTGACCGTTTGCGTCATGCTCTGGCCGTCGGCACAGGATTAAGGAGTAATATGAGGAAAATCATCAGTTTGTTGACAGAGTATCGTTGTGAGCAGCTAAAATCAAGTGGACGAGAAGACAGAATCGCCGAAGTGCGCGACATGTTCAACTTCCTTGATTCCACGCTGGGCGGCGTCGTACAAAACGGTAGAGGCTGGGACGGCCCCGAGACGAAGCTGGGCGAGGTAATGACCACGGGCGACTTTTCTTACGCGCTGGAAGAGTTTGTACAGCGGCGCATGGTTCCCGGTTATAGCCGCAAGCGATTCGAGTTTGAGCCGCTTGTCAAGATGGACACATCGCCGAACTATCTCCCCGTAACCCGTTATCAGAATCGATGCGGCAGTGACGATCTGGAGTACGTAGGCGAAAAGGGCGAGGCGAGAGCCGGTAGTGTTGACGATAGCGTGAAGCGGCAATATCGTCCTTACAAGTGGCAAAAGCAATACGACTTCTCTAGCGAGGCGCTCATAAATGACGACCTGGGGCGCTTCAATGACAGGGCGGCAGAGATGGGCAAGGATGCGAGGCGCACACTTGAGAAATTTGTTTCTCGAATGTACACCAACGCCGTGACCATTACGGCTTTGCAGACGGCTGGCGCGCTCTATGCTGGCACCGGGCGATTGAATAGCAACCGCGTATCTATTGCGCGCATGGCTTTCAATCAGAGAACAGACGCTTGCAGCGAGCCAATTCTGGCGACGCTCAAGTACATCGTGCACCATCCCGGGCTGGTCGATGTTGTGCGGACGATCCGCGCAAGCGAGTTAGTCCCTGAGTTGGCGACGAACGCGGCTAACGTGGTAGCGGGCGACTTTATTCCTATCGAAGACCCCTACATCACGGGCACTGCGCCCAACCTTCCCTGGTATGCTTTCACCGACTATCAAGCGGACAATGTTATACCGCTTGTGATCGTAAGACGCGCGGGGATGCCAGCGCCAATGCTAGTCAGGAAATCGAGCGATATGCAGTCCTTCGCTAACTTCAGCGCGGGTGGCGCTTCCGTCAGCCCGATCATGGGCGACTTTGCCACGGGCAACGTTGTGGTAAAAGTAATGGACGAGTGGGGCACATATCTGGGCGACGAAACCGACGGAAACCTGTTTGACATCCGTGGCGCGTACTATAGCGCCGGCACGGCTGCATAGTAATAGAAAAGGGAGATCAGGAAATGAAACGTAAAGAAGGATTTGCTGGACAGACGGATTACGTCGTTCCAGGTAGTGACGAACACGCCGCGATACTGGGCTTGGTAAAAGCACAAGAAGGTGAGACCCTGGTGGTTGATGGGTGGACGCTTAGTGATCCGATGGGCTTTGGCGCAGTTGCTACTGAAAAGTATCTACTGCGCAAGCTACGATCATGCGTCAATGAATTGCACGGCGAACAGCCGGAAATGCAAAGCACAGACCCTCGCAAGCCAGGGTACGCGCCTAAGATGTGGCTGCCAAGTGAAGGGCCAGTACGCGGGCAAGTATAGGAGGTAACATATGTTAATGCCACTCGACCGGCTATCACCGTTTTATCCGGGTCTGATGGGGGTAGATGGTAGCGACGTGCCACGGGGCATCCGTTCTGCGGCACAAGGGGTGGTCTACTTTGTAGACGCCAGCCATCCAGACGCCAGCGACGCGCACGATGGCACCGATCCCGAACACCCCCTGGCGACCATCCAGGAGGGGATTGACAAAAACAACGCAACGATTGACTGGGCGGTAGTGCCGCCATACAAGGGGCAAAACTGGATCGTAATCGCGCCTGGGGTGTACGACGAGAATCTAACGCCAGCCTACTACTGCAAGATGATTGGCCGGGGCGTTGCACGTGGCGACGACTGCGCCGCGCATGTGTCGCCTACGGCGGGATCGGCCATGGCTGGTACGGGCATCGCGTTACATCTGATCAATATGCGGTTCAGCGCGAACACGGCTGTACCCGTCCTGGACTTTGAGACGTTCAATAGTTGTGTTGTCGAGGACTGCATGATCACCGATCACAATGCGGGGCTGGCAACGATTGGGCTTGATATGACCAGCGCGGGTGGTAGCGCGATTCTGCGCTCTCGTTTCAACTACAACACGAATCCGCTAACCATCGGCATCCGCTCGACCGGCGCGTTCTATGATTGCAAGGTCATCGGCTGCGAGATTCACGCGGTCACGACGGGCATCGACCTGTCTGCTGCGGGCCTGTGCGCCAATGCGCTGATCGCGCACAACTATATCGCCAGACCGGTAACGGGCATCAATGACGGTGTAGGTGATACGCTAGTCGTGGACAACTGGATCACGGCAAGCACGGCGGCCATCACTCATGCGGCGGCGGGCACAATGTGTATCGCCAACCACGTGATCAATAACGTTGCTGGCGCAGTTGAACTAGCGGCCACAGACTAGGGGGTAAAACTATGCCTGGTGCAAACGTTTCACAACCCTGGCCCTTACAACGACTAAACCCCTTCTACCCTGGGCAACCAGGGGTAGAAGGGACTGACAACCGGACGGGCCTGCGGCAGAGTGTCGAGGGCACGATCTTTTACGTCGATCCGAACTATGCTGGGGCGACGACCACGGCAGACGGCACAAACCCGACCAACCCACTGAGTACAGTGGCGGCGGCGCTTACGAAGTGTGCTGATCATCGCGGCGACATGATCGTCGTTATGGCGAACGGGGCCTGGACGCATGGCGAGGGCACGACGCGCGCTTTGCCCGTGCAGGAATCTGTAACCGTAACGGTACATGGCGTCAAAATCGTGGGGATGGCCCCATCAAGCTCTGTAGGAGTAGTCTGGGAGCCGTCAGTAAGTGGCGCAACGGCGATAACCGTTCATGCGCTGGATGTTCTGATTGAGGGCTTTGCTTTTCAAGGCGACTTCGATCCGGCCATATCAGCCGAATGGAATGGCACAGCGCTATATGGCGATAATCTGACGGTTAGGAACTGCCTCTTTGATGAAGACGTGGATATTGCTATCCAACTGGAATTCTCTTGGTTCTTTGACATACATCATAACGGGTTTTTCTCATGTGACGAATATGGCATTTACGCGGATGCGGGCGGATCAGGGGCCGACGATGGCTATATCCACCACAACAACTTCTGGAACATCGGCACAAGTGCTGTGGCGTTGCTAGGCGGAAGCGCAGACAACAAGGTCTGGGAGAACCAATTCTGGAATACCCATGCGGCCATAGGTCCCGCCGGTGGTGCTACGACTGGCGAGATGATTGACATGACGGGTGGCGCGAGAGAGTTTGTACACGATAACATAATGAGCTGCCTCGACACCGTACCCCAGAACGGCGACTATGCTGATTGCAACGTCTCGACCGCTTCAGGGGCTTGGTGTCGCAACCGATTGATGGACGCATTTTCTAGCACAAATCCGTAGGAGTGACAATGACCAAACTAGGCAAGAAGATCGGAAAGGCAGATGCGTTGTTGCTCATAGCTGCCGGATACAATACACCCAAAAAGGTCAAAGACGCAAAAGATAGCGACCTGCGCAAGATCGAGGGGCTTGGAACGGTGGCGGTAAGTCGAATCAGGAAAAAGCTGCCGAGGAATAAATAATGGCTTGCACGGGGAGATACGCTGAAGCGTTCGACTATGGAATCGCGCTTTGCGTCGGAGACAATAACCATCTCGTGATGGGCATTGACGATGGCGGCGGCGCGGCTGTAGCGTTTCTAACTGATACGGCGGCGTTCTTTACTAGAGACGCCGTGTATGTAGGTTCGCCGTTGATAAACGTGACAACTAGCAATACATACGGCCTTGTAACAGCGGTTACATCCGACACTGTACTGCAAACAACACAAACATGGAGCAACGGCGATACCTACAAAATATCCACACTGACATATGCGCAGGTGGGCACAATCGAGACCTATCTGGACATAGCATCCGGGGGAATACACGCGGCGCTTGCGGCCAGCGGAGCTTGCGATTGCGCGTTCGCTAGTTGGGCAAACGGCTATCTGCGACAACTCAACGTTATGTGCGCGGCGGTGATGCACGAATGCCCGTGCGGACGAAGCAACCTCTCGGACGCCGAAAAGCAAATGTGGCTAACGTGGTGCTCGGAACAGCTTACCAGCATCCGCAACGGCGAGCTTGAACTTTGCGCGGGCGAGACGGGATCGGAATTCCCATCGATAGGCGCGGCCCCGATGGGCTGGGATCCGTGGAGCCAGGCGCAGATTATCAATAACAGCATCAAGAGCAACAGCTAATGGGTTGAGGATGTAAAAGCCGCACAGTGGGCGGCATCAAGATGCCAGTAGCGCAGAAGATCATCTTTGGGCAAATGGGCCTAAAGAAACTTACGAGCATCGTGGGCATGACAATGAAATGGAAGGGCGCGGTCACGTGTCGGGAATACGAATTCCGCAAAGAGCAGCCGACGCTGTGGGTAGATAGACGCGATGCTAAAGATATGTTAGCACGCAAAGCGCCGACAGGAGAGGGGCTATTTGAATAATGGTAGTCCTAATGAAAGCCATCAAGCCAGCGAGACTCAAAGACAAGGCGATGCGGCTTGAGCTGCTAAACGCGATGCGCAAGGCGGCAAAAGTAGTCGAGAAGGACTTTGAAGAGACTGTCAAAACGTGGACGACAAAGCCAACATTCAAGACGATAATCAGTCTAAAGGGTGGCCCGACAATCCTAACGGACACGGCAACGGATAGCGAGCGATATGGATGGATCAATAACGGAACAGGCTCGCGTGGAGGCCACAGCGATTATCGCATCTATGCGGGAATCTATACCGGCAAGAGCAAAAAGAAGGCGCTGGCTTTCCCATCGGCTTTTGGCCCAAAAACGAAGCCTGGACGACTGAAGGCTGGGCCTGGGCATAGTGGCGGCAATACAATTATGAGGCCATATGTGACTCACAAGGGAATTAAGCCGCGCAAGTTTGACGAAATGATACAGAAACGGAGGAAGCCGTGGTACAAAAAGCAGATGCAAAGAGCGATGCGAAAAGTGTCGAGGGTGAGCGGCCACAAGCTGTAAGGCCGCGCAAGGTCACGGTCTGCGGGAGAATTGGCCCAAACGTGATTGTAAAAGATGGTGGCCGTTATGCGCTGCTACCCAAAAACGTAGTGGTAGACGGCAAGGCGCTCGCGGACGATCTGGCCGCTGCGCCCGACTACGGTGTAGCCTGGGAGAAGCTCTTGCCAAGCAAGGGCGGCGCGGAACTAGCTGCGGTATTGAGAGCAAGAGGTATTTGGACGATTGATGACCTAAACGCAAACTGGCCCCTCGCCAAACGTTTGCGGGTTGGAGTATGTGACGTAGATATGGCCGATGTGCTGAAGCAGGCCGAAGAGAAAAAGGAGTAACAATATGGCAACTTATCTTTCGAGTGCTCACGGAGCAGTGTTTATCCAGATCGACGGCCCGAACACGGCAACGGCCTATCTGGGCTGTCACGACATGGGTGATATTGCGGAGCCGATGGGCGACATAGCGCGGACGTTCTGTCCGGATCCCGGACAGCCGGGCAAGTACAACGTGGCGCTCAGGACGCAGGGCGCGCCGGGCGAGGTAACGTTTGATATTTCCTTCCCGCTGGGGTCGGTGGTTGACTATCTGGAAGAGGCGCGGCGAACGGGCTGCTCGTTCCCGGTGTATGTGAACTATAGCACGTGCGACAGGCCCGATAACTTTTTGCGCTACGCTGCAAAGGATCGCGGCGAGGTTTTGCAGGATTGCAGCATAACCAACATCGTCCGTACCACACCGGCAACGAGAAACGTTGATGGCGGCGCGCCGGGCGAGGCGGGCAAGACGGTCTCGTTTTCTAGCAAGGCAATCGAGGAGTACTTCATGCTGGTGGATACGCGGCGAGCCACGATAGAAGACCAGATTTTGCGCGATATTGCGTTCTGCAACAAAGCGCAGTGCCAAGGCCCGTGTGGGGCGGCGCAGCACGTTTGTGACGAGGGCGTGATTGTCTGCGACTTTGATGGTGGTGTGGCTATAGCCGATGTTCTGTTTACCACGGATGCTGGTGTAACCTGGGCAGGCATAGTATGTCCGTATCTGATTACGGAAAACGTCTCTAGTGTGGTCTGCTTCCCGATGGATATGACCACCACGCGCGTGATCATAGCGCGAGGCACGCCGGATGCTGGCGCGGCTGATGTAGCGTGGACAGATGATAGCGGCGCTAACTGGAACATCGTGGACGTTGGCGCGACGAATACGGAGTTTATTCCCTCGGCGGGCGGCGGCGGCTTGTTCTCGCTAGGCCAGAATCACATCTGGGCCTGCACGGACACGGGCGCTGGCGCGGCAGGGGCGATTTACTTCTCTGGCGATGCTGGACTTACCTGGACGCTACAGACTGCGGCGGCCACTGATGCGCTCAACTATATCCGCTTTTTGGATAAAGACATTGGCCTTTGCGTCGGTGATACGAACGAAATCCAGTATAGCGACGATGGCGGTACTCACTGGACGGCTCTTGTCGGCCCAGTGGCGCAGAACGCGGTGAACTGTACCTGTTGCGAAATCCTGGACGAGAACCGCTACTTCATTGGGTACTTGGACGGCACGCTCTGGTACACGCAAGACGGTGGCACGAACTGGGCACAGAGAGTAATTCCTGCGGCCTTCGCGGGCGGCGGGACGACGACTATCTATGACATCATGGCAGTGGACGACTACTGCCTCTGGATGGCGACGCACTCCACGACCGCCGCGGGGGCGGCGGAGATGGGCGCGATTTACCGCTCTATCAACGGCGGCGAGGCCTGGGAGAGCTGGGGCAGCGATGCGGCCCTTCCTACCGGCTATCGGGCGCTCTGGGCTTGCAGCTATAACAAAGCCTTTGCGGTCGGCGACGTAGCGACCACCAGCTATATCGCAGAAGTCGGCGAGAGCTAAACAACATAACGTAACGCGGGGGGAATGGGAGCGCGTTACGCAAAAGAAACACTAACTAGCAGCGCTCTACCGCGTGTCATCCCGATCTCCCTGGCACGCGGAGGGCGCATTGTTAAAAAGGGGAGATCATGGCAACTGAAAAACTGGACGTATACATAACGCAAGGGGGGCTTGAACTCAAACTCAAGCCAGTGCAAAACGTGACGCTGTTATTTGCGGCGGCGCAAGTGGAAGAGCAATACCGCGCAGACGGCGAACCCGTCGATCCGCCAGAGTATGAGTCGATAACGGCTGGCGGCGATGTAGAGCTAAACCCGATGACAGAGGAGACGCTTGAAGATCCGCAAGACCCAGCAAAAACGCGGCGCAACAAGGCGGCCTGGGCCAAGCATCAAGCTGCTGTCAAGCGGATGGAAGCCGACAAGGTCGAGGCACAGGCGCAGGCTATGCTCGTGTTGGGCATCGAGTACGAAGTCGAGGACGACGCCGAATTTGAAGCGAAAATCAAGTGGCTTGGACAGACCATCCCCACAGACGAATTTGACAAAAAGGCGTTTTATCTAGCGCACAAGGTTCTGACCAACTGGGATTTGACGATGATCATGCCCCAGATACAGATGCTATCTGCTGGTAAAGGAGTCAAGCCAGAAATGGTAGCAACGTTTCGAGCGCGTTCTGAACGTGCGATGGGACACCAGTTCGCGACCATTAATAAGCGGCTTGGAGTCCTCGCAGGGGTGGTGGACGAGCCAGGAGTTTCTGGGGATGAGGACAGCGAAGGCGTGGAACCGGACGCCTGAGGAATGGGACGAACTATCTGATAAAGACAAGGCTCGCATGATAGCCTTTGACAACATTGAAATGTTGATGCGCAACAGGGAGATCGAGGAGCCAAGCTAGTGGAAAAAATCGGCCTCGCAGCCGTAATGAATATGAGCAATTTTGACAAGGGCCAGAAGAAGTATAACTCTGGACTTGGCAAAATGACGGCAGCCACAAATACTACCGCGCAAAAGACAACATCTGCCCTCAAGATGATTGGCTCTGTAATGATAGGTACGCTTGGCGCACAGGCCATGCGAGCCGCTGTTGCGGGCGTCAAAGAGATGGTTGGCATGGCAACCAGCATACCGCCGATCTCGGCGGCCTTCCGTAATCTCGGCGGTTCGATAGAAGAGATGCGCAAGGGATCGATGGGCATGATTGCCGACGTCGATCTCATGAAGTCATTCAACACCGCCGCCTCCCTCGTATCAGAAGACTTTGCCAAAAAGCTCCCCGAAGCGATGGGCTACCTCGCCAAAGTCAGCGCCTCCACGGGCGAGTCCATGACCTACATGATGGACAGCATTGTAAAGGGCGTTGGCCGCATGTCCCCGATGATCCTCGATAACCTCGGAATCCAGGTAGATATGACAGCGGCGAATAAAGAGTATGCGGCCGTGCTTGGCATCACCGTAAAAGAGATGTCCAAGACGCAAAAGCAAACCGCCTTAATGAACCAGGTTATGGAAAAGCTGGCCTTCAACACCGCTAAAATGCCGGACGTTGCAGGCACGGCGGCGCAGCAAATGGCGAACTTTGGCGTGACCATGGAAAACATCAAGGCCATTGTAGGGCAGGCGCTTTTGCCTGTGTTGCAGCAATTCATGGACATCCTAACCCCGCTAGCCGAGCAGATGCGCGATGTTGCACAAAGTACAGAATTCCAAGACACGATGCAAAAGATCGGCGATAGCATTGCCTGGGTTATCGATCACGTTAGCAACTTTAGCGACGGCACGGTAGAGATGATCGAAAAGGTGGGTTTGGTTGTGGGGGCTGTTGGTGCTTTGGGCGTTGCCTTTACGCTTCTATCCGGCCCCATGGGGCCTATCATTTTGATCAGCACGGCTATTCTAGGACTGATTGAGCTATACGACCAGCTTGAGAAAAAGCAAGAAAAGATCAGTAAGCAGATTCGAGCATCTACACCCGCCCTTGTTAAGGCAGCTAGTAGCTATGAAGAATATAAGCGTGCGGCTGTAGATGCTACCGTTGGTATAGAGGGCTTTGCGGCTGGAACGCGCAAGGGCCAAGAGCACATGGAGCGCATGGTCAAGGAGGGCCTAATCGTCAGCCAAGTGGAATTTAATCGTTTGCGCGGCGATGTTGAGACTACCACTATGTCAATGTCTGACAACGCAGAGATGCAAGCGCGACTGGCAAAGGAATCCAAGTTTGGCCTAGAGCCAGCGATACAAGCCACTGCCGAAAGCTTTGTAGAAGCAACAGCGCAGCTTGAAGAATACCAGCACGAGAGCGAGATGTTGCCCGCATCCGTTGTAGGGGTCATCGATTCGATGGTAGCTGTCCAGGAAAGCATCCAGGCGGCGCTATCATCTGAGAAGGTCACGGCGCAGCTAATCAAGATTCAGCAGGCCGTTGGCAAGCAGGAACAGGTCATGCTTGCCATGCAGACCAAGTACGATGCCGATGTTGCCAAGAAGCAATTCGAGCATGACCGCAAGATGCTCATAGCCAGGCAGAAATACGATCAGGAATATGCGCGCCTAATTGCCGGTGGAAACACGGAAGAAGCCAACAAGCTAACGGCGCAATTCAACCGCACCAAGACAATCAGTCAACGCGAATATGCGGCGGCACAGCAGCTACAAAAGATAGACTTGGTACGCAAGCAAATCCAACGGGTACGCGCCAATATCATTGAGCTACAGGGGATGCGCGACCAGACCTTGCGCGTAATGCAGGAACAAGTCAAAGCAGAGACGGCCAAGGGCAAGCAGCTAACGTTAGATCAAATCAAGACCCTGCGACTGATTGCGCAGGCCGGTTCTGATCAACTACAAAAAGAGACCGAATTTTACATAGAGCGCGCGCAGAAACTTGTCGATTTTGGCAAAGGCCAAATTCGCACCGCGCAAACTATCGCGGAGGGTATTGCCAGCGTTACTGACGAGGAGGGCGCAGCCGAGGTAGCAATAGGTATACTTGGCGAACAGCTTCAAGCATTACAAACCGAGCTCAATGCCATGCCGCCCATGACCCTGCCACCGATAGATTTGCCAGACGTACCCTCGGCTACCGATATAGGCGCGGTAACAGAACCGGCAACCACGGCTATGAGCCAAGTCGTCAACGATATTGCGCAGGCCGTTACGGCAGCCAAGCAAGCCATTGCCGATCTCGTGGAGTTTGATCTGCCAGTAGGCGTAGAGAAGGGCCTGGAGCACGTAGCCGAATTTATCGTTATGGCAGTAGAGGGCTTTTATGCTATCCATGACGCCATAGCGCCGAAGGTCAAGGGACTTGCGGTCGTTATGGGGCCGGTCAAGCAACTGATGGAAGTCGTTACAGCGTCGGTAAAGGCTCTGAGCAGCTTTGGCGCAGACGCGATTACAATACCAGATATGAAGCGCTGGGCCGACCAACTGCGCGCTGTGCTTGGTGCAATAACCTCTGTGATTCTGGATGTAAGAGATAGCGTCGGGCGATGGGAGCTGGTAGGTGCAGGGAACATAGCAGACAAGATAAGCAAAATTGTAAGCGTTGTCAAGGCGGGCGTAGATGCTCTGGCGGCACTAGCAACGTTCAGCCCTCATGCGACATATCCCATGGAGGCGTTCGTTCTTGCCCTTGGCAGACTGGCAGACCAACTACGCAACCTGGACGTTGATCCTGAGGCGGGGTTTGACGATATACAGAACTTCTGGGCGAACGTTGCCGACCTAATTAGGGTAGTCAAGCCAGGGATAGACGCACTTACAGCATTGGCCGCATTTGAGCCCGGAATCTCATTGTATGGCGAGGAGTTTGTAACAGCGCTTAGAGACTTGTCAAGCGAGCTAAAGAATTTGCCCGACCTGGACACAGAGGACGAATTCAAGGACATACGCGCATTCTGGGATAACGTTGCCGACCTGGTGGCCGTAGTTGCGCCAGGCGTGGCGGCACTTGCATCGCTAGCAGGATTCGAGCCAGGCATATCCCTGAACGGCGAGGATTTTGTCAATGCGCTAAGGCAGCTCTCGGACGATCTAAAGAGTGTACCAGATATTGACTTCGAGAATGAGTTTGTAGACATAAGAGCGTTCTGGGATCGTGTCAAAGACCTAATCGGTATTGTCAAGCCAGGAGTAGACGCACTTGTGGCGCTAAGTCAATTTAGCTCTAAAATGACCTTCTCGGGTAAGGCATTTGCGGATGCGCTTGTCA
>Ga0307928_10000041_pt1 | contig 67073 bp, 71 predicted proteins | sample AceLakmetagen232_FD_201815 | JGI IMG/M metagenome (GOLD analysis project Ga0307928, IMG submission 201815) | Saline water microbial communities from Ace Lake, Antarctica - #232 | ecosystem: Environmental > Aquatic > Non-marine Saline and Alkaline > Saline | place: Antarctica: Ace Lake...
GTGGTCCGCCAATACCCTGTGTGCCTTGTGGTCCGCCAATGCCCTGCGTGCCTTGTGGGCCACCAATGCCCTGTGTGCCTTGTGGACCGCCAATACCCTGATAACCCTGTGGGCCACCAATGCCCTGCGTGCCTTGTGGGCCGCCAATGCCCTGTGTGCCTTGTGGGCCGCCAATGCCCTGTGTGCCCTGTGGACCACCAATGCCCTGCGTGCCTTGTGGGCCACCAATGCCCTGTGTGCCTTGTGGTCCGCCAATGCCCTGTGTGCCCTGTGGTCCGCCAATACCCTGTGTGCCTTGTGGTCCGCCAATGCCCTGTGTGCCTTGTGGGCCTTCAATGCCTTGAGGACCTTGATCCCCTGTGCCCCCATAAGCACTCAATGTGTCACTATCAACCCAATATAGCGGATAAGCTACATCTAGGCCATGCACATGGTCCTGATAAGCTACTTGCTGCGAACCAGCAACCATATTGCCTTTAGATATATCAGAAGTTTGTTCTACATTTTGTGGAGCACTCTCAGTCCAATCAAGAAGAAGCCCATAACCATCAATTGTTATCCCTTTATCATATCTCAATCCTAATCTTGAATCAACCCAATGTAATGGCGGATTGGTAATTTGCATGCCATGTACATGATCTTGACGTGCTGGATGTTCCGAACTGCCTGGCAGCCCCTGCCAGGCCACATCTGCTGGCGTACTACCACTAAACTTCAAACTTAAGTCATCTCCACGCCACTCAAAACTATTAGTCTGTGTGCCCATTCCATGTACATGATCTTGACGCGCTGGATGCTCTGAATTGCCAAAATCACTGTCTTCAACTACTTTCTCATACGCTGTTGAATCGTCAAAATTAAAACTAAATTCATCTCCACGCCACTCAAAACTATTAGTCTGAGTGCCCATTCCATGTACATGATCTTGACGCGCTGGATGCTCTGAATTGCCAGATGCACTGTCTTCAACTACTTTCTCATACGCTGTTGAATCGTCAAAATTAAAACTAAATTCATCTCCACGCCATTCAAAACTATTAGCCTGAGTTCCTAAACCATGTACATGATCTTGGCGTGCTGGATGCTCTGAACTGCCAGATGCACTGTCTTCAACTACGTTTTGATATGCTGTGCCATCGGCAAAATTAAAACTTAATTCGTATCCACGCCACTCAAAACTGTCAAATTGAGTTCCTAATTCATGTACATGGTCATAACGTGCGGGATGTTCTGAAGAACCTTGTGAACCATTAATAGATACTTTTTGAATGTCGCCAATACCATCAAAATCGAGATTCAAAGTTTCAGTTAAGTCCCAATAAAAACTATTATATTCAATTGGCAACTTGTGTACATGATCTTGACGAGAAGGCCAACCTTGAGTGCCTGGACTTGAAGAATGCGAAACATAAGAAGGCCATACAGAATCATTGTAAGAACATTCTATATGATCCCCATCCCACTTTATTCCATTTGATGAACTAACTGCTAAATCATGCACATGATCGCCACGAGAAGCTATATTAGACTTGCCTTTATCACCAGAACTTGCAACATCCTCTGGAGTTAAATCATAAAAACTAACTGGCCCATCAATTCCTTGATTGCCTTGTGACCCATCTACTCCTTGATTGCCTTGCGAACCTTCAATACCCTGATCCCCCTGGGAACCATCAATGCCTTGTAATCCATCACTACCCTGTGCGCCATCAGTGCCCTGTGGCCCATCATTGCCCTGTGAGCCATCATTACCCTGTGGACCATCATTGCCCTGTGGTCCATCACTGCCCTGCTGTCCATCAGTGCCCTGTGAGCCGTCACTGCCTTGCGAGCCATCATTGCCTTGTGGACCATCATTACCTTGTGGACCATCATTACCTTGTGAACCATCATTACCTTGCTGTCCATCATTACCTTGTGGACCATCATTACCTTGCTGTCCATCGTTGCCTTGTGGGCCATCATTGCCCTGAGTGCCGTCGTTGCCTTGTGGACCATCATTGCCTTGTGGGCCGTCGTTGCCTTGTGGGCCATCATTGCCTTGAGTGCCGTCATTGCCTTGTGGACCATCATTGCCCTGAGTGCCGTCATTGCCTTGTGGGCCATCATTGCCCTGAGTGCCGTCATTGCCTTGTGAACCATCTATTCCTTGATAGCCTTGATAGCCTCGATTACCATCACTACCCTGTAAACCAACAGCACCCTGCAAACCTCTTTGAATCACATACCATTCAGATGTTGCAGAATCTGCTATTACTATAATTGCATCGCCAGCGTTATCTATGTCAACAGAAGCTTGACCCTCTACCGTCTGACCGCCTGTGCCCTGAACAATTACTTTGGCCACGCCAGAACTGTAATTCTTCTTGATGTAGTAAATACGACCGTCATTAGTGGCCGCAATGACGGGTAAAGTAACAGTACGATTAGTCGTAGTCGTAGCTACGATAACCGCTGTATCTATGTCAGATGGCGAATAATCTGAATCGCTAATAACTATAGCATCTAACTTGCGCTTCCATTCTGCATTATTTGAGCCATCTGATACGATGACATACCCGGCACCGTAACCATCCGACTTTATTTGCTCAACTCTGAATCTCGAAAGTGGCATCTGTCTTCTCTCTTAGCATGTTTTGGTTCTGTGTAGCGTTAAAATAAACGAACACTTCCATGCATGGTCAGGAGTGCGAGTAGTTCCGATAAGTTTTAACCGCATGCCCTGTCCAAGACGCTCAGCGTCGGCTGATTGTAGCTTGATGAAACCATTATTCAATAGAGAAATGTCATGAGCAAACTTGGCAAGCCATACTTCCGTAGAAAACATATTGAAATTGCCATTACCAGAAGGAGCAGCAGTCAAATTCTCATATTCGTGAGTCGTACTGTTGTAATCTGCATCCCAATATCTCGGACTCGTCAACGGCAAGTCACTCTCTAAAAAGTTTACCAAGCCGCCTCTCGGGTCTGTCCAATCACTATCTAATTCCCATGTCCCGTCCCCAGAAGCAGGAATCACAAGATAATCGCCATATATGTTGTAATTCGTATTCGATGCAGCATGCCCTGATACTGTCAGTGGTACTGCACCAAAATCTACCGAATCAAAATCACAATTTTCCCACTGAGCATAACCCTCATGCATCCAAGAATCATTCTCGGCAAAGTTGAAATCTACATACACAACTTCTGGATTGTCACCTGATATCTCATGGTTTATCTCGCACCATGTGCCACCGCCCACTTTTGTAATATCGGCTATGTCATCGCCACGACTTGTAAAATAGATGTCGCGACCAGTATGACAAGACGTTTCGTGTACAAGTTTCTTTCCAGATGAATCCTTTGGATTGCCAGAATTGTAGATTTTCTTGCTCATTTTCTCTTCCTTTTTACGCTGATATAACAGAGTCAGTTATCAGAGTTACCCAATTCAACGCAGCATTCCCCGTCAAAACTATCTTCATTCTCAAAGATGTTCCATTATCTTGCGCTGAGATGTCAGTCACGTCACTTCTTGTCAACTCCGTCCACTCAATTGAATCTGGGTCGCCTACCTCCCTCGAAGCATATATGGTTACTGTGCCTGCTTTGTTCCAACAGTATTCTACACCAGCCTCACCAGGAGCAGAATCACATGTCTCCCCAAACGTATAAATTGTACACGTCGAATCAGGGTCATTCATACACAATATCTGAGCATCATACAACAATGCACAATTGACACTAAACACGGCGTCAAAATCCGACATATCATCAAAGAGATAAACAATAAGTGAATCTTCATTTAGAAATGCCAACCCAAATCCTATTGCGTTTGCTACAACTTCTTTATCAGAAACATCTCTATCAATCGTCACAGCATCGGAATCATGAGCCGCAACTAAAACAGCAAGCTCTATAATCTCACCAGCCGTCAAAATAGAGAGTGTTACTACATGCAAGTTGTTAGACAAACCATCCCCATCATACCCAACATAATTCATCTTAGCTTTGAATGTAGATTTGCAAAATACAAAACTCTTGAACTTGTCATAGTTGATGTCTTTTGTATACGTATATGTGGCCATCATCTATCCTCACAAGTCAAGTATTACAAGAACTCTCTGAGTAGTAACTGCCGTGAGAGTTCCATTACCTGAAACCCTATACCAGTAAATCGCCACGACATCCCCGCTACTAAGACCGGTCAAATATCCATGAATCGGGACAGGTGTATCCTTGTTAGACGAAGCGTATTGAATGACAAACGAGAACTGTGTCTGCTCCACACCATCAACACAGATACGCATGCCCATAACCGTGTTGCTGTTCGATACGCTAAAAATGCCCTTGAACGTCACATATACATTCCCCGATGTTGTGGATGGTAAAGTGTACGTCATCTGTGGAATCACCGCAGGAGTAGCGCTTGATATTGTGGGATTTGAAGTAGTTGCTGTTGGCTGATAAACGCCTCCGGCTGTTCCTTCATCTCCTTGTGTGCCCTGAGTGCCAACATCACCCTGTGTGCCAACATCACCCTGTGTGCCAACATTACCCTGAGTGCCAACATCACCCTGTGTGCCAACATCACCCTGAGTGCCAACATTACCCTGAGTGCCAACATCACCCTGAGTGCCAACATTACCCTGAGTGCCAACATTACCCTGAGTGCCAACATTACCCTGAGTGCCAACATTACCCTGAGTGCCAACATCGCCCTGAGGCCCGTCAAAGCCTTGCGAACCACTATCCCCCTGAATTCCCTGCGGACCCTGCAATCCAGTATTGCCGGGCATTCCCGTAGGGTTACGCCATTGCGCTTTTGAAGAACCGTCCGCGACAGGAACATACCAGTCAGGACGACCCTCAGAGTTTAGCTGTGCCGCTCGTATGCGGGTTTGTGCCATCAGGAACCTCTATCGTACTTCCTACGAAAATATGCCATAGCATCTTTACGACGCTTCTCTATCCATTCTTTTCCAAAATCAGAACTCGTCGCATGATGGTCATGATGAACATATACACCCAATGAAATCCCAAATCTAATGCCAACTCGCTTCGCTCTTTCACACCAATCATTGTCTTCGCCATACGCAAATAAATTCTCATCCAATAACCCAACTTGCTCAATTGCACGCCTGCTGAATAAACAACAGAAAAATGAAATCATGTTGTCAGACTCAAATGTTGCGGTTCCATATTGTCGCCAAAGGCTGTCAGCACGTTGCTCCGGTGAATGCTTGTCATTGAACTTCGGTAAATCCTTTATGACTCCCGCCAACTTGTCCAACGAATGTGGATTGTCCTCCGAAGTTAAACAACTTATCGCCCCAAATCCAGATGTCTCCAAAGCGTAAATCATCTTGTCAAGCCAACCAGAAGTTACAATCACATCGTTATTCAACAATGCTATGTAACTGGCTTGACTGTCAAAAAGTGACTTGCGCAATGCCCTGTTTACAGTAATTGAAAATCCTTCGTTCTTCTCTAAACGAATCAACTCGCAATCCAATAATTCTTTCGCCACAGGCTTTACAGATTCAACACTATCAGAGCCAGAACCATTGTCCATCCATATCATCCGATAATGCTCTGTATGCTTGTCTACTGACTCAAAACAACGCTTTGTTAAATCTTCATGATTGTGACTCAATACTATGATGTCCGTCTGCTTGTTCGCAAATGCACTCTCGTAGTTCTCCCGAACCGTATCACCTATTATCTTTATCCAAGTGCGTGACTCAATGCCAGCAAGAGCATCAGCAATTGAACCTATGTCTATGAAACTGGCCCTTACACCATCTTTCCATAAGCGCCAACCTATTACCTCAGAAGCCATCCCAGCCGCACATAAAACAATGTCATTGTCATTGGCCACCTTCTTTATGACCTGCATACATTCATTGTCCAGAGAATAATAGGCATCTGTGTTCGGTAACCCTATCGATGATGTTATCCCAAAAACAGCCTTTACCAAAGGATTGTTGCAAACAGACTCGCCACCTAAAAACAATACACGCTTGCCATGAAAACACTTCGTAACAAACTCTATGAACCATTTTGGATCAAATACGGCCTTGTAAGTCAAAGATATGAAATTGTCCAAAGTCTCATCAGGACGATACTGTTCAACTACTTTCTGTAAATGCTTATCTGACTCAAAACGCGCAAATAACCCTTTTCGCATCCGACCCTCATTGACCATCCCAGCCGCAGAACCTATCATATACCCATCAGCTTCATAACAAAATGATTCAATAAGCTCTTTGCGAAGTTCTTTACTGTTCTTGTGACCGCCACCTTCTTCCAATTGGCCAGACATAAACAATAACTCGCCATCCCCAAATCGTAAATAAGCAGTCGGCTTCTTCTCTAATAGTCTCTGCTGAATTTTCTCAGCAGTGTTATCTACCGAAACTACTTTGCGCTTTCCATTCGAGTGAAGCTCTTTCGGTCGATTCACAGAACCATGCTGCTCTACAATGTCTTCAAATAAATCTACAACAGCTTTGGCAGACTTCTTTACGTCAAACTCACACTCAGCATATTCTCGTAAACGCTTGCGAATTCCACCTGTGTCACTGCAAACATCCGAATGACACTTGTCAATAGATCCAGCAAGCAAAATAGGATTTATGCAATCCGCAGCATAATCAGTGAAATCCATGCCGTGCCGACCACACACAACAGGAACACCACAACTATATCCCTCACGTACAACTCGTGTCTCTTCAGTAGACATTGACAAAACTAAATCACATTGATGATAAATGTCATCCTGTGGATTCGTTGTGTTGCCGCGTAAATTGACTACGCCATCCTCTATCATCCATTGTATCGTAGCCATCCACGTATCTTTCGGTTGCTCCGTCAAACCCCATACATCTACTTCAATCTTCTTGTCACTATGCTTTCTTAAGTAATCAATCGCTGTAAATAACCCAAACGGCTCGCGACTTGTTCGCCAAAAATCAACCATCGCTATCTTGATAGTATCAGACTTTGGCTCCCATTTGCTCAATTCCCAATCTTCTACATTCGCCCAAACCGGAATGTAATGAACAGGCATCTTTAATAAATTCTCCCAAAACGGTATGTGCCTTTTCCACATACAAACCATCGCCCGGGGAAGCTGCATATTGGACGCCCCAATGATTAAAGAGTAAGCCCGCTCGTTATCATATAACTCGCCAAAAAAATTGAACTCCGGTGTGCCATGCAGGAACAACACAAGATTACGGTGCGGCTCGTTAAACCAATTTTCGTGCATAGCATGATGCCAACAAATTATGTCAGCCCCATCGCCATAATCAAAACCAACTGGAGTAATGCCATCAGAACCGTATAACTGTGTTGCCCCTGCATCATCTATGACTTCGGCTTGCAATCCAAGCCTCCGCTCCTCAAGCATAAGGTCACGTACAGTACCATACATGCCTGACAAGCCAGGCGCATAATTGCAAACATGAGCCACTTTCAACATGGGAGAATCCCTCTTAATATTGCCTGAGTTCTCAACTCAGAAGGTTAAACGCAGTAATCTAAAGACTATGTGCGGTAATCTGAGATTACTATGTCGCTACTTGTGGCCGAGAAAGCAAGCAAGGTAACAGTCGAATTGCTTAACTGGAAGTCGTTGCCCGCACCCTCACGCCATCTCTGACCATTAAAGAATAACTTGTATGAGCCAACCGGACTGGGCGTGGCAACTAATTGCCAAGAAACCGTAGTCGCAACAAAAGCCTTCACTTCATTGTCAGTAAAGTTCGTCGTGGACACGACAGGATAAGTGCTCGTTCCATCATACACTTCCCACCGATCATTTGATTCATTCCAGTAAATCTTGGCATCATTAGAATCACCACGGTCTATCTCAATACCACTCTCGTTGGTAGTGGCGCCACTACCAACAGCACCGGAACCCAATAAAATCATCGGGTCTACCATTACGACATTCGTGCTCTGAATGTACGTCGTAGTGCCCTGTAAAATGGTGTTGCCGAGTACAATCAATCCACTCAAAGTAATCGTGCTGTCTTTGATCTTCGCAGAACTAACAGCATTGTCAGCTAACTTCTGAGTCGTTACAGAACTGTCAGCAAGCTTGGCTGTTGTTACAGCACTGTCTGCAAGCTTCGCCGTCGTTACATTGCTGTCCTTAATCTTGACAGTCGTTACTGAATCAGAAGCCAACTTGGAAGCATTGACGGCCCCATCAGCAATCTTTGCCGTCGTTACATTACTATCAGCAAGCTTGGCCGTAATTACAGCACTGTCAGCTAACTTGGCCGTCGTTACAGCACTGTCTTTAATCTTGACAGTTGTTACTGAATCAGAGGCCAACTTAGAAGCATTGACGGCCCCATCAGCAATCTTTGCCGTCGTTACATTACTGTCTTTAATCTTAACTGTTGTTACTGAATCAGAAGCAAGCTTAGAGGCATTGACAGCCCCGTCGGCTATCTTTTGAGCCGTAATAGCGCTATCGGCTATCTTCGTCGTGATTACATTACTATCAGCAATCTTTGCCGTAATTACATTACTGTCTGCTATCTTTGCCGTAGTTACATTACTATCGGCAAGCTTGACTGTCGTGATATTACTGTCGGCTATTTTCTTAGTAATAACCGCACTATCTGCAATTTTTACAGTAGTGATAGCACTATCACGGACCTGCTCAGTGCGTATTTGCGTTACAGCCATCTCTTTTTATCTCCTTTTTTCTTTTCAACCAATGTACGAATCTGTCAAAGTAAACCACGTTTCATCTTTATCTCCTTTCGCTAAAAATCCACGCGGTCAATCACTGTTTATCCAACTACAAAGGAAGCCGATAAAATATCTCCTTCAGAAGAATCTGGTATTACATCGCCCCCCGCTATCGTGTAAATCGTATAAGCCGGACCATTCTCAGTTATCGAAACGGGCTGATAAGCTATTCCATTTAAATACGAAATCAATGTCCCAGGAATGTAAGACTCGCTGCCCGGTATCGTGAATGTCGTATTCACCCCGTCTTTCAACCCATCAGGAACTATGTTGATGCGCTGAATAATGGCAACGCCACCGTGAGTGAGAACCGTTCCTGATATTATCGTATTGCCTACATCTCCTGATTGCATCGTCAAAAGTGTAAGCGTTCCAGAACCTTTAGCAGTTACCTTGAAATAACCAAAATTGACACCATCGTTTACTACTACATACTCGCCAACTGTATACGAAGTGGAATAGGCAACATTCGCCACAGCAGAAGACGCAAGAGCCGGAATCGTGAACCCACTCATTAAATATGTATACGCAGGAAAACCAGTCTCATTAACTGGTATCCCAGCACTTAAAGTTCCGCCAACATCATTAGATGCAACCGTTCTGAGAGTAAGTGAATTCGACCCCGGAATTGCCGTAACTATAAATAATCCACTTTCAGAACCGTCATCCAAAATGATGTAGCTTCCAACTGAATATCCCGTCACAGCAGATACGCTGACATTGCTTGTCGAGCCGATAGTTGGAATGACATACGGAGCCGTTAAAATGGCCGAATCAGCAACGCCAGGTGGACCTTGTGGCCCATAATCCCCCTGTGGCCCTTGTGTCCCGCCACCACCGCCACCAGAACCTTGTGTTCCCTGTGGACCCTGAATGCCCGAACATGCACAATCAGGTGTGTCTGGAATTATCCCCACAAACTGTAAATACTGTAATGCTACATTCGGTAATGTAATAGGTATGGCCCGACCCTTGACAATCATTGTTGTCGTGGACTGACAAACACCTATTATCTCGTTACACAGTATTTTGCTAAAATTGTCTTCAGGCGAGAATGTGTCCAGCTCACCCATCCAAAAACGCTTTATTGCCTTGTAGAGCTTCACGTCTTTTTCTCTCTTATCCGATGGATAGTCTTTTCAATGCTTGCAATGTCTGACTTGCAACACAAACGTCCGCTTTTCATACTTCCATCCCATAATACCAATCCAATGATGGACGTAACTGAGGAACATCGCCCCACTTGTTCATGTTGTCGCGATAAAACATTACTTCATCACAATACATCTGAGTGCCTTCTATCAATTGACGCATCGAGCCCATCATCATAGGCTCGAAACTCTTGACTATCTCAACACATTCTTTTACTTCTTCAGGGAATGTAAATCCTACTACCGCTACATCAATAGGACATGAAAATGCAAAATCTAATGCCTCTTTAGCTGTTCTAACACCCGGCCCACCAGGACGTATCAATCGCATTCTTCCCATAGTCTTCATCGCAATCAAAGCAACGCCACGACTAAGAGCAATAGGAATGAATCTGCTTAAAAACCGTGTGTCACCCGCTGATACTGTTACTAAAGCTGAATCTATGCCATCGCCAAACTTCACAATGTTCGCCAACGTCTGCGGAGATGAATGACTGGTTACACCAACATAATCAAATGCCCCTGTGGAACGAGCCTCATTTGCTATCTCAAGTGTTCCACCATTCTCAAGAATGGTCTTTTCTTCATAAGAACTGATGGCGTGTATCTGAACTGTATCAGGCTTGCGACCTAAAAGCTCTATGTTCTCGTCTAACTCCCGCATAAAACCGTCATAATCACGCTTGCCTATCTTAGTGGAAATAAATAAATCGTCTATCCCAGCTATCAACTTCCCAAAACGCTCTTGAGAATCACCGTAATCATGAGCCGTATCAATGTACCGAATGCCAGATTCATAAGCTGTATCAAAAACACTCTCGGCATCCTTTGTCGTTCCAAGCTCAAATATCGATTGACCGCCTAAACCAAGCATAGGTACAAACGGACCTGATTTGCCTAAATTCCGAATCGGTATCCCCGATTGAGAACATAATGATATGCCACTAACACTATCAGCTATACGGCCTGTGTCCATTATTTGCTCCCTTTGTCTTCAAAATCTTTTAAATCAACCTTGCTCGCAGCTTCTAACCATGACCCCTCTGATAAATCAGAAGTCTTCATCGCATTGCCCATACTCTTGATGAGTAAAGTCAACGCAGCACTATCACTTAACCCTTTAGAAGCAAATAATCCTGCCTTTGCTATATTTACTATCGCTGAATGCTCCAATAAATGTACTCCTAAATGCTTCGTCAATGATGATAACGGCATATGCAAACCGCCAGTCAAAGCCATTGTGCCAGCAGTAAGAGCTATATGAGTCGCTACAGCTTTGAGAGCTTCTTTGTCATGAGTATCTAACTCTTGTCGCTTTAATAACTTCTTGACAGCACCAGAAGCAGTCCGCCATTCTTTTACTTCATGTTTGACTGCTTTTACTAAACCACTTGCTTTGGATTTGATGAAATTGCTAAACTTGCTCCTTGACTCAGAATTCGGCTTTTCTTCACCCTTGAAAAACTCCCGCTGCTTCTCTGGCCATTCTTTTATCTTCTCTATTATTTTTTGACAATGACTCTTGGAAGGAGCTGTATCACTATACTCATAACTCCCATCTGTGTTCTGCGTTCTGCTTCCGCCAGGTCCTGCGATCTTTTGTTGGGGATTCCCACTTGGATTCCCCTATCAAAAGATTAGCTATCTTCAATAATTCAAAAGATGCTAATACATCAATATGACCGGAAATCCTATCTCGCGACATTCAATACCTCATTGAAAATCTAACAGTCTCGCTATCCTTATAAGCTCTAAAACAAAAGAACGACGAACTAAACGCTTCGGCTTGCGTGATGGACTCTTCTTCTTGTGAGGCTTACGATGATGACGACTTACCCCCCCACGACTACGTGACTTCGGATGAAAACGCTTCCTATACTTGTTCTGCTCCTTGCGTATCTTACGCCAATGCTTGCGATAATACTTCCGCTTTGTCTTCTTTATCTCATTCTGAGACATAGCCATTTAATTATGACCATACTACAAAAGTAATCTTGCAATTCTTCGCAATTCAGAAGCCGCAAATAAACAACCAGAACCTCCATTCATAACACTACCACAATCAGGACATTGCTTGGTCGTGGCAGGAACCCCGCGTTGATGACTCTCAGAATATCCACAAGATGTGCAATAATCTAACTCAATATCACCACGTCCGCGCCCTAAGCCGCGTCCTATGCCTACTTGAGCAGGAACGGGAGGAGATGTGATGTCAAAATCACTACGCTCAATTATTGCCCCTGGAGATAATACACCAGGACCCTGTACACAAGGACCTAAACCGCGACCTGTCCCAGAACCTAAACCTAAAGGACCTGTCCCATCACCACCACGTGAAATCCTACGCCTTGAATTGCGACGACCCATGACTCAAATTCTCCTATCTGAAAAACATAAATGTTAAACACCCTCTATACAATAAAACTTATCAGCTTTTTATAGCAAACGCCTAAATCTGGGCGATTCTATAAACCTCAAATCAAAATCACACTGAGAACTCAGAAGTGCTCTATTATGGCCATAAGAAGGAATAGAAATGATTGCGAAAGAAATTGCAACGTATGAGGACAATTGACATAAAGTGATAGAAACACGCTTAATGACTAAATCTCCATAATTGCTAAATCCAGATTACTTGATGCCGGATACAAAGGTAGAAATCAATAATAACTCCCGAACTACAGCGGATAAACTCGAAAATCTAACGTGTGAACGACGAATATGCTTCAAACCGCTGTAATTGTAATCTATTGAACTCGATAAGCCAGAAGATACTATATCAAGATTGTTGGGGTCACCTAACTTTAACTTCAAAGTAAACTTGAAATCAACGTCAAAAAAATCACCATAGTCAGATGTCGGAAATACGTCAAATACCTTCACTGACGATAAAGTCGCATCAAAATATGACTGCCTTATACTCTTGTCTGTAACTGATTCTAACTCGCGAACTATCTCGCCTTCCAAAATCTCCCGACTCTCATAACCACCTAACCACTTGTCTACATGAACTTGACCTTCTAAAATTAACTGCTTCCCCTTTAACTCAAAATCATAACTCGTTAAGCCACTTCCTGTATACATGATTTCTCACCACTTCCTTCAATTATCGACCAAAATGACTCACTATAAGAACTGTTATCAAAAAATTGTTGCTTCTTTTCTTCACAGAAGAACCAAACAACACTATACACTTGCAAAAGACGTGTGAAACTTATTTTTGAAGGGTGAAAGCTATATTATAGATATAGCGTCCCAGAGCCCAGTTATACGCCCTGATGAAAAAGACCTAAACCGCCTGTATGCCTACTGTTGATATTTATGGCCAAAAAACGTGATTCTGAAAAATGTCCTGTGAATCCATGTTTTTTGTCCTGTGAATCCATTGCCCAAGTGTATAATAGCCCAAGATAGGATGGTGTTTAGATGACTAAAAGATATGCCAAAATAAGAGAAATTGAGCGGCGGGTAAGAGCCTCAATTGCATACAACGGATGGGTTGAACGTAACAAAAGCCATTCTTGCCTGTGCGGTTCAACTCGCGAACTTGAACTACATCACGTGCCAGACCTCTATCATATCATTCTGGATTGGTGGAAAATCTATGGAAACTGGGAAACTGTCTTTGAACATGTCACTATTATTCATGAATCAGACCAATGTGTAGGTGTTACACTATGTGCAAAATGTCACCAAAAACTACACCCTAAACGCCCATTATTCGAGCCTAACAAAGACCTGTTTGAAATTGCTCAATTGTGGACAACTGTACCACGTATGCTTCCAGCACCATTTTGCCAAACACAAAAACGTCAACCATGTACTATCAATCTTGTTGACTTCCAATTGATGTTCGGTGTGGGCTGGTATATCTTGAATAAGCAGATATCACATCGTATCATTCAGACAAGTGTCAAAAAACTAGCACAATTGCTCAGTAAACAGAACAGTAGTTCTTGGAAAATGTCAATACAACGCTCTTGTAAGAACCTGATAAGTGTAAACTGCCTAGCCGGATTCTATATCAGTCCTGATAACCTGATAGAAATTCATGTAACTCGTAACTACCTGCATAAACTTGTTCATAACCCTTGGTTGTTCCCACTTGATGAAGTCAAAACTGCAAAAAATATGCTTACATTGTCATTGCTGTGGAATCTAAGATGTGTAGGTTGGCGTGAATACTACTCTATAGGTGTAGATAAATTGGCAATCCAACTCAATGCCCATAACCGGCCTGATAAGTTACTCAAACGCCTTAAAATCGCCTGTAAGGCCATACCATGGGTCAAAAATCTTTACATGGACAATAAGGCTATTCTGAGATTTCAACTCAAAAAAAGAGGTGCCGTCCCTGTTCATAGTACGAGACAGCACCTTAAGGATGCCATTGAAGGAATGTAGCTTTGCTAATCCAAAATTGTTTCTACACGCCTCAACATTCTCTTGAACAATGTGAAAATTCGTGTAGCTTCTGATTGATGACCTGTCTTCTTCAATGCCATTATGATGATAGTCAACATCTTGGATATATCCCCATCTGTTGCCGTAACAACCTTGTTGACAATCACATTTAGCTGAGGGTCCAATCTCTTGAATTCTCCTATCGAATCATCCTCAAACTCTTGAACTTGAGAAACAAGTTCTTTTGCTAATCTTACCATTTCTTGAGCTATTTGCTCGCTGTTCATGTGATGTTTTACCATTTGCCTAAATCACATTCAGTTGCAGCAAAAGAAGCCTTTACAGCTATAAAACAACCACATACGTCACATCGCTTGCTTTCAGTCATGAAATGTTTACACTTTGAACATATCCCTAATCTACGTTGTCTCTCAGTAGCATCCGTCATGAATCCAAAACCCTTTACTGCGCCTTTTACTATCTTAGCCGCCGAACCCGTAAGATTCTTAACCATCTGAGCTTTTGATGGTAAACTATGCTTTGACACAGTTTTTCCTTTGCAACAATTCCTCATGATTCATCTGCCAAAAATACTTTGGCTAACTTGATCAGTTCGCGAGCTACTATGACTCTTCTTTTGCTGTCTTGACATTACGCCTGAGAACTTTGATTCTGCCAGTAGTAGTGTCAACAAGCTCTATTGTATTGCAGGACTCACAATATACCGGAACTTCTCTAACTTTGCCCCGTAAAACACTATTTACGATTTTTTTTCTGTCTTTAGTGCCAAAATGTTGCTGTAAAATTGACTCATATTCAGGAGGCAACATATAATGACCCATTGATTCAATATGCATGTCAAGTGGAATTTTTCTACCACAACATTCTATCGAATCAAACCAAGGTATTGCATTGCGTCTCAATAAAATAACCCCCAACATTCTGACTTGATGTAGTAAGTGCCCGCAATTATCTCAAAACCCAAAACGCTTTGAGATTCAAGCTGAACACCAAAATCGAAATGCTTCTTTGTCTTCTTGTTGTGCCGCTTGCTGAATACTTCCCACTTTACTTTACAATTCACCGAAGGACCACCAACATCCTGCAATTTCGCTCTTACATCATTTTGCAAAACAATCCATTCGTTAGACGACAATTGAACATTAGGAGATACAAAATCAGGAACAGGAGAAGTCACTATTGCAATGAACTTGTAAACCCTTTCACTGGATTCGTTGTATGTCTTGCCTACATACTTTACGCCTTCTATCTTACAGTATTCAGGGTCCAAACGAAATATGGCTAAATAAGCTGTGCGAGCTTCATCACCAACATCCGTAACTAAGTCACTACTTATAATGTTAGCTTCTTTGACTACCATGTGAGTCAAAACAGAAGTCTTACGAGCTACTTTTGATTCATCAGTGGTCCAACCGCCCTCCTTGAGAGGAATCCATCCTAAGTCTTTCAATACTTCTCCAACACGACCAGAATGCTCAAACTCCTCCAGAACGTACTTGTCATGCCCGTTTTCTTTGGTATGGTAAATGTAAGAACGATAGGCAGTTTTCAGTAGCTTAGAAGAATTCATGTAAACCTCTTAGCTGCGTTTCCACACAACTTTGGTTTTATGAGGAACAATATACCAGTGGTCAGTCATCATATCCTCATAATCTTTTTTTCTCATTCCTTCTCCAATAGTCTGCTCACGCTGTTTCCATGTCATTGTCCTACTATACCCTCTCTCTTCCATTTTGAATTCTTGAATCTCACTCCATGACTTGCCCTTCTTTAACACTATCGGCATTATCACTTTTATCCTAATACCTTGTGAATCAACATAATACAATAATTTATCCTTATACTCGGAACCGCTCTGCTTATAGAGTTTTGATTCGCCAGATACAATGCCCCAATCTGTCTTGACTATGTATTTTTCATAAGAGAATGCCAATTTCCTACCACGCTTCAATTCAATAGCCATCTTTTGAGCTTCTTCAGGAGAACCAAAATGTCCTCTGGCTGCAATAATCTTTTCGCATTGCTTGACCAAATTATCATTTGTTATCATGAAAGGCTTTACTATCTTGATAGCATCAGGAGATTCTAAATCATCAAAAGTCGCAACCCTATCATACGCTATATCCATATCCTCTTTGTCATCGAAACTATATCCCTTAAAAATGCCATTTCTGGCTGAAATCGGAATGAACTTCTCGATAACTCTATATTCACTATCGCCCTCTTTGTACACAAACGTGGTAATGTTGCCACCGGAAATAATTTTCTCTATTTGAGCCTTGATGTTTTTGCTGCCATCAATCTGAATAACTCGGTCATGAACAGTGCCAATACGATACAGTGTATAGGCATACTGTTTTCTCTTGCCAATCTCGACAGAAACCATTTCAGAGCCATACACACCCTCTTTTAAAGACTTCGGTCTTGCTTCTCGGTGTATGGTCTTGCCATAATCTATTGGTAAATAGTCGAACTCAATGTTGTTTCCATCCTGTAAAGCACCTTCTATCAGACGTTTCAACTTATCGACAGGTGCTCTGTCAAGCTGTATTGTCTTTGGCTTTGTCTTTTTTGGCCTGGGCTTAGACCTGGGTTTAGACTTGGGCTTAGCTGCCGGTGAAGATTCTTTCTCAGATTCGCCTATCATGTCCAAATAATACATCCTGTCTGCTTTACGGTCTAAATCTCTGCCCTTTACTGCCCACTTGCCGCGCATCTTGAACATGCTAGCGGGTTCAAGTTTCACTTTACGACGACTTCCATCTTTCTTCGTATACATGAACTCAGCCGTGTCACCCTTGTCAATAATCTTCTTGAACTCTCGCTCAAAATCGTCACCATCTTTGAGCTTGATAACACGAGCAGAAAGTAATCTTGCAATAAGCGCTCTCGTTACTTTCTTATAATCCATCCTCGTATCTCCTGTGTTGTCTGTCCAAAAACCGACTATGTTGCCATTTCTGGGCCAGCGATTTTCCTCAATGCGCGAATAACTGTTTGGTCAGAACGCCCATGAGGACGACCACCCATGACGTAAATCTTGCTTCCGTCCCACTCGGCAATACCGTTGCCCCCCATCCATAAACCATCCAAACGCTTGCCATCTGTAGATAAACGTTTACTTTCAGATGACTTTCTTGTTATCCATCAAAGTATAGCCCCAACATGAGTGTACATAAAAAACCGGCCTTATGCTCTACCATAAGGCCGGTTATCAAAAAGTTGTGAAAACTTGACTGTACTATGCTACTTCCATGTAACGTTGTAGGCCGGACGCTCTTTCATTACCTTCTTCAAGACTTCCTTCTGATACTTTGGAAACTCATCTAACAAACCCAAACCATTCAATGTAACCTTTACAATCAAATCTGCTATGTAAGCTAATACCGATGCATCTGCTTGGTTGTCATCTTTGGCCTCTACACCCCATTTCTTGAAAACCTCACGAACAATAAGATTTTTGGGAGAGTTGCCTTTTCCAGTTGCAAACTTCTTGATTTGTGTCGGAGTAACAACAACAAATGGAATACCCCGCTCGTTCATCTCTATTCTGAGCGCCGTCCCAAGACCTATCAATTTGATTGCCGCACCTATATGAGCAGATATGTGGGGTGTGAAAAAGTCCTCAACACAAACAAGCGATACGTTTTCAGGTATCCGCTTCAATGTCTCATCTATGATATGCTTGAAACGCAATAAATCATTCGGACATGTTTTAGGAGTAGTCTTGATGGTCTCAAGACTTAAATTAGCGCCTTCTTTCTTGCAAAAACCACTACTCGTTAACGACATATCTAATCCGACTGTTATCGTAGTCACAGGACATCGCTCGATTTCACTACCCATCAAACCCCTCTCTCACTTCTGGATTTTTCTTCACTTACTCCAAGAAGCTTTTCTGCTTTTGATATTGCCTCATTAGCTTCACTCTCTAAACGTTCTACTTCAGCAGGCAATTCTCCTATCTTGACGCTAAACTTTGTCAAACACTCGCTCTCAATCTCAGTCAAACGAGACTGATGTACATCACGTTCGCCTAATAAACGAGTATGCATCTGCTTGAAATCATCTACTGCTTTGCGTGCAGTATTCAAACGCTTCATCTGAGATTCAATATCACTCACTTTTTTCCTCTTTCTCAACTTTCTCCTCTTCTGGATAACTGCCAAATAGTGAACCACCTAACAAATCCTCAAGAGCTTTGCCAGGAAGCTCAAATATGTCCCCTATGCAATCAGATGTGCAACTTTCCTGAAACGCCGGACACTGTTTCATAAATACAGCAAAGTCACTTTCACTTGGTTCACCTACCTTTACATACCGAACGCCCTTACAATTGATGCTTGGATTTTCACAACCAAGAACCATCAATGACTTGTGACCTTGCTTTTTGTCTTCTATTGACACTGCCTTGTACGGACCTATCTTGCTTTTGGGAATGATTGTAGGTTCATCATCGTCCTTGCCCCTAATAATCAACCTGTCTCGCATTTCACGAATCAACTTGCCACGTATGAACCCTATTCCATCAACAAAAACTTTTATGTCACGACCTATCAACTTTTTCATAGCTCTAAATCCCTTCTCAATTGTTTTGCAACTTCGACACTACGTACAGGAATCCGTACACGCTTTAAACATTCTGGACCTATCGGCTGTAAACTGAGAGGACAAATCGTAATAGAAGTCATTGCTAACGTAAACTCAGACTGAGCTACCTCCATGTCTAAATCACAACCCGTAATCTGACCCGCAAGTGTTTCAATGGCTGCTGATTCCACATCACTCCTATGTGTCAAATCGCTATAAGAAGTTGCCTTTTCAACGTTTTCTTGGAATAAATTGAGACAAACCTCTACCGCGCTTGTATCTGGTATCACGTCAATTTGACCTTTGAGTGACCCAATAGCTGCTAATTCCACATCACTCCTATGTGTCAAATCGCTATAAGATGCTGCCTTTTCAACGTTTTCTTGGAATAAACTAAGACAAACCTCTGCCGTGCTAGTATCTGGTAACTCGTCAATTTTGCTCTGAATGCGGAATAAATTGCATGTTTTGCTTTCAAACGCCACTAATAATTCACTTGCTGTTTTGGATAGACCCTGTAATTCAACTGCACTATTGACAAAACTTTCTGCTTCAACTAAATCTGGAATCTCTGCTAATTGGCCATCGATGCCGTTCAACTTGTCTTTTTCTGTCTCATGTGAATTGAAAAATCCAGACATAGACTCTATTGTATCATTGGCTGTTTTGGCCTCATCATACAATTCCTGAATGCTCGCAAGCAATGCCTGCTCAGTATCAAGCTTGGCTTGGTCATACATCTTAGAACTTGTAGATTTTGCAAATTCTTCCTGTTCTTTGACTTCTCTTGCATTTCTTCTGTTGTCTAGACTTACGTCACGTATGAGAACTTCAATGCCGGATAATCCCGAAATCTCATCAATGATTTGGGCTCTTACAGAACCAGAAGCATTCTTGCCGCCTAACTCCGACATCATGAAGTGCCTCTCAAGCTGGTCCATGATGTTGACCTGCATTTGGCTATCACCCAACTTGATGATGTTCATGCCTAATATCTCGGCAGCCTGCGGTAAAATAGCTTTGCCTATACTTGAGAAAGATTCTGTCTTGCTATCCTTGGGAGTAATCTCCCAAAGATTGTCCTTGCCACGAGTAACCCTAACGGTGCCGCGTTGCGTAGTAACCTCTACTACACAATTCTTACACCCTATACGCAAAGATTTAGGGTCCCACTCATTGTAGACAACAAGACGTAAAGCTCTTATAATCGCCGTCTTGCCCGAATTTGACATGCCACGTATCAGACTGAAACCACCTGATAAGTCATCTATAACAGTATGAACGTGATTCTCAAAATCCCGAATCTCAATGCGTTCTATGATGGCTTTCTCCCTTGTATGCAAAAACCCCACAGTCCTATTATACACAAGAACTGCGAGGTTTTTTGTCAGCTATCAAAAAATCATTGCCCAGAAATGAACTTCTGGTTATTCAACGGGCTGGTTTATATAACTTATAAAAAGCTATAATGGATGCCTTCGTCACCCATTATTCGTTTTATATATATTTCCTGCTTCACTGACGACAGTTTCACCAAGGCGAACCTTAGCCAGAGCTTTCGTCTCCACAGGCTTAACATCCGGGCAACCCGCCCGTAATATGTTGATTGCAGCATTGAGGTCTCTATTGAGACTCAGGCCACACTCGCATTCATAGACTCTGAGGTGCAGGGGCATATCTTTTACTTTCCCACAAAAAGTCAAATAGGTTTTTATAAGTTTACACAAGTTTATTGGAAGCTACTCAACAGGCTCCATTGTAGCTACCAAACTATAAGATAGCATGCGATTGCAGTGAGTCTCAGCATACTCAAAAGGCTCCGTAATGCAAAGAGCTACGCCAGATTTGTGAGCCTCAAGCATGATTTCCTTCGCTTTTGAATCAGAAAAAGCAAAAACATCACACAGACAAAACACTACATGGAACATGGTATTCTTGTCATCGTTGTGCAAAAATACGTGATAAAACGGTGCAAACTCCGTCTGCTCATCCGTTTCTTCTTCCAATAATGCGTCAGACTGATTGCCTTCTTCCATCTTATTTCTCCTTAGCTTTCTTCTTGAGACACTTTTTCACTTTCGGGCATGAATCTTGTAGCGACGAATTGCAGTGGACTCGTCAGTATTAAGACATAAACCCAAATAAAACGGTTCTTCCGGCTGTCTTCCGTTGAGACGGGGGGTAGGCGCCCCAGGTCAGAGTCATACGCCTAAAGATGTGCCTCGGTCCCGTCATAGGCTGCCCTCCTGTGTTACGGTCTCGATGCGCGTCGGTCATGTTTGGGTCTCCTGTGTGACGGGGTCCGGCTCCTCTCCGCCCAGGTATGCCATCAGCCTGTCGCGCTACTATCCGCGCTCGGCGGCGGCCAATGCGACAGCGGTTTCTGTCGTATCCGTATTATCTCTCCCTTGTTTCGTTTCGGTGTTTAGGCACATCACCGCCCGTGCTATTGCTGTCTACGTTTAGCGGCAGCAGCGGCAGCAGCGGCAGCATGAGCAACCTGTGCATCGATAACAGCTTGTGCGGCATCGACGGCGACCTGTGCGGCACTAGCGGCGGCGGCAGTGCAATCAGCGGTCCGTGCGGCATCTTCAAAAGCGGCGGCAGCGGCGGACCATACATCGGTATCATCGACCTGTGCGGCGGTATTGGCGGCCCGTGTGGCGTTCAGTGCGGCGGCAGTTTCGTTTGACATGTCGTTATCTCCTGTTCCGTTTAAGTACTCAAACCTCACGTTAAACTTCTCGGCAACCTCAAGGGCGTGTGTTCTCAACGCTTGCATATCTACCTCCTAATGCCAAGCCAAATCACACACCCTTATATCACCGTAACTCCAAAAAGTTTCAGTCATTAGCTTCCCAATACAAATCAAACTCAAGACATGTCCGACCATCCCTCACAACAACCTTGACATCCCCATCTTCCTGTCATCCCTTAACTACAAAGTCGAAATCAAATGACCAACGCTCATCCCCTATCGACTTGACACACTGGATGCTGTCCATACAAAAAAGACATTCGCGAATAATTGTGCAGCCATCTTCGCCCTCAAAGTCAATATCCGTGACATCAACTCTGACAGTCACAGACTCGCTATCCGTTATCTCGACACAAGTTCCAAGCGATTGATAGCCCCTAATGCTGCCATACTCATAATCGAACCCATCCTCATTCGCCGAAAACTCGAACGGCAGGTCATTCATCACAAAACACATCGCTTCGTATAGACCATCCACAATCTCATACGAAGAGCCATCCCACGTAACATTGAGAAGATGCGATGCTCGGTCTATCATATAACTGCTATAACGGGTGTAACAAGGAGCCTTTTTGTAGGTCGTTGTGAGAGTCGCACGACCGGAACTGATGTCTATCACTTGCGCTTCCATTGACTTACTTCTTTTCTCTTGTGAACATTTCTCCGATTTCATTGTCAACGATACGGGCAATCTCTTCCTTTGAGATTTCGCCACCATTGCACAGTTCGTAAATGCGCCCGCGAACTTCATCAATAATTGTCCATTGAACCTTGACCATCATGTAGGCAATTTTCCACTGAGGAATCGCCTTGCTAATCCCGCACTCGCCATCTATCCACTCTGTCAGATTGGCGTAGTAGGGACTTTTTTCAGTGCCGGCCACAATAAAAGCATCCACAGTCTCGACAAGTTCTTGCAGAACATGCGCGCTAGCGGCAACTTCGTATTTGCAGTAATAGTCTATCAAAGAACAGATTTCGTCCATGTCAAGTGCGGCTACGCGACACACTATTTGACTATCGTTTATGACAATCTTGACGCCACCCTCAAACCGAACAACTTGCTTGACCATATCAAACTCCTTTCACTATTAATATCACCATCGCACAAAAAAATTCTCAAGAAAAAAGAGGCTTTTTTGAGAAAAGCCCCTCATTCCTTCCAAATCCAGTTGTTCTTACGACCTGTGCCGGTCAAGTACAGATTCAATGTCACGAATGACAGAAGCCACAGAAGCATCCGTGCTACGCTGCACTTCTGCCAAACTGCCAAAGTGCTCCTCAAGACAATCAATGAGAAGCCCTTTAATCTTCTCGACATCTGGCCTGTTAGGAATGCAAGTGCAACTATGATACAGTGCCTCAAGCTGCTTCTCACGGTCTTGAAACATCTGCTCAATCTGCTCAAGCGTGTAATTGCCCTCACGAATGTACTTTAGCTGTTCCTTGTCCCGCATAAGATCAATGTCACCATAAGTCATGATCTGCTCGACTTCGTCAAGCAAGCGGAAAATGTGCATCGCGAATTTGAGGTCATAATGGTATTCCTCAACCATGTCTTTCCGACTGCCTACGCGAGTTTGAGAACGAGCCTTCTTCAGTTGGCTAAAAGCGTAGCCCTTGAACTTGAACCACGAACCTTTATGCAAAAAAGAACGCCTGTTCAAACGCACCATCTCGCCTACTTTTGTGCATAGAACAGCACAATTCTGAGACGTAAACAAACTGTCAATATAGTAAAGCTGTCCTTTTCTTTCTAATTCCGGCCAAACTCCTTTTCCAACCATAATTTCTACAATCACTATTTATCATACAAACACATTGTTTATCAGAACAATCACTTTTGAGCAATTCAATTTCCCATTGCAAATAATTTGGTCCTTTTTTGAAAACAGTATTTCGCATCAAATCATATTTGAGCCATTTTCTTTTCAAAGGCTGCACTTGCCCGTTCACCGAATCATATAACATATCTAAGAATACTTTAGCAGAAATCCCACAAAACGATATTTGATAAAACAGCCCATTACGAATTTTTCTTTCATTCTGCGAAAATACTAATCCCTTTTTATCAACATAGCCACATAACCAAACAAACAAATCTTTACTTGCCGTGCCAATACTAGCTTTCCATGAATTCACGGTCTTATTTATTGACAATGAACCATCACCATCAAATAGCCCCATTAAAAATGACGGCACTAAATCTACAGAAATCATTGGTGGTTTCACACAGGAAGACTTTCTTGGTATACAACCAAGTTGAACAAGCCTATCAAATAACTTTTTACTACATATTGACATTTGACATGATTTCGTACTACCTGAATAATTGAAAAAAGAACGCACAAGATAAATCAATTCTTCATCTTTTGAAACAAAAGAAAAGATGTGTTTATTATTAGAATGACAAACACATCCATCAGCATAAAACAAACCCAAAAAATACGATTCTCTAATCCCAATACCATCAAAAACGGAATCATCACTTTTTCTCAAACTATCAGATATTTGCTTTCTTTTGAGAATTATACCTTCACGTTTAGTTCTAACACATCCTTTTGCTTTCAAAGCTTTATATACAAAACAGCAAGTCAATCCTAATTCCGAAGCAACGTCATTTATCGATTTTCCTTCATTATACAAAAGTAATACTTTCTTATGCATTTCTCAAACTCCTTAGTTCGGATTGTTTTCCATACACAACTTGAAATACTTGACGATGCTGTAAATCTGAACGTCAAGACCTTTGCCATCCTCAGTTTCGATATGTGCTTTCGAGTATTGGCCGAATTCAGGCACGTCCTTACTGAAGCCGTAAACAAAGCCATGATGGAATGGAAACAGAACATTACGCGGTGGTATGGTAAAGCCGCATAGGTCATAGTCTGATTGATCGTTGTTCGTACCATAGGAATGACTGCCCGTGATAGTCAGATATTGGGTATTCTCAATTACCCACATCTGAGACCTATTGCTTAGCTCAATTGCACTTTTTACAGATTCAATAAGTTTCATCGTATGTCTCCTATCAAACAACCACGAACATTGTTTATATCACCACCAGAGCCTTTTTTTCCCACTTTTCAGGAACGAACGGACCCGCCTTAGTGCGGTGCCTTCCAAAGTCGGTTGCAAATGGTCAGAAGCCTGTCTGTATCAATCCCTTTGCCCTTTGCCTTCTCTAACTCCGCCTTGGCCGCTGCGTGAGTGCGGAAGCGACGCCCGTTCAAGGCAAACTTACAACTGCGCTGCGGCTTCCGCGCGGACGGTGGCAAGACCTCAATGACTGTCCAATATCCAACCTCGTCGTTTAGGATTTGTTCCTCAACGAGATCGTCCCCGGCGGCCCAATGGTGAGCCGTCGTACTGTCACGACCAAAGTGACGGTTTACAATACGAAACTGACGAGCTACGGGCGTCGTTGTCATTTTTATTCTCCCTATAGAGGATTGTGCCCCCACACTATACACGAAGTAAATACCACACGTAAATCCCTCAATTCAACCCAACAAATCCTACACAGTTTATCTCCCCACAAAATGTCGTCCACATAAGTATTAAAGTTTCCAATGCAAAGAAAAGAGGCTCTTCTATAGCTACACCACACGCCGGTTCCAAGGATGTGATTTCGCTATTCTACTGCACGCCTTCTTTAGCCTCAATTGCATTAGTCAATAAGGATACCGTCTTCGAGACTCGTTGACATTAACGTTCCCCAGCTAACTAGAACACCTTGAAAAGTTACACGGTCACCTTCGTTCAAAATCATAGCTTTAGTTCTTTCTGTTTCCTTAAGTGTAATACTCAAATCAAATGTAAACGTGTTTCTATTCATTTTGATGTAAAGCTTCAACTCACTCAAAAAGTTTTCCGAAATATCAACCACCGTACCTTGCCACTGAACCTTCTTACCTTTGTAGTTTTTCCATATCTCGTCTTTTTGTAGGTCTGTTTTCTTGCTTTTTAATCCATATATCTGATTTACGTTAGCCCATGTAATTTTGCTCAATGGAACAGAACGGGATGGCCGCATAGTACGAACAGAGCTTCTCGGTTTCTTGTGCTGCGTTTCTTGGCGCTGTTCTATAGCGTCGGTTCCCATGTTGACAAAACATGCTACAACAATCGGACCAATAATCACAAAACTGAGACATCCCAAAAGCGTCGGCAGAAAACGAGACTTAGGCGCGCCAAAAGGCAGCCCGCAAAATCTACATTCATTGACTTTATTGCTATTTCTTCGCCCACATTCTGGACATCTGATAAGTGCCATTGTTCACTTTCCTTTCAAGTTAGGTCGTCATCTCGGACTACCTTGGTCAGTGCTGAAGCAAGTAGGCCGGAGGGCACGGCAACTAAGCCGATACCCGTGACCATGACCACCGAAGCGAAAATCTTGCCGCCGGTCGTGGCGGGGTAGAGATCGCCATAGCCGACGGTGGTCAGCGTGACGATGGACCACCAGAGACAGTGGAAAATCGACCGGAAATGCTCGGGCTGGGCTTCGTGCTCGCAGTAGTAGATACCGACGGATGACAGGTACACGGCGAATACGACGGCAATGAGAAAGAGGATGAGTTCTTCCCTGATGCTGGCCAGAGCAGCGCGGAAGCGACGGATTGCCGTGCCATAGCGGGCGAACTTGAATATGCGAAACAGCCGAAACAACCGCACAGCTCTGATGGAACGCAGATCAATGCCGAGGCCGATGTAAAACGGGAGGATGGCGAACAGGTCGATGATGCCATAGAAGCTGAAAATGAAGCGGCGGTCAGGGGCGATAACAATCCGCAGAAGATACTCGGCGGTAAACGCCAGGACTGTCAGGACCTCGATGTACCAGAGCACAGCGACAACTCGCGGGGACAAGCCGGGCAGCGTTTCGGTCGCGAAGGAGACGAGAGACACGATGATAAGGCCATTAACGGCCAAATAGAAGACCTTACCGGCGCGCGTGTCGGTATCCTCAATCAGCCACTTGATCTGCATATCCTGCTCCTATTAAAAGAGAACACCGATGCTGCCCGCGTTCTTACAACTGCGGCCATCGCGCTGCTACATTCAACCCCCTCCTACTTGTCAAAATTACCAAGTCGGTTACAAATGGTCAGAAGCCTGTCTGTATCAATCCCTTTGCCCTTTGCCTTCTTTAACTCCACCCTGGCCGCGTTAATATCTCGTTTCCTGTTGTACATGTGGAAAAGAGCAAGCATCACGTTCGTATCGCTGGCACTTCGATCCAGCACTTTCGCTGCAAGTTTTATGATCTCAGCAGCCGCCAGGTCGCGAAGTGACTTGCTTATCTGAGAACCACACATGCTCACAACGATGTTACCCTTCTCATACTTAACGAACTTGCCCCTCATCCCGTTTACTGAAAACATCTCACCACACTTAAGCTTCTTGGCTCCCTGTCTAACCGCGCTCCAAAATACACCTAAACATCGGATGTCAGCTTTATCCTCTGCGAGCCTACCTGCCACAAACTTGTTGCCATTATCCAATAAAGCCCTTGCGACAACACCCCACGCCTTCCTGTAATAACGGGATGCCAGCAAGGGTAAAAACTGCCTCTGCAAACATCGGTACGCCTCCGTCGCCGCGTACTCCTTTTTCCAGTCCACCTCGTCTGTGGCTTCCTTTTTCCAGTCCACATCGTTTGTGGCTTCCTTTGCCTGCTTCAGTAATTGTCGGTACTCCTTTTTCCTGCCCACATCATCTGTGGCTTTCTTTGCCTGCTTCGCGATGATAGGCAAACCAAAGGCAGCAGCTTTCTGATACGCCTGATTTGCACCCTGATAATCCCCCTCCACAATCAGCTTATCAGCCTGCTCCTTAATTTGATCGAACGCCTTTTTAGCAGCCTCTGCGTACTCGTCCTTCAGCCAATAAGCCTTGAGGTGCCATCTCGCGTTGCGCAGTCTGATAGGAAATGAATCAACAACCCGCATTGCATCGCCATACTTGTTGTCTTTTATTAAATCGGCTGCTTTGTCCCTCAACTTAGCAAGTTCTATCTCAGCCGCCTCATCCCACCTTATTTCAATTTCCTTAATTGCATTCCGCGCCTTAGACGCCTGACTTGTTCTGAAGTGCTTCGTGATGATGATCTGATAGCGTTTTACTTGCCCCTTGTAATCCTCTACGTTCACCCTACGGTAATTATCTGCGTATTCAAGTAACCGCGCTGCATTACCCGCCGCGATTGTCGTTACTGTTTGTCTGTTCGGTGTAGACGTGACTGTATCAGAGACTGTGGTAGTTGTCTCAAATTGTCTAACCCCTCTCTTCTGAGCAAATTCAGTACTTCCTAAAGTACTTAAAGATATGCCCGCACCCACCAACCCACAAATCACCATCAACAATGAAAGTTTACTGCCCCTCCCTCCTGCCTTTGTTACTTCCCATATCGTCACCAACAATTCCACTGTACCGAGACACCCCATGATACAGTCGGCTTTCCCAGTGCCCCATTTGTTGAAAAAATCGATAACGCCACTAGCCAAAATAGGAAGACCAAGAAAAAGTACTGATAAAACAACACGTGGGTCCGCCGCCTCAAATTTTTCACGAAAAAATTGGTTTCCCATTCATCAATCACACAATTCTCGCTTGATTATGGGATGAAGATAAACAGTACCCTGTTCCCCCACCTTGAAAACACCATCAGCGAAAAAGTGACTCCAAACGATGCGATTCAAAATAGCTCGACTATACATGACAGTAATCACATTACATGTAGTAGTCTTACCGTACTTATCGACTATAGGCATCATAACTAAACAAGTAAGCTTGGAAAACTTCATCGGGCATTCAGCAGCAGCCTGCATCGTATCCCTGATATCGCTTTTGATAACGTCTATAGCGCAGCCTAACGTCCAACTTTCCTGAGCTACCCAACCTACGATCAGCGTGTTATCATAGACTTCTACCCCTTTATCGCGGTACGCTTCGCCAAGAATGTTCTTAATTACTTGCTTAAACTGAGTGATAGTTTTGGCTTTACTTGCAGGAATGATAGAGGTTGTTTTAGCTTTAACCTTACGCTTAGGCTGCGTATTAACTTTTCCAAAATAGATAGCCGCAAAACTGCCTATGCAAACAAGCCCTAAAAACAATAAGCCACAGCCCTGCAACACCGAATGAACATTACTTTTTCCCTGTACCTCCTCAATAAACGCACCACAATACCTACATTCCTCATAAGTATCACTACTCCTACGACCACATTCCGAGCATCTTACAAGTGCCATTTAATCTGTTCCTTTTGTTTCCAAACTTCCCATCAAGACTACTTAAATAGCCACCCTAAAAATTCAGACTACAGAACCCAAAGTCACGTACGCTCTTTCCAAGTCAATAGAAGCTCTTGTGAGCAACCTTCGCTCTTTGTCTGTAAGATTGTCCAACTTCAAACTCCGACGGACCTTGTTCTGCAACCGATAAATTTGTTTGACATCAGAATAATCAAAAGTAGTAACGTTAGTTGTCAATTCAGAAACGATTCGTTTGTCAATACCCATGAATCACGTCCTCCAAAACCTTGAAGACCTCAAAACTACTACCTTTATATCACCGACGACAAAAACTTCTGGAAAAACCACTACATAAGAACGAATATAAAAAATTGTGCTTTCTTTGATGCCTTCAAAATGACTATCAGCGGGTTTTTGGATTCCCACGATGATGAAGCCAGGAAGCCCACCACTTTAGCGGTGAGTAGTTGACTAAAGTCTACGCCAACCCGAATGGCCTCCTCGTCAACAGAAAGCATTCAAATAGCTGTAGAATAGGCATCGTTCATAAGATGCCCTTGACGCATCCATAATTCATCCCAAAAGAAACTTGTATAGTTTCTGCCTATCATACACTCTTCTTTCTGCGTTTTTCCATGCGTCGAAGCTTCGCAAGCATATCCTTCATGTCATGACCAACCATTGAGTAACCTATCATACGGCTGGTTTGCTCATCCTCAGACTTTGTTATGATAGCCATCCACACAATGAAGTTCCCCAGCGATAGAACCTCATCAGAAGAAACCTTGTCAAAGATAACGGGCCAGTTACGCTCGACATCCTTAAGCGAACCATCCGGCACAAAACCTTGAGCCCAAGAAAGATGAGAACTCATTTGCCGTACAATATCAAGAATAATCTTCTTGCGACGCCAAAATTTACCTTCGGCATGCTCGGCAGCTTCACGCCACAATGCTACTGCCTCACCAAGCGACTCAAATGAACCTCTTTGCTTGATAAACAAAGCGGAAGCAATGGCAAAAGCTCCCGCACGTGCTCCATGCTGTTTGTACAGGCAAAGAATATAGTCAATCAGATTGTCAGGGTCGGGGTCATCCAAGACAAGCAAATGAGATTGCTCGTCAAGAACCCTCTCAATATCATCAATTGACTTGCCTGTGAAATCTTCAAGCCTCATCATTCTGCTCCAAAAAGTGCACATAATTTAGTTCTGCACTTATGTCACCATTAGGCCAAAAATTTCCCCCTATTCTACGCTTACCGCCGTTACATACTCGCCCTCAGACATACGCTTCATTCGATTGCCCTGCGATACCTTGCCAAACTCAGGTACGTTTGAGAAGTTCAAACGTAATGCCTTGTTTTCATTGGTCAACAAAAACAAACCAGATTCCTCATCAGAAGCAAAAACAGCCTGAGCAAATACCAAATTATCCCCTTCCTTGAAAGTTCTGAAACCGCGAGAACCTTTGCCTCCACGACGCTTCAAAAGAAAGTCACTCATAGGAGTTCGCTTGGCATACCCAAATGAACTTACTGTCAATAAGTGACCCGTAGGATTCGCAACCGTTACGCCAAGTAAGCTATCCCCGGTCTGAAGTTTGAGTATCTTGACGCCAGCACTCAAACGTGAACTGACCTCGCGTATGTCTTCCAATGATGTTCGTAAAACCAAGCCATTAGCCGTTACTACAATTACCTCGTCATTGTTCTTCGCGACAACAGCCGAAATAACTCTCCCGCCCCTGTCAGTATCGTATATCTTCGTTGTTTTGTCGCGAATCTTCATTACGGTTTGCCCAGATTGCTTCTTGAGTAATCCATTCTCGCCAAGAATTATCAGACATTCAACATCGGAAAGAACAGACTCCGTAACAGAAACCACTTTCTCATCTTTCTTGAATAGCTTGACATAATTAGATACCGGACGGGGACGCTTGCCTCTGCTACTTGCAGGGACATCAAATGCCCGCATCTTATAACGATTTCCTTGATCCGTAATGAGCATTACGTCACTACGAGTGTTGACTTGTTTTGCAAATTCAGGATATACACCATCTGGCACTTTCACGCCCTCAACACCTAAACCACGACGCTTATACATGCGATAATCATCAACAGGGGTTGACTTGACTGTTCCATCACTCATGAAAGTCAAAACTACTTCTTGATCTTTGATCATGTCACGTACGGATATCTCAGTAAAGTCGCTCACTATCATTGTGCGACGAGGCTTGCCAAACTTGTCCCGAATCTCCTGAGTTTCCGATCTAATGATTTCATTGACCTTTGTCTTGCTTTCCAAAATCGTTCTCAGTTCAGATATGTAAATCTTGAGCTTGCTTCTTTCTTCTTCTAGTTTTGCAATGTCTTGTCGTGAAAACCGACGAAGAGGCATGTTGAAGATATGATCTGCTTGAAGCTCCGTAAGCCCAAGTCTCTCTTGTATTACGGCTATGGGATTCTCTGATTCCTTGATTATCTTCAATGTCAAACTGCTCTTCTGAGTAGCCTTTATCACTCCTTCTATAGTCTCGAATCTGCTCTCTGCTTTCTTTTTGCGACATCTTGTGCGCCGGGTGATTACTTCCCTTCGGAAATCAAGAAAACACTTCAATACGTCAATGATGTTGGTTACACGAGGACGATTGCCAACAATAGCAACCATGTTCATAGAATTGCTTGTTTCCAAACCAGTCATAGAGTATAGCCTGTTGAGAACAAGCTGATGATTCGTGCCACTAGAAAGCTCTATACATATACGTATGCCATCCTTTGTTGATTCATCACGAACCTCAGAAATCCCAACTAATTCGCCATCACGAACAAGCTTGGCTATCTCCTGAATGAGAGTAGCCTTGTTGCTGGTATATGGCACATTACGAATGATAATCGCTTTGGCCTTGCCAGATGTCTCAAAATCCGCCGATGCCCTAAACTTGATGCCTCCTTTACCAGTAGAATATACTTCGCTTATCCCATTGTTGCCCCTGATAAGACCACCAAGAGGATAATCAGGAGCAGGTATGGCCTTGAAAATTTCCTCAAAACTAACCTTTGAATCATCTAACATCATGAAAATAGCATCACAAACTTCGCTCAAATTGTGCGGTAAAAAATTCGTTGCCATGCCAACCGCAATGCCCGCCGGGGCTGTCAATAAAATCAATGGTAGCCGAGAAGGTAATACAGTCGGCTCAATAAACTCACCAGTGTAATTGTCTGCGTAACTTACCGTGTCATCTGCAATATCAGCAAATAATGCGTGCTCGCCAAAAGCTGACAACCTTGCCTCAGTATAACGATATGCCGCCGCCGGATGACCATCTATGCTTCCAAAATTGCCTTTCCCATTTACAAGAGGAACAGACATCGAAAAAGACTGAGCCATACGAACCATCGAATCATATACAGATTGATCCCCATGTGGATGAAATTTTCCAATTGTGTCGCCCACTATACGTGCCGATTTCTTGAATGTGGAATTGTGCTTGCAACCCATATTCCACATTGTCCATAAAATGCGCCTATGTACAGGCTTCAAACCATCCCTAATATCAGGAATAGCTCTTTCCTTGATCACATGTTCGGCATACGTGATAAAATTACTAGCTAACTCGTCCGATAATTCCGTTACGCCGACATGCTTGGTAACAGGAATCCTTACAATGTCATCAATAGCCATTCTCAGCCTCCAAATCTATGTGCCTTCTGATAGCTTTCTATCATCCTTCGACATTTCTGCTTCTTGAGAGCAACACAAGAAAAACATGGCCGTCTGCCATATAACTCGCCAAGTTTGCTCAGTAAAATACTAAACGGAGGAGCCGCAGACCATTTATCGAATGCAATCCATACCTCCTGTGTCAAATTGGCCAACTCCATGACATCAATCTCTGTGTGCTCCAATATGTCCAAAACTTTCTGAGTCATCTCTATTTGACGACGATTATACTTCCCGCTCTGAGCACCATCAGCAAACAAACTCATTCTAAACTCGTATCCGTCATAGGATTCAATGTGTGCTCTAAAATATACGGACATTCACTCGGAGTTTTTGAGGCTGAGATTCATCACCCCATAAACCTCATCACTCAAATAGCAGAATTCTGCTACCGATATTTAATAAGGCCATTGAATTGTACAGTATTTCCAATCAGGACAGTGTGGACAAAATTGGCATACTTAGTCATCTGTTCAACCATGAATCCAAAGATGCCAATATGACATCAACAGTGCCGCATACATTGTCATTCATATCACCTGTGCTTACATAACATTCTGGATTTTCTGGTGGCTCATAAGGATCAGATATGCCAGTAAAGTTGGTTATCTTGCCCGCAAGAGCTTTCTTGTAAAGACCTTTAGGGTCGCGTACAATAAGCACATCCAGTGGACAGTCTACATGAACCTCAAAGAATCTATCCGAACCAATAAGCTCGCGCGCCTTCTGTCGAGCTTCACTATAGGGAGAAATCATAGCAACTATCGCAACAGCACGACAATCAGCTGCCAAGTTGGCAACATACGAAATCACCCGAACATTCTCATCTCTGTCCTCTTTAGAAAACCCAAGTCTGCTTGTCAAAATGGCTCGCAGAACATCACCATCCAGTTTCTTTACAACTCTATCATCGCTCAATCGTTCTGCTAATACTTCTGACAAAGTGCTCTTGCCACTTGCTGACAAACCCGTCATCCATATAACGAAACCATGTTTTTTCGCCATTATGCTACTATCCTCGCAATTGTCTTGTGTTGTCAACTTATGTGCTTGGCTTTCACTTCTTCTCAATCGTTTCTGTATTTCTCACGTGCTCGTACATAGAAGCATAAGAATACAGATGACTTCCAAGACTTCTAAACGGACCTTCCCACGGCTTAGCATCTTTCACAAACGGTTTGAAAGAGAAATCTCGGTAGAGTTTCGACCGAGACCATCTATCCATCATATGCTCTCTACCTTCTTGAGACAGATTGAATTGATGAATCAAATGCTTTTGAAACTGCGGATGGTCACAATAAATCTCTATATTATCTCCGAGTATTTCCAACATCTTAGCTCGAACAGCAGCCACCAATTGACCAAGACGATTGACGAAATGATAATGCTTCTGTGGTATTCTAAATGCAGTGTCCAGAAAATCATAGCTGACGTACGGTGTGAGAATCTCTTTCCAAGTAACTTGCAAAATCCCCCACAATTTCGAAACACTCGCATTATTGTCAAGACCGTCAAATCGATTTTCTACCCAATTGCTACGAAGCGGGTAATCTAAAATCTCACTACCGTTCTCGCCACAAACACAAACATACCTTCTCTCATGACCATGCAACAAGACATCAGGAACAACCCACGCACGCGCAGATGGACACAATGCATTCATATTTCTATCAAATCGACTATAGCCCCAATAATCAGCACACAATGGCTGATATTCCTTGTGAACATGACACTGTGAAGAATCCCAACCTAATTCCTGCATTACCTTGCGAAATATGTCTTGCTCGGGCTTCAAACAATAGAAAACGACATCGCCCAACCAATCCTTGCCCAATCTTTCTCTCAGATTAGCTAACGTATATGCTATTATTCTACTGTCAACACCGCCGCTACTATAAATGAAATGGGGCTGAGAAGGGTCCCACCATTCAATAAAATACTTCTCTACACACTTAAGCAATTCCCAGGCAGATTCCTCTAATGTCCAATCCGCTTCTGGAAGCAGCTCAGTAATGTGATGATAATCCGGCTCTACTCTTTCTCGAATCGGAACAACCTCTATCTCAGAAAAACCATTCTGTGTAAGTGTCAAGCAATGTTCATTCTCGCATAAATGACTCAACGAAAGACTTACTTCGCCAGTAGCCTTCGACCTATACATAGGCCGAAAATACAAAGTGTGTTTCCAAGAATTCAAAGCCATCTTGTCATCTGGATTCATCACGTAACCTCAAATCGTAATGCCTTCGCCAAAAACTCCTTCCGGCCAACAATATCGCCTCCCATCAACCGCTGAAGTAATTCGCCAGCCTCGTGTTCGTCCTCAATATGCACACGCTTGAGAATGCGTGTCTTGGGGTTCATAGCTGTTTCGGCAAGCTCCTCAACATCCATCTCGCCTAAACCCTTGAATCGACTTACCTCAATCTTCTGATTGGGATACTGCTTGCGAAACTTGTCAAGTGCCAAATCATCTTTCAAATACTGTGACTTGCCACGATACGTAACGCGAAACAATGGTAAATCACATACGTATAAATGACCCTCCGAAATCAACTTGTGCATGTGCTTGTGAAACAAAGCTAATAAAAGACATGTGATATGGCCCCCGTCAGGGTCCGCATCAGTACAAATGATGATTTTGTGATACCGTAAACCATCTAATATGACCTCGCGAGGCGTCACTGTAACACCCAAAGCTGAAATCAACGTGCCTATCTCTCTATTCTCAAGAGCCTTATTGAGTGTCGTTTTGCTGACATTCAAAACCTTGCCCCTGAGTGGTAATACAGCTTGAAACTGTCTGTCACGAGCTTCAATGCTAGAGCCGCCAGCCGAGTCCCCCTCTACAATAAAAATCTCACTCAACTCAGGGTCCTTCGATGAACAATCCGCTAACTTGCCAGGTAATGCCGTACTCGCTAAAACAGATTTCTTCCTCGAAAGATTCTTCGCCTTGCGAGCAGCATCACGAGATTTCATTGCATCAACTATCTTAGATGCAATCTCTACTGCAAGCTTCTTGTCTTCCTGTAAAGCCTTCTCTATGCTTTGCTGTATCCACTCGCCAAACGGATTCCGTAAATTGACATTCGATAACTTCGTCTTTGTCTGACCACCAAACTGAGGCTCAGGAACTCTAACACTTACTACCAATGTCAAACCTTCTGATATGTCACTCTTGTTGGGACTGAAACTCAAACCCTTCAACAAACCACTAGACTCGGCAACTTTTGAAAAAGCTTGTGACAACGAATACAAAGCCGCTTCCTGATGAACACCACCATCAATCGTATGAATGTTGTTTGCGAAAGAACATACAGTGCTATCAAAACCTGTGTCATAAATAAAGGCAAGGTCTATCTCACAATCCTCTATCCCCGCTACATGAAATCGCAAAGGAGTATGTAACGCAGTCTTTCCATTGATGAGATACTTGACATATTCCGTCAAACCGCCAGTTGACTTGAAAACTTGTGTTTCAACGCCGTCTTCATCTTCCCAATTCAATGTGATTTCAAGACCGGTATTCAAGAAAGAAAGTTCACGTAATCGTCTTGTTACTGTGCTCTGACTAAACGATTGCTTGCCACGAAAAATCTGCTTGTCAGGTAAAAAAGATACCATAGTACCTGTTTGCTTGTCAGGTATCTTCTTGTCAAGCACGTCAAGCTTGTCTTTTGTGGGGACACCGCGTTCATATCTGCGACCCCATTTCTTGCCATCCCGACTAACCGCAACCTCCATCCACTCACTCAATGCGTTGACAACTGAAACACCTACACCATGCAGGCCGCCCGAAGTGCGATACAAACTATCGGCGCCACCAAACTTCCCCCCAGCATGCAACATTGTCATTACAACATCGATAGTTGGAATCTTCTCCGTAGGATGATTCTTGACAGGAATGCCTCTACCGTTGTCTTCTACTGTAACATGACCTTCTCTATGAAAAATAACTGAGATTTTGTCACAAAATCCAGCCACCGCTTCGTCAATCGAATTGTCAACAACCTCTTGAACAAGATGATGATAACCGGCAGTATCCGTGTCACCAATATACATAGCTGGACGCTTACGAACACCTGCCAAACCCTTCAAAACCTTGATGGCGCTTTCGTCATAGCCCTTCTTGCCCATTTTGCCTCCAAAACCCTAACAAATATAGACTTACATGCTATCCAAAAAAAGAATCCCGCTACACTATTATATCACAATGTGACGGGATTATTTTGTCCTTTTAGGACGAGTAAACAGGCCGTTGAAACCGACTCAATTTGACTGAATGAGACTTGTCAATTGTCACTCTTGTCTATCATTCCTTCGTAATGATTCCCAAATATAGTTATCCCACCAGGAACAAACGACATGATTGAAATAGCCTCTACTGTCTCATTGAACAACGAAGCAGTTTCTCCCTTTTTCCCACCTCCAAACAATAAAACATCACCACGTTCAACTAACTTCCTTGAAAATGGCTTGATTCGTTCAAAATCTTCTTCTGTTGGGCCACTTTGTGATAGAAACTCCCCTATCCGTGACTACTCCCACGCCTAAAGGCGTGGGCTTCCAGAGGAGCCGCTTATGCTTTTCCTCAAACTGTGTAGCCCCACAGTTAAGATGTTCTTCGCAGCATTGAGGTCTCTGTCAATACTCATGCCACATGCCTTGCAAGAGTATGTGCGCTCCGACAGCTTTAATGCCTTTCGGGTACCACAAGCCGAACAATCCCGTGAAGTGTACGCGGGATTAACCTTTACTGCTGTACGACCGGCGCTTTCAGCCTTGAAGCATAGCAGATCCAGAAACAGGCCCCATGAGCTATCTAAGATGGACTTGGCAAGCCTGGGAAACTTACCTTTGACAATCATGTTTTTGATGTTTAAGTCTTCAACACAAATGATGCCATACTTGCGAACTATTTTGAGGCTTTTTTTGTGGCAAAAGTCGCTTCTTTTGTTGGCCACTCGTTCATGTACTCTGGCAACGACCTTTTTGGCCCTTTGTCTTTCTGATGTGGCTTTCTTTTGTTTTTTGAGTTTGCGTTGTGCTTTTGCTAGAGCATGTTCCTCGTGTTTGAAGAAATTGGGACTTGAAATCTTATTATTGTCTGATAGGGTTGCGAAGGTTTTCAAGCCCATGTCGATGCCAATTTCGAGTTTATTGGGCTTGAGGGTTTGAGGTTTTACGTCATCACAGGATATGCAAACAAACCACTTGCCTGTGGGCGTTTTGGAGACTGTACAGGTTTTGGGAGTGCCTTCGAATTCCCTGTGGTATTTTATTTTGACATTGCCTACTTTGGAAAGTTTTATGTGGTTGTTTTTGACTAATTTAAATGCACCGTTATTCTGTGGATAGGTAAAGCTATGGCATTGCCCTTCGCCTTTGAATCGTGGATAGCCTGGTTTTTCACCAGATTTGCAGCGTCTGAAGAAGGCTTTAAAGGCAAGGTCTATACGAATGGCCACATTTTGGATGACCTGAGAATGGACGCCATTAAAGCCCTTATGTGTTTTTAGGAGTGTCTTAGTGGACTTTTGTTGCTGGAAGACAGTAGTGGATTGTTTTTTGGTTTCCCACAGCGTTTTGCGTTCTTCCAAGAGAGCATTATAAAGCCAACGGCACTCTTCCAATGTCCGATTAAGAACGGTGGTTTGCTTGGATGTTGGGTAGACCCTGTATTTGAAAGTTTTACGCATTATTATAGAATACACTAAAATAAAAGGAATGTCAAATGCTTTTCGTTCGCTTTCAGCCCACGGCTAAAGCGGTGGGCTTTCCCGCTCACATATTGTAAACAACTTGCCAATTATACGACAACTATTTGTACTCATCACACCATCTATGTCCAAAAAGATCACTTTCATCTACCTTCCCCCCTTAAAATCTTAAAAATAGTTGGTGGCCCGATTTGTAGAATGGTAGAACAGAAACGATAACATCAAGCCACCAACTCACGTCCTATAAGACAACGCCTTCCAAAATTCTATCTCTTATTATATCACCTCTGTTCCAATTCTTCCCCTTAAAATCTTGAAAAATATCATTCGTCAGTTACTTCGCTGTGTCAGAATACACATTCCGTCCCCAATTCTTCACACACTTATCCCTTGTGCTTTTACAAATCAATGTAGAATCTAACGGCTGTTTGTGAAAACTGCGATACGCTTCGCCATCAACATAACCGTGAACCTTGACAATATGAGAAATCAATGACCTAAACCACCTCTTGCAATCTAAACACTGAACTAAATCTCGCTCTGAATCATAGTAAGATACATCATATTTGTCCCGTTTGACCGGCTTTTTATCTATCTTGTCTGTATACGAAACAGCCCAACGCTTCAATGTCCGACCACAATTGCTACAATGATTGTTGATAGTGTAAAGAGCAAGATTGTGCCGCTGTTCACAAGCACTACACTCTACAACCTTGCCAATTGGCGGCAACTCCATATCTTTTAAATTCAATTTTGCCCGAATAGTTGAACCCAAAGTCGTACAATCAAACGCCTCTGGATGCGCCTTGAAAAACTTCCGTAAATCTGAAACATCAATTGCATAAGCGCGTTCATTCTCTATACCATCCATCGGCCTACGTATTGCCCGTAATCCATTATCAATCCAATCAGTAACCTGATTGGACCAAATACCAAAACATTTGGCTAACTCTGAGGCAGAATACCGACCATCTTGAGAAAAAATGCTAATCCCTAATTTCCGACATCTACGATCAACTGCACATTCTGTCCGTCCAAGATGCTTTGCTATTCGCTTAACAGAAAAAACACCATAATTGTTCAAAAGATAGTCTGTGTCAGTTTCAGACCATTGGGCCGCACTATGACCAAAAATCATGCCAGCATTTCTCTTAGACGGAAGAGTGCCATTCTCTCTACGTAAACAAAAATGCAACCCGCAATATCCTCTAAAATATGCCTTTTTCTTACAATTTCCCTCGCGACAAGTACGCAAACAAAACCTCCTTATGTCGTCCATACACTGACATGAGAATTAACAACAAAGTTTGCATTTACAAAAAATGGCGAGCCTGAATTACTCAAGCCCGCCATCTCAAAACTATTTGATTCAATGCGAAAATCACATATCGTATCCATAAGTGAATACACTATGACTATCTGATTCTGCTGGATTTGAACGAAAATACTCCTTATAAAGACGCTTACCTACCTGAATAAGCTTCTTGCTGTTTTCCCGAGTAACGGAAGTTAAAGACCAACAAACAGCACGAAATGGATCGTCTGGATCTGATTCATAGTAGCCGTAATCTGATTCATAGTCGCCGTATGCATAAGCACTGTCAGAAACATCTTCTTGTGCTATTACAAACAATACAGGCTCACCTAAAACTTTGACAATTTTTTCATCTAATATCTGAGTCTCTCGGGAATATCTATTGATCAGTTTTCACGCCGCTGAACTTGCCCCTGTCAACTCTTTTGCTAACTTTACCAACCGTTGAGCTACTCTTTTCTGATCCATCTTACAAAACCTCCATTTGCAGAAAAAACGTAATTGGTCTAAATAAAGACAAGTATCAAAAAATTATAGCACAAATTGTCCCCGCATGACAATGCCATGCAAGATTTTCACCATATCAGTCCCAATCTTTTAGCTGCATTGACATTGAATTCTGCTTCTCTATCGATATTGCAGCCTCGGCTATGCGAAAAATTACTATCCATGCCTCGCATAATAGCCGCCAAAAGAAAATACTAGCAAAAAACATCAACACATAACCTATGCACCATCCAAAACGTCCGTTTTCAGAAATCTCCATAACCATAGCAGCACCTGTGGCCAACAATATACACAATAACCCAGATAAATACATGTACTTTATGTACGCAGTAGTCATAAACGTGTCGAACGAACTGTCCAATAAGCTCACAATTTTAGATTCGGAATCCTCGTCCTCTTTGAAATCCTCATTATCTTCGGAATCCTCATCCTCTTCGAAATCCTCATTATCTTCGGATTCCTCGTCCTCTTTGAGCTTCTTGGTTCCAATATCGGCGCCACAATAAGGACATTCTGATACACTACGAAACGAAAACCAACTTTTACGTAATGAAAACCACTTGTTACAAAAAGAACAACGCAACTTATTATCCCCTATGTTTACGCCACACACTAAATGAAGAAAAATGGCCATTCATGACCTGATTTACACTAACGTGGCTTTAGCCACAGAAATCTCTATCTTATGCCATATATTGCCATTGCTCTTCAACACAACAAATCCGAGTTTGCGATTCTTTGCATCATTGCCGGACAATACAAAACTGTTAGCGCCTACACTGTCCGTATAAGCTGCCTCAAATTCTTCCCATTCTTGATGCTCAATAACTTGCGGAACGTCAAACAAGGGAATCTCTACAACAGCTTCTTTGTCATCATTCACAAGAGCAACGAAAACCTTGCCTTCTTCAAAACTCATGCCCGGCAAAACAGCAAAATTATCCAAGCCTAGCTGCTTACCAATGCCTTCAATGTTCTTTCGACAATTATCAAGTCTTGTATTCTCTTCCTTTACCAATACTTTCGACAATTCAGCAAATGACATTTGTTCTCCTTTCAGAACAAACCAATTCCCTAACATCCTACTTATCTTACATGTCTTCTAAATCCTCAAACGCTCGCCTGTTCAATACCTGTATTGCCGCCGGTGTTCTTTTTGCCATCAATCTTGAACTCTCCTTGTTCTGACTGATCGTCAATAACGCTAAATTGAGCCAATAAAGTACAGTGTGATTCTACTTGAGGATTCTGAACACTAAGATTAGAACAACCATTGTTCTCGTCCCATACAAAATCATCTATGCCCAATTCAAGAAAACGCTCGTGAATCGCCTTGTCATACCAATCACGAAACGTCCTAACAAGCCTTTGTATTTCCTGATTACGCACTCGCTGAGTGTTGCCCGAAGCATTCATATACTGAATATAGCATAATCGCGGAACCCTAACCATTCGTGTGTGTAAAAATGTTCGCACCACCAACTCATAATCGTCAGCAACATGAATCCTTCTGTTATGACCACCCAATTCCTGATATGTCTTCTTGCGCCATGACCGAATGTGATTCGGAGCAGATACAATGTGTCTGATTACCTTGGGATTGATGTTCGCTGCATTCATTGCCCATAATAAACGACCCTTATATGCCTCTTGACGGTAACTGCCATATCCCAAGCCCCAACCGTCTCCATATTTCACTAGATTGCCGTTTTCGTAGACCTCAGCACAGTCTGTGTAAACAAAACCCGCCTCGGGAAACTGCTTGAAACCTTCTACTACATCACTAAGAGCATTTTCCGTTAACTCGTCATCATGATCAAGCTCTACAAGTATGTCCCCCTTGCAAAGAGAAGCTGCTATATTCTTGACCTCCCCTATCACACCTGAATGACGGTGCATTTTGTGTACTGTTATATGATGATCCTTTGCAGCTAAATCCTCAAGCATCCTAAATGTGGCATAATCATCATCAGAATCGTCCAAAATGACCCATTCCCAATCCCTGTATTGCTGCCGTTTGAGTGAATGATACGGACGTAATATGCGCTCGCCTGTTTTGTAAGCCGGAGTAAACACACTCACAAACGGCGGTGCGTCTTCTCGCTTGCGTAAACAACTATCTATGAAACAGCCAAAAGCCCTACAACCACAATCGTCAATATCCTTGGAACTGTCAAAATGTACCCAACGCCTGCGAATGTCAAACGAAGCATTTAACAAATTGGGAAACTCATTCTGAGCGCCAAAAGTTACGAATACATCAGGTCTTTCTTCTACCAAAATTCTGTCAAAATCTTCATCTGTCAAATAACACTTGCAATCTAACTCGCGAGTTTCATGATTCGCAACTGGACCAACTGATTGCAAATTGATGTTCTTCAAGCCAAAAATACACACCGTCGGAAGATTGCCAGCCATGCTATATTCCTAAAACAATTGACTCTACTTCTAGAGCATACTCTTCAGCCATGCCCAAACTGACAACACTATCAAGTTTCTGTTCTAATGCCCGTTCAACAGCATCATTGCCTGGCTCAATACACACATCTGCTAAATCGCCAAGTAAATACCTATCCTTCGGACATACCACCGAACCACCCAATGCTAAATGTCTGCGAATCTGAATGTCATGACCATCCATGCGAGAAGGATAAATACCAATTGCCCCCGCCCGAACGGCTGTGTTGAACTGTAAAGCGCTAAATGGTTCAACCAATGTGTCCGTAGGACAGATGTTGCTCCACATCCGCATTGCTATTTTCTCGCCTTGCAACCGAGAAACATCCTGAACACGACTGAACGGCCCCAATGTAGAGGCATGCAAAAGACAAGGCTGTTTATGCTCTTCAATCAATCTGCGTTTGCCAGCATCTAAATCCAACAATGGAGGATTTGTCAAGATAACCTTTGTTGAGTACCCATAACGCTTCAACGCCAATTGCATAGCCTTATGAGAAGAAACAGCTATAATGTCCCAGCCAAAATCACTATGTTCCATAATTGGCCCAAAAGCAAACAACACCTTCCTATGAGCCAATAAACAATGCCGTATCGGACCAACACCAACAACTACATCGTATACAATGTCCAAATGAGCATCCAAAGCCGAATAACTCACTCTTGTTACAGCACAACGCTTGCTCAACGTATCAGCAATGAAATCCGATTCAAGACTTGGAACCTCAAATAAAACAGCTACATTCATTCATCTTGTTCCTTTTCTATCAATAACCCTATGTCATCGCTAATAGACTCTTCAAATGGTGTTCCCTCTTCGTCCTGCTCCTTCGTAAGAACTTCAGACTTCTTAGGCTTCTTGAAAAGTGGACGCGGACCACCACATATCATTCTTTCCCCGCCTGTGAAATCAATAAAACGAACGTCATCCGTCTTGTAAGATATTACCCGAATCCCGGCTAACTCGTCTTTCGGTTTGATAAGAACTGTGTCACAATTGCCAGACAACGTGGCAAACACAACTAAACTATCATCACTACGAACAACATAGCCTATCACAGAAATATCGTTACGTACCTGCTCAACTTGTAATGTGCTGCCAGCCGGTAACTGTATCTTGATGCCAGTATCTATCTCAACTAATCGTCCCGATAACACCGTATAAGTCTGTGTAGAATATACGCGAAAAGGATTAACCCAAGGAATAGCTATAGTCTTGTCTTTACGCTCTATCTTTATTGCTTTCATCAAATGCTCTCCTTGTTCATACCAAGATTCTCTATCCTATACTTCTTGCGACCCTGCTGCTGGAAAACATAAGCCTTGCGTGGATGATCAAGATGATATGATACCGCATCCATTAGCCATTCTGCTTTAGCGCCAGATTTCAACGCCCGCTCTACAAACTCCGTCTCTTCAGCACCCCAACCTACATAACCATTGTTGAAACCTGTAACCTTGTCAAACATTGCTCGCGAAATTGAAAAGTTGCCGCCCCATATCCCAAAAAAGTTCTCATTGGGGTCCCCACGCTCAATCCATTCTCTATTGGAATAGACCGAAGCATTCTCAGAAGCAAACTTACGAAGTTCAGTGGCATCTTTCAGCATAGACTCGTCAATGTTACGCCATGCTGCATCCTGTATTCCATCAATGACGCCTGCCCCTATCACCCCATCTGCAAGCCCAGCATGCGATTCAATAACCTTGGACGAAAACACTAAGTCCCCATTCGTAAACACCAATCGTTCCCCAGTAGCATAATTGGCTGCCATGTTGTTTACAGCCGCAAGACGATACTGATTGTGCTCCCATGTCGTGTACTTTATAGGAAACGGGAAAGCACCATCCGAAAGAGAATCCAACCATGCTAATGTGTCATCGTTTGAGCCGTCATCTCCAATAATGACTTCTTTCGGAAAAACAGTCTGATGCTTTAGTGATTCAAATAATACTTTCAATCGCTCAAGCTGATTGTAAGACGACACAATCAGTGACACACCCGAAACTTCTCTTGACTTAGATACTTCAACTTTCGGAGCTTCAACTTTCGGAGCTTCAACTTTCGGAGCTTCAATCATGAGTTGCGACACAGACTGTCTATCTGATTCGCCAAAATAATGCTTTTCATGAACGTCAAATACATTCTTTGCATCGTATTGCTGGCGTCTTGCTTCTCTATCCATCAATCCTATTTTTCTTGCTCTATCCTTATCAGCCAATAATTCCTTTACGTATTTTACAGCCCATGGTACGTCTTGATAGAAAAATCCAGATATGTTTGCACGTGTTACCAACTCCAAAGTTTCGCCAACAACACGCGATACAATAGGAACACCCAACATTTGTGCTTCTGCTACGCAAAGCGGTTTGCCCTCGCGCATAGAAGTAAACAACATCACATCCGCTTCAAGAAGACGCTCTGTCACGTCTTCAACAAAACCAGTAATCTCCAAATCTACACCGAGTTTTTTAGCCCTGTTCTTGACCATCTCCATATAAGCCGCGTAACCCTCTTCATGACCGCCTATCAAAATGCCTTTAGCGCCCGGAACTTGCGACAGGATTTCAACAAATTGTGTCTGATTCTTGTTGACCTCAATGCGTCCGACCATTACAACATTATGACCCGTAAGAGGAGCAATCTTGTCAGGAACTTCAAGAGCACAAGCACACTCTATAGCATTATCACAACGCTTAGACATCAAATCGAAAACAGCTTTGCTTACGCAAAATCGTGCCTCCGCAACATCATCCGATTTGACATCGTTATCATCATACATGGCTGCGATATTGTTTGCCGCATGCCATGTCTCAAAAAAACGTTTTTCAGGTAATGCTTTCTTCAACTCAATACGCTGATGCTCAAAAAAGTTGGCTAAATGAATCACATCATACGCTCTCAAACGTTCTATCAACTCAGGTTTCATCGAAACAAAACGAGGAGCAACTCGACTTACCGACTGCTCATATACCTCATCTGCCCAATCCAGATTTACCTTACTCGGCGCCTGAGCCATGTCGGAGACTGCAAACATTCCTACTTTATAGCCACGACGCTGAGCTTCTCTTCCAAGATTCCTAAAGTGTACTTCCGAACCGCCCAACGAAAACAGCGGCAAAACATAAGCAATGCTTTTCTGAGACTTGACTTTCTGAGAAGGTTTTGCAGAAATACAAGTGCTCTTTGATTCTGCAATTCCAGAAGACGGTGGTCCTATTTGTTTTGAATGTTGAATCGCAGACGGCGTTATTACATCTGGTTGGACAGACGTATGTTCGTGAGAATGCGATTCTTGAACAGAAGAACCTTGAAATATGAATCGTCCAGATTTGTTTTGCCCTCTTGGAGGAACACCCTCTAACTTCTTGCCGGCAAACAAATCATTTATGTGTCGCAATGCCCAATTAGGCATTGTATAAATCAATCCGTTCTTTTCATGAGCAATGTCATGCACGCCAGCATTTGCAATGTGCTTGCAAACAATAGGAATGCCCATCGACCGAACAACAATTGAGTTATTTATTGACTCCTTGCCGCACGAAGTAAACAAAGCAATATCACCATCAGTTACATCTTCAGTTTCGCGTATCTCTACATCAACCTTTATCCGGCTGATATACTTGCGTAGAAGCTTCAAATATGACGGATTGTTGTCATGCCCGCAATAGATAATGCCCTTTACACCTTCTACCCGCATTATCAAGTCAACAAACTCGATAAGATTGTTAGGAGGCAAAATTGACCCAATCGTAATGATAGTACCCTTTGATTCTTCCATTTCTGGCGTGTCCTCTTCGCATTCTAGTTCTATCGTTTTAGACTCAGAAACTTCTAACTGTCCATCAACTTCCTGAACAAGATTGTGCCCAAAATCATTCGACCAATGCCGTATCTCATCGCGCCAATTGGGACCAATAAGCCGATTAAACATGCTTATCATCCCAATAAGTGCTTCATCCCTATTATACCCAGAAACATCAGGATGTTTTACAACAATTCTTCCATCCAAGTAATTTTTTAGTCCTATTTTTCTTGCCATATAGCTCAACCACAAGTCTTGGCCCCACCCAATATCGTTTCCCGCCGGCAATGAGGGAACTGCCTCTGTGACCTTTTTGCTCACTGCCATACAAATGCCTTCAAGATTATAAACCTCGCATAGCTTGCCGCCAGTTGCCGAATGCTTCATTGCAGAACGGCCATCCCCGACAATAGACGGGCTCCAACATCCGAATGGGAAAGAAATCTCAATAGCTTCTTTGTAACTATCAGGACTATCCAGTAACTCAACATCAGCAGCAACTACCCATACAACATCATAATCACGCCCAAATAGCCTCATTGCCTCATTCCAACAACCAGTCCAATAGATGTTGTCATAACGATGAGTAACACACTTCGGAACTTTGTCAGCGTCAGAACCGCTATCAAATACGCTTACATCAAATATGGGAGATAACTGATTATAAAGCCTATCGGCCTCTGTTTGATTGTGATTCATTATGACCACTTTGATGTAAGGCTTCTCTGTATCATAAACAATGCCATACGTCTTAGGGTGATTCTGGTACAGTTTGTCAGTTTTATGATTGTAATTCATTACGGCCACTTTGATGTAAGGCTTCTCTGTGTCATAAACAATGCCATACATCTTGGGGTGATTCTGGCGTATCCGCGCGTGTATTCTATCAAACAATCCTTCAGCAGTCTTAGACATTGAACCAGGCTTCGTTCTATCCCAAACAAACAACTTGCCAATAACCTTGGCAAACTTAACTCCATTCTCTACACACGAATGCCAGAAATCCCAGTCTTCATAGCCTTCTCGAAGTTTCTCATCGTAACCGCCCGTATCTTGCCATACAGACTTTCTCACCAAAGCTGTACAACATATCTGATTGATATTTGTTATCAGTTGTGGTTTGAAACATTGTATACGTTCGCCTTCCTTACCATCTTCCTCAAGAACTTTAACATCTGTATAGACTACTCCAACATCTGATTGAGATTCCATGTAAGCCACGCATCTCTCAAGCATATCAAGTTCAATATAGTCATCCGCATCAAGCGGTAATACATATTTTCCCCTTGCTGCTCGAAACCCCGTATTGCGAGCCGCAGCTAAACCTTGATTGCTCTGCTCTACCAATACTATCTTATCTTTGCTATATTGCTTCCAAAGTTGTCCAACAGCTTCATCACAATCATCAGGGCTTCCATCGTTGACTATGATAATCTCAAAGTCTTGAAGTGTTTGATTCATCACACTGCCGACTGAGCGTTCCAAATAAGACGCATGATTCCAGCACGGTATTACAACAGACACCAATGGCTCATGCTGTAAACTTTCTACAGCCACTAATTTATCCTCCGGTACTCTACAAAACTCAGCATGATTTGAACACACTTCATAATGCAGCTCTTGTCTAATCTCATAACAATCATACCGCATTCCTGCATGACTTTGGTCATAAATAACCAATGCCTCTGGTACTTTTACAAACTTGACATCCATTTCCGCACATGACAACCAAAAATCCCAATCTTCATAGCCTTTTTTTAGACTTTCATTGTAGCCACCACATGTCTCCCATACCGATCTGCGAATCAAAGATCCAGAATGCAATAGATTATTACCTTTGATTTTCTCAATATCAAACTCTGTACTCCAATATTCTTCGCATCGAGAAAACACCTTTATCACATCTGTAAAAACAACGCCAACTTCTGGATTGCCTTTAAATGCTGCAATGCACTTCGCAAGCATATCAAGTTCAATGTAATCATCCGCGTCAAGGGGTAATACATATTTGCCCCTTGCTGCACGAAAACCAGCATTGCGTGCCCCACTCAATCCTCTATTGGGCTGCCCAATCAGGATGATATCAATGTCGTCATACTGTGCTTGTAAAGAACGAACAACATCAGAGCATTCATCTGGACTACCATCATCAACAACAATGATTTCAATGTTCTTGAAAGTTTGGTTTACAACACTATCAACCGCTCGCACAAGAAAGTGAGCATGATTATAACAAGGTATCACAACAGACACCAATGGCTCATGCTGTAAACTTTCTACAGCCACAACTGGAATGCTATCAGAGCCAGCAATCTTATGTTTGTAAGAAGATGATGTAGTTGATACTTTAGAATCGACACGTTCCTTCCACATATCTAAAGCGTTCATACTTCGCAAAACATCTTCCGTTTGCAAATCATCTACAAGAAATAAATTATCAGAATAAGTTCCAATAGGTGTCAGATTCTGAGCGGCCTTGATGTCCATTCCTGAAACATCAAGCTCAGACATCTTGTAGGCTCTATACTTGATGTCTAATTGACCCAAATGACGAGCACAGCTTATATCAAGACCGCTATTCAGTCGTTCTCTTTTAGGCCATAATTCCCAATCGCATTTTTCCAAAACTCTTCGACTAAAACATCGTCCAAGACCGATAGGCTCATTATGCCTATCAATACCGCCAGCCATTGTCCCTTTTGCATAGCCTTCCCAATACCATAAACAATCCAGCTTGTCATCCCAAAAATAAAGATCGTTCAAACCAACAAGACAATCATCCTCCTGAGACTTGGCATAGATAATCTCAAAGTAGTTTTCAGATAACAAATCATCCGAGCCCGCTATCACAACCGCATCAGGATTGGATTTTCGCGCCTGCTCAAGACCATGCTGCCACTTATGGTTCAAAGGCAAGTTAGGAAATTCAAAGTACTCAAATCCACACTGTTCGCATAATTCCTTTGACACATTGCCTTCTGAACCAACAGCAATCAATCTCAAATCAAATCTATCACTTATTCTCTCCTTGATGTCCCCATACCGCTTTAGAACGAACTTAGTCAAAGAATGTCGTTTCCATACAGCCGTCAACAAGACAATTTCAGGATTCTTACGCCACCCTATGCCCCCTAATATCACTGGTTCTGACGGAATCAACTTCCTGACTTTATGATTGGAAATACAACTTCTACAAATGTCCCTTTCATACTTTCCTTTCGTGGGTAATACTTCAAGATAATCTTCACATAAATCTACAATCTGATTCCCAAAATCTTCCCTTCGATACCAATGTCGAGCAATCACATTAGGCATTGCCGAACACCAATATACTGTACTGCCCCGCAACGCATATCCCGCACAATCGCACACAGCAGGCAATACACCATCATAAGGGCTATTAGGAACAACCAACATTGATTTACGTTCTACAGCAAGCATTTTGTGACCAAAATCGCGCTTCAAAAATGGGATAGCCTGCTCTGCACCAGGAACAACAGAAACTCTAATAAAGTCAGCGTATTCGAGAGATTTCTCAATAAGTTTTGGAACGCCATTTCTCGCAGCTAATCCGTTAGTAAATAACACTATCTCTTTACATACACCTGATATCTTTAACATTTTCAACCCATCATACAAAGATTTCCACAATAATGGTTCCCCGCCAGTAATAATAATTCTCTTGAACACATAACCCGCAAGCTTTGTAAAGTGTACAAAAGATTCAACATCAGCCATCGTCATATCATAGTTAGATTCTTCCATCATCATCCAACGCACGCCACAATCTTTACAACGCGCATTACATGCTGAAGTAGTGTACAAATTTAAGTCTTCGCAAACAGCCATCAATTGCCCCTTTTGATTCGGCCTTGAATAACAAAAATGTGATTTACAGAGGAACGCACAACCGTAGTCTGATGAGCAATATCAATTTTGCTGCTATATCGCTCGCACACTTCCTCAATGCTATTGAAACATCTTACGTGACTTTTTGTCATAAAATTGGGCACAGAAATGACTATATCGCTGCCAATAGGAAGCCCATTCAAAAGGCCCAAATCATCAATAATGTGTTCAAGAACTTCTAGAATGAGAATAACATCGCCTAAACGATAACCTTTCCATTCAAAAACATCTGCTTTAACAAACTCAAAGTCGGGAACGTATCTTGCTGATTCCGAAATGCGAACTTGAGAAAAATCAATGCCGATATAGCTTCGATAACCTTTATCACATAGCAGACGTGCAAGACGGCCTGTACCACAACCCAAGTCAACAATTCTACCAGACTCCTCTAAAACTGGCAATAATTCCACAACAGTCCTATAAAGTTCTTTCCACGGACTCTTCTCCAAAGGTAACAAAGCCAACTCAACGGCAGAATCATACCATTCTACGCCACATTCAGCAACATTTCCCATTTCCCGTTTGTGCACAGAATTGTCAATAGGTTTGTAGGGCTTCTTTTCTCTTACCTCGGATGCAATTCTTCTTTGCTCCTCACAACCCGCTCCTATTCCCATTCCATTCAGGTTGTAAGTGTAGTGATAAAGCATCCTATCATAGAAAAACCATTTCGACCTGCCCGCCATCTCCAAAACAGGCAACATTATTACTTGGTCAATAGCCCGCTCATAGTAACTGCCATCCGCTTCACAAAAATCCTTCTTATCTATTGCATCATACAGGAACTTCTTGAATGATTTAAGGTGAGATGAAACCCACGGATAACCCCTGACATCACAACTATCCAATAGGCCACAAGCCCCGCGATTCAACCATTCATCCTCGTATTGACTCCATACAACATCATAATCTTCATGGCAACGCATCATCTGTGATATAGCATCTGTTCCTATCAGCCAATCATCCCCATCTACAAGAAAAATCACAGATTCCTCATTGGAGCAAAAACGAGAAACGGCAACATCGATGTTCTTTGTTTTAGGCTGCTTTTCTCTATTGGATAAAACAATAGTATCCTTTCTGCCCAGCAAAGCATCCAACCCCAATTCCAAAGAACCATCTGTCGAGGCGTCATCAACAAAGACTATTCCTAAATCTGGATAGTTCTGTCCAATAATAGACAACAAGCAATTGAAAAAATGGCATAGTGAATCTCTTTGAGTAACAACTATAATAGCTCTGTTAGACAGACTTCCAGATTTAAACACTTTGACCGCCTGCTGTTCTACCATTAGTTTGGCAGATTCTCTTTCATACACAGCCCACGGCTGCAACTCGCAGAAATGACATATTGTAGGTTCAACTAACTTAGTGCCTTTCAAAAACTGACATTTTGCAGACATTACATCTATATCGTGCTCTGAGCTTCCCAGGGTTGAAAACATAAGACTCTTACCAGAAACAACATTGGGCAGAGGCTCTATCCTATAATGAGCCATTGCAGTACATAAGATTGGCTCGTCTGCCCATTGTCCAGACAATCTCTTGAACTCCCACGACACTGCACTCCTCAAATCAGCAAAGTAATCGCGTGCCTTATCAAAAACAGCCTTAGCCTGCAAACTATCATCAAAATAGATGATTCCAGAATTGGCTTTGACCATGTAATCAAGATCAAACAACTTTATTTGCGTTGCAACATCCATATTGCCCCACTGACCTTCATATACCTTTCTTCCTTGAACTGCAAAATGATAATTACTCAACTCATCCCAAAAGAAGTCAATATCATCCTTGACCATCAAACAATCACAATCGACAAAAAGTGTCCTCTCAAACGGGGAATATCTGTCTATCAAAATCTTATTAGTACAGCCCACCAGCTTGTCATCTCCCATCACTTGACTATAATTGAACAAGTCGTCATCAATATCAAAAGACATGTCATGCATCAAGCAAATAGGTCTGCCTGTATCACGTAGACGAATAGAAACAGCAAGATTGCATGCCATTTTATAATACTTGACATCCCCTAGGGCTAAAATGAGATATCCTTCAGACAGAACCATCAGACCCACCTTGCAGCAAATAATAACCATGTGGATTGTCACCCAAATTCTCAACGTGCGATTCAATACTATCAAATTCATTATCATTCCAAATGGATAAATGAGCTTCGTTTATATTGCCATTCAAGAATCTTTCAGGACCATACCATGTGGGACCAATTGGGACCAACAACAAAAGCCACTTGCACTTTTTCAACATCTCGCCTATCAACCATAATGCCTGTAACTTCTCTATGTGTTCTATCACGTCAGCCGAAAAAATCATATCATAATCGCCCATTGTCTCGACAAGCTCGCAAATGTCTCCGATGTAGATTTTGTCATAAACCGCTTTCTGCGGTTTACCTATGTAATCTTCAAAGATTTCCACGCCATCAATTTGAGATTCCCACTGATCAGGCAATGGGTGTCCATTAGAAGCATCAAGAGCTTCCCTAAAAAGATAACCCCATTTGCCGAATCCAATACCAACATCTAAAACAGACATTGGCTTATGTTTCCTTACCATCCGCATCACTCGCGGAACATGAATGCAATCAGACCAACACATTTTGAATCTCCCACTATTCACTCTCATTCAAGAAAAGAGCAACATGCCGAAAATTACACTCAGTGTTTTCCCGAACAGATTCTAAAGGATCACCCATGTTGAAAGGAGAAATCTGCAAGTTCATTGGCCTATATCCTATCCCTTTTTCAATCGGAACATCCAAATCACTATTGGAACGTATTGCAGGAAATGTAGTTGTAAGAAGATAACGGCAACCACTCGATTTGAAATTGCCCAATACTTTCAGTATCCATTCATCAGGAAGATGAAACAAAAAGTCCCGACACAACAACAGGTCTGCTTTTCTAGGTATCTGCCTCACAGCATTGAACACCTCAAATCTATGATTTGGATATTTAGCTTGATTGGCTTCTATGATATCAGGGACAATGTCACAGCCCATATAATCCACATCACCAATATCAACATGACGCATCCAATTCCAGTCTCCGCACGGTATGTCATTCATCGAACGAATAGCATAACGCCTTATTACATCCTCCAAGTATTTTCTTATCTCATGAGTGTTTCTCAAAAAACTTCCATATCCACTCGCTGATTCTATTCTGCCGACATATTTACAATGAAACGAGTGCCACGATAATTCTTGTTTATGTAAATCCATATCAATAGTCCAATCTGTATTTGCCACGTAACATCTGTTGAACATAATCGTGATAACCCAATTCAACCTCGCCACCGACTACACCTGGTATGCTGCGACGACTTGAAAACCATGTGTGCCATACCAAACCTGAATAATCGCAAGCATGTGGCGCGAAACGCCCGCCAAAATCCTCCCGACAATACTCTACAAAACTCAAACGACCGCCTTCCTCAACCGCATCCAAACATAACTTCTCGCCAGTATCCCACTGCGGCCAATTGTGTTCGAAACTGTGCCTCTTGAGCCAATCTGTACGTGCAAATAAATAAGAAGGACATACATACTTCTCAAGAATGCGACCCCAATCCTTGCAAATACCCGCAATAGTAACATCATCCTTATACAACCGTAAAGCTAACCCTATCCATTCCGGCGATACTGGATGAGCATCAGAACACAATGTGCAAATAATGCCTATATCTGCCATGCTTGAGAGAAAATCCAGAGCCTTGCCATGCCGCACAGAATTGTCCATTCCCTTGAATAAACGAACGTCTGCCTGCGCGTCCAACCATTCCAAAGAACCATCCGTAGAACCGTTATCATAAACTAAGATTTCATAAGGAATGAGATGAGTATGCTCGCGTACCTTCTCTACACACAATCGAGTAAAAAAGTACGTATTATAGCTCACAACGCATATCGAAACGCCATCCTGCATTTCATACTCCTGTCATCTCTGAAGTTATGTTGTGATAACCTGAAAATGAGAAGACCACTTAGCCTGCAAACGTGCTCGATAATCCCAATAGTTGCCCCAAACAGCACCTTGCTTGGTAAACGTAGTTGAATGATGCTCAAAACGCTTCAAAGGCAATACCACAGATGCCCGACCATGAGCACGCTGCTCATAACAGTAATCTTCAGCATACAAATGCAAGCCATTAAATGTCTTTTCGTCAAATCGCAATCCGTGTTCTTTGTCTATGATTATACAACACGAATCCAACGAGGCTACTTCAATAGGCCTATCTATCTCATTCGACCACTGTATTACGTCAGCCCAATCAATACCAACTAATCCCATTGTACCAACAGACGAACGATATACACTGTCAGCAACTTTAAGTATTTCCTCAGAAAAGCAAATATCAGGATGTGCGAACATCACAAATCGCGTATCCGACGCTTCAAGAATCCGATTGAACACACTTGCGATGCAAATCGGACCTAAACTTCGCATCGCAACATACGGAACGCCTAATGACCTCAACGAAATCTCAAGGTCATTTTCAAGCACTCGCCTGTCTGTGTATATCGAAAAAATACTAATGTCTCGGCTAACCATCTTCCACCTTGGCAATCATAACACCATTCTTGTATTGAGACGATGCCGTATCAACATCAAACTTGTAACGCTTGTCAATACTTTTAATTGCCTGCATAATCTCTTCAACAGTCGGCAGAAAGTTCCCAAAGTACTGAGTGTCATCTATCAGAATCACATGGCGGTGCGGATGTCGTCTAAGATACCTAAGCTCGTCTAATAAAGGACATGCCTTTCTGTCCGCATTGTGAGCATCAAGCCATAAAAGGCAACGATCATTGATGCCATCCATCATTCGTGGAAATATCTCGGCTGAGTCCCCGCAATACAAATGAACATTTTCGCTTTCATTGAATCGCTCAAGGCATTTTGTGTGATACTCCAAAAGCAATTCAACGCTATGCACTTCATCGAAAATAGCCAAAGCTTTGACTATTGTGTTGCCTTGACGACTGCCCGTTTCAACAAACACTCGACAACCATCTTGATGCTTCTTGAGAAAATCTACACTATCAATTGGCACTGAAACGTCTCCTACTTTCTGGCAATGCCCCAACAATCAGAACCTAAAGTCACAGCAGTCACATCACCGTTCCGCGAACTAACCAATGGAATAAACAAGTCAAACTCCTTGACATAAAAAGAGTCTTTTTTGTCTGATATGTAGACTGCGATTGTGGATAACCCAGCCTCCTGAAACATACAACCCATACCATCGGGTAAAAACCTAAATGTGTCTATCGGATAACTTGTGTTCAGCCCACATGAACGGCGCAGTCAAAAACATATAGCTACCACTTTTCAATACTCTTGACATCTCCTTAACAAGCTTGAATGGATTCCTACAATGTTCTATAGTCTGACCCGAAATCACGACATCAGCATATTCATCTTCCAAAGGTATTGTGAAATCGTCAGTCATAACAACATCCACATTATTACCCGCCGCTATGTCAACTCCAATATAAGTCCAATTAGACGGCAAAGCAGAACGATAAGAACCAACACCTACATCGCAACTACCTACATCAACCACAATCAAATTCTCTTCAAATCTATCACTTAAAAACTTCCAAATGTTAGAAAACATCTCTGCAAAAGAAGAATCATGCACAATTTTATATCCTTTGTGAACAATTACTTGTAGGTGTCATCACCTAACCGTAAAACCTTTCGCATCCCAAACATCACATCCATCAAAATGGCAGCAACCTCTTCTTCTCTGTCAAAACGATACTCATGACCATATTCGTTATCTAACAAAAACTCAGCACCGTTCGCTTCTTGTGTCTTCTGTTTTGCCCATCCAAAATGTTCCTCAAACTTGCAATCCGTAGATAACTGCCCACGAGTAAATCCGCCCTGATGACATATCCTATCCCCATATACTAAACACATCGAACGATTCAATTCTGAATCCATGCCAAGAATAGATTTGGCACATCGTGTTACTCTATAACCATCTACTAGCCCGCCATTACTCCGAACCAACGCCGGAATCAATAAGCCAGTGTCATCACCGCCATTATATCGCATTATCTCATACTTGGAAAACAAATCTGTCGAATTTAACTGACAAGCAACGTGCGTGTTGTGCCAACATAACTGTGTCCTAATTCGAAACTCTAAACTGCCAAACTCTAAAGCCAAAGGCGGAGGAACAAAAGGATGTAAAATGCCAACACATAATGCCCCGGATTCAAGCATTTTGAGTAAATTAGACAACCAATCATCAGCAATCGGAAAACAATCAGAATCCAAAGTCATTACATACTTTGTCGAAATCTTGCTTGGAATGACCATATCAAGCATTTGACCATGAATACGACTTGATAACTTGGTAGAAATATCTGTGGGATTTGCAAAATTCAACTCGTGATTTGGAAACTGTGACAACAAATCTTCAGCATCAAACTCATCAGGCGAACCATGACATACTAACGACAATACAATGTCTTCTCGCGTATGCCGCCTAATACTGTCCAAACATACCTTTAGAATAGACTTTGTGCCTGTTTTGTAACAAACAACTATCGTTACGTCTGGCATTCTTCATCCTCGACTTTGGGGTGAATAGCTTCAATTTCCTTTACCCTTTTGTCAACGATACTCTTCAGATAATTCGTAGCCATTATAGATACATTCTCTGGAACATCACGGAACTCAATAAGGTCCGCCGCTACCATTCTGTCATCAAATTGTGTCATCACCGGAGTAGATTTGCATTTCTTTTGACCATTTATGACTGTAACTGATAAAACTACTCTAACTGTTCCATCATACTTCTCGTCCTTTGGAACAACCACGCCTCTACTAAAAAACGGAAGAACACGTTCATCTTGACTACAATCATACTTCTGACATTCTTTCGGATGAGCGCCCCAAATCTTACACTTTCGCTTCAACGGATCAAAATAGCAACAATGACCTGCCGATGTCTTTGCAACAACATATACGCCTCTACGAGCCAATACCTCATCATACTTGTACTTGTCTATCTCATCCTTTGCAAGACCTACACGGAATGAAGTACAACACATGTGACCATGCTTGCAATTGTCACAATCAAGATTTACCATATCATCCGGCATACTTTGACTCCTTGTGAACATTCTGCTTGCAATTATTGACATTTACAGATGAATCGCTAAACATTCAGGAACTTCAATCCACTTGAAGCGATTGCCAAACTCCTCGTAAGTCTGACCATCCGTAAAATAACCTAACTCGCCTTGAAAACCTGCTTGTTTGAACACTTCTGTTCTTATCATTATCTGTAACGTGTCAATGTGATACAACTTCGGCGGAACCCCAGTCAAAACCTTGGGAGGCTTGCCCCAAAAGTCCTGTAAAGGCCCAAAATGCAATATGCGACATATCGCCCACGGCTCGTCATTCTCGGCTGATTCCAAAGCTTCAACCATTCTCGCAAGATACGAAGGCATAATCACATTGTCGTCATCATAAAAAACTAAATAATCCCCAGTTGCATTCTCAACCATCTCCTTGCGTACGCCATATCCATAATCATTGTGAGCTTTTGAAGTGTGATGGTAAGTCAACTTTTCACTTTCTTCAGCCAAAACAAGCGAGTGAATAGGGCTCTCAAACTCACCATCTGAGCAAAGAATGTGCTCCCAATTCTCATAAGTCTGCTCACGAACACATCCAATGCAACGAGCGACAATACGAGGCTCGCGATGTAACGTAGGCGTGATAATCGAAACTTTAGCACTCAACGATAGCTCTCCTTTACCAATTCACTTCTTTTGCCCCACCAGGACTGTTAGGCGGTCCACCATCCGCATAATACTCTATCAACTTTTTCGCCTGCTTAGGTTCTATCACGCCAGTTATACCAGATTGTATGTTAGCCTCAATGTTCTTGGCACAATCAAGTATAGACCTGCCAGAAAACGCCGCCGGCCCGCTACCGCCTAACATGGTAAAACGTATGCCATCATTGCCTTTGCAATGAGGACAAAAAAGTTCTACTGAATCAACACGATAAACACATTCGCCAAAAACATCATCCTTTGTCTTGGTTTTTACTTTGATACACTGTCCTACGTCAAACATCCTTTTACTCCTTTATGCCAACCAAAAGCGGTCAAAACAATCTTGTCAATATCACTCATGCTTGGCAACCAATTCAATTCCGATTTGGCCTTGTCTACCACGGCCAACGAAAATGGAGAAACGTCTTTTTTGCGTACGCCAACCCTTATCGGCTTGTCAATAATGCCGCCTATCTTCTCCAAAAGAGTCATAATGGAAGTGCCATAACCAGAACCAATGTTGAATACGCTAAATTTGCTCTTCTTTGTATGCTCAATAGCTCTCAAATGAGCATCAGCAACATCACAAACATGAACATAATCACGAATACAAGTCCCGTCAAATGTTGGCCAATCAGCTCCATGCATTATAAACTTAGTGTCCATTCCAAAACCTACCCGAATGATGCTCGGAATGATAGCAGAAGATTCTATCGTTTCGCCTATCTTTCCTGAAATGTGAGCGCCGCCAACATTGAAAGGCCGCAAAACTGTACACCGTAAATCACTCCAACGAGTAAACGCCTCTATCTGCTCTTCTGCTATCAATTTGCTATAACCATAATCACTCTCGGGATTCTTACAAGCTTCTTCATCAACCCCTGATAAATATGAACCATATACAGCCGCCGATGAACAAAACACAAGACGATTGATGCCACATTTGAGCATGCTTTTTATCACACTAAGTGTACCACGAGTGTTGTTCTCATAATACCGCCTTGCAGGATGCTTTCCCTTTCCAATTTCCTTGATAGCAGCAAGATGACATACAATGCTTATGTTGTGCGTAAGTATGGTTTCAGAAAGCAAAGTCTCATTGAGAACATTCCCCGTAACATGACTATCCCCAAGCGAAGGACTCAAATCATACACTATTGGATTATACCCACTATCCTGCAATAATTTTACAAGATGTATCCCAATATAGCCTGCGCCGCCTGTTACAAGTACGTTTTCCATTACTTCTGCCCTTACTTCTGAAGAATCGTACTGCCTTTATTGACATCATAAAACCACGTATTGCTGTCCTCAAACTTACGCAACGGAATAAACGCAATATACCCCTTCTTGATTTCACCCCGAAATTGCTTCTGACCTTTCTGGAAAACAAAAAACTTTATCTCGTCTACATCATCACTCAACTCTATAAACAAATAAGGATTCCCATTCTTCGACACTCTTGGTGTAATGTCTTCTACACGACCAAATACAAACGATAAACTGTCCCGATGACATAAGTCCGATATGAAACAGCCCAAACTTTGAGATTCTACCTTGTCTCTATACTGACTCTGTAAAGTTGGCTTTGATAAGCATAACCCGTTCAATGCTTCACGCTCATGCTTTTCCAAACTCGTTTCAGTAAACTCAGGTGGCTCGTCTTTTTTGATTTTGCGAAGCTCAAAATACCTGTCCGATACTTCTTGGGGTGCCCCAAAACAATCAAATGCCCGCGCATATACCAAATTCATGAATACACGCTTGTTGACCCGACGACGATTTACACGATTATGAAAATCCTCTACATCCTTGAATAGACCATTAGCCTCGCGCTCAACAACAATGTCCGCCGCCGACTTGCCAACTTGCTTGATATGATTCAAAGCGAATCGCATTTCTCCATCTTCAATGCTGAAACCGTCAAGACTCTTATTGATGTTCGGTCCTAATATCTTGATGCCCCGGCGTCGAGCATAACTAATGTAATCCATCATCAACGGACGACTATCAGTTTGTCGCTTCTTCTTCGCAGGGGGCGTGTTGTTTAACAATGCGGTAATATACTCTGTGGGATAATGATGCTTCAACCAAAACTCAGCCGATGTTACTGCCGAATATGCCATTGCATGGGAATTAGACGTGATTATTCCATTAGCAAGCGCAAAGTTGTGGGATGGATGACGTACTTCCAAATCGTAGACATGTCGGTAGCCCACAAACACTGCTGATAACACTCTCCGAATAACCACACGCCCGGAATCGACTTGTTTAGTAGAACATTCTAAGCTTTCAAGTAATGAAGGAACCAAAATCTTTTGCGTTCTTTCCCATAAACCTAACGCATCTAACCGTCTCGTTTTACTGCTGACCATAGACAATACTTCTATGTTGTCCTTCATTATTTTCCATAGCGGAAGCATTCCATTAGGTGTAAGAAACTTATGATTGACAGAACAAGTAACCTTTTCGCCAGCATCAAATGTGACTTCAAAGGATTTCAACTTGCCGTGGTCATGCAATGCAATCACTTCTGTTGGCACAAAATTACCACCATCGTAACACCATACACTATCACCAGATTCAAAATCGCATATTCTCTTACTCCTGCCATCTACTGTATCAACCAATGTATCTTTGTCAACTGAACGATTGAATCCATAACCACCGAAACTTTTCAATAAATTCCAAATCTCGTCAACTTCTTGCTCTGTTACTTCCCCGGAATCAACCCTTGCTTGTGCCCCCTTCTTGAACTTTTCTTCCATTATGGGCAACCTATCCAGTTTCTTCTTTGCTATGACACTACGCAATTGATTTGACTCAACAGGGGTGAAGCCCGCAAATACCTGAGCAACCTTCATTACTTGCTCCTGATAAACAATTACGCCATACGTCTCAGATAATATCTCTCGTAAACACGGAATCATCTCATATTGCTCACCATGCTTACGCCGTGCATATACTTGGTCCATTCCCATGTTCTTCGGACCAGGACGTATCAATGAAGTCACAGCACTAATGTCGAAAATGCTATCAACGCCAACAGCATCTATAACCGGTTTCGTACCAGGACTCTCAAACTGAAAAATACCAACGCAATCCTGCTTAGCTTGTAACCTAATAACCTCACAGTCATTGATAGGCAACCTACTACGACTCAATTTTCTGCCACGTCCTGCTTCAATATACTGCAAACAATCTGAAATAACAGATAAATTTTTTAATCCCAAAATGTCGAATTTGACAAGACCAATTTCACTCAATTCGTGTGTTGCTAAACCTTCTGACCATACTGATACCACAGCACCACTATTATCGCGAAAAACGGCTACCTTGTCCTGTAAATCCAAATTGCTTATGATGACGCCGCCGGCATGTTTTCCAGCATTCTTGACCTGATTCCTGAGAACCTTTGCATGAGTCAATACTTCAGGATTCTTGTCAAAATAAGTTTTCAGCTCAGGATAGTGCTTGCAAACTTCCTCAAAATCCATCTCATCAATCTTTTGCTCTTCGCTTTCACCTTCGCCCAGAGCAACATCAAACTTGGCAAGCGTATCCATCTGCTTGGTTACCTGCATCGCAGCCCATACATCCAATCCTAATGCTCTGGATACATCAACTATTACAGCACGTGTCTTGTACGTCTGATACGTTCCAATTGAACACGTCTTGGCTTCCCCAAATACATCTACTATGTGAGCTTTCACCCAATCCCTAACACGAGGATCAAAATCAGTATCAATGTCGGGAACAGTTCCTCCAAAAAATTTGTCTTTGTACAAATCTTTACAAGACAACACTGGATCAATCAAGGCAATATCAAGCAAAAACATAATAAGACTATTATAACTATCAGCATTCTTGATATTTTGCTCTTTGCTTGCCTGCCACAACCTATTACAGGTTCCTCTATTTTTAGATTCCGTCTTTCTCAACTCTTCTAACTCTTCCACAAGACGATTTAGATACCGCTTTTGATTTCCAAATTCAGACATGATTCTTTCAACACAACGCTTCTTTATCTCAAAAAAAGACATTCTTATATTTTCCTCTTCATGCTTTGCCCATAACATTTTTTGAACAAAACTTTCTGCGTTCTTTTCGGTTATTTTGAAACTCTCTATTACAATGTAAGCATTTATCCATGATGATTCTCCTTATTTATACACCAAAACTGCAAAATTTTTCCCCCATGCGACCATAATCTAAAAACCGCTCAAAAAGTAATCCATACTTGATCGGATCAAGATCAGTCAAACCAAGACACCAAGATACAATCGAACCGGCTGCACTGCCTCTCCCCCAACCCACGCAACCTTCGCCAAACTTCTCCTTCGTATCACTGATTATCCTATCCATTGCCAAAAAATAATCAGCAAAACCCAAATTGCATATCACTTCTAACTCAAAATTGAGCCTATCACTATACTGCTTTCCTCGCAAATTCTTTGCCTTGAACCCCGCCTTTGCCTTTCCTCGCAACACCGAAGAACTATCATCAAAAAGCTTGGGCAACTTGAACTCAGAATCCAAAACTATCTCTTCGCACTTCATAGCTATGAGACGAGTATTCTCAAATGCCTCATTCAATACTTCCTCAGTAAATACGTCACTTCGATAAGCTAACGCACGGCCAGTTGTAACATCTGAAAATATGCCATCACCCCACAACTGCCGCATCTCAGCTTCCGAACGATAATACAGATTCTTGGCCTCAAATTGCCACACTTCTTCAGGATTCTCTATCTTGTCATCTATCGTCTTTCCACTCTTGATGAGTAAAAGAATATCATGAGTCGCAGTATGCTCCGGTAACAAATAATGACTATCACAACTAACGATTAGCGGAGCCCCTACTTCCCTGGCAAACTCAATCAACCTATGAGTGACTTCAATCTGAACCTGCATCTCTATCAAAGTCAATTCAATGTAAAACTCGTCAAATGCCTCATTGTAAAAATCATAAACACGACGTGCCTCATCCTTCTTGTCATCCATCAACAAAACAGCTAATTCACCGCCCATGCAGGCCGAACTCGATATGATGCCTTCGCCCCATCGCTTCATCGCTTCTTTGTTGACACGGGGACGATAATAAAATCCATGAAGCTGAGCATCATTGTGTATCTTGATGAGATTGTAAAATCCAACCTCATTACGAGCTAACATGACAAGATGAAAATTGCGCCGATGAGACTTTCGCTCCTCAACATCATCGCCACGATACTCATTGCAATATGCCTCAAATCCAAAAATGGGCTTTATTCCAGCCTTGCGACAAATACCATACTGCTTTATCCAACCGCCAACATGACCATGATTGGTCACTGAACAAAATGATTGCTTCCGCTTCTGAAGTTGCTTTACCAAACCCCCTACAGTGCCCAAACCATCGCGAATGCTAAACTCATCATGATGATGTAAATTGACAAATCGGTCCCCTATCGCTTTACGTACTTTTTCATGTAAGCTCGGCCTGAATGTGCCGTCCGAAATCACAGGATACTTGCGTGATAAAATTGCGCCCCCAACTTGAATCACAAGATTAGAATCGCATAGCCTAATCTCCTCACGAGAAAAATCGTCATCCTGCTTAGGCCATGTTACATTTACCTCAAACCTATCAATACCAAGCTCAGTAAGATACTGAGATATGTCATAAGATTCATCTGGAACAACAAACAAAATCGGCCTGCCAGGATGATCTATCTCATCCTTTACTCCACTCTGTTCATATAGCTTTTCAAGATTCACACTTGTACCTTTCCGCTACCCATGCCGGTGTAACAATGTAAGATTTATCATGCCTGAATACCAATACCTTGTCACTATTATACCGAGCATACGCCGGGTTTACCGAAGCAATTACGTTCTTCTTGTCAAAAATTCCATAAAAACGCATAAACGCCTTCAAATTGTCATCATCCAAATCAGAAACAACACGCACAACAGCCGTTTCACTCTTATGTCCTGTCAACTCACGAAACGAATCACTACACCTCACCTCGACTGGAACATAAGTAGACGCATAATGTGTCAATGAAATAGGTTCGTCAGAAGAGAACACTCCTTCAGGATTCATGACAATATAGATACACTGAGAATCCGTAGGGACTTTCTGCAACATACGACCGTAAAATGACGAATATCCAACACTTCTACAGGATTCATTCAATGCCGGAATACTCTTTGAAACACTGAAACCCATACGACCCATTCCATCACAAAGCAAATTCGTATCAAACGTCATGTGAGCATTATCAGAAACTACTTCTGTGTCAGACTGAGTAAATGAGATACGCCTCGGAATCACTTGCATATCCTGCATCATCCGAATAATGAGCATGCCCAAAGCAGGCAAAGCATCACTGACTGGAGATACAAAAAACTTGCTTGTGGGGAACTGCCTTGCTGATTCAGATACTGCCAAAGGTGAAAAGTTCTCGCATGATAAACATACTGTCAATTTGCTTGCAATCGCCTTTGCATGCTCAGAATCAATCAAAATACTGCCTTTTAACCCTAAACTATCACGAAACGTGAGAAAAGTAACTAATCCTTGCTCACAATGCCATAAATTCAAACAGTAATTATGAGAAAAGCCTGATAGGAATGCCGTTGCAGTTATAGCCGCCAACGAAACTTCCGTTGAAATAGATTGCCCTTCTAAACTCCCCGAAAGACGACTAGACGAAATCAAGCCATGCGAGATGGAAGGCGGGAAATTATCTGGCATGAAACAACCAACATAAGAAATGGCCATTTGCTCATCAGAAGAAAACAAATGACCTGTCAGGTTATCATAGCCATAGTATTTCATGTTTATTGAAACACCGGGCTGGGCAGCGAAATGACACCCAACCCGGCCTTCGTAAGGGAATGCTTACTTATGCAGTTTCGACTTCAACTCCGTCTTCAACGTCGTCTTCAGAAGACTTACGCGCCGCTCTCTTGACTGAACGAACAATTGACTGAAAAGTCTTCTCAGATTTCTGCCGCCCAATATCGCCACAAGCGACTACCTTCTCAGCAATAAGCCCAGCAAGGTCATTAGAAGCAAACTCTGCCTCTGTTACAAGATTATCATACAACTTGCCAATTGCTGAAAGGGTCATCGTAGCAAGATGCTGGTCCGGCTTGAAATCAAACAACTTTGTCATAGCGGCTACTACGCCGTTTAAGAATTGCACCGACTTTTTGAGTTCGTTGTCAAACTCAGTTCTTGTTTTCTTAGAATCCCACTTCATGGCAGAACGCCAAAACGATTTGATACCATTCACAGTTGTCAACGCATCCCCACTGCGATTTGTCAAACTTACGTCAAAATCAAGCTTTCCGCCATGCAACTCTTGATCAATAACACTATATGCACTGTACTCAATAGCCTTTGACTTGCTTATTACAACCTTTTCATAAAGCTCGTCACGGTCAATATCAATGTTCCCTCCTGTAGCACGCAAAATCGCATGTTCTGACTTCTCAAGACCCTGAATCTTACGAGATTCATTAGCCCTGATAACCGCATTCCTTGCTTCCATTAGTGTCATCTCACGTAAGTCTACAGGAACTTCTACATCAAGACCATACATAAGTGCCAAGAAAGCAAGACGATGACGCCCACTCGTACATTCAAGTGCGTTCCCATTATCCACAACTCTTGCAACTTCAATGGCAGATGAAACTTTGCCATCTTCAAGAATTGCAACGCCAACCTTTTTGACACCCGCAAGTCCAACTTCCGAACTCAAATTGACCTGATTGCGAGCATCCCACTCTTGAGCTAACTCTGCTAAAAGATCATCTTCCGGTGTGCCAAGAAAAACACCTACATCACCAATCTTTACTTTAGAAACATCACCTACCCTAGAAAAGAAAAGACTATCCAACTCCGGTAATGCTTCAATCTTGGATTTGCGTAATACCGACTTTGTGAACTTATCACGCGGATTCATTGGCTTGCGACCACGCTTACGTAAACCACTTGGAACCTTCTCTGCTACTTTTACAGCCTTTTTGGGCCTTTTCTTCGGCACCTCCACTTTCTCTTCAAACTCGTCTTCAAACTCGTCAAACTCATCGAACTCATCAGATTTGCCTTTTTTGGCCATTTCTTCCATCTCCTAATCTTCCTCCATCACAAAGATACCTCACACAAAATCAACACACTTATTATACACATTCTTGCTCTGCTTTTTTTGCATTTTGATCAAATTGAACTGTTTTTTGTCGCAATGTAATCCAACACTTCTTGGCGAATGCCTTTTTGCCGACCTGCTTTCTCAACAAGCTCAAATATGTCAACAGCTTCTTTTTCAAGCTCCATTATGCCACTGACAAACTTGGAAGTGTCCATCCTTGCCGCATCTCTAACTTCTTCAATGTAATCCACATCGAAAACCTCACCGCCCGGCCTTACATTGTCTAAGAAAACATCCTGTATGTCTACCGGATGACCAATCTTGGCAGAAATTATCCCCACTTTGATGCGCCTGTCCATCTCGGTTATCTTACGACGAGAAATGCTGCCTGGATTGTAGAATACAGTGCCGTTTTCTTCGTGAACCTCAAATCCTGAATGCCAATCACCTGATAAAACTAAATTAAATCCGCAATCAATGTCGCATGTGCGAATGGTCTCATAAGGTAGCTTGCCCATTGTAATGGTTTTGTGTGCGAGTAGAATGGATTTCTTACGCTTAGTAACCCGCTGCTGTAAACACTCATCAAAATCACTATACCAATGACAAGGATGTAACACCGCATCGCCTATGTCTACAGGACCGTCCATAACAAAAAACATCGGACAATGACGCTCAATAAATGCTAAAGTGGACGACTTATACGTTCGTTGATTATGC
>Ga0307928_10000044_pt1 | contig 65387 bp, 69 predicted proteins | sample AceLakmetagen232_FD_201815 | JGI IMG/M metagenome (GOLD analysis project Ga0307928, IMG submission 201815) | Saline water microbial communities from Ace Lake, Antarctica - #232 | ecosystem: Environmental > Aquatic > Non-marine Saline and Alkaline > Saline | place: Antarctica: Ace Lake...
TTTTTGTTACCTCTATAACTATGTAAATCAATCCAGAAAAGCCTACTAGACATCCACCGGCTTTAGTACACAACCAGAACCCACCTCTTATATTATCATTAAATCTTTCAAGGCGATCTATTCGTTCAGGTAATCCTTCGACAGAAGCTTTAATAACAGCTACATCTTCTAATAGTTTTATAGATTGGTCGTCTTTCATTTTTTTATCCTTTAGGGTACTTAATTTTAATTTCTTTACGTTTAGTGTTGAGAGTATTAAATTCAGTTATATCACCGTCTAGTGCTTTACAAATAGCATCTATCATATCACCAATAGGCGGATACTCATTTTGTCGGCTTTCTGCGTATGATGTCAAAAGTTCAGCTTCGTGTTCTGCTTTTAATTCTTTTTTCGTCATTACATGCCAACCGTCAGGGACATTACCTATAAAATGCTGCGTTTCACCGTTTGAATTAATATATTTTTGCATTATCTCACCGTCCTCGCGATAATCTTGAGCCTGTAACTAGCACTGCTTGATACATCTGCCGTAGCATTTGTAGCGGTCATTATCACAAAACCAGCGGCACTACCCTGAAAAATAGTTAATGCAGTAGTTGTATAATTATAATTAGCTCCAATAGAATTTTGGTCAGTTCCACCTTTTGTGGCAATTACATATGAAACTCCGCTTGAATTATTTCTAGCAAAGTATTGGATAAAAAGATTTTCTGTTCCTAAGTTATGAGTGATACTTATATCTGCGTTAGGGAAACTTCCGGTTGCCTGTTGGTATTCGTAAGTTTCGTTTCCGTCGGCGTGTTTTGTCCAGAGTTGTTCATTATCAATATTTGCCGATCCTTCTGTTATCACCCGTCCAACACAAGCCTTATAAGTGTCGTATCCACTCGGCAAAGTCGGAGCAGAAGCGGAAGCCGAAAAAACAGCCGTTACACCTGAATCACCTTTACAAAGCCAAATATAGTATTGAGTAGAATTAGCAACACTTCCTGTATCAAGTCCGCCTGCACCTGAGTTTTCAATGTCTATTGTTCCACCTGCATAAGTTATAGGTTCTGCATAAGTAGAATCCCATCGAGCACCAGCAGCTATATCTATTTCATGGTCGGTATCTGTACCATTAGCTAGGGCAAGTCCATATTCCTTAAACCCTCCACCACCGGCAGCAATCTTAAATATAGCGTTGCCTGTTGATGTATCTTTTGTAAGAACATATTCATTAGTTGCTCCCGAAACAGCCGTAACGTTATTTAAAGATGTTTGTTGATTATTAACATCAGAAAGGTTAGAAGCAATCTTCAATTGAGCATCATCAGTAACATTACTTAAACTTAAATCTGTTTTAACTTCTGTTACCGATTTGCTTTCAAGTCCATTTGCTGTGAACTTAGCATATTCACCACTTGCAGCATCTGCTGAATCTATTTCAACAAGATTGTTATCCGCTATACCTGTAGATTGTCCATTTAATAAATTAGCATTTAGATTAGTTACTAAAGTTGTACTTGCTACTGTTAACGGAGCTGTTCCTGTAACTACATCGCTTTCAAATGTTTCTGCTGTTATTCCACCTGATGAAGTAAGAGTGCCATCCGTTTCAGAATTAACTTGAGTGTAAGTGCCTAAATTTGCTACTCCATCGGCTGCCACAATGTCATCGAATTGAGATATTAATGTAGCACCTGCAGGTATTATAAATGAATATGATATACCTGTTCCTCCACCATCTACAGAATTTAAATGATTATACAAACATCTAACGGTTGGCGTTCCTGTAATCCAAATAGATGCAGCAATTTTATTAATACCTGCTGTGCAATGTAGGTTATTTTCTTTAAAATATGAATTACCTGTTCCGCCTAAACTAATACCTATAACATAATTGCTGTTTAAATCTGTCAATGTAGCTTCATGTCTATTAAAATTAATAGTAGAAGCACCAGTCCCGTATGCTACAGTGATTCCTAAAGAAGTTCCTGAACCAGATATATTAATAATTGTATCATTTATAGTATAAGTACAATTATCGCCTAAAAGTATGGCATTTTTTACACTTATTGCACCTGTTCCGATATTTCCGGTATGATTATATTCTATTGTTCCAAAATTAATGGTAAAAGTACCAGTACCACCAAAACAAGCTGGTTGTACTTCTGCTGTAGAGTAAGCAGTAGTCATAATTATATGACAGTTTTCAATAATACAATTACCTGAACCTTGTACTGTATTTACTACAGATGTTGCAGCAGTGATAGATGCTTTTAATTCTGTTATCTTACATCCCGTAAATGCTCCAAAGTCTACAATATTAGCATTAGCGGATGTTATTTCAACAATAGTATGATTACTTATTCCCTTTACTGTTTGATTATTTGCTGTAAAGTGTATTGTATCATTAGTATAAGTCCCCGGATTTATTATAAATATAACACCTTCGGTTACATTATCATCTAATGCAGCCTGAATGGTAGTATAGTCCTGCCCTCCGTCCGCACAGATATTAATTACTTTATCGCATTTTCTGGTATAACTACTACCTATTTCTTGTAAAGCAGATTCCACGTTAGCAGCAGTATAATAATCACCTGTATCTGTTATAGATATGTCAGCAGCAACAAGAGTAGCTGAACTTGTTCCCCCACTACTTTTAGCATTGAACCCCCTTAAGTCATAAAAGAGATTCCCTTCGTCATCTACTTTCTGTAATTCCCCATTAGCTTTTATGATAACGGCATACATATAGATTAATTCAGGGTTTGGCAATCCTGCCGTATTCATGCGGGTTACTTCTGTTTCAACTGCCGCCCTAGCCTGAATTGCATTTGAATACTTATCTTGTCCTACAAGTTTTACAACTCCCCCAGAATCATTTAATGGAACTCCCATGAAGAAATTAATAGTAACATCATTCCCAGTAAGAGCCGTTTTTTCCCAGACAGTTCCGCTTGTATTTTCATTCCAGACGACTGCCGCCCCGCCATCTAGGTAACCAAGTAGATTATCGGCAGTATCAGTCAGCCAATCGCCATTTGCCCCATCTCGGTATAACCATCTATTTGTAGCAGAAGCGGCTACATCATGTTGAATATCCTCATCAAAGAACACCCCTGAGTTGACCTGAGCATAAGTAGTTCCTCCGTCCGTAAGTCCTGAAATTGATAAACCACTTGAATATAAAGCCCCTAAGGTAAAGTGATTGGCTAAGTGGGTAGCTCCATCCATACCGTGCCCGTGCCGCTCATTGGCTGCTAAATCAGGGATTAATGATTGATTTGCAGTAGCGTTCCAATAAATAAGAGCTGTAGTTGCATATTGAATAAAGTGAACTCTTGCTAAACTTGCATTTAAAACAGTTTGTAAGACCCCATCGTTATCAAAATAAATATAATAAGTCCCTGATGTGGCTGGGACAATAATTGTTTCTGTTTCTGTTTTAGTAAACTTTTTACCGTTGGTATAAAAACTAAAAGAATCTTGTCCTCCCTTAACCGCAACGGAAAGAGTTCTAGTAGAATCTACAAAAGTTATATCAGGCATGGTATCAGGTTCATTTAAATTATAACCACTTTCATATTGCTGAATCTCTCCTATTTCTGCAAGAGCTGTTTCAACCTCTGTTCCTTCAAAATAAGTGCCCGTATCAGTTATTGGTATATCTACTGCTGATACCTGATTAGCTCCAGTGCCAAAATCAATATGAGTATCATTAATACCATCAGCTTTTACCCTTAAAGTATCTGTATTTATTTCAATTGTAGAGTCATCTACTTTCACCTCAAGGCTACCATCAACATTCTGAGCCAATCCACTACCAGCCACATCAGCAGCTATTTTAGTTTTATCTACAGCATCAGTATTAATCTTAGCTGTCTTAACTCCTAAATCTTTTAATTGTAATTTATTAGATCCATTTACTTCTATACCGTCATCATCCACTTGAATGACAAAATTAAATATTTTAGAGGCTGCCGTATAAGTAACAGAAATGGCAGTTTGAGTACCGCCTGTTATCATATCAGCAAGCGTAGAAAATATTTGACATATATCTATATTTTTAAAGGGTATTCTCATTATTTATTCCCTAAATTGAGCAGCTCCAGTAGCTACTCCTCTTGTTATTTGTGGAGTTATACGTGGGCTTTTAGCATAAAGTTTTAATAATTCTCTTTGGACTGATGGAGATTGTTGTAATATTAATGATGTTCCAAGTACAGGATCAAACCCTGCAAGACCAGCCGCACCAGCTCCAGCCGCTAATTGACCAGCTTTACCAATACCTTGACGAGCTGCCATAAGTGACATCCATTTAGATAATCCACCAGTGAAATCTTGTTGTAAGGCTAAATCTTCAAGTTCCTCCATGAACATATTTCCTTTTGGTAACATTTTTTCTAAGGCTTTTAATTTGTCACCGTATTGTTTCATCTCTCCGCCTCTTGTATGTGTTTTTAATAGCTTCTCTGGGGTTATTCCGCCTATTGCTTTATTTGCATCTATTAAATCTGAATAATATTTATTAGCTTTAGAATATTCAGGGCTAATATCTTCTATAATGCCTTTTAATTCATTTTGTAATTTATCTAGTAATCTATCTTTTTGTGTCCATTCAGTTTTATTATATGGTATTTTTTCTTGCAATGTGAGTTTAGCCTGATGTAAATTAGGTAAAGTAACACCAGCAGATTCATCAACTATTTTTGCAAAATTTTCTACTGGTAATCCATTTTCGATCATTTCACTTGTTGATAATATTTCATTACCAACTTCATATAAATCATCTTTATTTAATTTTAGTTTTGATTTGATTCTATTTATCGTAGATTTTGCCCCGTCATAGGCTGTGCTAAAATCAGCACCTTGATATGTTTTTTCTATAGTATCATCTATCGCTCCTAAAACTTGTTCAGAGGAAGCTTGTTTCATCGGTAGTAATTTGCCAACTTCCTCTCCTACGTCTTTACCAGCTATATCTTTTGCTTTGCTTAATGATGATTCTATTTTCTTTGATAAAGGTATAAAATCGGTTTCACTATATCCTTTTTTAAATGGTTGTCCTCCACTCATTATACTTTTTAATGCTTTTGAGTAGGATTCTTTTGGGATACCTGCAACTAATTCAGCAATTTTAGGCTGTACTTTTTCCCCCAAAATAGGGATAGCACCACCAAACATACCACCAATACTAGCTCCAACACCAGCAGTCTTTGCTATTCCTGATAAATCTGCACCTGATTCAGCAGCACTTAATCCAGATATACCTCCACCAATTAAAGCATTCTTTAAAGCAGAGCTTCCTAGCCTAGCTCCAAAGGTAGCACCAGTACCAACACCAGCTCCTATTGGTAGCGTTGATACAACTTCACCCCCAAATTTAGCAGCCTTGCCGGCAAATGATTGAGGGTCATAGTCTAAAGATTCTAACAGTTGGCTATGTACTGATTTAGGCTTATTTAACAATTGTTCCTCAGTTAATGGTTCTTTACCTATCATTTCTCTTAATTTAGTACCAGCTATATCACCAATTTGTTGACCAATCTTACTAGCACCACGAGGTAATAGAGATAGACCACTTACTGCTCCACGTGATACATCCTCTATTCCGCCTATTTCACGTTCTGGTTGTTTTGTCACAGCAGCAGGTTGTACATCTTCATCCAACCATCTTATAGAACCTTGTTTTTTTTGAGTTGGCTCTTCATCCAACCATCTTATAGCCATTATTCCCATACTCCTCTTTTACCATTCATGGTAAATTCTGTACCTATCGGTAAATTTGCAGCTTCTACCTCTGCCCTTGATGTGAAATTTAATTTTCCTGTTTCTGCTATCTTAGTTGCTCCTTGTTCTGCAAGTTCTACTGTTTTTTCACCATAACCAGCTCTTTGTCCATATAACATTGACTCTAGTGTTTTGTTTTTGTTTTCTATTGAGCTTCTCATGCTTTTTAGCTTGGCTTTCACTATTTCCCCGTTGTCAAATTCATTTGGCAAAAATACTTGATATGCCTTTCTTTCTCTGTCTGACATTTGTGCTCCCGTTAGCCATTTTCTATATTCTGCTGTTATTCTGTCTATAGATGTTCTAGTTTTTATTCCTTGTTTATCAAACCTATTTGTTACTGCATCTCCTAAAAAACCATACATAAACTTGTATGCTTCAGGGTTATTTTCTATCAATTTTAAACCATCATCTATGTTAGTTAATGATGACTTTCCTTCTATCATTGTTTTTTGAGCTGCTGTTTGTGCTCCAGTTGTCAACGGTAAATTACCCATACCAGTTAATTTTGCTTTCTCTGTATCAACTAATCCTTTATTTTTTAAATTTTGTAATGCTGCTTCTGCTTGATTCTCTATTCTTTGTACATCTTCTGCTGAACCATATTCCATGCCAGCTAATTCTTTTTCTCCCGCAAATTTAGTTTCAGCAACGCCAGTAGCTTCCTTTCCAGCTCTTTCTTTTTCGTAATGTTTTGATAAATATCCGACAGTTTCTTTCCATTTTTCAGGATCATAGCCCATTTGACTAGGAGACATCCCCTTCATTGTTTCAAATTTCTGTTTATAATATTCTGTAACCGGATCGGATTTTTCTTCTATTTCTTCTTCTGGTGCTGTTAAGTCTCTTATTTGTGATTGTAACCCAGAAACTACTGCTCCTGCATTTCTTTCTGCCATCTCTGTAGTCAATGGATCTCCCTGAAATTTTTGATATAATGGATTTCTTTCTGCCTCTCCAAGCTGCTGATATAATCGTTGTGTTGGATCTGTTGTTTGAGGTTGCATTTCTGGTTGAGGTTGCATTTCTGGAGGCTGTGCCATTTGTCTTTGAGATAATGCTTGTTCTAATTGTGAAGCCATTTCAGGTTGAGCACCCATTTGTGGTGAAGGCATTTCAGGTTGTATTGTTTGAGGAGCTATATTAGGTTGTGCTTGTGGCATCATTTCAGGCTGCATAAAATGATTTGAATCTGGTACTCTTTCAAGTCCCAGCCTTTCTTTAATCATAGCTTCCAAACTCTTACCTACGGTATATTCCTCAAGCTCTTTTCTTCTTTTTTCTTCTTCAAGTTCATTAGGATCTATAACAGGATATTGAGAATTCTGATACATTATATTATTCCTTTCTTATGCCATTCCCAGCATGCTCATTAGTTCTTTTTGTTGCTGTTGACGCTGTAATAAAGCCATCTGTTGACGCTGTACATCCATACTCTGCATTCCAGCTAAATTGGATATTCCAGCCCCTGCTGTTTGATATTGACCCATTTTACTTCTTTGTGCTAATTCAGCAAGCCCTTGAGCGTATGCCTCGTTAACGCCGCCCATATCTTCACTTGCTACGCTTGATCCAAACATACCACGTCTGTTCATTTCATTAGTCTTAGCTCTTGCTACGTCATCATATGATGATTTTAATCTACTAGCTCCTAAGTCATAAGAAGCTTTTTCTGCTGCGGCTGCTTGTGGTGATACTGCACCCATTCCGCCAGCACTTGCCATTGAACCTGATGCTTCAGCATTTTGACCTGTGTTTGAGTATATACCTTGAGGACTTGCGGCAGTTGACGTTCCACTCCCAAACATACCACCTTGTTGCGATGATTGTGCTGGCATACTACCTATATAGGCTCGTGCCTGGTTTTTTGCTTGTGCAAGATTGTTGCCAAAATCCCCAGCGAATTTTTTTACAGGCTTGCCTTCACGGTTAAATACCCAAGCATCCGCAGCCCCAGCGTTCATATCTACCCCTAAGGTTCCCACTGTATAACCGCCGCCTCCACCTTGTTGTTGCCCTTGTTGCAGGTATCCCATTCTTCGTTCTTCATCAGCCAGCATTTGATCTCTTTTACGTTTTTCATCTATATACATTTGGTTTTTAGCTTTTTCTGCTGTCCACCTAGCGGCATTTCTTGCGTTTATTGCATCCGTTCTTTCTGACATAACTATATTCCTTTCTTAAATTTCATTAGTTGTTCTAATATCTATAAATGTAAATGCGTATAATAAAAAATCTTCATCGGCTGCATCTGTTGTTAGCCCAAGTTTTATTGATTTCCATTCATCCCTTATATTTAATATTTCATCGAATTTTCTATTATTAGCATCCTTCTCGCTTGAAAAGTCTATATCTTCTGTATCAGCGTCATCTTCTTGACCATCATACACAACATTGAAAGTAAATTTATTATCATACGTAGAGTTGAACCAAGACAAGATTTGTTCACAGTTTTTTATCCTTGAACTAGCAAAGGTCATATCAGGAAACCATAAAGCAGAATCTATAGCAGTGCTATCAAAGGTAGCTCCATCATCTTCTTTATAAATCTTTCCGGTTGATGTTCCTGTATAAATTTCACCCTTAAAATGACAAGCGCATGTTATTGCGTTAGCTTCCCTCGTAGTCCATATTGCTTTAGCTCCAGTATCTTGATTTATAAAATTAACTACATACGCCTTATAGAGCGTTGTATTACCCGTTACTGGAATATAGCACCATATTTGTTTACGCTTTTCATAAGGTACTATTATAATATCGTCTAATCTATCTTGGTCTATCTCCTCGAGCAAATTAGCTATTTTATAACTTAAAGGACTTTTGAATTGTACTTGTGATATGTCGCCTGTTACTTCAATAGGATATAACCCACTATTGAAAAAAGTATAAATTTTCTGATCCAGTTTACAATTAGCAAATTTTGAAAAAATACCGTGCCCTGACCACATGTCAAATTTAAAGTCAGATGTATCATGTCCTGATAAGTAGTAAACATCGGATGTTGTGAATATAAGAAGATAACAACCAAAAACTTTCATATCAATTATTGTGCCATTAAAATCTACTTTATTACCAGCATCCTGTGCCGTTGTCCAGTCAGTCATTGATCCGGCAGCAGTCCAAAATATAGACGTGCCATTTGCTATAAAGATACGTCCATGAAATGCAGCTCCGCAAGTTCCATATACTTCTTTAGCGGTATAAAATCCTGTTTGACTTATTGTAGTACCATCATCTATAAATGGGTCATCTGCTCCAGTAATACATATTAAATTACTCTTAAACTGGAAGAAATAAGGAGTAGTACCAACAATTGATCCCTTTGCTGGGTTTTCATCTTCAGATACTGTATATTGGAATACCGTATCATTATCATTTCCTACTATATACATTGTAGTACCATCTGGTTTAAAGAATACGGCAGAAAGTGTTGTATCCTCACTACTTATGTCTTTGCTCTTAGAATCATAACTAGCTGTTGATATATCCCACGCTGTTGATAGTGTATACTGATAGACCGTATCATTATCATTTCCTGCTATATACATCGTAGTACCATCTGGTTTAAAGAATAATCCACGTGGTATTGTATCCTCACTACTTATGTCTTTACTCTTGCTGGCATAGCTGGCAGTTGATACATCCCATGCTGTTGATAGTGTATACTGATAGACCGTATCATTCTCGTTTCCTGCTATATACATCGTAGTACCATCTGGTTTAAAGAATAAGGCACGTGGTATTGTATCCTCACTACTTATGCCTTTACTCTTGCTGGCATAGCTGGCAGTTGATACATCCCATGCTGTTGATAGTGTATACTGGAAAATTGCATCATTAACATCTCCTCCTACATACATTGCAGTACCATCCGGTTTAAAGAATACACCCGTAGATGCTGCTATTTGACTACTTATGTCTTTACTCTTGCTGGCATAGCTGGCAGTTGATACATCCCATGCTGTTGATAGTGTATACTGATAGACTGTAAGATTAGCACCCCCAATTATATACATCTTAGTGCCATCTGGATTAAAGAATAAGGCATCAATTCTATCTTCTTGACTACTTACATCTTTGCTCTTAGAATCATAACTAGCTGTTGATACATCCCATGCTGTATCTAAAAATGCAATTGTGCCACCACTTTCACTAATTCTATAATAATTACCATTATCGTCTATACCAGCCATACTAAAAGCACCTGATACTTCATGCTCTGTTAATCCTACCCATCCACCAGAAGCAAGTTCAAGTTTAGAAGTTTGACCCCTCCCTCTTCTTATTGTTTTGCCCAATATATCTATATTCTTGGCTTCGTCACAGTACAAAATCCCTGCTTCTTTTTCAATACCAAAGGATTCTCTCGCGTCAAGTCCACCAAAAACTTTAAATATATTTTTATCTGCCATTTTGTTCCCTTTTCATCGCCTCTTGAGCAAATCCCTTGCCTAGTCCAATCGCAAAGGCTTCAATAGCTTTTATTAAAAATTCCTGTAGTTCAGGACTAGAAATTATTTCTTTAATATCTTCTTTTTTATCTTTTAGTATTTCAATTGCTTTTTGCATTAATCTTTTCCTTACTTTTATAGATAGGTAAGTTAAATATATCAGCAGGAGTCATTATTGAGGTATTTACATCTTTTAATATTCTCATAAATTCATATATAGCCCCAACCAGTTCAGAGCATACATAAAGCTTGTTATCTTCTTTTGGAGTGTATAAACCAAAACACAAAATGTAGGGAATAAATTTAGTAATTTGCATAAAATCGTAGGGTTTATACAATTGAGCATCTATAAACATTTTCAGTAATTTGGGATCTCTATAAATCTTTACCCTTTGTGAAGGTTCAAGTTCACAACGATAATAAGTTTTATTTTTGATTTTATCAAGAGTAGAAATTCTTATACCAGATAAACTAGCTTCAATGAATTGATTACCATAAAGCATCATAGCTACATGAGTTATATTAGACCCAGTAAACTTAGATATAAGCTTTCCAAATATACCGTTATTATCCTCGAACGCTAAACAATCGCCTATTTTCATTCTTGACCTCTTTCTTGACCTCTTTTATTAAACTGTTCTTTATATAATTCTTTATAATGTTGAGGATTATCTCTAAATTTAGCTGAACAATCTTTATGACAAAACATAGGTTGATTTGCATATTCTCCAGAATTTTCAAATGTATCACCACATACTACACATTTATCTGTATAATAATATTGAGTATCTCTTAAATATCCCAATTTTGTTTTCATTCTTACTTCCCTTTTTTCTTTTTTGATTTACACTTCATTAACATAATTCACCTCATACAATAAAATACGGAGTATTAGCCTTTGAACCTCTAGATTCTCTCCACATTTGTTTACGTTTATTTTGATAAAGTTGCATATACTTTGCTCTTCTTTGGTTATCGCCATAGTAAAGTTCCATAAGTGCCTTATATTCTATGATGGTATGAAACTTACTAGGAAAATTAGGTTCATCATCTTCATAATCAAAAGAATTTTTATAATAATCTACAGCACCGGAAGCGTGGGTATAAGTTAAATTAGCCGAAAGTGTTAAATAGTCATCTGTGGTTATAGAACCAATAGTGCCTATTTCTTCTCTTGGGGTATTCGGTTCTATGGTTACAGAGTTACCCACGCTGAATCCTTCTGTTTCAGAAACATAAACTTTAGCCTGTGCACTTGCACATGATGCGTCTATAGCTCCTACGTATTTTGACCATTTATCTGATTCATAAAATATTGTAAGAGTATAAACTGCATCAGGTATTGGATATAGCTTTATTTCTTCACCAAATATAGTATATTGTGATGGTTCATTAGTTTCTGAATTATTATTCATTATAGTTATGTCTTCATAACTAGGGTTGTAACATAGTTTCTTTATCGAGTCATTAGAGTTTGTAGAAAGCATAGAGTCAATAATACCATAATTATTTTTATAGCATTCCTGATCTATTACAGTGCTTAATGTAGTTTTTAACTTTCTGAAATCATAAGAATTAGTAAAATAAATATCCTCAGAAGCATTTTTAATAGCTTCTTTGATTTTATTATACTTATTACTTGAAATCTCGCTAAAAAGACTCGGTTGCTTGCCAAGTTTTATTTTTGATATTTCTTGTATTAATTGAAAATAATTTGACATTGTTAATTAACCCTTTATGCTTTATCTGGATCTTTTGGCATTACAGATGGTGTTTTTAGTATTTCAGTTGGTGTTTTGCCTAGTTCTTTTGCTATTACTTCTACCATTGCATCAGGAACTTTAATTTCATAATGTTTGAATTTAATATTGAACTGGTCGTCCTGATAATCAATATTAATCCTTGAACCCAATTCTTTATTCATAAAACTTTCTTTTTTAAGTTCAGCTCCTAATCCTCTACCAGCAAAGTATGTCAATACTGCACCACCGTTTTGCGGCGTTGTCTGTTTATTTGATCTGCAAAATACGCTATAAACAGCTCTACCTTCATCTTTTTTATGCTTTATTTCTGTATCACCAGCTTTTATGTTGTGATTTATATCATAAGCAAAAACCTTTACCCTTGGATTGTAAAAATCAGTAATTATTATTGTCTTGAATCCTCTTTTAGCTTCATTAATGGATTCTTCTGATATTCCATCCTCAAGTTTACTTAATAGATGTTCCTTTTCTGATGGAGTCATATTTAATAGCAATTCATCCATGGTTGGTTCTTTTTTTGCTTGATTCATAGTGGGCTGTTGTGGTGCAAAATTCTTGTTTGTCATAATTTTTCCTTTCTTATCTCTCTAACCGGTTAGGGGGAGGTAGGATTCACCTACCTCCTATTTACTTTATTCTGTTACGATCATTTTTCCTAAGGCTGCCTCGTTTAACACTTTTGAGCCATAAACAAAAAGACCTTGTAAATAAATATAAAAATCATCTTTATTTACTTCGATTACTCTCATTTCTTCCATCTGTGAAACGTAAGAAATAGCTTCATTTGTACCATACATAACGTTAAATACGGCAGCTGCGGCAGTAAAGTTAGTACTTAACATTACATCGAATCCAGCCCATTGTTTAACTGAGCCTGTTCTTATAACTGCATCACCTTTGGCAGTCGCTTGTGTTGCATACGGAGATGTAAGTAGATACGAATAATGGACAGGGTTAAGTATTATCCATGGAGCTTTACCGTCAAAGCCTTTACCCTGATCATCTAGTGAATTACTTAATTGAAGGTTTTCACGTGCTTCTACGAATTTGTCGTAAATATTATTAGCTGTCATTGTAAATTCAGTAATGAGGTTATCAGAACTAGATTGAGCTACATGACTTAATATTCTTGTATCTCTTACTAATCCCATTGCTATTTTTTGTCTCTGTGACCAACCAGCTTTTAAATCGATATTGGCTTGTTTCTTGTCAATTTTCCCGATAGGAATACTAAAGTTTTTAATCTGGTCTATGTTGAACTCTGTTTGAGATAATGAAGAGCTATCATGTACAATGGTAGCACCATCATTAATAGTAATATCGCCATATTTATTGATGTATAGCGTGTCACCATCTTTTAATTCACTCTCATGATTTCTGTTCACGCATTGCATAGCTGAGCCGTAATTGTCGAAATTATTAAGTAATTTCTTAGAAAAATAGGCTGCTATTGCGTCCTTGTTGTAAGTTGCCATTTCCTTGTCCCTTTCTTATATTAAATAATAATCATCTATCTAGTAGTAAGGTTTATAGATTAAAGTAACTACGATTTTACCTGCTGTCATTGCAGCGACTTTTATTTCATAATAAATTTGTAATGCTGTTTGACCTACATTAATTTTAGTAGCATCCGTCCCCTGTCTTGGGATTCCTCCTACTAAATCATTATCAGCATCTATACTTGCTAATGCTTCGGCAGAAAGAATGTCGGCAGGTTCTGATGAGCTATCAATACCCATTGAGAGCGTCGGACTTCCTCCTGAAGTACATGCTGTTTTAACATAGAATGTTGCATCTGTTAAATAATGATCTTTAGGAGCAAAAGCACCTGTAATGGTGTGTACTGCTAATGTGGCGTTAGCTGCTACGCCAAAGTCGAGGGTGATTTTCTGAATCTTTTCATATCCAGCGTCTACCATGTTTACTTTTTTTGCGTTGTCTGACATAATTTTATTCCTTTCTTATCCGTTAAATAACATCTTTTTAAAATAACCTTCTTCGTCTAATTTATTAAAGTCAGCATAGTTCATTTTCTCAATGCCTTCTGCTGTCGTTGGATTTTGTTTATTAACCTTTTGTGTTGTGTTTACGGAACTGTTCATCATAGCTTGTTTTACATCGTTTGTTTGTTGGTCAAGTATTTCTTTGTTAACACCCAAGGCTCTTGCATCTCTGAATATTTTTAAAAAGTCCTTCTGTTCTGATTCTTCAAATTTATCTATATATTTTTCTTTAAATTTATTTAGAACATATTTTTCTTGTTCGTCTTTTGCGTTTTCTGTGATGAATCCATCCCATTGTGAAGAATGGTGTAAATTCAATGATTCTTGATACTCACCAGCCAACGGCTGTTCTTTAGTTGTATAATTTTGATTGATTTGCCCTATGTCATTTAAAAAATTATAAACATCACTTGAATTTAAATATTGTGTAAATCCAGAATAATCACCTGTAGAAAAGCCATCTATGGCTAGTTTTTTAACTATTTCATAATTAGGTACTTTTTCCATTACTTGAGTAGTTTCATTGAGCATATCAACCATTGGAGCATTAGCATTTCTTATATATCTATCAAACAGGCTTGCAAAGTCTTTTACTTTATTTTGCTGTAAAGAACTATAATCTTTTTCAATTAATTGAACTTCTCTTGCCTGCGGTTTTGCTTCTTCCTGATTAACTTTAATAAGCTCTGCTAATTCTGTTTTTGTATACTCCTTATCATTAAGCAATATTTTATCTTCAATTACTTCTTTAGCTGGTTCTTGTTCCTTTTTCTCAAAATCCTTAACAAAACCCTCGTAATCATCAGATTCTATTTTTTCAACAACAGGAGTTTCAACAGGTGTAGCATCAGTTTTAATATCTGCGACCTGCTGATCTGCTTGTACTTCAATTGTTGGCTGTACTGCTGTATTTTGTCCTTCGTCCATTCGGCTTCGTCTCCGTAATTACTACTACTAAACTGTTTATCAAATTCATCTAAATTGTTTGCTTTTTTATCAAAATACTCAAATATCTCTAGTATAGTTGCTGCTCTGCTTATAAGGTCTTGTGGTGCATTTAATTTTATACTGTTGCGCAATTCCTTATAAAAGTGGCGCTTGCCCTCCTTCCATGCCGGCATTTGCACCAGCTTGAGCATTTGGAGGGATTCCTCCCTGTTCGGGTTGCATTCCATTCATACCTCCCATCATTGGTTGTGGCATAAGTAATTTACCGAAATCTTCTTGCTCATATGCAGAGCCGATAATATTCATTAATTCATTTATATTAATGATCCCTTGTCCTGTTTCACTTGCGTAAGGAGCAATTTTAGTTAATAATTGCTCTATATATTCCATATTATTCATTTTCTTGTCAGTAGATACCTGTGCATCAATAATGCTATAAGTAAAATTAGATTGTCTAACCTCACTATCCATTACTCCAGCTTGTTCTTCACCTTGTCCATTTTTATATCTTATATTTTCATCTTTATCTTGCATATTTGCTTGTAGTTCTCCAAGTTTTTCAAACATAGGAATAATATCCTGTTCAAGTAGTTTTTCGTTCTCGTATGAGAATAATACATTCTGACCTTGCATAATCATTTTATTTTCTCCAAGGGTACGAGCTTGTTTAGGAGCGTCCCCAGAAGAGAGTTTAAATCTTTGTGTTTGTTCTTCAGCTTCACCTTTAAGGTACTCAAGAAAAGAAATTCCTGAATTTAATCCTGTGGCAAAGTCAAGTTCTTTTAATACATTATTTAGATTGTCCCCATTAAGAACATCTAATCTAACAGGTATTATGCCATTTTCTTTTACATCAACACCTTCAACAAAGGCCTCCTCCTTGCCTAGATAGCACTTGTTAATACTTAATCCTATAGCTGTGTTAATCTTATTTAATGTTTCAGTAGTTGCTAGGGAATTAGAGATAAGCCCAGCTAATAAGGGAATACCTCTTTTAGTCTCAGGATCAACTTCATAAGGGCAATAAATATATGAACATTGTACGTTTGGATTGTATGCAAAATAACCAACAAATTTCCCAGCAATTATACAAATTTTCATATTTGGATAAAATTCATCCTTGCCATTACCTCTTTCTAGGTTGAAATCACCCTCTGCTTCTAAAACCTCAATCATCCCATCTTTTATTCTAAAATCATCATTTTTATTTGAATTTGAATCACTTTTTATAGCGTCTTTTAGTTCTGTTAATTGTTCTGAAGTTAAGAATTCTTTATAATTCTCATTATTTATTATTTCCTGATATGTCTTGTATGCAGGATGTATTTTTAGAGTATTTTCAAAATCGTCAACTCTTGCTACATCAAATACTAAATCTTCCGGTTCGATATTCTTAATACTTGCTCCATCATATTTTAATATCTTTTGATATTCCCATTTATTTAGAGGTATTTGCATGCCCATAAAGTCAACTGTAGCCTTACGTCTTACATTGACGTATGACTGCTTCCAGTTAACATAAGTTATTTTTTCCCCTTTTAAATACCAATTCTCTATGCCTTTTCTAAACTCTTTCTTTGCTTTTGATTTCTTTATTAGGTTCAATAAAGATTCTTTTTGCAATGCTGAAAAAGTTGTCCTTGTTTCTTCATCAAATTCTGTTTCTATGTCAACAGCAATAATATTAGATAATGCTTTGTAAGTAGAACTATATGTATGAGCCACAGAAGTATTTAGTATACGCTTGGCTGTAGAGTCTTTAAGTTTTATTTTTCTAAATCTTACTTTATCTTTTTCATTTTGATAACTATCTTTGTCCTCTACGTTATCTACTACTTCATTTACGTCAATTAACTCTTGAGATTGCTTAATTAACTTTATTTGCGGCTGTCTAGCTTCATCCCACTTATCAAAAGATTTCACAATTATACTGACAATATCATCATTGTCAGCTTTATTATATTTTACATTAGGATCTATTTTTTCTATTATTGTTTCTGGCATTTTTCATCCTTTATGAAAAGTAGAGGGGGAAGGAGTATAGCCCCCCTCTAACCGTTGAGGAGTTAGTCTATTCTTATACAATGAACTATAAGAATTCCATCAAGAGTTCCTGAAGCGTCACCTTTAACACAAAGGTCTCCGCCTGCACCACTTGCTATTGTAGAAGCTGCATCATCGAAAGATAACGCTGATGTTTTAATTTTATCTGCATCATCTGCCGCCACTGCTTCGGTTATTGCTGTACCAATTGAAGAAGCCGTGCCTTGGCATACCTGCCATGTTGCTGCTGCGTCTGGTGCTGAAGTGTTAGTAAGCTCAGCACCAACTACAATATATTTAAATGCTGAGTCTTGAATTAAGCTTGCTCCATCAGCATCAAGATTGCTTATTGTGGATACGATGTCGAACGGTATTCCGAAAACTGCGGTTGAACCTAAAGCTATTGAATCAAGTTCAGTGCCGTTTACGTTTGTTATTACGTTACCTGAACCATCAACATCAAGAGTCTTATTAGTTAATATATCAGCAGTTGCCTTACCGATAAGTGTATCAGTTGCATCAGTTATAGCAGTATCAATATCTTCAAAAGCATCAATTAGCCTTTGAGAAGCTACGATTCCTTCTCTTTCAAAGTTTGTTCCTGTGTTGTGAGCATAAACAGGTAATGATACTACATCTATCATTATTCCTGCTAATAAAATTGCGATAAATTTTTTCATGCTATATCCTTTCTTAAATTTATTAAATGTTTATTGGTTGTACTTTTACAGTACATGTTCCAGTTCCACTATTTCCTGTAGCTACTGCTTTCACCCAATTGCCTACCCCTGAAAATAAAATACAACGGGATGCTGTTAAAGCTCCGGTTGTTAATTGCAATGGGTCGTCTGTTGTAGGTACTAATGTTGTCGCATCGTAGGCATCAATATAAGTTCCTGCCTGTAGATCTGATGTTTCAATATCTATTGTCCAGTTGGGAGTTCCAGTTGATCCCAATACTACATAAACTAAAATTGAATTAAAATATTTTGTTTCAACGGCAGTTGTGTCAGCGGATGATACTGTTGCTGCAATAGCATTATGAACTGTCGTTATTAGCTCACTTTTGGCATCGAATTGCATTTTATACCTCAAAATTAATTAAATCACACATAAAGTTAACACATCTTAATATATTATATACCTAATATTAAGAAATGTAAACTTTTTTGAGGTCTATAAAAATTATGGAGTATAATAAAAAGAAAAGGAGTATAGTATGTACACAAAATATGACCATCATGGAAAAATAGTAACAGTAAAAACAAATAATAAAGGTAAACATAGAGAAAATTGCTTATGTTTTACTTGCAAAAAATTCAATAAAGACAATAAAGATAAATGCAAAATTGCTGATGCTGTTTATAGAAATTGTGTTAAATTCGGGATAACAACACCTGTTTGGGAATGTCCTGAACATGAATAAACAAAATATTATATCATTTTCAGGCGGTAAAGATTCAACAGCAATGTTGTTGATGATGCTTGAAAGAAATATAAAAGTAGACAAAATAATAATGTTTGATACAGGTTGGGAATTTCCCCAGATGATCGAACACGTTAAACAGGTTGAAAAATATATTCAAAGACCGATAACTATTCTTCAGGATAAAAAAGGCTTTGATTATTGGCTTGGTGAACATATCAAGACTAGGGGAAAAAACAAAGGTCAAACAGGTTATGGTTTTCCTGACTTCCGTAATCGTTGGTGCACTGCTCTTAAAAGAGATAACATCAAGCGGTATCTAAAAGATATTGATTATACAGATCATCAAGGTATCGCTTTTGATGAGTTACACCGAATAACCAATAATCAGAAAAGAGATATTATTTATCCCCTAATCGATTGGCAGATAACAGAGAAGCAGGCTCTTGAATATTGTTATTATAAGGGTTTTTTCTGGGGTGGATTATACGAAAAGTTTGTAAGGGTTTCATGTTTTTGTTGCCCACTTCAAAGAATCAGCGAATTAAAAGTTATTTATAATGAATTCCCTAAACTTTGGCAAAAAATGCGTGAAATGGATAAAAAATCATACAGAACATTTAGAAGTGATTACACACTTGAACAATTAGAGATTAAATTTAAAAGTTAAGCGAATTCCCTTTTCTAATATTTTACTTCTTTTATTGAGATGCCTTTTATTAAAAAGTCTGTATTGGTATGATTACTTACTAACTTATTTTCATAACAATGAATAAATGCTTGACTTTTATATGGATAGGTTTTACTTATCTGCCTATTATATTCGAATACTGCATATTTACTCATTTAGCATCTCTTTTCCATTGATCTATAAGGCTCAATGGTCTTTCTGGAATTCTGTTTCTTAATCCTTCTATTGGAGCATATTTATTAACACAATATTGTGCATTGTCTAAGGCATGACCTAAGAATTTCAACTTGGGGTTATTTTCTATCTGCCTTCTTGTTGGTTCATCATATTCTGATGTTCCGGGTTTTATTTTTAAGTTTTCACAGTTATAAATTAAATTAGGACACCCAATAGGATCAACAAATATATAATTATTATTGTTTATATCTCTTACTCTGTTGTTCCACGCTGCAAATCTAGCGTTTCTATCTCCATTGCTTTTACTTACTTCAAGACTAAACCTTTTCCCAGTTTTGTAATATTGATTTTCTCTATTGTACCCTCTTCTCATTAATTCATTCTGTATTATTATATAGTCATGCGATTTACTGCTTGACCGTCTTTGAAACCCTGAAGCATCGCCATTTATTACAATTCTTGATGGATGTGGGTACTCGTCTAACACAATTTTAATTAAATCTTCTGTAGCTAAATCCATTGAATACTCTTTGAAGAAATAGAATTTCTTGTTTTTTCTATCAACGTGAGATAAGATCCAGCAATTAGGAGACCAGTTGAAATCACAACTTAAATGTAAATCTATCTCTTTTGTACCCTCAGGCGTAGGTATGAAAGGTAAATAATTTACTGGTTTAACATTATTTTCTGACCAGTTCTTTACGACTAATAAATCAAGATTAACCCGAGGCTCACAGCAATACTCTTGCAACCATGTAAGATCATCAGGACAAGTGCTTTTAACATAATCAATAAACTCCTGTATTGACTCATAAGGTTTTGCATCCTTTTTAATTAACCCATCATTTATTTTATCAAATAACCCACGATTAAGTGCACTCTCTAAAGTTACAGAATGTAATGACCAATTAGCTTTTTTAGATTTACAGTCTTTTATAAATTGATTAAATAAGTTTTCAGTACCGTTATGAGTAGATAAAATTCTAATAGGAGCTTGCCAAACAACCCCAGAAGGTGAAGCTGCCCTCCACATCTCTTGAGGGTTCTCATGGTGAGCAAACTCATCTATGACTATTTTACCACCCTTAGAACGGAACTGTGAAGGGTTAGAAGTAAGAGCGTTTATTCTTGTGCCATTCTTAAATTCCAATGAGAAAGCCTTTATATCTTTATCTGGGTCAATTACTATCTGCCCTAAGTTTGAACAGGCAATATTTAAAGCTTTACTCCACATCTCGCAGTATCTTATATATTCCCTTGAAGCTGATTCATCTTTAGAGGAAAACCAAACAGATTCAACCGTTTTTAATACACAGTCCTCAACATCCTCAAAGGATTGAACATAAGTAGCTCCTATCCTACGGGATTTCTCCCATATCTTTATCTGTGATTTATCATTTAGCCAGTCTACTTGATAATCTAACCAATGCATTTATTTAATCCTTATTTTCTTTTGATGGAAGATGTAGTAAATTATCATTGCTTTTAATTACTTTTTTATCTTTAATTTTTTTGTAAAAACTACAATTATCCATGGTTATATCTTCGTTCAATGTGGCAAATCCATAAGAGAATAATTATAATATTGTACAATTACCCGTTTTAGAATGCACGCAAGTGGTGCATGAATCCTCTAAGTCTATAAATACAGTTCCATCTTTTTCATACATAGTTAAAAAATCCCTCCACTTGGTACTATAAGTACTAAATTAATAATAATATTAACGAAATGTAAATTATTGTTATTAACATTATAGTATTAATTGTACTTTGTGTCATTTTAATATCCTTTTTAATTTAATCCCGTACGGGATTAAAAACTGTTATTTTACTTTAATTTGTCAAATTAATCCCGTACGGGAATGCCTACTAAACTAATAGAACTAATGAATTTAACAATTATTCCGCTTTCTATACAATACTTAATCTCTTTTTCCATGCCACCTGTTATCTTATGCCCAAATACCCACAATTCATCACAGACCTTTAGAAATTCAATACCTCCATTAATACCGGCATTTCTTTCTTCTTCTATATTATCATCTAAAAATCTAGTAAAAAACAAATGTGGTGCATACGGCGCATGCCCTAAATCACTAACGTATTTACAATAGGTTTCTGCTTTCTTTTGATTGCCTTCTAAATCACCTCTTAATGGTGAACATACAAATATTCTTTTCATTGTTTTATTCATTATTTACTCCTTTATTTGTGTTTTTAAATACCTCCTGAAGATATATTTTTCTATAGAGAAAAAAGCTTGAAGGGGAAGTGAAGAACTGTTTTATATTTAATATAAATTCCTGTAATTTAGTTATTTTTACAGAAATTTCTTTTTGAATTTTACAATTTTTATTGAATTCACCCGTTTCTTTATCCAGAAACTTATCTGTCAATACCTCTATTAACTCATCAGCACTTATTTCAAGGTATTTATTATATTTTAATCTAAAAGAATATTCCATAAATATATTTTTATTTTTTCCTTGAGTTTTTTTCATCTTTGTTTCTATCAAATGCAATTCTATGAAACTAATACTAGATAGAATCTTTGTTACAACTCTAACATCTAATACTTCTAAGTTTACTACATCTTCCATCTTAATAATCTCCTTTTATCATTTTGTAATACGGTATAAACTCAGGTATAAATCTTTTAATAGTTCCTTTTTTGTCTACATGAATTGTTACTATAAACCCTCCTACATTAGCGGCTAATCTCTTCCCCTTCATCCATGGGGTTTGTGCCTCAAATGTTCCACACTCTAAAGCATGGATGTTTCTGTAGAATAAATACATAGCCTTATGATGATGTCCATTTAATAGTATATTAGGTTTCTCTCCTCCCATCATACTATCCATATACTTTTGTATACTATAACTTAATGCATAAGCTGAACCATCCAGAGGGTGATTGATTTCCATTCTACAGTTGTCAGTAAGATTAATAGTAACATTATGGCTACCTAGATATTCCATGTCTTTTCTACCATTAGAAATGATCCTGCCTATATCAACACCACCATTTGCTATATGCCACGCATCATGATTGCCTATGATGAATTTAGTAGTTATAAATTCTCTTTTCGGATAATAATCAATTATATAATCAGACTGTTCATCAGCTCCTATTTTATGTAATTCATAAATATGTTCAGGTCTTCTCTTTGTAAATCCGTCTGTTATATCACCTGCATGATAAACCGTCCTGATACCTCTATCATAACAAATATCATAAAAGTTATTTAAATACGTTAATTGCTGATACTTGCTACATAAATGAGTATCACTTACAACCCCGAATCTAATTACTTGCTCACCATCCCAGTTATTGTTTATTATAGTTTCTTTTGGTATTACCTTTGTTTCAAGTTTAAACATATCATTTGTACAGTTAATATTATAACCTTTCCTCTTCAATTGGGCAATAACACTTATAATATCAAACCTAGATACTCCATAAATCTCTTTTAACTCATCTATTGGCTTTCCATTTTTAAGAAGTTGTAAGAATTTCTTAGTATCCTTTAAATCGTTTTTATTTTCTTCTTTTACTAATATCTTAGGGCTTACCTCTTGTTTACCTTTAAACTCTCTTATAAAGCTTCTTATATCATTACTATTAATACCTTGTATTGGATAATTTTGTTCTCTAAATAGTTTAAACGCTGGGTCACGTCCAAGTTTACCGTTATTAACCCACCAGTCATAAAATTCTTGTTTACACATAAATACTCCTTTTTGTTAACCTCATACAATCGATTTAAAGCGTTTTAAATTAATGCCTGCTTATGTTTTATCCTTTAATTCTTTTTTGTATTCTTTCAGAATTTCAATAGCCACATCGCCAGCACCGCCACTAGGTCCTTTAATTTTGTCTGGAAAGTTTTCTAATATGTAGCTTGCTAATAAATCTGTTTGTCTTTCTGCACCTGTTTTCATCTTCTTAACTCCTTTAATTCTTCATTCTCTTTTTTAAGTAATTTATGTTCATTCTTTAATTTATTATGCCTTCTTCTTAAATCTATTAAAACGTTTTCTCTTTCGTTGTCTTTGTTCATAATCTCTTTACATAATTTCTTAATCATTTTACCTCACTTTCTTTTTAATTTACTATCTTTTGGGCATAAAACTTTGTAATCGTCTATATTGTAACTCTCATAAACTTTTTTAAACCCTGAACATTGAGGCATATCTGAACTTCTAGCCTTCTTAGAAGCCCTACGTTTTTCACCTTTACTTTTTATGTTTGTATATGGTTCTCTTTTTGATCTACTCATTACTTCCTTCTTAATCTAATTAATACTTTCATTCTTGTACCTCATGTTCTTCTATGCCAACAACATACCAATAAGGGGATCCAGTAAGATATTCTTTTCTGTAAGCCTCTGCCTTTTCTTTGTCTGAAAATATTTTAAGAATCTCGCTATCTTGCCAATCCCAAAGTTCTTCTACTATATAAACTTTCATTATTTACTCCTTTATATACCCATATTTATTTATTTCTTTCTTCCATACAACTTTACTTATATCTACTACATCAGGTTCAAAGAAGGTATCAAAGAATTTATCTAAATTTCTTACTTTCTCTAATTCTTTACTTAACTCTTCTTTGCTAAATATTTCATTCAATCTATCAGCGTAATGATGCTTAACAAACCTATCTAATAATTTCCTAAATGTTTTTTTAAATTTTAATTCCATTTACTACTCCTTTATTAATTTTAATGATTCTTCCATAAATTCAGTGAAATCCTCAAACTGGAATACTTCATTATTATCATCAATTAAGCTTACTACACATTCTTTTAGTGTTTCTGCCCCTACCTCTGTGGTATACGGACAATCATTCACAAATAAAGGAGACCATCTATTATTATACTCTCTAATTATAGGAAGTAATAGGTTTCCTCTTTTAACTGCATATACGTTACGTTCATCTAAATTATTTGTGAAAATGTTTACTGCTTGTGGTGCTGGTCTAATAACTTTGTACATTTCATAACTCCTTTCTTAGTCTTATGTAATCAGCCGCTAACGCTATTAATCTCTTTTGTTCACTTAATTCTTTAACTTGTAATATTTTAGTTCTCATACGATCCTTTAATTTATTATTGCGGTTAGGGTTATTAAAACTGTTTAAATCATTGAAGAAACTATCCATTTAAAATACCCCTTATTGTATTAAATCCTGATTCGCTAACCTTTTGCTTCAAAAGGAAAGTTATCATAGCTTTTAATCTATCGCCTTTACTCTCTCCAGATAAAAACTCTCCCAGCCTTACAATTTGATCTGATGTTAAAGGTTTTAATCTTACCTTTATTACCTTTAGAGTAGTTAAGACACTACAGCACTCAACTACTGAATCTCTATCCCATCCATATTCCTTATTTCCGTCCTTGTCTTCTATATCGTAAAGATAAACAGGCTTTATATTAAATTTTTTATATAGTTCTTTCATTCTATTCGCCTCTTAATTCTTTTAATGATTTAATATCAAGATCTGGTGCTTCCGAAATAAGTTTTCTTCCCTCTTCGTTGGTGATCCTCCAACAATGTTTCCACCATCTTGGATAACCTTCGACTTTGTATCTGAGTCCTTGCTTTGTTTGGAGTATTTCATCTATAAAACCAATATACCAAGGATCATAAGGGTCTTTATCCGACCATTTAGCTACTAATACATATTCACCAATTTTAGGTTTTTTGATCTTATTCATTATTCGCCTCTTAATTCTTTATTACTAGTAGATTTTAATTTGAGATTTAAAAACTCTGTCATTAATTTATAGCTATCATAATTTTCTTGAAATTCCCTGACAATAGTGGAATATACCCTTCTGTTATATAACCCATATCGCTTGATAAGATCATAATCAGTACCATTAAGGATATAACTTAACGCCGATGCCACCGCAGGCGATCTTGAGATACCTGCATGGCAATGAACAATAATAGTGTCTACCCCTTTGATGTTATTGTTAACGTATGATAACAATGTTTTTGCTAAAGAATTATCAAACAAAGTCCAGTTATCATTGCCTTTGCGGTCAATGTCATGAAATTTTAAACGCAAAAGATTTGTATGAGTTATATTCGCTTTTTCGTTTTTGTCCCCAGTAATGGAAATGACTAAACAATTTGCAGAGTATTTTATACTTTCAGCTTCACGCTGACTAAAAACTTTAAATTTCATTTACTTATCCTTTAATTACTATCATTAATAATATACGCTATTTTAATACTAGTACCCTTGCTTATTGTAAGATTTATTTACAATTCTTAATATAAAAGTCCCTTATAGAGTGTGTTTAATAAGATAACGTATGTTTTAATGGGTATTAAACTTAACTCCTTTTACTCAATCAACCCCACCCATAAACAAAATATACCAACAGCAACAACCGACTCAATTAGTAATACTGTTAAAATTATGTCCTGTAATTCCATCTTAACTCCTTTATGTTTTAATCTATTTCAATCACATCATCTAATGTTTTTACCATCGTACACTTATAGACGCTATTATCTTTCCGGAAGTTATTACCACTTATAACCATATCAGCATCTAACATAGCGTTTTTAACCATTGAAGCCATAATTATAGTAGCTGCTAACGCTCCGATAAAAAACCCCACTACAAGATCGTTATAATTCATATTAACTCCTTTATTACTAAATTTCCTCTGCCATAGAATACAAATAGGCTTTAATTGTTTCTTTACCTTTTTCACCCAACATACCCAAAACACTGATGAAGGTAATTGCGGAGTGTGCCAATCTTAAAGATATATATGCTTGAGATAGTATAACCTCTGGAGTCGGCTTTGGAATTTTATCCCAGTAATTATTCCAAACTGGCAAGAATGATAAATATTCAGCTTCTGTCAAGTCTTTACCTTCTTTGAATTGGTTTAAATTTATTACTACCATAAAATTCTATCTTAACTCCCTTATTAACTACTTATATTATACTGTAAATTAAAGCAATACATAAACTTTAATTTACAATTCTTAATGTTATATTTATTGTCTCCGTGCTGTGGGCGAACCGCATTTTTCCCAGTCATAGCTTGATTTTAATTTTTCAGTCTTTATTAAATTTCACTGTGTTTAAATTTATGGTATAATGTAAATGTATAACCTCAGATGTTCTCCCTGCCTCTGGCATAGTCTCTGGGGTTTTTGACTTAAATACTTAATCTCTGTAGTTTAATCCTATTTTCTTTAATTCTTTGGTAAGTTCTTCTTCGGTAACTTGTTCTTTATTAGTTAAATCAAGCTTATCCGCAGCATATAACCCCAGTAATTTACACTTATTTTCAATGCACGCCCGTGCTTCTTTAATATTATTCCCAGTTACTGCCTTAACTTGAAGCTCTTCAAACTCAGAGAAGGCTTCAGTAAGTCCATAATTTAATTTTCTTGACTTATTAGCCCTTAAATTAACTATATACTTAATGCATTTAGCATTTTTTAACAATCGAGAACCTTGAGAATATGCAGAAGCTTTAGAATAGCCTGCATTGAGCGCAGCTTGTTCAATTGTAATTTTGTTTAAAATATACTCTTCACAAAATTTTCTTTGTTTTTCATTTATGTCTTTTGATTGATCCATACTTATATTATACTGTATTTGTAACAAATTGTAAATTAAACTTGAATAAATACAGCTTTTTATCAAGTAATCGTTTATAATAAGAGTATGAATTAATACAGGAGCAAAGGAGACAAAAAAATGACAAATACTTTAAAAATCGGCATCTGCGAAGGGCGTCATGAAATACCTGGTGTAACTAAATACATTTTTGGGCGAGAAATTGCCCCTGAACTCCTCATTAACCCTGAGGAGCTGGAGAAAATGGCAGAGAAAGCTCTGCTATCTATAGCAGAATATAGTTCTGCTATAGATAGCGCATGGAAAACATGCGCAAAATCCTTTGCAGAGCGGATTAGTCTGCCCTGCATACATGTATATGCGACGGGTTTAACCGTCGCTTTGCTGGCAACATTGAATGCCCTGCGTGATGCAGGGTGTGAAGTCATAGTCATGCACTATGACCGCGAAAAAGGGGAATATTATCCTCAAAGGATAGCTTAAGCTATCCTTTTTTATTGTAGTAAATAAAAGAGGTAAAACAAAATGGAAAATAAAATAATAATAAAAACCCCATTTGGGGAAGTGGAAAAAATTGAGCGAGAAAGAATGTGCGGTCAGTATAGACCAAGCATGCATATTGAAACAGTCTACATGCTAGACGGGGTGGAATATGATGGTATTTATGCCCTGCTTTGTGCGGCTCTCGAAGCCTGCGCAACCAGCGAAGACTGCGAAAGGCTTCAAACAGCCTTTTATAAGGCTGAAAATAAAAGGCTGTTTGAAAATGCTCAATACCAAAAGCTTGTTGAGCACATAAAAGGTAGTTTTAAGCTGCCTAAAAGTTATCGAAATTCCGATAACAGCTTTGACGCTGTTAAAATAGTTAACGATGAAATTATCGTGTCGTATTACAATTGCGATACCGGTACATCGTCAACTAGCAGAGGAAGAGAGGGCTTTGATGATGCCTTAAAACTCTTTCAGGCAATCGGCCGGGAAAACGCTGAAAATGTCCAAATTAAAAAAATTACAGAAATTACAGAAATTGAAAAAGCTGAATTTGTTGAGTTAATAGACTCAACGTTGAAAACAAAAAAATTAATAAAATGGAATGTCCTTGATGAAGATGGACTGAAAGACAGAAGGGACGATGGAGAATTTCCACTGTACATAAAAAAAATTAATAATAAATATGTAAATTTGTTATTAAAACTATTGATAAAAAATAAGATTAATAATTTTGTTTTAATCCCAATAGTTAAAACAGGGGAGTTTTGGTTAGCTACTCTGGCTAACGAGGATGATAATTTTGGAGAAAAATACAAAATTATCAAAATGTTAAAATCTTTTTAATTTCTGTACATAATAAAGAACAATGCAAAGTATTAAATTAAACCCCTTATAAAACATATTAAATAGTATAAAACCTATAATAAGAGGTTTTAAAAGATTGTAATAGATAGATTACAAAATAAGACTTAGAATGTAATAGAATAATAGGAGTAAATACAAATGACTAAAAATTATGAAAAAAAGACCTGGACAGTTGAAAGTGCTTTAGTTTGGTTTAAAATAGAATTTTCAGGTGAATGGACTCGATGTATAAGATGTAATGAATTACACAGAGCTGGCTGTGTATGCCCTAATTGTAATTTAGGGAGGGATTAAATATGAATTATCAACTTCCAGGATGTACAGAACTACAATTTGAAATGATGGGCGATATAGCAGTAAATAAGTTTCTGGTTTTTGATATATGGAGTGAAGCAGAAAAGAATAAGAAACTTAAAAAGAGATGTAAGTGGGATATTATGTATAATAAAAAAAGGAAAATTAAATGACTTATCAAGATAGATTAAATGATATTAAAGAAGCCGCTAAAAATACTAGTAGTTTTGCATATAGTCCTTATGTTCAGTCCCTTTATTTTAAATTACTGGTAGCGGTTGAAAAAAAGGACAAAATCCAGACTAAAAAGTTAATTAATAGAATGGGGTTTTAATAATGAAAAATAAACACGGAGGCAAAAGGCTAAACGCCGGAAGAAAACCAACAGGAAAAACCGGAACACAATATAATAGATATGTTAAACCTGAATGGATAGAGATACTAGACAAAGTATTAATTAAATTAAGAATAGGAGAATGAAATGAAAAACAAAGAATTAAACAAAGAAAAAACAACTCAAAAGACTTTTCTGTATGAATATGAAAGAGACGACGGGACTATTTTTTATGATGAAAGCCCAAGCAGATATGATGCTGAATATTTAGGAAAAGTTGAAGCTTAATAAGGAGAATTAAACAATGAAGAAAACTATTAGTAAATTAGAAGAAATTAAACAAAAATGCGACAATATAATAGAAGTAGAATTCGGCTCTTTGCCTGAAAATACTAAGGATGAGCTGAAGGAAATTTCTTTCACGAGATTTGTTAATAAATTATTAAAGGAGTGTTAAATGTCAGTAGAAAATGTTGTACAAATTCAAATAGTTGAAGACTTTGGTGACAAAATATCTGAATATGAAGCTGAGGTAAACGATTGGTTAAAAAGATTACAAGAAAGGGGAAAAGAAATAATATCAATAACCCCTAATATCGTCTTTATGAAAGAGTCTTTCGGTACTAGCCTACATAGAGAATGTACAATTGTATATAAAGGATAATGTCATGATATCAATTAAAGAATTAGAAAATCAATTAGAACAATCCAATGATGCTATTGAACGGAAAGCATTAAGAGAGCAGATCATTGAACTGGTAAATAAAGATAAAGTAACAATCTTAGGATATACTTTTAATCTTAATCGTCCTCATAAATGGACAGTTAAGCATCTCATGGAAAAAGTAAAAACTCAGGGTGATGTTTCAATTACATCCTGTTATAAGTTAACCAAAGAATCTAGTTTAAAGGATTTTATTAAAACAGCTCATTACCTGGAGGATTATGCTAACGAGCACTGGAGGGATTGCGATACTAAACTATAAGAAATTATACAAGGGGGCATATATGCCCCCTTGTAATAAATAATAGCATATTATATTAAATTGTCAATGTGCGTATTAATATTATACTCCATTTTTACATCAAAAACCCCACCCGAGGAGAAAAAAGGTGAGGTATTTATTAAATACGAAATTAATCGTATTATTTTAATAATTCTATTAATCTGTCAACATTCTCCTTGAATACTTCAAAATCTCCCATGCTGACCGTACAACCTGCCTCTCTTAATATTTGATGTATTTTATCTTGACATTCAGCATGTTCCTTAACCTTGCCAGCTTTTACGTCTTTAGTTTCATGATAATAACTTAATTCAGGTACACATAAATCAGGCATTCCTTTTTTATAACCAATCGGGAAGCCTCCCTGCTGTTTGGAGAATTTAACAGCAGGGATGGCATAAACAAAGAAGTTTAAAGCTTTAGCGTATTCAACACATAATTTCTGTTGTTCTTTCTCTGACATTTTATTTATCCTTAATGAATGCAGAAATAGCCATAGTTCTTACATCTTCCGAAGAAAAGAAAGCCGTATCCACTTTTGATCTAATATAATTGGCGTTGGCTATTAATCTATCAACAGATTCCATATTATAGGTCGTAGTTGTGCGTTGTGGTTTATTACTTGTTTTGTTTTGATTATTTTCCATTGAGTTGTATATCTCCTCAGAGGTTTCTTGTTCCTCTAGTTGATTAATATAATAACCCTTTCCTTTTATGTTTTTAACTAAATCAACACAATTACCAATAGGTAAGGACGCTAACCATTGATATTTTTCATCATCATTTTTTTTCTTTGTCTTATATTCTCCAATTTCTTCGGAAAAAAAAGTGTATTCTACACCATCTCCATACTGTTGATCTTGATAGTTTAGTTTTGATTTTAAAACTGCTTTGCTCATTTTTCATTCTCCTTTTTAAATAATTTACGCTGTGTATACAAATTCTGACTGTTGAACTTGTTTTTTGAGTAATGTTATAAACTTATTACGTTCTTTCTTAGTACAGGATATCCAGTTTGTGTCTAGCAATAAGTCAAGAAGCATTTCGTGTATGGCTATACTAGTAGTCCCTTCATCTCGATATTTTAGATCTGCTGTAAAATGAGTTTCAAAATTTTGAATACGACAATTGTTATCACCAAACTCAACAAGAGCACCTCTTTCACCAGTATTTCTAATTGCATCTAGCAACTTCACGAAGTTTTCAGGCTCTTCAAAATCTGGCAATATCTCTTCTGTTTCCATATACTTAAAATCTTTTTCGAAATCTAATAAAGATTTTTTTCCTTGAAATTCGCCATCAACAAAAATAACTGGCTCAATTCCTAATAATTTACTCAATTCTTCTGATTTATTCATTTTTAATTCTCCTTATTAATTCTCTGCTTTTTGCTCGTTCGCCATGATAAGTTTTATTGAACATTTATCTCTTTCATTATAAGCTTCTGCACAATCAGGGCAATATCGTATAACTTCAGAAAAATCCTCGTAAGCTTTTTCATATTTACCCATTCCCATGTAGCATTTGCCTCTACCAAGAAGTGCGTGTTTAGTTGTCCAATCTAACATTTATTCGTTCTCCTCTTGAAATAACTCTAAATCACCATTAAAGAAGTCAAATAAGTCTGCTTCTCGTTCTTTTTGTTCAAAATCTAAATTATTTAAATGCTGTTCTTGATAGTATTCCATTTTTCTCCTTTAAATTAATCTTCTATTATTACTTCCTTTGCCTTCTTGGCAATATCATCTGCATCTCCAAGTGCTTTTATTCCATACCATTTTTCTAACCATGCCCTAAACTGAAATATTGTAATATTCATGTTTTTCTCCTTTAAATTAAATAAGTAACAAAAAGGTTTTAATTTTTACATTATAACTTCGGGATTGCTTACAATTGATGCTCACCGATACATTATAACAACCTTTTACATAAAATCACATCCTTTCTTTTAAATTTTGCGCTCTTTTTTGTTTACTCTATTATTATATATTATATTTAATAGTTTTTAAAGTGTTTGTGAATAAAACGTTACAATTTTAAAATCCATTTTAAATAATTTAACCTACAATAAACCTCAAGATCAAACCCATAAATAGCTAATCCCGATAATATATCTTTACCGTTATGTAGCTCAGTATGATGTACATGACATAGTGGGATTGTAAACCAGTCTGGGGGTTTTTGTGATGTTCCTCCACTTCCACCTTTTCTTATATGATGGTAAACTATATTTTCTCCAGATCCACAGTATAAGCACGTCTGTTTAGTTTGATGCCTTACATAATCTTTGTCAATTACTGGGAATTTATAGTTATCCAGTAAAGTATAATAATTATCATCTATATGCAAAAGCCAACAGTTACGTAGTTCAGGTCTTAATATACATTCTGTTTCATTCTCGATAAAATCAATACATTTATTAATGAATTCAGACAACTCTTGCTTTGTCATTTGGCTTATCGTCTTTTGGTATGTTATTATTTCACCGTTCGGTAGTTCTTTATATTGTGTCCCAATAATTTTATGATATAAATAAATCTTAACATCATCAGTTGTCCATTTACAAGTTTTATATCCTTCATTAATAGCTTGCCCCTCTTCATTAAAATACCTTTCTAAATCTACAAGCAAACCACCCCAGATATAACCTAATTGTTTCTTTGTCTTAACTTGTTTAGGAATTTCATAATTAATATTTATTGGAAACTTTTCAATAACTGATAATTCATATATAATTTGATTTAATTTTTCCTGATTAAATATTATATTATTCATTTTTTTAGTTCATCTATATATTTTGATATTTTCATATTTGTATCTACTCGTTTTTTATTAAGTAAATCAATTTGCTTTTGATTTTTTATTATTTCTTTTATTTTATCTAAAATTTCTTTTGATTCTATTCTTATTTTATTATATTTTTTAATATTAATTAAATCTCGTTCTTTTGCTAAATCAATATTGATAGGACGACCATATTTTATTCCTTGTGTCCTAAAATAATCATAGTATTTTCCGTTATATTCAATATAATAATAATTCTTTTCTTCAAATCTGTCTGAACCATGATTTTTATCTCCAAAATAATTATATGGTGCATAGTCTGAAACAGTATAATTGTGTAGAAACATATTTATTCTCCTTTTATGGTAGATGAGCTACTTATATTATACTACTTTTTTTATATAAATAAAATTTATCTTAATAAAACTTTACAAAGTGTTGTAAAATAAATGTAAATAATATATAATAATTATTACTTACAAAAATAGGAGTATAAAAATGAGAATAAAAGTTAATAAAGCTAAATTTTCTAATGATTATAAAGGAGAGGTGGGATATAAAGTTAATAAATGTAAGAATTGTGGTAATTTTTATATTGAACAGGTTGGTATTCATATAGTAGAAGAAGATATGGGGTGGGCTAAATCTATTCATCATTGTGGAGGAAATTATTCATTTACCACTTTTTGTGAAAATCAATTTAAAAAGTTAAGAACTTTATTCAGAACAGAAAATGAAGCTAAAGAATACTGTATTGAAAAAATTGAAAAAGCCGGAGGAAAAAAATGAAACAAATATCAATTAGCATACCTAATGAGGTTCTAGAAAAATTAGATAAATGTGTCAAGTGGGATTTTGACAACCGGTCTAAATTTATTGTATCAGCTATCGTAGCGAAAATCAACAAAAGCTATGAGGAGAGGATACTAGATGAAATACACGATTGAAGGATATTCACAAAAAGAAGCTCTTTCCTTAGGGTTAGATATTACTGATCTATTAATTCTGAGGTGGATACAAGATTTTTATCCAAATATGACTAAAAAGATAATCAACGAAAAAGAATATGCTTGGATAAACTATAAATATTTCCTTGAAGATATGCCATTGCTTGGCATTAAAACAAAGGATGGATTATATAGAAGACTTAAAAAAATTGAAAGTGTTGGATTATTGGAAAAATGTTGTGAAAGAAATAAAACAGGAGTTTATTCATATATCCGCATAACTGGCGATATAACTAAGCTTACATCCTCCACCCCCATACGGATGAAAATCCGTAACCATACGGATGAAAATCCGTATACCCATACGGATGAAAATCCCGATCATAATAATAAGTCTACTATAATAGATCCTTCTACTAAAGATACTAATGGGAATCTTTTAGAAAAATTATGTAGTACTAATTATATAACAGCGGAATTTAAAACCATTGTACAGGTATGGTTGGACTACAAGAAAGCAGAAAAAAGACAATCCTATAAGACTGAAAGGAGCTTGAAAGCATTCATTGATATGCTAAATGAGTACTCCCAGAATGACAACAAAAAAGCAGAAACTGTTATAAAAAACGCGATGGCAAATAATTATATGGGTATAGTGCCATTAAAAAATCAGAGTAAGCCTAAAGAAAGCCTTGAGGAGCTAAGAAATGACGGATACAATTTCTAGAAAATGTCCCTATTGTGGTAAAAAATTCGTAAATAAAGATATAAAATTTGGGAATATATTTCATGGAATTCCATTTCCTGATTGTAATTGTTCTGAGGAAAATGCTGAAAAAAATGTAGAAAGAGAAAAATGTATCAGGAAAAAACAAAAAATTAAACAGCTATATTTACAAGCTGGGTTTTCTCGAAAATTAAGATCTTTCAGGTTAAAAAATTTAAGTTGTGAACACACAGAAACTGCTAAACAATATATTAAAAACTTTGCACCCAAAAGATCAAAAGGGTTATCTTTAATTGGTGCTCCGGGGAATGGTAAAACAACACTAGCAACCTGTATTGGCAAAGAACTTGTTTCAATGGGCTGTAAAGTTATAATTAAAACTTTTAATGATTACCTTGGAGAAATGCAACAAGCAGAATTTGCAAAAGATTATAAAAATAAATCTTGGCTTTTGGATCAATGGACACAAAAAGATTTAGTAATTATTGATGATTTTGGACGTGAAAAATACACAGAAACTAGACTTGTCAATACCTTTACATTTTTTGATAAACTAGTAAATAATTGTACAAGTTTTATATTGACAGCAAATCCTGAAAGTATGGCTGCAATAAAAGAGTTCCCGGAATTCTCTGCAATACTTGACAGGATAGTAGGCGATTGTAAAAAATTAGTGTTTACAAATTCGAGTTACAGAAGAAAAGATGAGGAGTAATTTAATATGATAATTTCTGGCATTCAACAAAGAATAAAATTAAGGCAAAAAATTCAGTTTTACAAGAAAAAAAATAAAGTATTGCAAGATCAAATTAATTTATTGCAAGAAGAATTAAAATATTACAAAGAAGATTCAGGTAAATTAAGAATAGGAGGCAAATAATGACAAATGCTATCCAAGACAGCGATTATGGCATAATGTATTCTTATCTTAACCGCCTTAAAGAAATAAAAAATTTAACTAAAGAGGAAGAAATTGAATTATTCCTGAAGAAAGATAAAAAATCAAAAGAAAAATTCATGAAACATTATTTACGATTAGTATTTAGTATTGCTATTAGATACAAAGATAATGGAGTAGAACTATCTGATTTAATACAAGAAGGCTCTATAGGGTTGTTGACAGCTTATAATAAATTTGATTTAAAATTTGGTTGTAGATTTACTACCTATGCTATTGCATGGATAAGACGAAACATAATTAGAGCATTATGCCAAAAATCAAGAACTATCAGGATTCCAGTGTGGCTCTATGGGATATTAGCTAAATACAAAAACGGAAAGGAATTAACAGAAAAAGAATATGCAAAAGTTCTGAGAATAAAAATGTTATCAAAAATTTGTAGCTTAGATTCTCTGGATGCTGATTTCAAGGAAAGTTTTATGAATATTATACAAGACTTAAAAAGTATTGATCCTGAAGAGGTAACAGAGTCTAAGTTAATGAAAGAATTTTGTATAAATAAAATGAATATATTATCTGATAAAGAAAAGTATGTGATAGAATCTCGTTATGATAGTTATGAAAAGCCAAAGTCCTTTTTAAAAATAGGGCAAGAACTTAATCTAAGTAAACAAAGAATAGAACAAATAAAGACTGAAAGTATAGAAAAAATAAAGGAGGCAATAAATGATAATTAAATGTGATAATTGTGGAGCTACAAAAGAATGTGCTTTTAAAGATGGATTAAAATATAGGGAGTGCCCTTTATGTGGAACATCTTTATATAGCACCGTGGATTTAATTATATACTATATATTAAAATTTTTAATGGAAATAAAACTAATTAAGGAAACAATGCTGGTAAAATCAAAAGATATTAAAGTTTTTACTATTGATACAAGTAAATTAAGGAAATAATATGACATACAATATAATTTATGCAGATCCGCCTTGGAGTTATAATTCAAGAGCCAATCATAAGACAAGGTTCAGAGGAGGAGCTTGTGGACATTATGACCTAATGACAATGAAAGAAATAAAAGCCTTACCCGTTCCTAAACTGGCTGCTGAAAACTGTGCATTATTAATGTGGTGTACTTTTCCTTATTTAGATAAGCAGATTGAGTTATTTAAATATTGGGGATTTGTCTATAAAACAGTAGGTTTTAACTGGATAAAGCTTAATTCTAAAAATGGTAAACCTTTCTTTGGTGTTGGTTACTATGCTAAATCGAACGGAGAAGTTTGTTTGTTAGGTATTAAGGGTAAAATGAAACCAGTAAGTAATAGTGTTTCTTCAGTCATTCTTGCAGAAAGACGACAACACTCTAGGAAACCAGATGAAGTTAGAGACAGAATAGTAAAACTATTTGGAGATGTTCCTCGTATAGAAATGTTTGCTAGAGAAAAAAAAGAAGGATGGGATTCTTGGGGCAATGAAGTTGAAAACAATATAAACATGGAGGAGTATAGATGATAAATCCCCAGTTTTCATTGAACAATGGATATATTCAAATATATATGGGTATGGGCAAAGGGAAAACTACCGCATCTCTTGGGCTTATGCTTAGACATCTTGGGCATGGCGGTAGAGTTCTTTACACCTCATTCTGTAAAGGGCATAAGTCTTTTATTTCAGGTGAAAAAACTTTCTTTAAGATTTGTAAATTTTTACTAGGAAAACGATTTACATTTAAGCGATTTGGTAATAGAATGAAATGGGAGAGTCCTGAAAATATAACTTATGATGATAAAAGATGGGCTGTAAAAAACTGGAAGTTTATACTTGATAATTATAAAGATTATACATTAATAGTAATAGATGAAGCCACAGCTGCATTAAAATGTGGGTTGATAACAGAAAAACGATTATTAAAATTTATAGAAGAAAAACCGGATAATATAGAGCTTGTGTTAACTGGTAGAGAATTTTCAGATAATATTTTAGATAGAGCTGATTTAATAACTAAAATGGAATGCGTTAAACATTACTTCGCTAGAGGAGTACAATCAAGAATAGGAGTAGAACTATGATAAACCAATTTACTGAACAAGAATTTGAGGATAAACGTTTACAAATTATTATGCGAAAAGTTGATGACATAATTACTTACTTGAATGAACAGGAAAAACCTATGGGATTATCAAATGTGGTTAAATTAAAATACATAGAAGATTTTAATGGAAAATTAGATTTGAAAGCTACAGCATATAAGCTTAATGAGGTTATCGACAATTTGAGTGGCGTAACCCCTTTCAAGAAAGAAGAAAAAATATTTCAACCAGTAGAAACTAAATGCCCTATATGTGCAGGAACTGGAATAATAAGAAATATATTTAATCAACCAGCATATTGTCCAGAATGTAATAAGCCAATGGAGAATGGCTTTTGTATAAATAATTGTAAAAGCGATAAGGCAAAGTTGGCAAAAATAAAACAAAAATTAATAGTAGGTAATTTTGATATAAACGAATTATTAGAAATTATAAGCAATTAAAGGATAATTTTAAATGAATGATGAAGCAATTAAAAAAGAATTTAAATGCAAATGTGGGCTTGTGATTGAATACATAGAAGAAAAGGAAGACATTATTGTTATAACTTGCGGTAAATGCGGCGAAGAATATGTAATTTAATACAATAAAGGAGTAAATTATGTTTGAACTTTATTACGTACAAATAGAAAGCGATCAAGTAGGTCGCTTACCAACAAAAATACATCATAGTAAAGAAGAGGCTACTGCTGAAGCTCAAAGACTTTGTTTTCAAGAAAAATGCAATTTCTTTGTTATTAAAGTTATGGAAGAAGAAGTGGTCGATAAATTTACATATCATAGAGAACCTGTAATAGATAAAATGAAAGAACTAATGAAATTATATCCAGACTTAAATAACCATAATGATTATTTAAAATTTGGTAAATTAAGGATTGAGATAAATGAAGAACTTAGAAAATTTAATTAATCTAACAATTCGGTTCGATCCCGAGATTAAATTATTAAAGCCCCAATTAAGGGGCTTTAAGTTTTTTAGGATAGTTATGACCTGAACTATATTTAATTTGCTTAGAATCGATTCTCGCTTGCCTAATATATTATATTATAACAATTACCAGTTTGATTTCTATCAATTCCTAAATGTACAAAATTAAGTTTCTTGTAAAATAAAACTTCATTAAAAAATTCTAATTTACACGCAAGATTATAAATTTCTTCACAATTATTATTTGTTACATCTGATGCTGTAGTTTTTTTACCCTCACAAATATGACATGAATTTTTCTTGCCTTTAACCTCTTTATTATGCTCAATACATCTACATCCTGATGTAACTGTCATTGATTTATTTAACAGATACCTGAATGTCTGTAATTTTATAAGGAATTCGTTGTCATAGTTAAAACGATTACACCCACATTTACATTTTAATTCTTCTTCTGTAAAATTTTCTATTATTACTATTGGACTATTCATGATAAGTTTTTTGTTACCTCTATAACTATGTAAATCAATCCAGAAAAGCCTACTAGCCATCCACCGGCTTTAGTACACAACCAGAACCCACCTCTTATATTATCATTAAATCTTTCAAGGCGATCTATTCGTTCAGGTAATCCTTCGACAGAAGCTTTAATAACAGCTACATCTTCTAATAGTTTTATAGATTGGTCGTCTTTCATTTTTTTATCCTTTAGGGTACTTAATTTTAATTTCTTTACGTTTAGTGTTGAGAGTATTAAATTCAGTTATATCACCGTCTAGTGCTTTACAAATAGCATCTATCATATCACCAATAGGCGGATACTCATTTTGTCGGCTTTCTGCGTATGATGTCAAAAGTTCAGCTTCGTGTTCTGCTTTTAATTCTTTTTTCGTCATTACATGCCAACCGTCAGGGACATTACCTATAAAATGCTGCGTTTCACCGTTTGAATTAATATATTTTTGCATTATCTCACCGTCCTCGCGATAATCTTGAGCCTGTAACTAGCACTGCTTGATACATCTGCCGTAGCATTTGTAGCGGTCATTATCACAAAACCAGCGGCACTACCCTGAAAAATAGTTAATGCAGTAGTTGTATAATTATAATTAGCTCCAATAGAATTTTGGTCAGTTCCACCTTTTGTGGCAATTACATATGAAACTCCGCTTGAATTATTTCTAGCAAAGTATTGGATAAAAAGATTTTCTGTTCCTAAGTTATGAGTGATACTTATATCTGCGTTAGGGAAACTTCCGGTTGCCTGTTGGTATTCGTAAGTTTCGTTTCCGTCGGCGTGTTTTGTCCAGAGTTGTTCATTATCAATATTTGCCGATCCTTCTGTTATCACCCGTCCAACACAAGCCTTATAAGTGTCGTATCCACTCGGCAAAGTCGGAGCAGAAGCGGAAGCCGAAAAAACAGCCGTTACACCTGAATCACCTTTACAAAGCCAAATATAGTATTGAGTAGAATTAGCAACACTTCCTGTATCAAGTCCGCCTGCACCTGAGTTTTCAATGTCTATTGTTCCACCTGCATAAGTTATAGGTTCTGCATAAGTAGAATCCCATCGAGCACCAGCAGCTATATCTATTTCATGGTCGGTATCTGTACCATTAGCTAGGGCAAGTCCATATTCCTTAAACCCTCCACCACCGGCAGCAATCTTAAATATAGCGTTGCCTGTTGATGTATCTTTTGTAAGAACATATTCATTAGTTGCTCCCGAAACAGCCGTAACGTTATTTAAAGATGTTTGTTGATTATTAACATCAGAAAGGTTAGAAGCAATCTTCAATTGAGCATCATCAGTAACATTACTTAAACTTAAATCTGTTTTAACTTCTGTTACCGATTTGCTTTCAAGTCCATTTGCTGTGAACTTAGCATATTCACCACTTGCAGCATCTGCTGAATCTATTTCAACAAGATTGTTATCCGCTATACCTGTAGATTGTCCATTTAATAAATTAGCATTTAGATTAGTTACTAAAGTTGTACTTGCTACTGTTAACGGAGCTGTTCCTGTAACTACATCGCTTTCAAATGTTTCTGCTGTTATTCCACCTGATGAAGTAAGAGTGCCATCCGTTTCAGAATTAACTTGAGTGTAAGTGCCTAAATTTGCTACTCCATCGGCTGCCACAATGTCATCGAATTGAGATATTAATGTAGCACCTGCAGGTATTATAAATGAATATGATATACCTGTTCCTCCACCATCTACAGAATTTAAATGATTATACAAACATCTAACGGTTGGCGTTCCTGTAATCCAAATAGATGCAGCAATTTTATTAATACCTGCTGTGCAATGTAGGTTATTTTCTTTAAAATATGAATTACCTGTTCCGCCTAAACTAATACCTATAACATAATTGCTGTTTAAATCTGTCAATGTAGCTTCATGTCTATTAAAATTAATAGTAGAAGCACCAGTCCCGTATGCTACAGTGATTCCTAAAGAAGTTCCTGAACCAGATATATTAATAATTGTATCATTTATAGTATAAGTACAATTATCGCCTAAAAGTATGGCATTTTTTACACTTATTGCACCTGTTCCGATATTTCCGGTATGATTATATTCTATTGTTCCAAAATTAATGGTAAAAGTACCAGTACCACCAAAACAAGCTGGTTGTACTTCTGCTGTAGAGTAAGCAGTAGTCATAATTATATGACAGTTTTCAATAATACAATTACCTGAACCTTGTACTGTATTTACTACAGATGTTGCAGCAGTGATAGATGCTTTTAATTCTGTTATCTTACATCCCGTAAATGCTCCAAAGTCTACAATATTAGCATTAGCGGATGTTATTTCAACAATAGTATGATTACTTATTCCCTTTACTGTTTGATTATTTGCTGTAAAGTGTATTGTATCATTAGTATAAGTCCCCGGATTTATTATAAATATAACACCTTCGGTTACATTATCATCTAATGCAGCCTGAATGGTAGTATAGTCCTGCCCTCCGTCCGCACAGATATTAATTACTTTATCGCATTTTCTGGTATAACTACTACCTATTTCTTGTAAAGCAGATTCCACGTTAGCAGCAGTATAATAATCACCTGTATCTGTTATAGATATGTCAGCAGCAACAAGAGTAGCTGAACTTGTTCCCCCACTACTTTTAGCATTGAACCCCCTTAAGTCATAAAAGAGATTCCCTTCGTCATCTACTTTCTGTAATTCCCCATTAGCTTTTATGATAACGGCATACATATAGATTAATTCAGGGTTTGGCAATCCTGCCGTATTCATGCGGGTTACTTCTGTTTCAACTGCCGCCCTAGCCTGAATTGCATTTGAATACTTATCTTGTCCTACAAGTTTTACAACTCCCCCAGAATCATTTAATGGAACTCCCATGAAGAAATTAATAGTAACATCATTCCCAGTAAGAGCCGTTTTTTCCCAGACAGTTCCGCTTGTATTTTCATTCCAGACGACTGCCGCCCCGCCATCTAGGTAACCAAGTAGATTATCGGCAGTATCAGTCAGCCAATCGCCATTTGCCCCATCTCGGTATAACCATCTATTTGTAGCAGAAGCGGCTACATCATGTTGAATATCCTCATCAAAGAACACCCCTGAGTTGACCTGAGCATAAGTAGTTCCTCCGTCCGTAAGTCCTGAAATTGATAAACCACTTGAATATAAAGCCCCTAAGGTAAAGTGATTGGCTAAGTGGGTAGCTCCATCCATACCGTGCCCGTGCCGCTCATTGGCTGCTAAATCAGGGATTAATGATTGATTTGCAGTAGCGTTCCAATAAATAAGAGCTGTAGTTGCATATTGAATAAAGTGAACTCTTGCTAAACTTGCATTTAAAACAGTTTGTAAGACCCCATCGTTATCAAAATAAATATAATAAGTCCCTGATGTGGCTGGGACAATAATTGTTTCTGTTTCTGTTTTAGTAAACTTTTTACCGTTGGTATAAAAACTAAAAGAATCTTGTCCTCCCTTAACCGCAACGGAAAGAGTTCTAGTAGAATCTACAAAAGTTATATCAGGCATGGTATCAGGTTCATTTAAATTATAACCACTTTCATATTGCTGAATCTCTCCTATTTCTGCAAGAGCTGTTTCAACCTCTGTTCCTTCAAAATAAGTGCCCGTATCAGTTATTGGTATATCTACTGCTGATACCTGATTAGCTCCAGTGCCAAAATCAATATGAGTATCATTAATACCATCAGCTTTTACCCTTAAAGTATCTGTATTTATTTCAATTGTAGAGTCATCTACTTTCACCTCAAGGCTACCATCAACATTCTGAGCCAATCCACTACCAGCCACATCAGCAGCTATTTTAGTTTTATCTACAGCATCAGTATTAATCTTAGCTGTCTTAACTCCTAAATCTTTTAATTGTAATTTATTAGATCCATTTACTTCTATACCGTCATCATCCACTTGAATGACAAAATTAAATATTTTAGAGGCTGCCGTATAAGTAACAGAAATGGCAGTTTGAGTACCGCCTGTTATCATATCAGCAAGCGTAGAAAATATTTGACATATATCTATATTTTTAAAGGGTATTCTCATTATTTATTCCCTAAATTGAGCAGCTCCAGTAGCTACTCCTCTTGTTATTTGTGGAGTTATACGTGGGCTTTTAGCATAAAGTTTTAATAATTCTCTTTGGACTGATGGAGATTGTTGTAATATTAATGATGTTCCAAGTACAGGATCAAACCCTGCAAGACCAGCCGCACCAGCTCCAGCCGCTAATTGACCAGCTTTACCAATACCTTGACGAGCTGCCATAAGTGACATCCATTTAGATAATCCACCAGTGAAATCTTGTTGTAAGGCTAAATCTTCAAGTTCCTCCATGAACATATTTCCTTTTGGTAACATTTTTTCTAAGGCTTTTAATTTGTCACCGTATTGTTTCATCTCTCCGCCTCTTGTATGTGTTTTTAATAGCTTCTCTGGGGTTATTCCGCCTATTGCTTTATTTGCATCTATTAAATCTGAATAATATTTATTAGCTTTAGAATATTCAGGGCTAATATCTTCTATAATGCCTTTTAATTCATTTTGTAATTTATCTAGTAATCTATCTTTTTGTGTCCATTCAGTTTTATTATATGGTATTTTTTCTTGCAATGTGAGTTTAGCCTGATGTAAATTAGGTAAAGTAACACCAGCAGATTCATCAACTATTTTTGCAAAATTTTCTACTGGTAATCCATTTTCGATCATTTCACTTGTTGATAATATTTCATTACCAACTTCATATAAATCATCTTTATTTAATTTTAGTTTTGATTTGATTCTATTTATCGTAGATTTTGCCCCGTCATAGGCTGTGCTAAAATCAGCACCTTGATATGTTTTTTCTATAGTATCATCTATCGCTCCTAAAACTTGTTCAGAGGAAGCTTGTTTCATCGGTAGTAATTTGCCAACTTCCTCTCCTACGTCTTTACCAGCTATATCTTTTGCTTTGCTTAATGATGATTCTATTTTCTTTGATAAAGGTATAAAATCGGTTTCACTATATCCTTTTTTAAATGGTTGTCCTCCACTCATTATACTTTTTAATGCTTTTGAGTAGGATTCTTTTGGGATACCTGCAACTAATTCAGCAATTTTAGGCTGTACTTTTTCCCCCAAAATAGGGATAGCACCACCAAACATACCACCAATACTAGCTCCAACACCAGCAGTCTTTGCTATTCCTGATAAATCTGCACCTGATTCAGCAGCACTTAATCCAGATATACCTCCACCAATTAAAGCATTCTTTAAAGCAGAGCTTCCTAGCCTAGCTCCAAAGGTAGCACCAGTACCAACACCAGCTCCTATTGGTAGCGTTGATACAACTTCACCCCCAAATTTAGCAGCCTTGCCGGCAAATGATTGAGGGTCATAGTCTAAAGATTCTAACAGTTGGCTATGTACTGATTTAGGCTTATTTAACAATTGTTCCTCAGTTAATGGTTCTTTACCTATCATTTCTCTTAATTTAGTACCAGCTATATCACCAATTTGTTGACCAATCTTACTAGCACCACGAGGTAATAGAGATAGACCACTTACTGCTCCACGTGATACATCCTCTATTCCGCCTATTTCACGTTCTGGTTGTTTTGTCACAGCAGCAGGTTGTACATCTTCATCCAACCATCTTATAGAACCTTGTTTTTTTTGAGTTGGCTCTTCATCCAACCATCTTATAGCCATTATTCCCATACTCCTCTTTTACCATTCATGGTAAATTCTGTACCTATCGGTAAATTTGCAGCTTCTACCTCTGCCCTTGATGTGAAATTTAATTTTCCTGTTTCTGCTATCTTAGTTGCTCCTTGTTCTGCAAGTTCTACTGTTTTTTCACCATAACCAGCTCTTTGTCCATATAACATTGACTCTAGTGTTTTGTTTTTGTTTTCTATTGAGCTTCTCATGCTTTTTAGCTTGGCTTTCACTATTTCCCCGTTGTCAAATTCATTTGGCAAAAATACTTGATATGCCTTTCTTTCTCTGTCTGACATTTGTGCTCCCGTTAGCCATTTTCTATATTCTGCTGTTATTCTGTCTATAGATGTTCTAGTTTTTATTCCTTGTTTATCAAACCTATTTGTTACTGCATCTCCTAAAAAACCATACATAAACTTGTATGCTTCAGGGTTATTTTCTATCAATTTTAAACCATCATCTATGTTAGTTAATGATGACTTTCCTTCTATCATTGTTTTTTGAGCTGCTGTTTGTGCTCCAGTTGTCAACGGTAAATTACCCATACCAGTTAATTTTGCTTTCTCTGTATCAACTAATCCTTTATTTTTTAAATTTTGTAATGCTGCTTCTGCTTGATTCTCTATTCTTTGTACATCTTCTGCTGAACCATATTCCATGCCAGCTAATTCTTTTTCTCCCGCAAATTTAGTTTCAGCAACGCCAGTAGCTTCCTTTCCAGCTCTTTCTTTTTCGTAATGTTTTGATAAATATCCGACAGTTTCTTTCCATTTTTCAGGATCATAGCCCATTTGACTAGGAGACATCCCCTTCATTGTTTCAAATTTCTGTTTATAATATTCTGTAACCGGATCGGATTTTTCTTCTATTTCTTCTTCTGGTGCTGTTAAGTCTCTTATTTGTGATTGTAACCCAGAAACTACTGCTCCTGCATTTCTTTCTGCCATCTCTGTAGTCAATGGATCTCCCTGAAATTTTTGATATAATGGATTTCTTTCTGCCTCTCCAAGCTGCTGATATAATCGTTGTGTTGGATCTGTTGTTTGAGGTTGCATTTCTGGTTGAGGTTGCATTTCTGGAGGCTGTGCCATTTGTCTTTGAGATAATGCTTGTTCTAATTGTGAAGCCATTTCAGGTTGAGCACCCATTTGTGGTGAAGGCATTTCAGGTTGTATTGTTTGAGGAGCTATATTAGGTTGTGCTTGTGGCATCATTTCAGGCTGCATAAAATGATTTGAATCTGGTACTCTTTCAAGTCCCAGCCTTTCTTTAATCATAGCTTCCAAACTCTTACCTACGGTATATTCCTCAAGCTCTTTTCTTCTTTTTTCTTCTTCAAGTTCATTAGGATCTATAACAGGATATTGAGAATTCTGATACATTATATTATTCCTTTCTTATGCCATTCCCAGCATGCTCATTAGTTCTTTTTGTTGCTGTTGACGCTGTAATAAAGCCATCTGTTGACGCTGTACATCCATACTCTGCATTCCAGCTAAATTGGATATTCCAGCCCCTGCTGTTTGATATTGACCCATTTTACTTCTTTGTGCTAATTCAGCAAGCCCTTGAGCGTATGCCTCGTTAACGCCGCCCATATCTTCACTTGCTACGCTTGATCCAAACATACCACGTCTGTTCATTTCATTAGTCTTAGCTCTTGCTACGTCATCATATGATGATTTTAATCTACTAGCTCCTAAGTCATAAGAAGCTTTTTCTGCTGCGGCTGCTTGTGGTGATACTGCACCCATTCCGCCAGCACTTGCCATTGAACCTGATGCTTCAGCATTTTGACCTGTGTTTGAGTATATACCTTGAGGACTTGCGGCAGTTGACGTTCCACTCCCAAACATACCACCTTGTTGCGATGATTGTGCTGGCATACTACCTATATAGGCTCGTGCCTGGTTTTTTGCTTGTGCAAGATTGTTGCCAAAATCCCCAGCGAATTTTTTTACAGGCTTGCCTTCACGGTTAAATACCCAAGCATCCGCAGCCCCAGCGTTCATATCTACCCCTAAGGTTCCCACTGTATAACCGCCGCCTCCACCTTGTTGTTGCCCTTGTTGCAGGTATCCCATTCTTCGTTCTTCATCAGCCAGCATTTGATCTCTTTTACGTTTTTCATCTATATACATTTGGTTTTTAGCTTTTTCTGCTGTCCACCTAGCGGCATTTCTTGCGTTTATTGCATCCGTTCTTTCTGACATAACTATATTCCTTTCTTAAATTTCATTAGTTGTTCTAATATCTATAAATGTAAATGCGTATAATAAAAAATCTTCATCGGCTGCATCTGTTGTTAGCCCAAGTTTTATTGATTTCCATTCATCCCTTATATTTAATATTTCATCGAATTTTCTATTATTAGCATCCTTCTCGCTTGAAAAGTCTATATCTTCTGTATCAGCGTCATCTTCTTGACCATCATACACAACATTGAAAGTAAATTTATTATCATACGTAGAGTTGAACCAAGACAAGATTTGTTCACAGTTTTTTATCCTTGAACTAGCAAAGGTCATATCAGGAAACCATAAAGCAGAATCTATAGCAGTGCTATCAAAGGTAGCTCCATCATCTTCTTTATAAATCTTTCCGGTTGATGTTCCTGTATAAATTTCACCCTTAAAATGACAAGCGCATGTTATTGCGTTAGCTTCCCTCGTAGTCCATATTGCTTTAGCTCCAGTATCTTGATTTATAAAATTAACTACATACGCCTTATAGAGCGTTGTATTACCCGTTACTGGAATATAGCACCATATTTGTTTACGCTTTTCATAAGGTACTATTATAATATCGTCTAATCTATCTTGGTCTATCTCCTCGAGCAAATTAGCTATTTTATAACTTAAAGGACTTTTGAATTGTACTTGTGATATGTCGCCTGTTACTTCAATAGGATATAACCCACTATTGAAAAAAGTATAAATTTTCTGATCCAGTTTACAATTAGCAAATTTTGAAAAAATACCGTGCCCTGACCACATGTCAAATTTAAAGTCAGATGTATCATGTCCTGATAAGTAGTAAACATCGGATGTTGTGAATATAAGAAGATAACAACCAAAAACTTTCATATCAATTATTGTGCCATTAAAATCTACTTTATTACCAGCATCCTGTGCCGTTGTCCAGTCAGTCATTGATCCGGCAGCAGTCCAAAATATAGACGTGCCATTTGCTATAAAGATACGTCCATGAAATGCAGCTCCGCAAGTTCCATATACTTCTTTAGCGGTATAAAATCCTGTTTGACTTATTGTAGTACCATCATCTATAAATGGGTCATCTGCTCCAGTAATACATATTAAATTACTCTTAAACTGGAAGAAATAAGGAGTAGTACCAACAATTGATCCCTTTGCTGGGTTTTCATCTTCAGATACTGTATATTGGAATACCGTATCATTATCATTTCCTACTATATACATTGTAGTACCATCTGGTTTAAAGAATACGGCAGAAAGTGTTGTATCCTCACTACTTATGTCTTTGCTCTTAGAATCATAACTAGCTGTTGATATATCCCACGCTGTTGATAGTGTATACTGATAGACCGTATCATTATCATTTCCTGCTATATACATCGTAGTACCATCTGGTTTAAAGAATAATCCACGTGGTATTGTATCCTCACTACTTATGTCTTTACTCTTGCTGGCATAGCTGGCAGTTGATACATCCCATGCTGTTGATAGTGTATACTGATAGACCGTATCATTCTCGTTTCCTGCTATATACATCGTAGTACCATCTGGTTTAAAGAATAAGGCACGTGGTATTGTATCCTCACTACTTATGCCTTTACTCTTGCTGGCATAGCTGGCAGTTGATACATCCCATGCTGTTGATAGTGTATACTGGAAAATTGCATCATTAACATCTCCTCCTACATACATTGCAGTACCATCCGGTTTAAAGAATACACCCGTAGATGCTGCTATTTGACTACTTATGTCTTTACTCTTGCTGGCATAGCTGGCAGTTGATACATCCCATGCTGTTGATAGTGTATACTGATAGACTGTAAGATTAGCACCCCCAATTATATACATCTTAGTGCCATCTGGATTAAAGAATAAGGCATCAATTCTATCTTCTTGACTACTTACATCTTTGCTCTTAGAATCATAACTAGCTGTTGATACATCCCATGCTGTATCTAAAAATGCAATTGTGCCACCACTTTCACTAATTCTATAATAATTACCATTATCGTCTATACCAGCCATACTAAAAGCACCTGATACTTCATGCTCTGTTAATCCTACCCATCCACCAGAAGCAAGTTCAAGTTTAGAAGTTTGACCCCTCCCTCTTCTTATTGTTTTGCCCAATATATCTATATTCTTGGCTTCGTCACAGTACAAAATCCCTGCTTCTTTTTCAATACCAAAGGATTCTCTCGCGTCAAGTCCACCAAAAACTTTAAATATATTTTTATCTGCCATTTTGTTCCCTTTTCATCGCCTCTTGAGCAAATCCCTTGCCTAGTCCAATCGCAAAGGCTTCAATAGCTTTTATTAAAAATTCCTGTAGTTCAGGACTAGAAATTATTTCTTTAATATCTTCTTTTTTATCTTTTAGTATTTCAATTGCTTTTTGCATTAATCTTTTCCTTACTTTTATAGATAGGTAAGTTAAATATATCAGCAGGAGTCATTATTGAGGTATTTACATCTTTTAATATTCTCATAAATTCATATATAGCCCCAACCAGTTCAGAGCATACATAAAGCTTGTTATCTTCTTTTGGAGTGTATAAACCAAAACACAAAATGTAGGGAATAAATTTAGTAATTTGCATAAAATCGTAGGGTTTATACAATTGAGCATCTATAAACATTTTCAGTAATTTGGGATCTCTATAAATCTTTACCCTTTGTGAAGGTTCAAGTTCACAACGATAATAAGTTTTATTTTTGATTTTATCAAGAGTAGAAATTCTTATACCAGATAAACTAGCTTCAATGAATTGATTACCATAAAGCATCATAGCTACATGAGTTATATTAGACCCAGTAAACTTAGATATAAGCTTTCCAAATATACCGTTATTATCCTCGAACGCTAAACAATCGCCTATTTTCATTCTTGACCTCTTTCTTGACCTCTTTTATTAAACTGTTCTTTATATAATTCTTTATAATGTTGAGGATTATCTCTAAATTTAGCTGAACAATCTTTATGACAAAACATAGGTTGATTTGCATATTCTCCAGAATTTTCAAATGTATCACCACATACTACACATTTATCTGTATAATAATATTGAGTATCTCTTAAATATCCCAATTTTGTTTTCATTCTTACTTCCCTTTTTTCTTTTTTGATTTACACTTCATTAACATAATTCACCTCATACAATAAAATACGGAGTATTAGCCTTTGAACCTCTAGATTCTCTCCACATTTGTTTACGTTTATTTTGATAAAGTTGCATATACTTTGCTCTTCTTTGGTTATCGCCATAGTAAAGTTCCATAAGTGCCTTATATTCTATGATGGTATGAAACTTACTAGGAAAATTAGGTTCATCATCTTCATAATCAAAAGAATTTTTATAATAATCTACAGCACCGGAAGCGTGGGTATAAGTTAAATTAGCCGAAAGTGTTAAATAGTCATCTGTGGTTATAGAACCAATAGTGCCTATTTCTTCTCTTGGGGTATTCGGTTCTATGGTTACAGAGTTACCCACGCTGAATCCTTCTGTTTCAGAAACATAAACTTTAGCCTGTGCACTTGCACATGATGCGTCTATAGCTCCTACGTATTTTGACCATTTATCTGATTCATAAAATATTGTAAGAGTATAAACTGCATCAGGTATTGGATATAGCTTTATTTCTTCACCAAATATAGTATATTGTGATGGTTCATTAGTTTCTGAATTATTATTCATTATAGTTATGTCTTCATAACTAGGGTTGTAACATAGTTTCTTTATCGAGTCATTAGAGTTTGTAGAAAGCATAGAGTCAATAATACCATAATTATTTTTATAGCATTCCTGATCTATTACAGTGCTTAATGTAGTTTTTAACTTTCTGAAATCATAAGAATTAGTAAAATAAATATCCTCAGAAGCATTTTTAATAGCTTCTTTGATTTTATTATACTTATTACTTGAAATCTCGCTAAAAAGACTCGGTTGCTTGCCAAGTTTTATTTTTGATATTTCTTGTATTAATTGAAAATAATTTGACATTGTTAATTAACCCTTTATGCTTTATCTGGATCTTTTGGCATTACAGATGGTGTTTTTAGTATTTCAGTTGGTGTTTTGCCTAGTTCTTTTGCTATTACTTCTACCATTGCATCAGGAACTTTAATTTCATAATGTTTGAATTTAATATTGAACTGGTCGTCCTGATAATCAATATTAATCCTTGAACCCAATTCTTTATTCATAAAACTTTCTTTTTTAAGTTCAGCTCCTAATCCTCTACCAGCAAAGTATGTCAATACTGCACCACCGTTTTGCGGCGTTGTCTGTTTATTTGATCTGCAAAATACGCTATAAACAGCTCTACCTTCATCTTTTTTATGCTTTATTTCTGTATCACCAGCTTTTATGTTGTGATTTATATCATAAGCAAAAACCTTTACCCTTGGATTGTAAAAATCAGTAATTATTATTGTCTTGAATCCTCTTTTAGCTTCATTAATGGATTCTTCTGATATTCCATCCTCAAGTTTACTTAATAGATGTTCCTTTTCTGATGGAGTCATATTTAATAGCAATTCATCCATGGTTGGTTCTTTTTTTGCTTGATTCATAGTGGGCTGTTGTGGTGCAAAATTCTTGTTTGTCATAATTTTTCCTTTCTTATCTCTCTAACCGGTTAGGGGGAGGTAGGATTCACCTACCTCCTATTTACTTTATTCTGTTACGATCATTTTTCCTAAGGCTGCCTCGTTTAACACTTTTGAGCCATAAACAAAAAGACCTTGTAAATAAATATAAAAATCATCTTTATTTACTTCGATTACTCTCATTTCTTCCATCTGTGAAACGTAAGAAATAGCTTCATTTGTACCATACATAACGTTAAATACGGCAGCTGCGGCAGTAAAGTTAGTACTTAACATTACATCGAATCCAGCCCATTGTTTAACTGAGCCTGTTCTTATAACTGCATCACCTTTGGCAGTCGCTTGTGTTGCATACGGAGATGTAAGTAGATACGAATAATGGACAGGGTTAAGTATTATCCATGGAGCTTTACCGTCAAAGCCTTTACCCTGATCATCTAGTGAATTACTTAATTGAAGGTTTTCACGTGCTTCTACGAATTTGTCGTAAATATTATTAGCTGTCATTGTAAATTCAGTAATGAGGTTATCAGAACTAGATTGAGCTACATGACTTAATATTCTTGTATCTCTTACTAATCCCATTGCTATTTTTTGTCTCTGTGACCAACCAGCTTTTAAATCGATATTGGCTTGTTTCTTGTCAATTTTCCCGATAGGAATACTAAAGTTTTTAATCTGGTCTATGTTGAACTCTGTTTGAGATAATGAAGAGCTATCATGTACAATGGTAGCACCATCATTAATAGTAATATCGCCATATTTATTGATGTATAGCGTGTCACCATCTTTTAATTCACTCTCATGATTTCTGTTCACGCATTGCATAGCTGAGCCGTAATTGTCGAAATTATTAAGTAATTTCTTAGAAAAATAGGCTGCTATTGCGTCCTTGTTGTAAGTTGCCATTTCCTTGTCCCTTTCTTATATTAAATAATAATCATCTATCTAGTAGTAAGGTTTATAGATTAAAGTAACTACGATTTTACCTGCTGTCATTGCAGCGACTTTTATTTCATAATAAATTTGTAATGCTGTTTGACCTACATTAATTTTAGTAGCATCCGTCCCCTGTCTTGGGATTCCTCCTACTAAATCATTATCAGCATCTATACTTGCTAATGCTTCGGCAGAAAGAATGTCGGCAGGTTCTGATGAGCTATCAATACCCATTGAGAGCGTCGGACTTCCTCCTGAAGTACATGCTGTTTTAACATAGAATGTTGCATCTGTTAAATAATGATCTTTAGGAGCAAAAGCACCTGTAATGGTGTGTACTGCTAATGTGGCGTTAGCTGCTACGCCAAAGTCGAGGGTGATTTTCTGAATCTTTTCATATCCAGCGTCTACCATGTTTACTTTTTTTGCGTTGTCTGACATAATTTTATTCCTTTCTTATCCGTTAAATAACATCTTTTTAAAATAACCTTCTTCGTCTAATTTATTAAAGTCAGCATAGTTCATTTTCTCAATGCCTTCTGCTGTCGTTGGATTTTGTTTATTAACCTTTTGTGTTGTGTTTACGGAACTGTTCATCATAGCTTGTTTTACATCGTTTGTTTGTTGGTCAAGTATTTCTTTGTTAACACCCAAGGCTCTTGCATCTCTGAATATTTTTAAAAAGTCCTTCTGTTCTGATTCTTCAAATTTATCTATATATTTTTCTTTAAATTTATTTAGAACATATTTTTCTTGTTCGTCTTTTGCGTTTTCTGTGATGAATCCATCCCATTGTGAAGAATGGTGTAAATTCAATGATTCTTGATACTCACCAGCCAACGGCTGTTCTTTAGTTGTATAATTTTGATTGATTTGCCCTATGTCATTTAAAAAATTATAAACATCACTTGAATTTAAATATTGTGTAAATCCAGAATAATCACCTGTAGAAAAGCCATCTATGGCTAGTTTTTTAACTATTTCATAATTAGGTACTTTTTCCATTACTTGAGTAGTTTCATTGAGCATATCAACCATTGGAGCATTAGCATTTCTTATATATCTATCAAACAGGCTTGCAAAGTCTTTTACTTTATTTTGCTGTAAAGAACTATAATCTTTTTCAATTAATTGAACTTCTCTTGCCTGCGGTTTTGCTTCTTCCTGATTAACTTTAATAAGCTCTGCTAATTCTGTTTTTGTATACTCCTTATCATTAAGCAATATTTTATCTTCAATTACTTCTTTAGCTGGTTCTTGTTCCTTTTTCTCAAAATCCTTAACAAAACCCTCGTAATCATCAGATTCTATTTTTTCAACAACAGGAGTTTCAACAGGTGTAGCATCAGTTTTAATATCTGCGACCTGCTGATCTGCTTGTACTTCAATTGTTGGCTGTACTGCTGTATTTTGTCCTTCGTCCATTCGGCTTCGTCTCCGTAATTACTACTACTAAACTGTTTATCAAATTCATCTAAATTGTTTGCTTTTTTATCAAAATACTCAAATATCTCTAGTATAGTTGCTGCTCTGCTTATAAGGTCTTGTGGTGCATTTAATTTTATACTGTTGCGCAATTCCTTATAAAAGTGGCGCTTGCCCTCCTTCCATGCCGGCATTTGCACCAGCTTGAGCATTTGGAGGGATTCCTCCCTGTTCGGGTTGCATTCCATTCATACCTCCCATCATTGGTTGTGGCATAAGTAATTTACCGAAATCTTCTTGCTCATATGCAGAGCCGATAATATTCATTAATTCATTTATATTAATGATCCCTTGTCCTGTTTCACTTGCGTAAGGAGCAATTTTAGTTAATAATTGCTCTATATATTCCATATTATTCATTTTCTTGTCAGTAGATACCTGTGCATCAATAATGCTATAAGTAAAATTAGATTGTCTAACCTCACTATCCATTACTCCAGCTTGTTCTTCACCTTGTCCATTTTTATATCTTATATTTTCATCTTTATCTTGCATATTTGCTTGTAGTTCTCCAAGTTTTTCAAACATAGGAATAATATCCTGTTCAAGTAGTTTTTCGTTCTCGTATGAGAATAATACATTCTGACCTTGCATAATCATTTTATTTTCTCCAAGGGTACGAGCTTGTTTAGGAGCGTCCCCAGAAGAGAGTTTAAATCTTTGTGTTTGTTCTTCAGCTTCACCTTTAAGGTACTCAAGAAAAGAAATTCCTGAATTTAATCCTGTGGCAAAGTCAAGTTCTTTTAATACATTATTTAGATTGTCCCCATTAAGAACATCTAATCTAACAGGTATTATGCCATTTTCTTTTACATCAACACCTTCAACAAAGGCCTCCTCCTTGCCTAGATAGCACTTGTTAATACTTAATCCTATAGCTGTGTTAATCTTATTTAATGTTTCAGTAGTTGCTAGGGAATTAGAGATAAGCCCAGCTAATAAGGGAATACCTCTTTTAGTCTCAGGATCAACTTCATAAGGGCAATAAATATATGAACATTGTACGTTTGGATTGTATGCAAAATAACCAACAAATTTCCCAGCAATTATACAAATTTTCATATTTGGATAAAATTCATCCTTGCCATTACCTCTTTCTAGGTTGAAATCACCCTCTGCTTCTAAAACCTCAATCATCCCATCTTTTATTCTAAAATCATCATTTTTATTTGAATTTGAATCACTTTTTATAGCGTCTTTTAGTTCTGTTAATTGTTCTGAAGTTAAGAATTCTTTATAATTCTCATTATTTATTATTTCCTGATATGTCTTGTATGCAGGATGTATTTTTAGAGTATTTTCAAAATCGTCAACTCTTGCTACATCAAATACTAAATCTTCCGGTTCGATATTCTTAATACTTGCTCCATCATATTTTAATATCTTTTGATATTCCCATTTATTTAGAGGTATTTGCATGCCCATAAAGTCAACTGTAGCCTTACGTCTTACATTGACGTATGACTGCTTCCAGTTAACATAAGTTATTTTTTCCCCTTTTAAATACCAATTCTCTATGCCTTTTCTAAACTCTTTCTTTGCTTTTGATTTCTTTATTAGGTTCAATAAAGATTCTTTTTGCAATGCTGAAAAAGTTGTCCTTGTTTCTTCATCAAATTCTGTTTCTATGTCAACAGCAATAATATTAGATAATGCTTTGTAAGTAGAACTATATGTATGAGCCACAGAAGTATTTAGTATACGCTTGGCTGTAGAGTCTTTAAGTTTTATTTTTCTAAATCTTACTTTATCTTTTTCATTTTGATAACTATCTTTGTCCTCTACGTTATCTACTACTTCATTTACGTCAATTAACTCTTGAGATTGCTTAATTAACTTTATTTGCGGCTGTCTAGCTTCATCCCACTTATCAAAAGATTTCACAATTATACTGACAATATCATCATTGTCAGCTTTATTATATTTTACATTAGGATCTATTTTTTCTATTATTGTTTCTGGCATTTTTCATCCTTTATGAAAAGTAGAGGGGGAAGGAGTATAGCCCCCCTCTAACCGTTGAGGAGTTAGTCTATTCTTATACAATGAACTATAAGAATTCCATCAAGAGTTCCTGAAGCGTCACCTTTAACACAAAGGTCTCCGCCTGCACCACTTGCTATTGTAGAAGCTGCATCATCGAAAGATAACGCTGATGTTTTAATTTTATCTGCATCATCTGCCGCCACTGCTTCGGTTATTGCTGTACCAATTGAAGAAGCCGTGCCTTGGCATACCTGCCATGTTGCTGCTGCGTCTGGTGCTGAAGTGTTAGTAAGCTCAGCACCAACTACAATATATTTAAATGCTGAGTCTTGAATTAAGCTTGCTCCATCAGCATCAAGATTGCTTATTGTGGATACGATGTCGAACGGTATTCCGAAAACTGCGGTTGAACCTAAAGCTATTGAATCAAGTTCAGTGCCGTTTACGTTTGTTATTACGTTACCTGAACCATCAACATCAAGAGTCTTATTAGTTAATATATCAGCAGTTGCCTTACCGATAAGTGTATCAGTTGCATCAGTTATAGCAGTATCAATATCTTCAAAAGCATCAATTAGCCTTTGAGAAGCTACGATTCCTTCTCTTTCAAAGTTTGTTCCTGTGTTGTGAGCATAAACAGGTAATGATACTACATCTATCATTATTCCTGCTAATAAAATTGCGATAAATTTTTTCATGCTATATCCTTTCTTAAATTTATTAAATGTTTATTGGTTGTACTTTTACAGTACATGTTCCAGTTCCACTATTTCCTGTAGCTACTGCTTTCACCCAATTGCCTACCCCTGAAAATAAAATACAACGGGATGCTGTTAAAGCTCCGGTTGTTAATTGCAATGGGTCGTCTGTTGTAGGTACTAATGTTGTCGCATCGTAGGCATCAATATAAGTTCCTGCCTGTAGATCTGATGTTTCAATATCTATTGTCCAGTTGGGAGTTCCAGTTGATCCCAATACTACATAAACTAAAATTGAATTAAAATATTTTGTTTCAACGGCAGTTGTGTCAGCGGATGATACTGTTGCTGCAATAGCATTATGAACTGTCGTTATTAGCTCACTTTTGGCATCGAATTGCATTTTATACCTCAAAATTAATTAAATCACACATAAAGTTAACACATCTTAATATATTATATACCTAATATTAAGAAATGTAAACTTTTTTGAGGTCTATAAAAATTATGGAGTATAATAAAAAGAAAAGGAGTATAGTATGTACACAAAATATGACCATCATGGAAAAATAGTAACAGTAAAAACAAATAATAAAGGTAAACATAGAGAAAATTGCTTATGTTTTACTTGCAAAAAATTCAATAAAGACAATAAAGATAAATGCAAAATTGCTGATGCTGTTTATAGAAATTGTGTTAAATTCGGGATAACAACACCTGTTTGGGAATGTCCTGAACATGAATAAACAAAATATTATATCATTTTCAGGCGGTAAAGATTCAACAGCAATGTTGTTGATGATGCTTGAAAGAAATATAAAAGTAGACAAAATAATAATGTTTGATACAGGTTGGGAATTTCCCCAGATGATCGAACACGTTAAACAGGTTGAAAAATATATTCAAAGACCGATAACTATTCTTCAGGATAAAAAAGGCTTTGATTATTGGCTTGGTGAACATATCAAGACTAGGGGAAAAAACAAAGGTCAAACAGGTTATGGTTTTCCTGACTTCCGTAATCGTTGGTGCACTGCTCTTAAAAGAGATAACATCAAGCGGTATCTAAAAGATATTGATTATACAGATCATCAAGGTATCGCTTTTGATGAGTTACACCGAATAACCAATAATCAGAAAAGAGATATTATTTATCCCCTAATCGATTGGCAGATAACAGAGAAGCAGGCTCTTGAATATTGTTATTATAAGGGTTTTTTCTGGGGTGGATTATACGAAAAGTTTGTAAGGGTTTCATGTTTTTGTTGCCCACTTCAAAGAATCAGCGAATTAAAAGTTATTTATAATGAATTCCCTAAACTTTGGCAAAAAATGCGTGAAATGGATAAAAAATCATACAGAACATTTAGAAGTGATTACACACTTGAACAATTAGAGATTAAATTTAAAAGTTAAGCGAATTCCCTTTTCTAATATTTTACTTCTTTTATTGAGATGCCTTTTATTAAAAAGTCTGTATTGGTATGATTACTTACTAACTTATTTTCATAACAATGAATAAATGCTTGACTTTTATATGGATAGGTTTTACTTATCTGCCTATTATATTCGAATACTGCATATTTACTCATTTAGCATCTCTTTTCCATTGATCTATAAGGCTCAATGGTCTTTCTGGAATTCTGTTTCTTAATCCTTCTATTGGAGCATATTTATTAACACAATATTGTGCATTGTCTAAGGCATGACCTAAGAATTTCAACTTGGGGTTATTTTCTATCTGCCTTCTTGTTGGTTCATCATATTCTGATGTTCCGGGTTTTATTTTTAAGTTTTCACAGTTATAAATTAAATTAGGACACCCAATAGGATCAACAAATATATAATTATTATTGTTTATATCTCTTACTCTGTTGTTCCACGCTGCAAATCTAGCGTTTCTATCTCCATTGCTTTTACTTACTTCAAGACTAAACCTTTTCCCAGTTTTGTAATATTGATTTTCTCTATTGTACCCTCTTCTCATTAATTCATTCTGTATTATTATATAGTCATGCGATTTACTGCTTGACCGTCTTTGAAACCCTGAAGCATCGCCATTTATTACAATTCTTGATGGATGTGGGTACTCGTCTAACACAATTTTAATTAAATCTTCTGTAGCTAAATCCATTGAATACTCTTTGAAGAAATAGAATTTCTTGTTTTTTCTATCAACGTGAGATAAGATCCAGCAATTAGGAGACCAGTTGAAATCACAACTTAAATGTAAATCTATCTCTTTTGTACCCTCAGGCGTAGGTATGAAAGGTAAATAATTTACTGGTTTAACATTATTTTCTGACCAGTTCTTTACGACTAATAAATCAAGATTAACCCGAGGCTCACAGCAATACTCTTGCAACCATGTAAGATCATCAGGACAAGTGCTTTTAACATAATCAATAAACTCCTGTATTGACTCATAAGGTTTTGCATCCTTTTTAATTAACCCATCATTTATTTTATCAAATAACCCACGATTAAGTGCACTCTCTAAAGTTACAGAATGTAATGACCAATTAGCTTTTTTAGATTTACAGTCTTTTATAAATTGATTAAATAAGTTTTCAGTACCGTTATGAGTAGATAAAATTCTAATAGGAGCTTGCCAAACAACCCCAGAAGGTGAAGCTGCCCTCCACATCTCTTGAGGGTTCTCATGGTGAGCAAACTCATCTATGACTATTTTACCACCCTTAGAACGGAACTGTGAAGGGTTAGAAGTAAGAGCGTTTATTCTTGTGCCATTCTTAAATTCCAATGAGAAAGCCTTTATATCTTTATCTGGGTCAATTACTATCTGCCCTAAGTTTGAACAGGCAATATTTAAAGCTTTACTCCACATCTCGCAGTATCTTATATATTCCCTTGAAGCTGATTCATCTTTAGAGGAAAACCAAACAGATTCAACCGTTTTTAATACACAGTCCTCAACATCCTCAAAGGATTGAACATAAGTAGCTCCTATCCTACGGGATTTCTCCCATATCTTTATCTGTGATTTATCATTTAGCCAGTCTACTTGATAATCTAACCAATGCATTTATTTAATCCTTATTTTCTTTTGATGGAAGATGTAGTAAATTATCATTGCTTTTAATTACTTTTTTATCTTTAATTTTTTTGTAAAAACTACAATTATCCATGGTTATATCTTCGTTCAATGTGGCAAATCCATAAGAGAATAATTATAATATTGTACAATTACCCGTTTTAGAATGCACGCAAGTGGTGCATGAATCCTCTAAGTCTATAAATACAGTTCCATCTTTTTCATACATAGTTAAAAAATCCCTCCACTTGGTACTATAAGTACTAAATTAATAATAATATTAACGAAATGTAAATTATTGTTATTAACATTATAGTATTAATTGTACTTTGTGTCATTTTAATATCCTTTTTAATTTAATCCCGTACGGGATTAAAAACTGTTATTTTACTTTAATTTGTCAAATTAATCCCGTACGGGAATGCCTACTAAACTAATAGAACTAATGAATTTAACAATTATTCCGCTTTCTATACAATACTTAATCTCTTTTTCCATGCCACCTGTTATCTTATGCCCAAATACCCACAATTCATCACAGACCTTTAGAAATTCAATACCTCCATTAATACCGGCATTTCTTTCTTCTTCTATATTATCATCTAAAAATCTAGTAAAAAACAAATGTGGTGCATACGGCGCATGCCCTAAATCACTAACGTATTTACAATAGGTTTCTGCTTTCTTTTGATTGCCTTCTAAATCACCTCTTAATGGTGAACATACAAATATTCTTTTCATTGTTTTATTCATTATTTACTCCTTTATTTGTGTTTTTAAATACCTCCTGAAGATATATTTTTCTATAGAGAAAAAAGCTTGAAGGGGAAGTGAAGAACTGTTTTATATTTAATATAAATTCCTGTAATTTAGTTATTTTTACAGAAATTTCTTTTTGAATTTTACAATTTTTATTGAATTCACCCGTTTCTTTATCCAGAAACTTATCTGTCAATACCTCTATTAACTCATCAGCACTTATTTCAAGGTATTTATTATATTTTAATCTAAAAGAATATTCCATAAATATATTTTTATTTTTTCCTTGAGTTTTTTTCATCTTTGTTTCTATCAAATGCAATTCTATGAAACTAATACTAGATAGAATCTTTGTTACAACTCTAACATCTAATACTTCTAAGTTTACTACATCTTCCATCTTAATAATCTCCTTTTATCATTTTGTAATACGGTATAAACTCAGGTATAAATCTTTTAATAGTTCCTTTTTTGTCTACATGAATTGTTACTATAAACCCTCCTACATTAGCGGCTAATCTCTTCCCCTTCATCCATGGGGTTTGTGCCTCAAATGTTCCACACTCTAAAGCATGGATGTTTCTGTAGAATAAATACATAGCCTTATGATGATGTCCATTTAATAGTATATTAGGTTTCTCTCCTCCCATCATACTATCCATATACTTTTGTATACTATAACTTAATGCATAAGCTGAACCATCCAGAGGGTGATTGATTTCCATTCTACAGTTGTCAGTAAGATTAATAGTAACATTATGGCTACCTAGATATTCCATGTCTTTTCTACCATTAGAAATGATCCTGCCTATATCAACACCACCATTTGCTATATGCCACGCATCATGATTGCCTATGATGAATTTAGTAGTTATAAATTCTCTTTTCGGATAATAATCAATTATATAATCAGACTGTTCATCAGCTCCTATTTTATGTAATTCATAAATATGTTCAGGTCTTCTCTTTGTAAATCCGTCTGTTATATCACCTGCATGATAAACCGTCCTGATACCTCTATCATAACAAATATCATAAAAGTTATTTAAATACGTTAATTGCTGATACTTGCTACATAAATGAGTATCACTTACAACCCCGAATCTAATTACTTGCTCACCATCCCAGTTATTGTTTATTATAGTTTCTTTTGGTATTACCTTTGTTTCAAGTTTAAACATATCATTTGTACAGTTAATATTATAACCTTTCCTCTTCAATTGGGCAATAACACTTATAATATCAAACCTAGATACTCCATAAATCTCTTTTAACTCATCTATTGGCTTTCCATTTTTAAGAAGTTGTAAGAATTTCTTAGTATCCTTTAAATCGTTTTTATTTTCTTCTTTTACTAATATCTTAGGGCTTACCTCTTGTTTACCTTTAAACTCTCTTATAAAGCTTCTTATATCATTACTATTAATACCTTGTATTGGATAATTTTGTTCTCTAAATAGTTTAAACGCTGGGTCACGTCCAAGTTTACCGTTATTAACCCACCAGTCATAAAATTCTTGTTTACACATAAATACTCCTTTTTGTTAACCTCATACAATCGATTTAAAGCGTTTTAAATTAATGCCTGCTTATGTTTTATCCTTTAATTCTTTTTTGTATTCTTTCAGAATTTCAATAGCCACATCGCCAGCACCGCCACTAGGTCCTTTAATTTTGTCTGGAAAGTTTTCTAATATGTAGCTTGCTAATAAATCTGTTTGTCTTTCTGCACCTGTTTTCATCTTCTTAACTCCTTTAATTCTTCATTCTCTTTTTTAAGTAATTTATGTTCATTCTTTAATTTATTATGCCTTCTTCTTAAATCTATTAAAACGTTTTCTCTTTCGTTGTCTTTGTTCATAATCTCTTTACATAATTTCTTAATCATTTTACCTCACTTTCTTTTTAATTTACTATCTTTTGGGCATAAAACTTTGTAATCGTCTATATTGTAACTCTCATAAACTTTTTTAAACCCTGAACATTGAGGCATATCTGAACTTCTAGCCTTCTTAGAAGCCCTACGTTTTTCACCTTTACTTTTTATGTTTGTATATGGTTCTCTTTTTGATCTACTCATTACTTCCTTCTTAATCTAATTAATACTTTCATTCTTGTACCTCATGTTCTTCTATGCCAACAACATACCAATAAGGGGATCCAGTAAGATATTCTTTTCTGTAAGCCTCTGCCTTTTCTTTGTCTGAAAATATTTTAAGAATCTCGCTATCTTGCCAATCCCAAAGTTCTTCTACTATATAAACTTTCATTATTTACTCCTTTATATACCCATATTTATTTATTTCTTTCTTCCATACAACTTTACTTATATCTACTACATCAGGTTCAAAGAAGGTATCAAAGAATTTATCTAAATTTCTTACTTTCTCTAATTCTTTACTTAACTCTTCTTTGCTAAATATTTCATTCAATCTATCAGCGTAATGATGCTTAACAAACCTATCTAATAATTTCCTAAATGTTTTTTTAAATTTTAATTCCATTTACTACTCCTTTATTAATTTTAATGATTCTTCCATAAATTCAGTGAAATCCTCAAACTGGAATACTTCATTATTATCATCAATTAAGCTTACTACACATTCTTTTAGTGTTTCTGCCCCTACCTCTGTGGTATACGGACAATCATTCACAAATAAAGGAGACCATCTATTATTATACTCTCTAATTATAGGAAGTAATAGGTTTCCTCTTTTAACTGCATATACGTTACGTTCATCTAAATTATTTGTGAAAATGTTTACTGCTTGTGGTGCTGGTCTAATAACTTTGTACATTTCATAACTCCTTTCTTAGTCTTATGTAATCAGCCGCTAACGCTATTAATCTCTTTTGTTCACTTAATTCTTTAACTTGTAATATTTTAGTTCTCATACGATCCTTTAATTTATTATTGCGGTTAGGGTTATTAAAACTGTTTAAATCATTGAAGAAACTATCCATTTAAAATACCCCTTATTGTATTAAATCCTGATTCGCTAACCTTTTGCTTCAAAAGGAAAGTTATCATAGCTTTTAATCTATCGCCTTTACTCTCTCCAGATAAAAACTCTCCCAGCCTTACAATTTGATCTGATGTTAAAGGTTTTAATCTTACCTTTATTACCTTTAGAGTAGTTAAGACACTACAGCACTCAACTACTGAATCTCTATCCCATCCATATTCCTTATTTCCGTCCTTGTCTTCTATATCGTAAAGATAAACAGGCTTTATATTAAATTTTTTATATAGTTCTTTCATTCTATTCGCCTCTTAATTCTTTTAATGATTTAATATCAAGATCTGGTGCTTCCGAAATAAGTTTTCTTCCCTCTTCGTTGGTGATCCTCCAACAATGTTTCCACCATCTTGGATAACCTTCGACTTTGTATCTGAGTCCTTGCTTTGTTTGGAGTATTTCATCTATAAAACCAATATACCAAGGATCATAAGGGTCTTTATCCGACCATTTAGCTACTAATACATATTCACCAATTTTAGGTTTTTTGATCTTATTCATTATTCGCCTCTTAATTCTTTATTACTAGTAGATTTTAATTTGAGATTTAAAAACTCTGTCATTAATTTATAGCTATCATAATTTTCTTGAAATTCCCTGACAATAGTGGAATATACCCTTCTGTTATATAACCCATATCGCTTGATAAGATCATAATCAGTACCATTAAGGATATAACTTAACGCCGATGCCACCGCAGGCGATCTTGAGATACCTGCATGGCAATGAACAATAATAGTGTCTACCCCTTTGATGTTATTGTTAACGTATGATAACAATGTTTTTGCTAAAGAATTATCAAACAAAGTCCAGTTATCATTGCCTTTGCGGTCAATGTCATGAAATTTTAAACGCAAAAGATTTGTATGAGTTATATTCGCTTTTTCGTTTTTGTCCCCAGTAATGGAAATGACTAAACAATTTGCAGAGTATTTTATACTTTCAGCTTCACGCTGACTAAAAACTTTAAATTTCATTTACTTATCCTTTAATTACTATCATTAATAATATACGCTATTTTAATACTAGTACCCTTGCTTATTGTAAGATTTATTTACAATTCTTAATATAAAAGTCCCTTATAGAGTGTGTTTAATAAGATAACGTATGTTTTAATGGGTATTAAACTTAACTCCTTTTACTCAATCAACCCCACCCATAAACAAAATATACCAACAGCAACAACCGACTCAATTAGTAATACTGTTAAAATTATGTCCTGTAATTCCATCTTAACTCCTTTATGTTTTAATCTATTTCAATCACATCATCTAATGTTTTTACCATCGTACACTTATAGACGCTATTATCTTTCCGGAAGTTATTACCACTTATAACCATATCAGCATCTAACATAGCGTTTTTAACCATTGAAGCCATAATTATAGTAGCTGCTAACGCTCCGATAAAAAACCCCACTACAAGATCGTTATAATTCATATTAACTCCTTTATTACTAAATTTCCTCTGCCATAGAATACAAATAGGCTTTAATTGTTTCTTTACCTTTTTCACCCAACATACCCAAAACACTGATGAAGGTAATTGCGGAGTGTGCCAATCTTAAAGATATATATGCTTGAGATAGTATAACCTCTGGAGTCGGCTTTGGAATTTTATCCCAGTAATTATTCCAAACTGGCAAGAATGATAAATATTCAGCTTCTGTCAAGTCTTTACCTTCTTTGAATTGGTTTAAATTTATTACTACCATAAAATTCTATCTTAACTCCCTTATTAACTACTTATATTATACTGTAAATTAAAGCAATACATAAACTTTAATTTACAATTCTTAATGTTATATTTATTGTCTCCGTGCTGTGGGCGAACCGCATTTTTCCCAGTCATAGCTTGATTTTAATTTTTCAGTCTTTATTAAATTTCACTGTGTTTAAATTTATGGTATAATGTAAATGTATAACCTCAGATGTTCTCCCTGCCTCTGGCATAGTCTCTGGGGTTTTTGACTTAAATACTTAATCTCTGTAGTTTAATCCTATTTTCTTTAATTCTTTGGTAAGTTCCTCTTCGGTAACTTGTTCTTTATTAGTTAAATCAAGCTTATCCGCAGCATATAACCCCAGTAATTTACACTTATTTTCAATGCACGCCC
>Ga0307928_10000045_pt1 | contig 65298 bp, 76 predicted proteins | sample AceLakmetagen232_FD_201815 | JGI IMG/M metagenome (GOLD analysis project Ga0307928, IMG submission 201815) | Saline water microbial communities from Ace Lake, Antarctica - #232 | ecosystem: Environmental > Aquatic > Non-marine Saline and Alkaline > Saline | place: Antarctica: Ace Lake...
GGGTCAACGTGCAGATTTGCCATCTCTACAGAAGTCCAGTTTAGCACAAGCCCGCATACGCGATTCTCTCTTATCATTACATCTTCAGCACTAATTAGATTAAATATTTTTGCTCCGGCCTTTATTGCCTTTGAGCAAATTGTAGATACAGCTTCAACTGAATCTGAAAGATAATAACCTTTTTCATAAACGCGGGCTTTAATTCCAAATTCATCCAGAATTTTCTTTGCTTCAGTTTGCACTACTATTTCATTAAACATGATTCCACCACCCCACATTCCGCCTCCGGGCGATAATTTCCTCTCAAAAATCACAACCTTTTTGCCTGCCTTAGCTAAATAATAAGCACAACACATTCCTGCAGGGCCTGCACCGGCAATGGCTACGTCCACATCAAGCGCAGAAAGCAGTTTTTTACTATAGGACTCAATTATCGCGCGAGAAATCTTTATATCATCTAGTTTCATAACTTCTCCTCTGTTTTACTTCTTAAATACAATTGATGATGGGCCAATAGCTGTTAGGTTTTCCATTTTTAATGGTGTATGCCTCTCGTCGTTAGCTATCCATAATTTTATTTTTTTCGGGTTGCTTTCGAATAAATAAACTTCTTGTTCCCCTGTAGGTGTTTTTATCTTTTCTATACTACTCAAAGTTACTTTAAATTCATCAATTGGCAAAACTATATCAAATTCATAACCCACCTTTAACTCTGACGTTAGAAGGCTCCTGCAGTAATATATAAGCAAAAGGGCATTGTGAATGGGGCTCTTCTTTTCGATAACTTTTGTCTTTTTCCCTAATAACCCTTCTTTTGTTATTTCTACTTTATGATTTTGCTGATCATACTTTTCTTTTATCTCTGTTCTAAGGCCTATATTTTTTATACTTCTTTCTACATATATCGGATAAAAAGTTTGAGGCTGCGCATAAATAATTTCTAAATCATAGAAAGTACCGACCTGGCTTTCAAATTTAATCAAGAAAGCCTCTTTCTCCTGAAAAAAAGTCTTACCAATAAATGTAAGCTCAGCAGTTCCTATTCGTAAAGGCCCCATGCTGTAGAAAAACACAAGTTTCTCTCCGGAACTAAAAGGTAACTCAGTAGTACTTTCAGGATCAATTGAAAAACCCCTCAAAGACACGGATGAATATGCTTTAATGTATTTTTTTAATGCCGGGTAAGTGCTATTAAACAATAAATAGGCGCACGCAGTCACCAGCAAAAATATTAAGATTTTTCTCATTAGGTATGTTTTATGCTTTTCCGGCGCAGCCTAGTACATTTTCGTTTTTGTGTTTATACATGTCAATTAAAGCCTGACGGGCCGGACCAAGATATTTGCGTGGGTCGAAATCAGCGGGTTTTTCGTTAAAATGCCTTCTAACAGCGGCTGTCATCCACAAACGGCCGTCTGAATCGATGTTAACCTTACATACCGCCGATTGGGTAGCCATGCGCACTTGTTCCTCTGGAATTCCTACCGAGTCTTTCAAGGCACCGCCGTTTGCGTTAATAATCTTTACGGCTTCAACGGGTACTGAAGATGCGCCGTGCAACACAATGGGAAATCCCGGAATACGTTCTTCGACTTCTTGCAGGATATCAAAGCGCAGTTCGGGGGGTATATAAACACCGTCTTTGTTTTTGGTGCATTGTTCCGGTTTAAATTTATTCGCCCCGTGGGACGTACCGATAGAAATAGCCAAGGAATCAACACCCGTACTTTTAACAAAATCTTCCACTTCTTCCGGTTTGGTATACGTAGATTTTTCGGCGGATACCTCGTCTTCTATGCCCGCTAAAACACCCAATTCGCCTTCTACGACCACATCATGCTGATGCGCATATTTAACAACCTTTTTTGTAAGCGCCACGTTACCCTTATAAGCATGCTGGGAACCGTCAATCATCACGGAAGAAAACCCCGATTCTATACACGAAACGCACAACTCGAAAGTATCCCCGTGGTCTAAGTGCAAAGTTATGGGAATTTCTTTTAAATTTTTTTCTTTTGCCATGGCTTTCATCATCTCAACGGCACCTTGCCCCATATATCTTAGCAGTGTCTGGTTGGCATATTTGCGTGCACCGCTGGACACCTGCAGGATAACCGGGGATTGGGTCTCCACGCAAGCGGTAATAATAGCCTGAATCTGTTCCATATTATTAAAATTATATCCAGGAACAGCAAATTTATCCTCTACAGCTTTTTTAAAAATCTCACGTGTGTTTACAAGTCCTAATTTTTTATACAATGCCATAACATGCCTCCCTGCCTACCAATAGGCAGGCAATTTTTATTAAGGTTAAATAACTTGGATATAATACTATATATTCCCCAATGGGGCAAGGAAAAAATAATCCTTGGGGCACGGGGACCTATTGACATCACTAACAATTAGTGTTATATTATCTCCACTTATGAGGAAGTTGGCTAATTCAATAAAAGACATTCTGTTGGCATTCTTGAATTTCATATATCCAAAACAGTGCCAAGGATGCGGAGTAAAACTTCATTATAAAAATAAATACTACTTATGCGAAGAATGCCTGGGGGAGGTAAAGGTAAACAACCCTCCCTTCTGCTTAAAGTGCGGGCATCCGTTATCTGGGCCAGCTGATCTTAAAGTTGTCTGTGGAAAATGTTCCGGAATTAAATATAATTTTGATAAAGCATTTTATTGCTGTAATTATGAAGGGCTTATTAAAGAACTTGTACATAAATTTAAATATAACCATAAAAAATTTCTAATATACCTATTTAATGAGCTAATGACGAATTTTATAAAAAGGCATATAAGCACAAAATCTATGGACATGGTGGTACCTATCCCGCTACATCGAGGAAAACTACAGCAAAGAGGCTTTGACCAGGCACTGCTTTTATCAAAGAATCTATCCAAAACGTTTAATCTCCAGATGTCTTATAATATTCTAAACAGAAAAAAAGACACAAAGCAACAAGCTAATTTAAATAAGGCTCAACGCTTAAAAAACATAAAAGGTGCCTTCTCTATTAAAGATAAAACTGTATTTAATAAAAAAAGTGTGCTATTAATAGACGATATCTTCACCACAGCTGCTACTGCTAATGAATGCGCGCATCTTTTAAAAGAAGCTGGGGCAAAATCAGTATCTTTGTTAGCTTTAGCAAAAAGTTCATAATGAGAATATTAAGAAATTATATATTAAAAGAACTTATAGGCCCGTTTCTGATAGCTTTGGCAATACTTACCTTTGTTATGGTGACAGGCAACATCGTACAAATGGCAGATATGATTATCAACAAAGGCGTAAGCCCACTCTCAATGCTTAAGATATTCTTCGGGCTTATTCCTTATCTGCTAAGCTACACCATCCCCATGGCATTGCTTATTGCTACCATCATGTGTTTCGGAAGGCTTGCTTCAGATAATGAAGTTGTTGCTATGAAGGCAAGCGGCATAAGCCTCTATAAAATAGGTTTCCCGGTTATTATATTCGCATTTATAGTAAGCATGTTTCAGGTTTATTTAAATGATACCATAATTTCAAAAGCACATTATTATACGCGGCGTATTATAAAAGACGTCGGCGTAAAGAATCCGACCGCCTATCTCGAGGCAGGGACGTTTATAAAGGATTTTAAGGATTATATCGTCTTTATATATAATATAAACGGAAACAAGCTTGATAATATCCGAATATACAAGACGCAGGAAAATGGTCCTACAAGGACTATCATCGCGCAAAAAGGGGAATTTACCAGCTACCCTGAGAAGGAAATGATTATATTAACATTAATAAACGGAACAGCTGATGAGCCGCATCCTAAGAATCCAAATGTATTCTATAAAGTAAATTTTAAAAAATATAATATTACCCTAAATCTTGCCGAAGAGCTCTCTGGCACCAATGTCAGTAAAAAGACAAAGGATATGTCAATAAGTGAATTAAAAGATGAAATCCTTAAAATGAAGGCATCAAACATAAAACCCACTCCACTTCTAACTGAGATACATAAAAAACTAGCACTGGCATTTTCAGGCTTTGTCTTTGTGCTTGTTGGCCTGCCAATAGCAATAAACACCCGGAGACGGGAAAAATCCGCAGCTTTTGGCATAAGCTTGGTCCTTGTGTTACTTTATTATGGAATTTTTATCGGAGGTGAAGCGCTAGTGCTTAAAGAAATAGTACCTCCACTTTTAGGGATGTGGGCAGGCAATATTATATTTTTAACAGCAGGGCTACTACTTATTGTTAAGGTAGCTGAACGCTAATATTATGAAAATTTTAGAGAAATATATAACAAAAAACTTTATCTTACCACTGTTGTATTGCCTTATCGTATTTTATCTACTTTTTGTGGTGGCTAATGTGCTGGGGCATCTTGATGAAATCTTAAAAAATAAAGTACCTATTGCGATACTGGCACAATTTTATCTTTCTTTTGCCCCGCTCATACTTGTACAAACAACACCTCTGGCAGCGTTATTAGCTACAGTATATCTTCTAAGTGCTATGAACAAAAACAATGAATTAACTGCCATGAAAGCCAGTGGTATAAACATACTCTCTGTTATGCTGCCTGTGCTTGTTCTTGGTGTAGTTCTTATGCTCAGTATATTTTATGTAAACGAAAATATAGTACCTGAGGCGTCATTAATAACAAGTAAAATAAAAACAGAGTATATTGAGTCCAATAAAAAAGATAGGGAACTAAAATCAATAAAAAATCTCACAGTATACGGTAAAGCAAACCAGATGATATATGCAAAAAGCTTTGATTCTGTTAATAATAAATTGCATGACATTATAATACTTGAACACGACAAGAATCAAAAGTTAAAACGAAAAATACTTGCAAAAGAAGCTACCTGGCTCGCTGATAAATGGCTGTTTCATAGTGTGATAATATATAGGTTTGATGAATTTAGCCAACCTAAAGGCAAAGTGCTTACATTCGATAAAAAGATAATAAAAATGCCTGATGAGCCATCTGATCTCCTCAAAGGAGAACTTATGGCAAATTATATGAATTATCCACAGCTAAAAACTTACATAGGAAGGCTTAAGGGGGGAGATAAAAAAACTATCAACAGGCTTAAAACTGACCTTTATTTTAAATTATCTCTACCGTTTTGTACTTTTATAATGATACTTTTAGGGATTCCGTTTGCTTTAACTACTGCTCGGGGTGGGGTAGCATCAAGCATAGGAATAAGTATTGTGGTAGGACTGATATATTACGCATCTATAGGTATTAGTCTTGCTCTAGGAAAGGGTGGTTACTTGCCACCAATAACAGCTGCGCATCTTCCTAACGTTGTGTTTCTCGTAATAGCGCTTTTACTAATTCGACGCGCCCCTGCTTAAAAAAATTATGACAGACACTACTTTTGATAAATAAAAAGTAGTGTCTGTCATAATTTTTTACGCTTCAAGAACCTTTATTAGATTATATAAACTTAAACTTTTACTAAAATCTTTTCTCTTCTGGCAGGCGATTTCAAGAGCCACTGCCCTTACCTCATCGGATACAACACCCACCATTTTATCTTTTTCACCCTGCATTAATAGTTCTATAGCTCCTGCTCCTAATCTTGAAGCAAGTATCCTGTCTGCAGCAGTAGGGCGTCCACCTCTTTGTATGTGCCCTAGCACAGTAATTCTCGTTTCATAACCTGTCTTTTTCTTAATAATTGCGGCAATATCCTGAGCTGTCCCTGCTCCTTCAGCAACTATTACAATCCAGCTTATTTTGCCTTTTTTATGTGCTACACTTATCTCTTTGCATGTTTTATTTATATCAAATTTCATTTCCGGCATTAATACTTCCTCTGCGCCTCCGGATAATGCTGTTCTTATAGCTATATAACCACTATCCCTACCCATAACCTCAACCACAAAGATTCTCTCAAGGCTGGTAACTGTGTCTCTTATTTTGTCTATAGCATCTAAGGCAACATTAACTGAAGTATCTGAGCCAATAGTAAAATCAGTCCCGCTTATATCATTATCTATTGTAGCTGGTACGCCAATGCAGCGTACTCCGAAATCTTTATAAATGGCGTGCGCCCCCTGAAATGAACCATCGCCCCCTATTACCACCAAGGCATCTATTTTAAATTTTTTAAGCTGCCGGGCGGCTTTACCTCGCCCTTTTTTAGTTTTAAATTCTTCACTACGTGCTGTTTTAAGTATAGTTCCGCCGCTATTTATAATATTGCTTACAGAGCGGCGATTTAACTGCTTCATATCACCTTCTATAAGGCCTTGATAACCGCGCATAATGCCAAATACAGAAAACCCATTGAAGATAGCGCATCTTACTACGCTTCTTACAGCTGCATTCATTCCTGATGAGTCGCCACCGCTGGTTAATACCGCTATTTTCTTCATCTTTCTCATAGTTTTTCGAATTCGTTTTTATCTTTTACTTTTAGGTGAGCTGTTTCCAGAGTTATCAATCCATCTAAGAATAATTTTTTAATTGATTTATCCATAGTTGTCATACCAAAACGCGCTCCTGTCTGTATAACAGTCAAAAGCTGCTCTGTTTTATGCTCTCTGATAAGGCTTCTTACAGCTGAGGTGGCTATCATTACCTCACAGGAAGGCACTCTTCCTTTTTTATCTTTTCTTGGAAGTAACTGCTGGCAAATAACGCCTTGTAAACAACCTGCAAGCTGAATTTTTATCTGCTCCTGCTGGTGTGGAGGAAATATGTCGACAAGCCTATCTATGGTTTGTGGCGCATCAGGCGTATGAAGTGTGCTTAACACGAGATGGCCTGTCTCAGCTGCAGTAATCGCTGTTGATATGGTTTCTAAATCCCTCATTTCTCCAACAAGAATAACATCTGGATCTTGTCTGAGTGCGTGTTTAAGCGCACTAGCAAATGACCTGGTATCTGCGCCTACCTCTCTTTGTTTTACTATGCTTTTTTGATGTTTATGCACATATTCTATTGGGTCTTCAATACTAACTATGAGGCTGCGCCTCTCAGAGTTAATTAGATCTACCATAGCAGCCAAAGTCGTGGTCTTGCCTGTACCAGTTGGGCCTGTTACCAAAACAAGTCCGTTTGGTTTTCTTGCTAATTCAGATACCATAGGAGGAAGGCCAAGCTCCTCTAGCGGCTTTATGATGTTAGGTATAATTCTAAAAGCTGCCTCAACGCTACCTCTTTGCATATGCACATTGACTCTGAAACGGCATAAATCTGGCACAGAAAGAGAAAAATCTAATTCTAGTTCTTCTTCAAATCTCAATTTTTGTTTATCATTCAGGAGACCATAAATCATTCTTTTGGTTTGCTCTGTATTCAATACATCAAATTCTGTTTCATATAACTCACCATCTATCCTTAGCATTGGTGGTAAATCGGTTGTGATATGTAAATCCGAAGCGCCTTTTTTCACTGCTTGCTGTAGGAGTTCCTTAATATCTACCATTTTAAATTTCCCTCCTTCTTATGAGTGCTTGTGTGTGTCTTTTCCTGAAAAAATATCAGAAAATTTTAGCTTGAGATCCTCTGGGTTACCGGCATTAGCAATAGCAGTATCCTCATCTATAACACCCTTTTTACACCAATCCATAACTGCCTGGTTAAAAGACTGCATCTTAAAAATTGCTCCATCTTCAATTGCGGATATTAATTCGTTTGTCCTGCCTTCAATTATTAACTTCTTTACTGTCGGCGATGGTAACATTAATTCGCACGCAGGAACTCGGCCAGGCTTATCGATTCTAGGCAGAAGCCTCATTGAAACAACTCCTGCAAATAAAAGGCTAAACTGCATCCTTACCTGATGGTGCATATAAGGTGGAAAATAGTTTATAATCCTCTCTATGGCCTGAGTTGTATTTACAGTATGCAAAGTACTTAGCACTAAATGGCCTGTCTCGGCAGCCATCATTGCTATCTTTACACTTTCTAAATCTCTCATCTCTCCTATAAATATGATATCTGGTGCCTGTCGTATAATATGGCGCAGCGCTTCATTGTAGCTTTCAGTATCTGTAGCTACTTCCCTTTGGGATATTATAGATTTTTTATCAGTATGCAAAAATTCTATAGGGTCTTCCACAGATATAATATGTTTTGCTAAATTAGTATTAATATAATCTATCATAGAAGCTAATGTGGTACTTTTACCGCTTCCCGCATGCCCTGTTATTAGTATAAGGCCTCTGTGACAGGCTGAGAGTTGCTTCATCACATCAAGAGGTAAATTTAAATCCTCAAAAGACGGTACATGCACTTTAATGGAACGCAATGTTACAGCAATGCTCCCTCTTTGTATATACATATTAATCCTAAAACGTCCAAGCCCAGAAACACTATACGTTGTATCCAGCTCTCTTTTTTCCAGAAACTGCTCAAATTTCTCCTTGCTGGTAAGTTTTTTCGCTATTGTTTCTGTGTCCTGTATCCCCAGCTTATTTTTATCACAGAATTTTAGCTTATCATCTATTCTAAGGCAAGGCGGGCTGCCAACCTTAAAATACAGATCAGAAGCATTTTCATCTTGCATCATCTTAAGATATTTATTAGGATCCATTCTGCCTCCTTAATGAGCCCATAACTTACAGAACGGTAGTGAATGTAAGTTATTTGGGCGAATTAACCCTTGACATTGAAAATGTCAAGGGTAAGTTCGGACTCATAAGTTATGTCACTCTGTTCCATAACTTATGTCCTCACTTATGTTCCCAGCTCCCAGCTAGAAAGATAATTCTTCTGTTGGGCAGTTAATTTGTCTATGTTTATATTCATAGACCTTAATTTAAGTAAGGCTATTTTTTCATCTATTGCTTTCGGGACTGAATAAACAATATTTTTAAGCTTTTCCTTATTCTTTATTATAAATTCAACGCTCAGGGCTTGATTAGCGAAACTCATATCCATTACACTTGCCGGATGCCCCTCTGCGCTTGCAAGATTAACAAGCCTGCCTTCTCCTAAAAGATAAATTCTTTTTCCATTCTTTAGAGTAAATTCTTGGTTGCAATCCCGTATATATCTAACCTTTTTGCTAATGGATTTTAGCGCTTTTATATCAAGCTCAACATTGAAATGTCCTGAGTTAGCGATAATCACGCCATCTTTCATAGCCTTAAAATGTTCTTTTCTTATCACAGATATATCACCTGTTGATGTAACAAATATATCTGCCTTCCTCGCAGCTTCTCTCAAAGGCATAACGCTATAGCCATCCATAACTGCCTCAAGTGCTTTAAGCGGGTCCACCTCAGTTATTATTACATTGGCTCCTGATCCTTGGGCTCTCATTGCAATGCCTCTTCCGCACCAACCATAGCCACACACCACAAACACAGACCCTGCTAACAATGTATTGGTCGCGCGTATAATACCATCTATTGTTGATTGACCTGTTCCATAACGATTATCAAAAAAGTGCTTAGTCTTTGCGTCATTAACAGCGATCATAGGAAAAAGTAAAAGATTATTTTTCTCAAGACTTCGTAATCTTATAACGCCAGTTGTGGTCTCTTCTGTGCCAGCATAAATCTGCTTAGCCAGGTTCGTTCTTTTTTTATGCACAAGAGAAACCAAATCAGCACCATCATCCATTGTTATATGCGGTTTTATATCAAGAACCTTGTTGATATGTTTATAATATGTTTTGTTCCCTTCCCCTTTTATGGCAAATGTTGATATTTTTTGATGATTGACTAAAGAAGCTGCAACATCATCCTGCGTACTTAGTGGGTTAGATGCACAAAGCGCTACATTTGCTCCACCTGCTTTCAAGGTCATAGCAAGATTAGCAGTTTCAGTAGTTACATGCAGACAACATGCAATATTAATATTCTTTAACGGCTTTGTCTTTTTGAACCGCTCTGTTATTTGTCTTAAAACTGGCATATTATTACCAGCCCACTCTATGCGCAGCTTTCCCTTGTTAGCTAGCTTTAGACTCTTCACATCATATTTCATCTGTGCTGTTTCCTTTCTTATGCTTTCTGTGCCAATATCTTTGCTTTATCAGTTTTCTCCCAAGTAAAATCCTTTTCTTTTCTTCCAAAGTGGCCATAGCTGGCTGTCTGCTTATATATAGGCCTTCTTAGATTAAGATACTTAATTATGGCACAAGGTCTTAAATCAAAATTTTCCAGTACTAAATCCTTTAGCCTTGTATCCTTAACCTTTCCGGTATGATGTGTATTAATCATAACACTTACAGGCTCAGGGACACCTATGGCATAAGCAATCTGCACCTCACACTTACTTGCTAAACGCGCTGCCACAATATTCTTGGCAATATATCGCGCCATATAAGATGCTGACCTATCAACCTTTGTGGGATCCTTACCACTAAAAGCTCCTCCTCCATGGCTCCCTACTCCACCATAAGTATCTACTATTATCTTTCTTCCAGTAATACCAGTATCTCCTTGAGGACCGCCTACCTCAAACCTGCCTGTTGGGTTTATATAGATCTTGGTATTTTTATCCAGCCACTTTTCTGGTATAACTTGCTTTATAACCTTATTTTTTATATCTTCTTTCATGCGGCTCATCTTAATCTTGCGGTCATGATGAGCACTTACTACTATGGCATCTAATCTCTGTGGCTTTCCTCTGTCATACTCTACAGTAACCTGGCTTTTACCATCTGGCCTTAAATATTTTAAAATACCTTCTTTGCGTACTTTTGCCAATCTTCTTGTAAGCTTATGCGCAAGCATTATTGAAAGCGGCATAAATTCAGATGTTTCATCAGTAGCATAACCAAACATCATACCCTGATCACCGGCACCACCAGTATCAACTCCTAAAGCTATGTCCGGCGATTGCGCCTGAATAGAAGTTATAACGCCACAAGTAAGATAATCAAAGCCATACGCTGGGTCATCATACCCTATTTCTTTTATGGTATTTCTTACAATCTTGGGTATGTCGACATAACATGAAGTGGTAATCTCACCAGCCACCATTGCCAAGCCGGTTGTTACCATAGCTTCGCAGGCAACTCTTCCTTGAGTATCGTTTTTATATATTGCATCTAATATGCCATCTGATATCTGGTCACAAACTTTATCTGGGTGGCCTTCTGTTACTGACTCTGATGTAAATAAATATTTATGCTTCATTTTTACTCCCTGCCCGACTTTCCTTTGGCGGGCCTGTCCGCCGTCAGGCGGGGTTATAGTTTTCTTGTGCATGTTCAAGAGATTTTTTATCGCCTATATCCAGCCATACTCCCTGGAAGCTATAGCCGTAAACTGGCTCCTTTTTACTTAACCATGCTATAAAATTACCAGCAAGGTCAAGTGGCAGGCCATCTTGCTGGTATTGTTTTATTAAATTTAATTTCTCTGCTGGTATAAAATACAAACACATTGCCGCTAATGTAGACGGCGGGTCTTTGGGTTTTTCTATGAAATCTGCGATCTTCTTATTTGTATCTATATCTACAATGCCGTATTGTTTTGCAAGTTCTTTAGATTTTACATCAAAAAGCCCTATTGTGGCGTTTGGTTTATGTGAAATAGAAAATGCCATAAAATCATCCAGGGAGAAATCAAACAAATTATCACCCGCGATAACCAATAAATCATCTTTCATATTTTTATTTTCAATGCTATAAAGTATATCACCTATGGCACCTCGCCTTTCATCAACTGTTTTCATTTCATCATCTATTATCTGTATTTCTTTATTTATCTTATAGCTTGATGCCCAATCATGAAAGTTTTTTACAAATTTTGTATTAGTAACTACATATATTGTATCTATCTCATCTATATTTTTTACTTTATCTATAGCATATTCTATAATTGGTTTCTTCCTTATGGGAAGTAAAGGTTTTGGCTTGTTAAGTGTAAGCGGCCATAATCTCGTCGCGTATCCTGCTGCTAACATTAATAATTTCATTTATATTTCCCAAAAAGAATATCTCTTAAGTTCTCTGCCACTAAGGTCTCTACTTCTTTGCCTGTAGACAAACGTAAGGCTCTTTCTGCGAGCTTTTGAGCATCTTTATAATTTATAGAGCGCACTATCTTCTTTATCTGAGGTATAGCAGAAGCTGGAGCACTAAATTCGTCAAGTCCTAACCCCACTAGTAAAGGCGTAAATGCTACTTCACCAGCCATTTCTCCACACATACCAACCCATATTTTGTTTTCATGCGCAGCATCTACTACGTTTTTAATTAATCTTAGCACTGCTGGATGAACTGGCTCATAAAGATAGGCAATTTTTTCATTTACTCTATCTACTGCCAATGCATACTGTATAAGGTCATTAGTACCAATACTGAAAAAATCTACCTTTTTAGCAAGAATATCTGCAATTAATGCTGCAGAAGGTATCTCTATCATAACTCCAACTTCCATATTTTTGTCAAAAGGTATTTTTTTGCTGTTCAGCTCCTTTTTTGCATCATTAAGCAATTTATTTGCAGCTTCAACTTCTTCAACTCCAGAGATCATAGGGTACATAACCTTTACTTTGCCATGTGCTGATGCGCGTAATATAGCACGTAACTGCACTTTAAATAAATCAGGCTTAGCAAGGCTTAGGCGTATAGCCCTCCAGCCTAAAAATGGATTCATTTCTCTTGGAACCTCTAGTTGCGATAGGAATTTGTCTCCGCCTAAATCCAAGGTTCTTATAATCACAGCATGCGGTTTCATTTGCTCAGCAACGTCTTTATATGCCTGATATTGCTCTTCTTCTGTAGGAAGATCGGCACGGTTCATATAAAAGTATTCTGTCCTATAAAGCCCTATCCCTTCTGCACCATGTGAAATTACAGATGGCGCTTCCTCAGGAAGTTCTATATTAGCAGAGATGTCTATCTTCCTGCCATCCTTTGTTTGGCTTAACAGGTCTCTTTGGCCTTCTAAATCCTTGTTAAATTTTGTATATTTTTTCTTTTCTTTTTGATACTTAAAGAGTGTTTTTTTATCAGGATTTATCTGAGCTATTCCGATTGCTCCATCTAATACTATAGTATCACCATTTTTGATTTGTTTTGTTGCGGTTTCAAGCCCTACAATTGCCGGTATTTCCAGCGACTTTGCCATAATAGCGGTATGTGATGTCTTACCCCCTATGTCGGTTACAAAACCTATTACGTTTCTCTTATGCATAGTTGCTGTATCACTGGGTGATAAATCATACGCCACTACAATAACCGTTTCTTTTATATCCTCAAGGGTTTGCCGCTTAATACCCATCAAGTTCTTTAATATGCGCTTTCCAACATCCTCGATATCGCTTATGCGTTCTCTTAGATATTCGTCATCCATTTTTTGGAAAACTGTAATATATTTCTTCAGGACATTAGTAAAAATGTATTCTACATTATTATGTTCTTCTTTAAGACGAGTGATGACCTCATCTATTATCATCCTATCTTCTAAGACCAAAAGATGTGCATTGAATATCTCTGCATGTTCAACACCCATTTCCTTTGAGATATTATTCTGGATCTTGGATATCTCAGAGCGCGTTTTAATAAGCGCCTCTTCAAAACGCGTGATCTCCTCAGCAAGCTTTTCTTTGCTGACTTTCTTTTTTATAACCGAAATTTCCTGGCTATCAAACAAGAATGCCTTACCTATGCATATGCCCGGAGACGCTGGTATGCCTTTTAAGGTAATCATAGCTTTTTCCTTCTTTTTGTTGCTTTTGTTTTTGGTGTTTGAATATTTCCTAACTGATTAATCAAAATATGCTCTAGAGCATCTACGGCTTCATGCGCATCATAGCCTTTGGCTATTACAGTAACAACGCTGCCACCTTCCGCAGCTAACATCAGTATTCCCATAATGGACTTACCATTTATCTCCTCGTTGTCTTTCCTTACGCTTATCTCACTTTCATATTTATTCGCAACCTGTACGAAGATAGCGGCAGGGCGCGCGTGTAGCCCTTGCTTGTTGTTTATGGTTATTTGTCTTTCTACTATTGTCATTTTATACTCGTGGTTATTTTGCATAAACTGCTTCTATCTTTGCCAAAGAAATAATATCCTCAATCACCTTCGCTAGTCTATTTGGATTATGCCTTACATAATCCCTGACATCAATTACATTATCTTCTACAACCGCTATCCCCATTTCCTTAATATTGTCTGCATCCACTGTTACCGGATAAGCGCTTTGCTGTTTATATTTACTAAGTATCTCCTTTGATGGCGTTACATTATTTACTATTATATAATCTATTAATCCTATCTTGGTGTTGTCCAATAGTGCCTTTACATGATCGCTGGCAGTATAATTATCTGTTTCACCTCGCTGTGTCATCACATTGCATATGTATATTTTAATAGCTTTGGATTTAAAAATTGCATCAGAAATTCCATCAACTAAAAGATTGGGTATAATGCTCGTATATAAACTGCCTGGGCCGAATATTATTACCTCCGCTGTTTTTATTGCTTCTGTAGCACTGTTAGTTGCTTTACAGTGTTGCGGTATTAAAGATATACGCTTTATGTGTTTTGGTGTTCCTGAAATACGAACTTCCCCTAATTCCTTGCTACCATCTTCAAACTCTGCAAGTAAACGTACTCTTTCCAGTGTAGAAGGCATTACTTGCCCTCTTATTGCTAAGATCTTGCTCGATTCTTTAACAGCTTCTTCAAAATCTTTTGTGACCCTACTCATTGCCAGAAGAAATATATTACCAAAGTTGTGACCTTTAAGCGGTGATGACTCATTGAAACGATATTGAAAAAGGTCGCTCATCAACGGCTCTGTATCAGCTAATGCTACTAAACAATTTCTTATATCTCCAGGAGGTAATATGCCAAAATCTTTACGTAATTGGCCTGATGAGCCGCCCTCATCAGCAACAGTAACAATAGCAGAGATATTATTTGTATAACGCTTAAGCCCCTGCAGGAGAACTGAAAGCCCGGTGCCACCTCCTATTGCCGCTATTTTATGGCCCTTATTTAGGTGCCTTTGCTGATATACTATATCTACTAATTCTTGCTCTCGTTGCGGTAAAAATATAGCTGCAAAAGATGTAATCATTTTTAACATGCCAAGGAGAATAATTGCAATACCAAGGAAGATAAATAAAATACCTGCTACACGAAAAATGACAGTGGGGCCGGAAAAATATTGCCCACCTGCAACAATAAATATAACCCCTACAAAAGCTAATAAAAGCCAACGCTTAACTCTCATCCCAGGATAAAACCACTTAAAAGGCCTTAGGATGTTTCTTATTTTTAAAAGCAATCGCTTTTTTTTCATTCCTCTTTGCTCATCATGTCAATAACTTCTTTGGGGCTTTTTGCCTTTATAAGGCTATCTCTTAGGAATTTATCTTTTAGAAGGCGGGATATTTTTGCCAATGCCTTCAGGTGTGGGCCTGCTGAATCCTGTGGTGCTATTAGTAGGAAAAAAATGTAGGCAGGTTCACCATCTAAGGAATCAAAATCTACTCCAGCCTTAGATATGGCAAATGCACCCACTAATTTGTTTACACTGTCTGATTTTCCGTGTGGAATGCCTATGCCCTGGCCTATGCCTGTTGACCCGAGGGCCTCACGATTCATAAGGACCTTAAAAAGCTTATCTGCATCTCTAATTGCCCCTGTTTTTGCCAGCAAGCCAAGCAGCTCTTTTATGACCCCCTCCTTGTTAGTCGCTTCTAAATTAACGCTTATTGCTTTTGGGACTAAAAAATCTTTTATAATCATCGTCTGCGTTGTCTCCTTTTTGGTTAAGTGTGCTTTATTTTGCCCTATTACTTAATGTATTCCAGCAGCTACAAAGGTCCTTCATTTCGCTATGAAGCTTAAGGTATTTCAGCAGCTACAATCCTCTTTTTCATCGGATTGCTTAACACTGCTTCAATATCAAGCTTTCTTCGAAAGCTTGGAGCGGGTGATCGGTCTACTTCGCCCTTTTGCTGCATACTATGGTAGGGCTTCGTAGAACCTTCGACCGCTCGTTTGTCAATTCCTGCGAAGCTCTACCATCGTCTACGATGTGCAGAGCGAAGCAGAATGGAGCGGGTGATCGGATTCGAACCGACGACAACAACGTTGGCAACGTTGTGCTCTACCAACTGAGCTACACCCGCTTGATATTCTTCTATGCGTAGCAGTCTCACCGTAGCTGTGCACAATAAGTGCTCAGCTACGGCGGACACCCGCAATCTTAGTTTAAAAAGTTCTAAAAGTTCTAAAAGTTCGAACTTTTTTAACTTTTTTAACTTTTCGAACTGCTATGTGGTGCGGATGAAGGGAGTTGAACCCCCACGGATTGCTCCACTAGATCCTAAATCTAGCGCGTCTGCCAGTTTCGCCACATCCGCAATTTTCAGTTTAAAAAGTTCTAAAGGTTCTAAAAGTTCGAACTTTTAGAACTTTTTTAACTTTTTTAACTTTTCGAACTGCCATATGGTACCCGCACTAGGAATGGAACCTGTCGTGTCGCGCCTTCCGTTTACTTCGTAAGCCTCAGGCACTCACTCCTTAAGGAAAAACTCTGATAGTTTTTCCTTAATATTCCTTTTCCTTGCGCAGGAAGAATCTTTACGCCGATAAGGGGAAACGATCTTTCCCCTTAAAATCCCCTTTTAGGTTCGATTTTACTAATCGGGTACCTATATAAAATAACAACTGGTACCCGCACTAGGAATCGAACCTAGAACCTTTGCCTTAAGAGGGCACTGCTCTACCAATTGAGCTATGCGGGCATAACTTCTTCAATGAACTTCCCAATCCCGCCGTAGCTAAGAACGAAAGTATCTTAGCGAAGGCGGACGGGCGTAACTATATGAAAAATTATACTAACATAAAGTATAATTATTGTCAATATATAAGGATTACCCTAATTAGAGTCTAATTAGGGTAATTAGGGACAGCTACTAATTATTTCTATCCCAAGGTCTTCCCACCGGGTTTGCTCTTAATCTTCTGCTTAACTTCTTTCCACATCTTCTTTGTCTCTCTTATATACGCCACTAAACCGTTTCCCAATATTATGTCTTTTTGTTAAAGTATTGAGAATATCGCATATGCGCAAAATTAAAGGTCTTTGCTAAGGAATCTTCTTTATATGGAATTGCTGTAAAATGGACATGATTTGACATTAAATAATAAGATAAAATATTAGTTTTATATTGCTGACTATATTTCTTTACTAAGGTGAGATATTTTTCTCGGTCGGCATCATCATTAAATACTATTTGACGATTGTTTCCACGTTGCGTTATATGATAAGGATACTCAACAGCTACAATCCTTGCTACTCTTGCCATGGTTTTATATTAATAAAAAATATCACCCTTGTCAATTTAATTAGTAGCTGTCCCTAATAACTACTGATAGGATATGTTTTTGTGCAAGGGAATAAGGAATGAAGTATCATCAGCATAATCACTATTGTTATTGTGAGGAGTTTTTCATGGATTTTTATGCAGCAGCAGCAAATAATAATTCATGATGTACGACTGTTCCCATTAATGGCACTGTCCTAGGCGCAAGCAAACTTAGACAATCTGTCTCCCCCGTGCTTAAACGTGAAATATTTCCATAAGAAGGGGCAGGGATATCCCCTGTCAATGATATTTCTGCTGGTGCCTCTTCACTGCTTAATCCCAGACCTTGTTCCTTGCTATCAATTCTCACTAATTTATTATCTTGACGTTGATAAATTTCATAATTGATCACAACACCGTCTCTTCCTGGAAGGTGCATGGGTCTAAATTCTAATCCAGAACAGTCATGTGAATGGTATCCAGCAACTAAATATCCTCCTTGTTTTAAAGACTTTCCTTGTGTTTTTAGTGCATTAAATATTTCATTTGCATCGAAGACTTCAGGCAAAAGCACATTAAATAACAAAATTATATCTGCTTGCTCTTCTAAGGGAATAAAGAGGTCATGCGTTTGATAAGAAAATCTATTCTGCGTCTGCTCTCTTAACAACTTTGCCCTAGGATTTCTAAATTGACCAGCTTTCAACTCAAAGATACCATGTCTACTGTTAAATTCTAATCTTCTATTATCGAACTTAAAAGATTCATCGATATTAATCCGAGCAAAAATTGATTTTAATTCTTCCTTTAATTCCTTAAAAGAGGGGCCTTCTATTGCCTGTCCCTGGTATAAATTACCTTTGACACTTAATTGAATAACGTTCCCGAATGTATTAAATACACAAGAATCAAACTTCAGTTTGTTTTTGACTTTTGGGGTAAGGACAAAGAAAGTCAGGAATAAATCCGAACCAATAACTCTTATGTCTTGGGTAACAGGAAATTCTTCTTCAATATGCTCCCATGTTTCAACTGTGTTAGTTAAGTCAGAAGCGGCTTCATCTCTTATAATTACGGTTTTATTTTCAGCTAATCTTTCCCTAATCAAAGAAGTAAGTTTCGGGTATAAACCCTGCAAGACGCCGGGAGAAACATATCTTTCTCCTATAGGTGCAGGGTATCCACGTCTACCAATTGACCTATAAGCATCTTCTGCTAATTTCTGAATGTCACCTCTTAAATGTGGGTAAATCTGCTCTAATTTTAATAAAATGGTAAGGTCACTAAATCCTTGTTCAGTCAGTTCTTGGTATTTCCCTGCTAAAATATCTTCTCTGGTTCTTTGCCTTCCTTTAAAAGCCTCTAAAGCACAAATGACTTCCTCTTCATTTTCACTGTCTAACATCCTATCCAATACATCCTGACCCAATTTTCCTAAATTACGCAACCCTTTTTGTGAATGTTTCCTTACCATGAATCGAGGATGGGTAAGTCCGAATCTAAAAGCATCTATAGCTTCTGGGTTACCAACAGCAAGTAATTCCTCATAGATTTCTGTAGAAAGGACTTCATCCTGAAAGGCGGCCTCAACTAAAAGCTTTAAAGCATTACGATTTCCTTCTTTTGCTCGTTGTGCTAATCTTTTATAAATACGTAACCTTTCAGGACATGGCTTTTTTTCTATCATTCTGCTTATGCTATCTCTTATAGAAGGAGAAACTGCAGAAGCTACAGCTCTGAGAGTATTTTCATTAGCTCGAATTTCTAGGATGGGTAGGGTGGGGTGGTTAAATCCTGTAGTTTTTATAAAATAAATCAATATAATAAAAACTATTATAAGTTTTTTCATTCTAATCTTTTTTCTTTGACTTCGCTCAGAACTTCGTAGCACCATTAATTAAATGTTTTAATTAAGCCCAAAAAAGCGCTACCCCTTGCCTCACCCATTATTTATGGATAAGTCAAAGGGTAGCCCTTTTCAACTTATATTCTAGTATTAGTATACCATATATATAAGAAATATCAAGGAAATTAAGCTGGTTTGTCAAGCCAAAATAGAAATGTCACATTTAAGTAGTAGTAGCTTTTCTTTCTTTTTGCTTCTTTTTCTTTCTTTGTTAATAGCTGTGGATTGTGGATAACTTATGCGCATTTTCTTTTAAGTTTCTTATACGATAGTTTATATGGATGATTCTCTGCTGGTACATACTTTTTTCTTGGTTTGTATAGCGTCTTTGGTTTTTGGGGCTTTTTATCAATGAGCTTATATCTAAGTTGGGTATCTTTGTAGTAGATGTATAGTTTGCCATTTAAGCGTTCTTCTAATGTGACTGCTTTTGCTCTTGTTGATTCTAATATCTGATAGAATTTTTTGTTATATTGAATAGTGAAATCTTTTCTTAATGCTGCTTTGTTTTTTATGCTAAATACCCTATTTAAATCAAGGTGCTTTGGTATAATTGTGTGCAAATTAACTTTATCTTTAGCTGCTACTGCAAACTTCCTGTTGTGTTTGGGTATATAGTAACTATGTAGGAATTTATTGGCATCTTTGATATTACTTATACCTTTTAGCCTCATCTCCTTGATAAGGCGATCCTGGTGAGTCCTAAATGAGCGTTCTACCCTGCCTTTGGCTTGCGGTGAGTCTGCATGTATCACATCTACACCGAGCTCCTTTAATGCTCTCTCAAACTGACTTAAGCTTCTGGCATTATTAAGTTCATCTTCAAGAGTAAGTTTTTTAGTCGAGCGATAGGTAGAGTGTTTATCAAGATATACGCTTTGAGGTATACCATATCGTTTTATATAACGCTTAAAGCTATCCATGGCAGGCTTTGTACCTTCATAACCATAGAAGTTGGCATATATCCTGGAAGTAGCATCATCCACATAGCCCATTAATACGCACCAGGGGCCTCTACCTTCAAACCAGTCATGGTGAGAGCCATCAAGCTGTTCCATATGGCCAAATGAGTCTCTTCTGGGACGCCAACTGCGGTGTTTTGGGGCTTTGCGCTTCTTATAATCAATAGTGGCCTCTATAAACCATTTACGTAGTGTATCCGGATGAATACAAAGCTTATCTATTTCAAAGAGCTTCTCTGCCGCAAATGTAGGACCAAAACCTTGATAGGTAGTCCTGCATAAATTTAAGATTTTATCTTTTGTATCAGCTAATTCTGCCCTGTTGGAGGGCTTACCTCTTGATTTATGGATAAAGGCTATATCACCTTTTTCCTTTACTTTTTTTACCAACCTTATTATTTGCCTGCGACAAAGACCTAATATGTTGGCTGCTTCTTGCTGTGTAATTTGCTTATTTATTATGCTGTATATAACCGGTACTCTTCTGAATTCCTTCCTGCTCATTATGATAATGTCCTTTCCTACCATAATATCCTCCTTCCAATTGAGGCATTATAGCACATTTAGAATGTGACATTTCTAAATTGGTATAATGTGACATTATCATATCTGGATTACAGAAAAATATTCAGTGATTTAGGATAGGTTTTCCTAAATCCTGAGGATCTTAAGCGCTATTTTTCTATTCCCCGACGGGCTTTTACTCCACTTTGGTAAGGGTGCTTTATATTTTTAATACGACTTATATAATCTGCTGTGCCCAAAATACGAGTGCTAGAAGACGCTCCTGTTAATATAAGTTCATATTTTTTATAATTACATTGAATCACCTCTAATAAATCTGATTCCCTGGCAAACTTGCCTCTTAAAACAGAAAGAAACTCATCCAGTATAACAACATTGTATTTTTTGCTTTTTAATAGTTTTTTTACTCTTTCTAAATCTTTCTGTATATTTTTCTTAAGCTTATCTATAGACACATTTTTATAAAAATAAGGGCTCTTTTGAGAAAATCGTATGACCGTTACGCCTGCTTTCTTTAATGGCTTGATCTCACTTGAGGCATAACCCCCCTTTAAAAACTGGACAAAGCACACTCTCTTATCTGCACCTTTAGCTCGTATTGCTGAACCTATTGCAGCTGTGGTCTTCCCCTTCCCATCTCCTATATATAAATGTATCATATGATTAGTTGTTGGTTAATTGCTATGCAATTAACTTAACCTTTTCCTCATATCCCCCAACACACTATTCACTTCGCTTTCAAAATCTGCTGCTGAGATATACCAGGCGCCTGCGGTTATAATAAAGCTACGCTGGACATTATCATCTGTAGCAACTAATATTTCTTTTGGGTTGTCATGATTTTGGACTAAATATTCTATGATTGAATCGGCGGTTTCTGTACTTTTAGAAAACACTATTTCAGGGTTATCTTTTGTGTTGCTTCTTTCCTTACCTTGGCCATCATATACAATGGTTATTTTTATTCCTTTAAAATCACTGTATTTTTGAATAATGGTATTAAACTTCTCTCTGGCAAATTCAATATTCTTTAGTTTTGCTTTAACTAAGTCAGGCCATTTATGTATAATATTATACCCATCAATGATAAGCCAGGAATACATTATAAAATAACCCCCTACCAAGTATTGTTACTGCAGTTACAATTGCGCCAGCAATTAAAATACCTGCCACAATAGCTGGCAAGGCGTATCTTAATCTTATTTTAAATAACGTAGCTGCTAAACAGCCTGTCCATGCACCGGTTATTGGCAATGGAATTGCTACAAACAAAATTAAACCAAGTGCTTCATACTTTTCTACAAGCGTGGCCTTTCGCTTAGTTCTTTCAAATAACCAGTCGAAAAACCTTTTAAATAAAACAAATTTTCTTAAATAATTTGAAACAGGTTCAAGTAAAAACAACAACGGTAATATGGGAATAATATTGCCAGCTATAGCAAAAAATAAAACCTTCTTTAAGGGCATACCCACTGCTACACCGAAGGGTATAGCTCCTCTTAGCTCAGAAATGGGTAGCGCTCCTAAAATAAACACTGCTATTTCTTTTGGTAAATTTGAAAAAATATTTATTATATTTTCCAGCATAATTATTTTGTAAAAGTCATTCTTATTAGAAATCTTATAAATCTTAATGTATCTATGGTGGGGTTAATTTTACTTTTTTCATCACCATAGATTGATTTTATGCGCACAGAGTTTATTTTATAGCCTGCCCTCGCAGCTTTAACCAATATTTCAGACTCCATTTCAAATTTACGACTTTTTATGCTGATACCTTTTAATGCTCCTTTTTTTATCAGGCGATAACCGCACTGTGTATCCGGTATATCCTGTTTGCACAGCACAGATACTAAATATGACATGAGTTTATTTGTGCAAAATCTTGAAATAGGCATTTTGCCAGGGTCTATTAGCCTGTTACCGATTATTATGCCCACTTGCTCGCTTATGTCCGCCTCTTTTATAAATAAAGGAATCTCATCAGGATTGTGCTGCCCATCTGTATCTATTGTTATAATATAGTCATAACCATTATCTACAGCCCAAATAAGGCCCTCTTTTAACGCAACACCCTTGCCCTTCTTCTTATCATGGCGTATTAATATTACATTGTTTTCCCTGGCTAACTCAGAAGTTTTGTCTGTAGAGCCGTCATCTATTACAAGCACGTCGACATTGTACTGGAGCACACCTTTTATTACAAAAGATATATTTTTTTCCTCATTATGCGAAGGTAAAATAGCGCAAATTTTCCTCATAGCTTCCACCCTATTTTCTCCCAAAATCTACGAAACACATACCATTGACTGGGGTATTGTTTTATAATATCTTCTATAATTGCTATATAGCTTAATGTCAAACGTCTAATATCGCGGTCTTTGTCTCCCAGAGGTTGATATTTAATGGGTGGACAAAACTTGAAAGTAAATGTATCATCTGCATTCCTAATCATAAACGTTGGAACAATTGGCGAAGAAAAACGCAGGCTTAATACTGCCGGGCCCCTTGGTATAATGACTTTTTTTTTAAAAAAAGGTATCTGTATACCATTGTCAAAATAATCCCTGTCTCCCACCAGCGCTAAAAACTCATTTGCCTCAAGACACCTAAAGCAGCGTCTTAATGCACCACCAAACGGTATGGGCTTTACACCAAAAAGCTGTCTTCTGCTATTGAAAAAATCATTTACATTTCTGTGTTTGTGGCTTAAGACAACAACATTTAAGGGGTATCCCATTTTTGATAATACGCCAGCTCCAAGTTCCCAATTACCTAAATGGGCAGATGTTAAAATAACACCATGGCCTTTCGCTAATGCATTATCTATATTTTCTAAACCCTCAACCTTTATTTTTTCTTTTATATAATTATCATCCATAAGAGGAAATCTAAAAAAATCCACAAGATATTTACAAAAATTTACAAATACCTCATCAGTCATTGACTTGATTTTTTTCTTACTATAGCTGGGAAAAAGCACTTTTAGGTTGTCGTGGGTTGCAAATCTATCTTTAAAGGAAATAAAAGAATAAATTTTTGCTGCAACAGCTGCCATTACATAGGCTTTCTTTAGGCTTATACGAAGTGTAATAAAGATACATATTCTATAAAATAAGAATAACATTTTAATTATAAATCAATAATCATTTTTGCTATGTCTACTGCTGCATCAGGCTTACTTATCCCGCTTGCTGCCTCAGACATAGCCTTAAGTTTAGATGGCATGGCAAATAGATTTTCCAACAGCACTGAAAGCTCTGCCTGATTATCCGCTTTAACAGCTGCACCTACTTTTACTAGAAACTTTGTGTTTTTAGCTTCCTGTCCAGGTATAGGATTAATTATTAAAATAGGCAGAGATTTAGCAAGCGCTTCTGAGACTGTTATACCACCCGGCTTAGTTATAAGTATGCTTGAAACCTCCATTAACTCATCAATATCTTCTGAGTATTCAAGAGGTATTAATTTTTTTCTAAAGGATTTTACTTTCTTAAGCAGATATTTATATAATCTTGTATTTGTACCTGATACAACTATTACTTGTATATCTGCTTTAAGCTTCTCAAGTGTGGATATTATTACTTTTATTGGGCCTATTCCTCCGCCGCCACCCATTACTAAAACTGTGGGTGTTTGGGCACTAAGATGAAACTTTTTTCTTATTTGTTCTTTGGACTTTTCCTGGCTAAATTTAATATCTATTGGAATGCCCATAATTTCAACCTTCTCCTGAGGGATCCCATCTCTTATAAACCTTTGTTTTGCTTCTTCTGAGGGAACCACATATCTGTTTGCAGATTCATACATCCAATAGGAATGTGGATAGAAATCTGTTAAAACTCCTATTAAAGAAATATTTAGGTTAAATGTCTTTTTTAAGTCAGCAATAATGCCACATGGAAATGCCTGAGTGGCCACAACAACATCTGGCTTAAAATCATCAAGCAACGTTATCAGCTTCTTACTGCTATATCTGTGTATTGCTTCTTTTAAGCGTTGTGTATTTTTTACAACTTTAGGATTATCGTATAAATACTCCCACACCTCTGGTGTTTTTTTAATAACACCCATATACGTTGTGTTTATAATCTTCTCTAATACTGGATTTGTGTAATGAAAGGAATTTACACACAGGGTTTCTGTGGCTGGTTCTACGTGCTTAAGAGCTTTCTCTACGGCAAGGCTGGCTCGGTGATGCCCCGAGAATTCGGTAATATATAGCAGCAACACCCTTTTGGCCATTATATTATTAATCTTTCGTCTGTAAGAACTTTTCTATTCTTTTAACTGTTTCTTTCAATCTCTTTTCGTTTTCCACTAATGCAAATCTCACATACCCTTCTCCGCGCTCACCAAATCCTATTCCTGGGGCAACTACCACCCCTATTTCTTTTACCATTAAAGATGCAAATTCCATAGATGTTAGTGTGCGAAATTTAAGCGGCATGCGCGCCCATACATAGAATGTAGCTTTGGGCTTTGGTATCTCCCAACCAATTTTATTCAAACCATCAACTAATACATCACGCCTTTTTTTATAGATCTGCACCATCTTCTTCACGCAATCCTGTGGCCCAGACAATGCTTTTGCTGCAGCTAATTGCACAGCTCTGAATATACCAAAATCAATATAGGTTTTAGTTTTAGCTAAAGAAGCCAACACTTTAGCATTACCTACAGCAATACCTATTCTCCAGCCTGCCATGTTATATGATTTTGAAAGTGTATGAAATTCTATTAAGTTTAGTTCCTTAGCACCCTCTATTTCTAATATGCTTGGTGCTCTATAACCGTCAAATACTATATCAGAATAAGTAAGATCGTAGGCTATAATAATATCTTTACCCTTAGCCCAATCAACTACCCTTTTTAAAAAATCCATATCTGCTACTGCTGTTGTGGGATTATGAGGATAACTTAAGAAAAGCAATTTAGTTTTCGATATTAATTCATCACTCAAACTCCAAAGATCTGGCTTAAAATCATCCTCTGCGGTCATTGGTATGCTATTTAATATTCCGCCTGCCATAATAACACCATTAAAATGTACTGGATATGCCGGGCTAGGTACTAAAGCAACATCATCGTTATTAAGAAAAGCCAGCGATAAATGCGCTACCCCCTCTTTTGAGCCAATTAAAGGTAACACTTCTGTTTCTGGGTTTAAAATTACTCCAAATCTTCCTTTATACCAGTCAGATATTGCTTTTTTTAGTATTTTTTCTGCTTCTCCACCAGGCCTTGAATAACGTTGGTTCTCAGTAACTTTAGCTTGTTTGCATAGTTCATTTACAATATGCTTTGGTGTAGGCATGTCAGGATTACCCATACCAAGATCAATTACATCTAAGCCTTTTGCGCTTGCTTCTTCTTTAAGCTTATCTATTATTGTAAAAAGATATAGCGGAAGCCTGCGCATTCTGTCTGCTTCATGTATTGGCATTTTTTATTTCTCCTGTATTACAGCTATTGCCTCACCAACTTTTGCTACCTGGCCTTCTTCAAACATTATCTCACTCAGAATACCACTTATTGGTGCAGGAACATTAAATGTTGCTTTGTCAGTAACCATTTCCACCAAATCAGAATCCTTTTCTATTTTCTCTCCCTTTTCAACGTGCCAGAAAGAAATAGTTGCCTCTTTTACATCTTCTCCTATTTCAGGTAACTTTACATCCATTTTCTAACATTGCCTCCTCATATGACTGTTTTGCCTTATAAGAACTTCTTACAAGCGGTGCACTTACTACAGACTCAAATCCCAAACTGTTAGCATAATCCGCATAATACTTAAATTTTTCCGGCTTTATAAATTCTTGCACATCCAGACAATTTGCTGAAGGTTTCAGATATTGGCCTATTGTAAGTATGTTGCAATTTACCTGGCGCAGGTCTTCTATAACCTTGAAAACTTCGTTCTCTTTTTCGCCAAGGCCTAACATTATACTGCTTTTTGTCAAAATATCACTGTTGGCGCTTATATATTTTAAAAATGAAAGCGATTTTTTATAGTCTGCTTGTGGCCTTACTTTATTATGTAAATGCGCAACTGTTTCTATATTATGCGCAAAAACATTTGGTTTTGCAAGTATTATTTTATATATTGCATTTATATTGTTATTAAAGTCTGGGGTTAATACCTCTATTTTTGTTTCAGGATTATAATGCCTTAGGGTTTTAATTGTAGCTACAAAATGCCCTGCTCCGCCATCAGGAAGATCATCTCGTGTAACTGATGTAATTACAACATACTTAAGTCCTAATTTCTCCACTGCCTTTGCTATTTGCTCAGGCTCACATAAATCTAATTCACTCACAACGCCTTGCTTCACTGAACAAAAACTACAGTTTCTTGTGCATATATTTCCTAATATCATAAATGTTGCTTCTTTATTTTTAAAGCACTCTCCAATATTAGGGCACCTTGCACTCTGGCAAACAGTATGCAAATTATACTCTTTAAGCAATTGATTCATCTCATTAATTGCTTCAATTGGCATCTCTCTCTTAATCCACTTAGGAAACTTTTTCACATTTTTCCTTTACTGTTTCCTCCATGGATGTAACACTTATATCCTTAAATCCACATGGATGAATCCATTCAAATGGCTTTAAATCGCAATCCACATTAAGTGCTATTCCATGATATGTAACCCACCCGGAAACACCTACACCTATAGACGCTATTTTTCCTTCATCTGTCCACACACCAGTCTTACCCTGTATTGCAAAAGCATCGATATCATATCCTGTTAAAAACTCTACGATCATATTTTCTAAAAAATGCAAATATTTATGTACATCTTTATAAAAAGACGCTGGTTTTCTTAAATCAATAATAGGATATATCATAATTTGCCCTGGGCCATGATATGTAATATCACCGCCTCTGTCAGTTTCAATAACATTTATACCCTTACTCTTTAAAAATTTCTGCGAAACCAGCAAATTTTTCTTTGAACCAGAGCGGCCAATGGTTATAACCGGGCGATGTTCAGTTATAATAATATGCTCTTGCGCAGATCCTTTTTTAACCTGATTATGCAAGCGCTTCTGCAAATCATAACATTCTTTATAATCTGTAATTCCTATATTTAGTATTTTTCGTCCCATGTGAGTATTTGTAATTTAGAGGCATGCAAAACCTTACTAAGTTGCACTACGAGCAGCTTCTTGTATGGATTCGGCGAGGGTGGGGTGGGCGTGAAGCGTGTGAGATAGGTCTTTTGCAGTCATATTGTTTCCTAATGCAACAACAAGCTCATGAATAAGCTCGCAGGCATCTGACCCAAAGATCTGCGCCCCTAAGATTCTGTTGCTTTTTACATCTGTTATAAGTTTTACCATGCCTTCTGTGCTATTAAGTATATGCGCTTTACTTGACGCCATAAATGGATAGCTTCCTACTACTACATCGTTACCTTGCTCTTTTGCTTGCTGGGCTGTAAGCCCTACACTAGCTATCTCTGGTATTGTAAAAATGCAGCTTGGCACAACTCCATAATCAAGAGGTTCTGCTTTACCAAATATATTTTCAGCCACTAAATCACCTTCATAAAACGCAGTATATGCTAAACAAAATCCACCAATCACATCGCCTGCAGCATAAATGTTTTCTGCGTTGGTTTGCAACTTATCATTAACAACTATTGCATTGTCTTTAGTATCAACCCCAGCTGTTTTAAGCCCTAACTTATCAATATTTGGCTTTCTGCCAATAGTTAAAAGAGCCTTTTGCGCTTCTAATGTTTGTCCGTCTTCTAAAATCGCTTCTACTTTACTGTTTTCAGAAGTTAAACTTTTTATTTTTGTATTTAATAAAATCTTTATGCCTTTTTTCTTCATTGATTGACCAAGCTTTTTTGCGATTTCTATATCTTGTCCAGGAATAATTTGTGGTTGTAATTCCACTAAAGTAACTTCACTGCCAAATTCTCTGTAAATACAGGCAAACTCACATCCAATATATCCTGCACCCACTATAATCAACGAAGACGGAACCTCATTAAGATTTAATATATCAGCGCTTGAAATTATATTTTTATGATCAAACTTTAAACTCGCTGTTTCAATCGGAACTGATCCTGTGGCTATTAATATATATTTTGTCTGTATATCTTCACCTAAAACAGTAACAGTATTTTTGTCTTTAAGTGTTGCTTGGCCTTTTATAACTTTAACTTTAGATTTATCAAACAGCCTCTCTATGGCTGCTCGGTGTTTTTCAATTATAGAATTTTTTCTCTCATGTGCTTTGTCAATATTTAGCGCATAATTTTCTACATCAATACCAAATTGTGTACTTCTTTTTATATTAGAAAATACTTCCGCTGTATTTACTAAAAATTTCGTAGGCACACAACCTTTATTAAGGCAAACTCCACCAAAATCCTCTTTCTCAATTAAGCATACGCTTGCACCTAATCGGGCTGCTCGCTTAGCAGCTCTATATCCAACTGGGCCTCCGCCTATTATTACTAAATCATACATAAAATCAGTTAAAAAAGTTTAAAAGGTTTAAAAAGTTTTAAAAGTTAAGCAATTTTCTTTATTGAATTTTTTATGGATTCTGCGGCTCTACGAAGCGTAGCTAATTCCTCATTGGTAAGCTTAAGTTCAAGGATTTTCTCAACACCTGTTTTTCCTAAAACAGCAGGCACACCAAGATATATTCCATCTATTCCATATTCGCCTTTTAAAAAACATGAGGCAGGAATGGTCTGCTTTTTACCTTTTAAAATAATTTCAACCATTTTAGCAGCACAAGCTGAAGGGCTAAAGTAGGCACTACCTGTTTTTAGGTATGAAACAATTTCAGCTCCGCGCTTCTTTGTCTTATCTATTACTTCCTCCTGCTGGGTATTTTCCAATGATTGAGTTGCTGGTTTATTCTCAATCTTACTTTGACTAAGCACAGGAGCCATTGTTTCGCCATGTGTGCCCAAAACAAGAGAGTCTATTTTGTTTAATGGCTTATCTAGGACTCTTGAAACCGCAAGATTCATTCTAGATGAATCTAATAAGCCTGCCATTCCAACAACTTTCTCAGGTTTAAATCCACTGTATTTATAAGCTGCAAATGTCATAGCATCTAAAGGGTTAGTAACATTGATTATTATTGAATCTGGTGCATATTGAGCTATTTTTTCTGATACACTTTTTATTATACCAGCATTTTTAGCAAGCAGCTCTTCTCTGGTCATGCCCGGCTTTCTTGGAAAACCTGCTGTAATGACAACAACTGCTGAGTCTTTCATTAAACTAAAATCAGTAGATCCAATAAGCTCTCTGCCGTGGCCTATTATAGAGGCTGCATCCATAAGATCTTCTGCTTTGCCCTTTGCAAGCCCCTCTATAATATCTAACAAGGCTACATCACAAAGCCCTGATTCGAGCAAGCGCATTGCTGTTAAAGATCCGACATTTCCTGCACCAATAATTGAAACTTTCCCGAATGAAGTTTTCATCTTTGATTAACCTTCGGGATGCCGAAGAACTTCAACTTGAAGTTTATACATTCGGCATCACTTTAAATTCTTAATTATAGCATCTGCCATTTGCGAGGTCCCAACAGCATCTTTATCAGTCCTATCCGGTGTAAGGTCATAAGTAATGTTTTTTCCTTCTTTGATAACATCAGCAACCGCCTTCTCCAGCCTATCCGCTGCATCCATTGCACCTATATATCTTAGCATTAACATACCAGAAAGTATCATTGCTACTGGATTTACTTTATTCATGCCTTTATATTTAGGAGCACTGCCATGAGTTGCTTCAAAAACAGCATATTTATCACCAATGTTTGCCCCAGGTGCTACGCCTAATCCACCGACTAAACCAGCACAAAGATCAGACAAAATATCTCCATAAAGATTTGGCAATACCAACACATCATATTTTTCAGGAACTTGCACAAGCTGCATACACATATTATCAACTATCCTGTCTTCAAATTCTATGCCGCTATTTTTGAATTCTTCTGCTGTTTTTCTCGCAACGCTTAAGAAAAGCCCATCGGTAAATTTCATAATATTGGCTTTATGAACAACTGTTACCTTCTTGCGTTTATTTTTAATAGCATAATCAAACGCAAATCTGACTATTTTTTCTGTTCCAGAAACAGATATAGGTTTTATACTTATACCTGAATCTTTTTTTATTTTAGATTCAGAAAGTTTCTCAATCTCTTTAATAATTTCAGCTGTATTTTTTTCTCCCTTTTCAAATTCAATACCAGCATATAGGTCCTCTGTATTTTCTCTAACTACAATAATATTTATGTCTTTGTATTTGGACCTTACACCTTCATAGCTTTTGCAGGGACGCAAACATGCATATAATTCTAATTTTTTCCTAAGCGCCACATTAACACTTCTAAAACCTTTGCCAACTGGCGTAGTAATAGGACCCTTAAGCGCTATTTTTGTTGTTTTAATAGAATTAATAGTTTCATCAGGTAACGGTGTGCCATATTTACCCATTACATCCGCACCTGCCTCTTGATAAACCCAATCAATTTTAACACCCGTAGCATCAATACATCTTTTTGCAGCCTCAGAAATTTCCGGGCCCACACCATCTCCTGGTATAAATGTTATTTTATGAGCCAAACTTAAATCCTCCATGTTTTTTAAAATGCTCCACTAAGCCACCATCATTTAATATCTTTAGCATAAAATCCGGTAAAGGCTTAATCTTAATCTCTTTCTTCTTTGTTTTATTATATAAAATTCCTTTTCCTACATCAGCTTCCAATACATCGTATTTTGAAATGCCATCTGTGTTACATTCTAAGAGCATAAGCCCTGTGTTAATTGCGTTTCTAAAAAAAATTCTTGCAAAAGATTTTGCTAAAACAGCGGAAATTCCTGCATATTTTATAGCCAAGGGAGCTTGTTCACGAGATGAGCCACACCCAAAATTATTACCTGCCACAATAAAATCGCCCTTCGTCACTTTCTTATAAAAATCCGGAACCAGGTCTTCCATTACATGCTTAGCAAGCTCTCTTGGATCCTGTATTTTAAATTTATACCTACCAGAAATAATATAATCTGTATTCACATCACTTCCAAACTTATGTGCTTTCCCTTGTAATTTCACTATACATATCTCCTTGGATCTGTGATTTTGCCGGTTAAGGCGCTTGCTGCAACAGTTGCTGGTGATGCAAGATATATAAAGGCCTTAGGATTACCCATTCTGCCTTTAAAATTTCTATTTGCTGTAGATATGACATTCTCACCATCTGCCGGAACCCCATTATGCGTTCCTACACAAGGCCCACATCCAGGCGTTACTACATTTGCGCCTGCTTTAACAAATATTTCAATAAAGCCCCTCGCTATAGCTTTGGTGAATATATCTTTTGAGGCAGGAGCTATAATCATACGTACATCCTTTGAAATAGATTTACCTTTTAATATCTTAGCAGTTATTTTAAAGTCTTCCATGCGCCCGTTTGTACATGTACCTATAAATGCTTGATTTATTTTTTTACCTGCTAATTTTGTTACGTCTGTTACATTATCTACAGTGTGTGGTTTTGCTATTTTTGGTAATAATTTGCTTACATTATATCTTTTTATACTCGCATATTTAGCATTTTTATCTGGTAAAACAGTTGTTTTGATTCTCTTGCCTCTTGCTTTAAGCCAATTAAGCACCTTTTCATCAGGATACATAATGCCACATTTTGCGCCCATCTCAATAGCCATATTTGAAATAGTAAATCGCGCATCAACGCTTAATGCTTTAATTACATTACCTGTAAATTCAACTGCCATATATGTACATCCATCAGCACCTAAATCACCTATAATATCTAATATTATATCCTTTGAATATACGCCTTTTGGCAATTTACCATCTAATATTATTTTTACAGTCTCTGGCACCTTAAACCAATTCTTTCCACTAGCTAATGCTATGGCTAAATCTGTAGAACCAAACCCTGTTGTTAGCGCTCCTAAAGCACCATAGGTACAGGTATGAGAGTCTGCCCCAACTACTAAATTCCCTGGAAGCACATTGCCTGATTCAAGAACTACCTGATGGCATACGCCACAACCAATATCATGCAGCTTAAGTTTATTTTTCTTAGCAAACTTACGCATTTTGTCATGTATTGCTGATACCCCAATATTGGGTGCTGGGGCACTGTGATCTATAACCATGCAAAATTTATTTTTAGCAACTAATTTTTTTGCGCCTAATTTATTTAAAGCATCTATTACAAGGCCACTAGTTCCGTCCTGGCTCATACAAAAATCAACTTTACATAAAGCATAGTCACCTGCTGTTAAATCCTTACCTGCATGCTTACTTAATATTTTTTCTGCTACTGTTTTACTCATTTATAAATTTTCCTATTCGTTTTATACCTTCTTCTATATCATCTATTCCTGTGGCAAAGCTTAAACGTATATGCGTAGGCCAGCCAAATGCCACACCTGGTATAACTGCTACGCTTTCCTTATCTAATATCTGGTTTGCAAAGGTCAGTGAATCCATCTTTGTCTTTGATATATCACAAAAACAATAAAAGGCACCTTCCGGTTTAATGCAAGTCAGGCCTGGTATCTTGTTTAGATTCTCCACCATATAGTCACGTCTACTCTCAAACTCAGACCTCATATCTTCTATTGCCTTAGCGCTTTCTTTAGATGTTAAGGCGCAAAATGCTGCTTCCTGGCTTATTGATGACGGATTAGATGTAGAATGACTTTGTATGTTTTTTATTCCGCCAACAATCTCCTGCATATCAGAAGCCAAATAGCCTATTCTCCAACCTGTCATTGAATATGCCTTAGATACTCCGTCAACAACTATGGTGAGCTTTTTAATATCATCACCCAACGAAGCAATGGATACATGCTTTTTTCCATTATATAATAATGTCTTGTATATTTCATCACTTATTACGATTATTTGGTTCTTAAGGGCTAATTCTGCTATTTGCCTTAAAGTTTCTTCATCATATACCGCGCCTGTTGGATTGCTTGGTGAATTTAGTATAATTGCCTTTGTATTTTTATTAATTTTTGATTCGAGAGTTTCAATATTAAGCTTAAAACCATCTGAAGCTTTTGTATCCACAAATACAGGTTTCCCGCTTGCTAATCTTACCATCTCAGGATAACTTACCCAATAAGGCGAAGGTATGATAACTTCATCGTCTTTGCCACATATTGCCTGAAATATGTTATATAAGCTATGCTTTGCACCACTTGACACTATAATCTGCTCAGGTTTGTATTTAAGTCCTTGGATAGAACTAAGCTCTTTGCATACAGCCTCTCTTAAAGCCAACGTGCCTATACTGGGAGTGTACTTTGTTTTTCCACTATCAATAGCTGCTTTGGCCGCTGTTTTAACAAAAGTAGGTGTATCAAAATCCGGTTCTCCTGCAGCAAAACTTATAACATTTACCCCTTTTGCCTTTAGTGCTTTTGCCTTTGCTGTTACAGCAAGTGTAACAGAGGGCTTAACTAATTTAATGCGATCAGACAATTTCATAATTACCTCATAAAATTCTAAATTCGAAATACTAAATACTAAACAAACCCAAAATACAAAATCCAAATGCCCTAAACCACCCTTAAATTACTTTTGGATTTGGAACATTCGGATTTTGATATTGTTTAGAATTTAGAGTTTAAAATTTAGGGTTTTTTCTTCTTAAATATTCCTTTAAACCTGCTAAATAACCCTTCTTTTTTAGGGGGTACCTGCCCAGGATGTCCGCCTTCTTTCTGAGGGGCTTCTTTTCCCACTTGTAAAGATTTCTCTTCAGGTTTAATTTCTTTTTTTGGTGCTATCAGCGTTTCTGGCACCTCGGGCTTTTTCTTAGCAACTTGTTTCGGCTTTGCTTTTTTCTTTTCTTTGGCAAGCTCCTCCGCCTTCTTTTGAACGGACTTTTGTTCCTGTTGAGTTTCAACAACTGGCTTCTGGTCTCCTGTTTCCTGCACCTTTACCTTTTCCTTCTTTTTAGATTTTGGCTCTATTTTTGGTTTTTCCACTAACTCAAGTATTGCCATCTGAGCTCCGTCACCATGTCGATTACTCAAACGCATAATTTTAGTATAGCCGCCATTTCTGTTTTTAAATAACGGCGCTATATCATTTACCAAGCGCGCTACCAGAGTTCTGCTCTTTAGTATATCAAAAGCAGCCCTTCTGCCCTGTAAAGATTCTTTTTTACCTAAAGATATCAGCTTATCTACAAGGCGTGACGCCTCCTTAGCTTTAGATAGCGTTGTCTTTATACTCAAATAAATAATGGTATTCCTTGCTAAAGAATGCATTAATTCCTTACGCGCGGACCTGTTCCTACCAAAACGTTTATTTAATTTAGCGTGTCTCATAATTTATTTCTTCTTAGCTTTCATTCCTAATGAAAGGCCCATGGTTTCAATAATTGCGATTATCTCATTTAACGACTTTTTACCAAAATTTCTGTATTTTAACATCTCACTTTCACTTTTACTTACCAGCTCACCTAAAGTCTTTATCTTTGCTTTCTCTAGGCAATTAGCGCTTCTAACGGATAACTCAAGTTCTGTAACCGGCATATTAAGCTTTCCTTGAAGTTCCTCATCCTCTTCCGGCTCTTCGGTAATTTCCAAGTCTTCTGGAAGCTTACCAAAATTAACAAAGATATCAAGATGTCTCTGTAATACATTGGATGCATAAAGTAGCGCTTCTTTAGGGCTTACAGCCCCGTTAGTTGATATATCTAATACAAGCTTATCATAATCAGTGATTTGACCAACCCTTGTATTCTCAACATGAAAATCTATCTTTCTTACAGGACTAAAAATAGAAGCTATGGCAATCGTTCCAATCGCAGGATTTTCTTTTTTGTTTCTTTCTGCTGGTACATATCCGCGACCTCTGCCCAATTCCATCTCCACATTAAACTTAACATTTTTCGTCAGGGTAGCTATGTGCAAATCCTTATTTATAACCTCTATTGTCTCATCAGCAATTATATCCTTAGCTGTGACCTCGCCTTTTTTTTGAATCTTTATATATAGTGGCTTTGGCTTTAGAGCATGGCTCCTTAGCACTAACTGTTTAATATTAAGTAAGATCTCTGGCACATCCTCCATAACTCCATCTATGGCAGAAAATTCGTGTTGAACTCCTTCTATCTTTAAGTTAGTCACCGCACTACCCTCTACTGAAGATATCAGAGCGCGACGCAATGAGTTACCAAGTGTTATACCATAACCTCTTTCAAATGGCTCTGCTGTAAATCTGCCATACACATCTGTAAGCACAGATTCATCACTCACAAGGGTTCTTGGCATTTCAAATTCTTTCCACGATATTCCCATATTTATACCTCCAAATTTTGCTTCGTAAAATTTGCCTCGCCTGCCCCGAATATATGCGAAGAAAGCCTCAGCTTCGGGCGAGGGGAAAATATTATAAATTTATTTCGAATACAATTCTACAATAAGCTGTTCTTGAATCGGGAAACCAACATCTTCTTTCTTTGGCAATCTTTCAATGGTGGCGGTCAGGAGCTTCTCATCTAACTTTATCCATTCTGGCACGCCTCTGTCTTTTAATTCTTTTACACTCTCTGCTATGGTCTTAAACTCATTTTCTTTAGCCTTTATTTTTATTACATCTGCTTTGTTAATTAAGCAGGATGGCCTATTTGTCTTTTTATCATTAATCATAATAAAGCCGTGAGTAACCATTTGCCTTGCTTGAACTCTAGAAGTAGCAAAACAGCTCCTAAAAACAACATTGTCTAATCTGCGTTCCAAATATTGCAGAAGAGCCTCACCTGTGATATCGCGCGAAGCCTCTGCTTTCTTAAAATAATTTCTAAATTGTTTCTCAAGCACGCCATATATTGTTTTTGCTTTCTGCTTTTCACGTAGCTGCAAACCAAAATCAGAAACCTTTCTTCTTCGCTGGCCATGCACGCCAGGACGGTAGCTGCGTCTATCCAAAGCACACTTTATACTCGTGCAACGACTGCCCTTAAGGAAAAGCTTAACGCCTTCTCTTCTGCATAGCCTACATGATGCTCCAATGTATTTCGCCATTCTTCTCCCTCTTTATACCCTTCTTCGTTTAGGTGCTCTGCACCCATTATGAGGCAAGCCTGTGATATCTTTAATAGCACTTATCTGTAATCCAGCTGCCTGTATTGCCCTTATTGCGGATTCTCTTCCTGAACCAGGACCTTTTACGTAAATTTCAACTTTTTTTACACCCATACCTTTTGCCTTCTCAGCAGCCGCACTCGCTGTTAACTGCGCCGCAAATGGAGTAGATTTTTTAGAACCTTTGAATCCAATAGCGCCGCATGAAGACCAACATACGGTATTGCCTTTTTTATCCGTAATAGTCACAAGAGTATTGTTGAATGTTGCCAGTATATAGACTATGCCTTCCTCAACAACTCTTTTCTGTTTTGACTTTTTTTTCTGAAGTTTTTTTGTCTTGCCCTGCTTTTTTTCAGCCTCGGGCTGCGCATCAACAGCCGGGGCCTGCTTATCAGTAGCCTCTAGCTGCTTTTTATCCTTGGGTTGCTCAATCTGTCCACCTTCTTTCTGGCGGAGTTTTTCTTTATCCTCTGACATTTTCTATTTACCCTTCTTTATTTAGTTTATGACCTCTCTTTTGCTTTCATAGCGCCAACTGTCTTTCTTGGGCCTTTTCGTGTACGAGCATTGGTGTTTGTCCGCTGCCCTCTCACAGGTAAACCTTTTTTATGGCGTGAACCTCTATAAGAACCTATATCTATCAGCCTTCTTATGTTCTGAGCAACATCTCTTTTTAGGTCACCTTCTATTTTATATGTTTTTGTTATAAAGGTTGTAAGCTTTGCTATTTCTTCACCAGAGAGATCCTTGGCTCTTGTGTTGGGATTTATACCAACAGCACTTAGCACCTTATCAGAAAGCGTCTTTCCTATTCCAGTAATATAAGTAAGTGCAATCTCTATTCTTTTTTCTTTTGGTACATCTACACCGCAAATTCTCGGCATCTTAACTCCCTTTCAGTTCAAAAGTTTAAAAAGTTTTAAAGGTTCTAAAAGTTCGAACCTTTTAACTTTTTTAACTTTTATAACTTTTAGAACTGCTTTCATCCCTGTCTTTGTTTGTGTTTAGGATCTCTACATATAACCCTAACTACACCCTTGCGTTTTATAATTTTACATGAAGCACAAATTTTTTTAACAGACGATCTTACTTTCATCCCGCCCCTTCTTTGTTGTCCCCGCTTATCTCCTTAGCTTTATGCTTTTGAATGCTAAGAAGGGGCGGGATTCATTCCTATACCTTTTGGTTATTTTTCCCTATAAATAATTCTTCCTTTTGAAAGGTCATATGGCGAGAGTTCCAATTTCACCTTATCACCTGTTACTATTCTTATATAGTGCATGCGCATTTTGCCTGAGACATGTGCTAAAACCCTATGTCCATTTTCTAATTCTACCCGAAACCTTGCGTTCGGCAATACCTCTATAATAGTGCCTTCTGTTTGTATAGCTTCTTCTTTCATAATTTTGTTAAAATCTTAGGGCCATCCTCTGTAATGGCTATTGTGTGCTCAAAATGCGCTGATAGTTTTCCATCAGCTGTAACATATGTCCAACCATCTTTTTTTATGTTTACCTTATAGACACCCATGTTAACCATTGGCTCTATTGCTAATACCATACCTGCTTTTAGCATTGGCCCCATATGAGGTTGACCAAAATTCGGCACTTGAGGATCTTCATGAAGGCTTAAACCTACGCCGTGGCCTACAAGTTCTCTTACAACAGAAAATCCTTTTGATTCCGCTTCTTCTTGTATAGCAAATGATATATCAGAGAGCCTCTTACCTATAACTGCAGCGTTGATAGCTTTATGCAATGTTAATTTGGTAACCTGCAACAATCTTTCTATTTCAACTGAAATCTTTCCAACACCAACGCTAATTGCCGCATCCGCGTAAAAGTTGTCCTTCTCAACGCCTATGTCAATGCCAATTATGTCGCCTTCTTTTAGTTGGCGTACACTGGGTATACCATGTACCACCTCTTCGTTTATTGAAGCACATATATTTTTAGGAAAGCCCCTATAACCATTAAAGGCACAACGACCTCCTAATTCCCTGATTACCTTTGCTGCCTTTTTATCAAGCTCTTCGGTAGTCACCCCAGGTGATACAGCCCTGGCAACCTCTTCTAATGCTGTTGCTAAAATAATCCCTGCTTTATGTATTTTTTCTATATCATCTTTAGACTTAAAATGTATCACAACAACCCCTGTTTTTTAAAGAGATCGCAGAGAATGTTGTATAATTCTTTTGCTTGAAAATCTCCGGGAACTGTATGTAAAAGCCCTTGCCTCTTATAATATTCTATTAATTCGGCTGTTTGTTGCTTATATATTTCTATTCTTTTTAAAACTGTCTCTTTCTTATCATCGTCACGCAATATAAGATTACCATTACAATTATCGCATATCCCATTTTTCTTAGGTGGCATATTGTTTATGTGAAAAATAGCAGCGCAATCTTTACAAACCCTTCGCCCGGTAAGTCTTTTTATAATAATCTCTTCGGAGGTCTCCATGTATATCACCAATTCAAGCGGCATGTTGTGACTCTTGAGAAACTCACCCAATGTAATTGCTTGTGGTTTTGTTCTGGGATATCCATCAAGTATAAAACTATTTTGTATACTTTTATCCTCTAGCCTATTAAGAACAATCTGGTTTACCATTTCATCTGGAACTAGCTGTCCTTTTCGCATATATTCCGCTAGCATTAAGCCAAGTTTATCATTTTTCTTAACAGCTTCTCTAAACATGTCTCCAGTCGAGAGATGAACTAAATTAAGATTATGAGAAAGAACTTTTGCTTGTGTTCCTTTTCCAGCACCAGGTGGTCCTAATAATACTAATCTCATAGCTTTATCGCCTAGACCGCAATTTACCCTTCTTTAAGAATCCATCATAGTGCCTCATCAGAAGTTGTGATTCTATTTGTTTCATAGTATCCAATACAACACCAACAGTAATTAATAATGCAGTTCCACCAAAAAAACTAGCTATTAAAAATGGTATGTTCAACCATCTTGATATTAACCTTGGAAATACGGCAATCAAGGCCAAAAATACAGCTCCAGGCAATGTTACCCTTGTTAGTATTCTATCGAAATAGCTTGCTGTAGGCTTGCCTGGCCTTATACCAGGAATAAATCCGCCATATTTTTTCATATTATCAGCTACCTCAACCGGATTAAACGTAATAGCAGTATAAAAATAGCAGAAAAATACTATCAACATGGAGTATAACACAAAATAAAGTGCGTTTCCTCTTACTAGCGCATTTGCCATACTCTGGAATGTTCGATTAGGAAAAAAACCAGCCACTGTAGCAGGAAAAAGCAATAACGACTGTGCAAATATAATAGGTATAACACCTGCGTGATTTACTCTAAAAGGTATATATGTACTTTGACCGCCATAAATCTTCCTGCCAATTATCCTTTTTGCGTATTGAACTGGTATCCTGCGCTGACCTTGCGTAATCATAACAACTGCTACAATAACCCCCACCATGATAACCACCATAAATATTAACGTAAGTACATCTATCTGTCTTCTAGCTGGTGCAAATGGTGAAACTAATATGAAAAGCTGGTTAGCGGCGGTTGGAAGGCGGGATACTATGCCTGCCGTAATAATAATAGACATTCCATTACCAATACCATGTTCTGTTATTTGTTCACCCAGCCACATTATAAAAGCTGTACCACTGGCTAAGGTTAAAATCGTTAATAACCTAAAACTTAATCCTGGAAACTGAACTATTTGCACGCCCTGAAAATGTGCTGGATTCTCTAGCCATAAACTTATGAAAAAAGACTGTATTATGGCAAGGACTACTGTGCCATACCTTGTATACTGCGTAATTTTTCTTCTGCCTTCCTCACCACCCTCTTTAGCTAATCGCTCAAGCTGGGGTATTACTGTGGTAAGAAGCTGCATAATAATAGAACTTGATATATACGGCATAATTCCTAATGCAAAAATTGTCATATTTTGCATAGCACCGCCGCTGAATAAATTCATAATACCAAAAAGCGTACCACCTGTCGTTCTGGTAATATTTTCAAAGAACTGTGCTAGGGCAGCTCCATCTATGCCAGGGGTGGGGATATGCGCGCCTATTCTGTAGACAGATATCAACGCAAATGTAAGAAATATCTTCCTGCGTAAATCTGGTACTTTTAATATATTCCCTAATGCACTTATCATTTTATTATTTCTATGCTGCCGCCTAATTTTTCAATTGCACTCTTCGCAACCTTTGAAAAGGCGTGAGCGCTTATTTTTATCTTTTTCTGAATCTGACCTTTACCTAAAATTTTTACAGCCCTTGAAGTATTTCTTATGAGGCCTTTTTCTCTTAGCAGGGATGGAGTTATGTGAGTTTCTTCTTTAAAAATGTTTAACTTCTCTAAGTTCACAATGTGAAACTCTGTCTTTTTACAAGAAACAGCAAACCCAACCTTCGGCATTCTTCTGGCAAGTGGCATCTGCCCGCCTTCAAAACCGAATTTCTTTCTTGCTCCTGACCTTGCGCCTCGTCCTTTATGGCCGCGTCCGGATGTTTTGCCGCTGCCAGAACCCATACCTCTGCCTTTTCGTTTTCTTGCGGGTCTGGATCCTTTTGCTGGTTTTAGTTCGTGTATTTTCATTTTGTCACTTCTGGTTTTAATAGTTCATTTTTATGACGTAATTGCATAAGGCCGTCTAAAGTTGCCTTTATAACGTTGGTTGGAGTTTGCGATCTCAGGCACTTTGTTAGTATGTCTCTTACTCCTGCAGCTTCACAAACCGCCCTTATAACGTTACCAGCTATAACGCCTGTTCCTTCACCTGCTGGCTTAAGAAGCACAAGAGCTGCACCATATTTACCAATTACTTCGTGCGGTATAGTGCCACCCTTAAGGGAAACTGTTACTGTATTTTTCTTAGCTTCATTAATGCCCTTTTTAATTGCCTTAGGCACTTCATTTGCTTTTCCAAAACCACAACCAACATGTCCTTTTTTATCTCCTACCACTACTAATGCGCCGAAATTTAACTTTCTGCCGCCTTTTGTAACTTTTGTGGTCCGATTAATGGCAACTACTTTTTCAACGCCTTCTTCTTCGGTATGCATCTCTTTGTATGTCTTTTTAAGCTCCTTAGGCATTGCGTTTTTGTTTATGGCTATGCCTGGGCTATTTTTTTTAAATGTCTTTTGATCCTTGTTTTCCAACTTAATACCCCCTAAAACTTTAACCCACTCTTAAGACAGGTCTCTGCAAATTCTTTAATTCTTCCATGATAAAGGTACCCGCTTCTATCAAACTTAACCTGTTTTATGTTTGCTTTTAGTGCTTTCTCTGTAAGAAGCTCACCTAATGCCTTGGATGCAGCAATGTTGCCATTGCCTTTATGTTTGTCTTCAATGGCCTTATCAATGGTAGAAACGGATAATATAGTCTTACCTTCTATGTCATCTATAAGTTGTGCGCTCATGTTATTAAGTGCTCTGTATAAGCAAAGGCGTGGCCTTTGCTTTGTTCCAAGCACCTTTTTCTTTCCTCTTAAGTATCTCTTTCTTCTCTTATCTTTTATTTTCATGCTACTGTCTTTCCTACTTTCTTCCTTACATATTCACCAACATACCTGATACCTTTACCTTTGTATGGCTCAGGTTTATAAAAATCTCTTAACTCCGCAGCTACTTCTCCGACAGCCTGCTTATCAATCCCTTTAATTATAATTTGTGTAGGCTTTGGCGTCTCTACAGTAATACCTTCTGGTATTTGATATTCAACAGGGTGAGAAAACCCTAGGTTTAAAATAACCTTTTTACCAGAGATTTGAGCCTTGAATCCTACACCTATTATTTCAAGATGTTTGGCAAATCCCTCTGTTACTCCCTTTACCATATTAGCAATAAGCGCTCTAGATAAACCATGCAATGCACGCTGCTGTTTATTGTCTGATGTTCTGGTTACAGTAAGTATTTTATCTTTTATATCAATGTTTATACCATACGGCAGGGTCCAGTCCAATTTGCCCTTTGATCCTTCCACATAAACAGTGGCGTCCTTTTTTTGAACCTTTACTCCCTGTGGTATTTCTATGGGCCGTTTTCCTATTCTTGACATTTTTTAGTTCCTACCAGATGTGACAAAGAAGCTCTCCGCCAACCTTGGCATCTCTGCATTCTTCGTCTGTTTTAATACCCTTTGATGTTGATATTATAGCAATTCCTACGCCTCCCAGCACAAGCTTAATCTTAGCTGCCTCTTTATAAATCCTAAGCCCTGGCTTAGAAATCCTCTTGAGGTTACTTATAGCAGGAGGTTTATGTTTATCCTTACCATATTTTAAGTAAATTCTTAATTTTCCTTGTTTATTATCCTCAATCTTTTTATAATTTTCAATAAATCCTTCTTTTTTCAATATCTGAGCTATTTGCTCTTTCATATTAGATGAAGGACAATCCACACTCTTCTTCTTTGCCTTTGAAGCATTTCTTACTAATGTTAAAAAATTAGCTATCGGGTCTGACATACTCATATTTGTCGCTCCTAATTCTATAAACTATGAACAATGAACTAATCTACCAGCTTGCTTTTGTAACTCCAGGTATTTCACCCCTGGAAGCTAGTTCTCTAAAACAAATCCTACAGAGCTTAAACTTTCTCATAAAGGCTCTGCGCCTACCGCATCTTTGGCAACGGTTATATCCTCTTACTTTAAACTTTGGTTTTTTCCTTTGTTTTTCTATTAATGCCTTTTTCGCCATATTATACCTATTTTTTACCTTCTGCTTGTTGTTTTATTTCTTTAAGCGGCATACCCAGCGCTTTTAGAAGCACGTATGCTACATCTTTGGTTGTTTTTGTCATTGCTATGGTAATGTCCATACCTTGAATCCTTGTAATCTTATCATGCTCGATTTCAGGAAATATTCCCTGTTCAGATAAGCCAAACGTATAATTCCCATGTCCATCAAAGCTGCTATTTGACAATCCTTTAAAATCCCTGATCCTTGGCAATGCCACATTGATAAGCCTGTCTAAGAATTCGTACATCTTAACTCTTCTTAATGTAACTCTGCAACCAACCGCAGAACCTTTCTGAATTTTAAAATTAGACACTGCCTTTTTTGCCTTAGTGGCAACACACTGCTGTCCCGCAATTGCTGTTAAATCCTTTTGAGCTTCTTCAATTATTTTCTTATCATGGGCACCCATACCTATCCCCATGTTTATTACAACCTTCTTTATGCGGGGAATCTGCAGGCGATTCTTATAGCCAAATTTTTGCATTAAAGCAGGGACTGCATCCTTCCTATATTTTTCTAATAATCTCGGAGTCATAAACTATAATATCTCCTCGCATTTTTTGCAATAGCGCGTTTTTGTGCCGTCACTTAAAATGGTAATTTGAATTCTTGTTGGCTTGTTACATCTTGTGCACACAATCATTAAATTAGAAGCATTAATAGGGGCTTCTCTCTGCACTATACCACCCTGTTGGTCTTTCTGGCTTTTGCGCGTATGGCGCTTGACAAAATTTATCCCTTCGGCAATAATCTGGTTTTTTTTAGGTATCACACGAAGGACTTTACCGCTTTTACCTTTATCTTTGCCTGCCATAACTTTTACTGTATCGTTTTTTCTAATCTTCATATAACCTCAGGGGCAAGTGAAACTATCTTCATAAAATTCTTTTCTCTTAGCTCGCGCGCAACAGGGCCAAAAATCCTGGTTCCACGTGGATTACCTGCATCATCTATAATAACACACGCGTTTTTATCAAATTTCAACGCTGAACCATCTTTTCTTCTTATTGTATTACGCGTACGAACTATTACTGCCTTAACTTTCTCACCTTTTTTCACAGCAGAATCTGGAGTTGCTTCCCTTACGCTACCGCTTATAATATCTCCTACATCCGCAACGGTCTTACCTGAGCGGTGAATAACTTTAATGCAGCGCACAAAACGTGCTCCAGTATTATCTGCAACATCTAAAATCGTCATAAGATGTATCATTTTACAATCTCAACAATCCTGTATTTTTTCTCTTTTGACAAAGGGCGACTTGACGTTATTTTAACCTTATCGCCTATCTTCGCAGCATTCTTAGGGTCATGCGCCTTAACCTTACGCTTGCGTTTTATTATCTTCTTATACAGCTTGTGTACAGTAAGGGTTTCTAACTTCACAACTGCTGTCTTATCCATTTTATCACTTACTACTATGCCTATTTGATATTTAGGCTTTTTTACTTGTGCTTGATTTTGCATAATCGTCTTCCTTTAAAATAGTTAAAATACGAGCAATATCCTTCTTTATCGCATTGATTCTGGAAGGTTTATCTAATTTGCCCATTTTGGCCTTGAAACGCAAATTCATCAGCTCTTCCTTTAAGGAAATTTGCTTTGAGTCGAGCTCTTCTTTTGTCATATCTCTAAATTGTGCTGGCTTCATGAATTATATGTGTTTTCTCCTTATAAGTTTTGTTTTAAATGACATTTTAGCTGCAGCTAATCTAAGCGCAGTTTTTGCTATTTCTTCTGGAACCCCTTCAATCTCAAAAATAACCTTGCCTCTTTTTACTACAGCAACCCAATATTCCGGCATACCTTTACCTTTACCCATTCTTGTCTCCGCCGGCTTTTTACTAACTGACTTATCTGGAAATAGCCTTAGCCAAACCTTTCCGCCGCGCCTTACATGGCGAGTAATTGCTACTCTTGCTGATTCTATTTGGGTATTTTTAAGCCAAGCACCTTCTAATGCCTGGAGTCCGTATTCGCCAAAGCTAACACGCGAACCGCTTACAGCTAGGCCTCTTCTGCGACCTCTTTGCGATTTACGATATTTTACTCTTTTGGGCATTAATGGCATAATCTTATTCCTTTACTACTTTTTTCTCTGGTAATATCTCGCCTTTTCCCACCCAGACTTTAATACCTATCAAGCCATAGGTTGTGTGAGCTTCGACAAAACCGTATTCTACATCCGCCCTGAATGTCTGCAAGGGCACCTTGCCTTCTTTATAGGATTCTGAGCGCGCAAGCTCAATGCCGCCAAGCCTGCCAGAACATCTTATCTTAATTCCTTCTGCACCATGCTCCATTGCCATTTGCACCGCTTTCTTCATGGTGCGTCTAAATGCAACTCTTTTTTCTATCTGAAAAGCAATGTTTTGTGCAATTAGTTGCGCATTTACTTGTGGATTTTTGATTTCTTTGATATCTATAAAAACATCCTTATTTGTCAGATTGGCCAACTCTTCTCTTAATCTATCTATATCAGCACCTCTTCTGCCAATTATAATGCCTGGACGAGCAGAATGAATAATAGCGCGCACTCTACCGCTTGCTCTTTCAATCTCTATATCTGCTATTGCGGCAGAGGAATACTGCTTATTGATATACTTTCTGATTTTCAAATCTTCGTGTAGCAGGTCTGCAAAATCCTTTGATTTAGCAAACCATCTTGACTTCCATGTTCTTATAAAACCGAGCCTTATGCTATATGGATGAACTTTCTGTCCCACGTTATTTTTTCTCCTTTGTTACCTTTATTTTTTTAGTATCTGCTTTCTTTAGATTATTTTTAACTTTTTGAACCTTTTTAACTTTTTTACCCTTTTGAACTGGCTTTATCGCAGGCCCCTTAAGCATATCCAACTCAATGGTTAGGTGGGATGTTCTTTTTCTTATCGTGCCTGCACTACCCATAGACATTGCTCTTTGCCTTTTCAACATCGGTCCACCGTCAACAAATATCTTTGAAACATATAAATTGCCCTCATTGACATTGGGCAATCTCTTAGCGTTAGCAGCTGCAGAATGCAGAGCTTTATAAACATAAGTAGCTGCTTTTTTATTCGTATTCTCCATTGTGGCCAAGGCTACTGCTACGTTTTTGTTCCTGATTAAAGGTAACACAAGTCGTAATTTTCTGGGTGAAATTTTTAAATATCTTATTTTTGCTTTTGCTATCATTTTTTATTTTAATGCTACCGCTTTGTCAACGTGTGCAGTACCGTGTTTTCTAAACGTTCTTGTCGGTGCAAATTCTCCTAGTTTATGGCCCACCATGTTTTCGGTTATATATACTGAAATAAATTTATTTCCATTATGTATAGAAAATGTAAAACCTACAAATTCCGGTGTAATCGTAGAGCGCCTAGACCATGTTTTGATTGGTTTACTTTCTCCGCCCTTAGACATTTTCTCTACCTTTTTTTGTAATTTCTCATCTACATATGGGCCTTTTTTAATTGACCTACTCATAATTGATTTCCTCGCTTACTTTCTTTTCTTGCTCTTTGGCCTTCTTTTTAATATATGCTTATTTGAATATTTCTTTTTCTTTCTTGTCTTTAAACCTTTTGTACCTTTACCCCACGGGGTCACCGGATGCCTGCCACCTGAAGATTTTCCTTCGCCTCCTCCGTGCGGATGGTCAACTGGGTTCATAACAACTCCTCTAACGCTGGGACGTATACCTAACCATCTGCTTCTGCCAGCTTTTCCTATAGATATGCTTCCATGCTCTACGTTACCAACCTGCCCTATCGTGGCAAAGCAATCTAAGCCTATTAATCTTATTTCTCCCGATGGCATCTTAACATGGGCATTTTTCCCTTCTTTTGACACAATCTGAGCTGATGAACCAGCACCACGTACAGCCTGAGCACCTTTACTTTTAAATAATTCCAAATTGTGTATAGGAGTACTTACTGGTATGTGTCGTAGCTGCATGCAATTTCCAGCCTTTATCTCTCCTTTTTCAGATGTAGAAATAATATCTCCTACTTTAAGACCTTGCGGCTGTATAATATATCTTTTCTCTCCATCCTTATATTCAATCAAGGCTATGCGCGCTGTGCGATTTGGATCATATTCTATTGTAAGCACCCTTGCTGTCATGTCCTGCTTATTTCTTTTAAAATCAATGATTCGCAGGCGTCTTTTATGCCCGCCGCCCTGATGCCTAACTGTAATCCTACCATGTGCATTCCTTCCAGCATGTACTTTGCGCGGCAGGGTTAAAGGCTTATAAGGCTTGGAGACGGTAATATCATCAGAAGAAGACACACTCGTCCAACGCCTACCCGGTGTTGTTGGTTTATATTTCTTTATTGCCATTTTAACCTTTCAAACTTTTTGAACTGCCTATGTACTTGCTACGTCGATTGCATCGCCCTTTTTAAGTGTGGCCAGAGCTTTTTTCCAATCAGATGTTTTACCAAGTTTATACCTAACCCTACGCGGTTTCCCTGGCATATTCATAACATTGACAGAAGTAACATGTACTTTAAATATCTCCTCAACTGCTTTTTTTATTTGCACCTTATTTGCTAGCTTATCAACGAGAAACATATATTTGTTCTCCGCCAACAACCTTGTGCTTTTCTCGGTTCTTAACAGGCTTTTTACGATATCATATGAAGTTCTCATTGTGAGATCCTTTTCTCTATCTCTTTGAAAGCTGACTTTTCTATAACAATTTTCTCTGCCAGGATCGCCTTATACGCGTTAATCTCAAGCGCCCTTATGAAAGATACTTTTTTTAGATTACTTGATGCTTTTTTCAATTTCTCATCTACAGATTTTACAACAATTAGAATTTTTTCATTATCAAATTTAAGTTTTAATTTATTTAAAATAGAAATAAGATCCTTTGTTTTATGAGAAGACAGCTGCAACTCCTCTATAATTATAAGCTTTTTCTCGTTTATCTTATCATTGATAAGCGAACGCAACGCCCCCCTAAGAGCTTTCTTTGGCATCTTATAGGAATAATTTCTCGGACGCGGTCCAAATGTTACACCCCCACCTCTCCATAAAGGCGACCTTATGCTGCTGGCTCGTGCCCTACCTGTACCTTTTTGCTTCCAGGGTTTTTTGCCTCCACCTCTGACCTCATCCCTTGTCTTTGTGTTAGCTGAGCCAATGCGTAAATTTGCCTGATACATTACAATGGCCTCATGGACTAAGGCTTTATTTACAAAACCATCAAAAAGCTTTTGGTTTAATTTTAAATCATCTACCCTTTTACCTTCTTGATTTATTATGTCTAATGTTTTCATTTTTTCTTAGCAGGTTTTTTCCCGGCGACAGCTTTGCCTTTGGGTTCTTCTTTAGCCACTTGTTCTTGCATAGGTTTTTTCTTTGCTTTTAAAGCCTTTTTTATAATTAAATAATTTCCAGAATAGCCTGGAACAGCTCCCTTAACAACTAATAAATTATTCTCATTGTCTACCTCTATAACTTCTAAATTTTGAATGCTTACCACATCACTGCCCATATGCCCCGGCATGTGGTGGCCTTTTACAACCCTTGATGGATAAGCGCTGGCACCAATTGATCCAACCCTTCTGTGAGTCATAGAACCGTGACTTGCTTTGCCTCCGCTCCAATTCCATCTTTTCATACCACCTTGAAAACCTTTGCCTATTGAAACACCTACTACATCCAAGAAGTCTCCTTGCTCAAACATATCTACAGAAATTTTATCGCCCTGTTTAAGCTGTTCATCTTGGGTTAAGGCTACTTCCCTTACAAACCTTAAGGGCTCGGATTTAGCTTTTTTAAAATGTCCCAACTCTGGTTTTTTTGTTAAACGTACAGGCTTCTTCTCAAAGCCTAATTGTACTGCAGAATAGCCGTCTTTCTCAGCATTCTTAACCTGCAATACCACGCAAGGACCAGCTTCTACATACGTGACAACAACAGCATTTCCTGATGCTGTAAAATGCTGACCCATTCCTATCTTTTTTCCTAATAATCCTTTTGGCATTTTATTTTACCTATCTTATATCGACATCTACTCCCGCGGGCAAATCCAGGCGTTTCAAGGCATCTATTGTCTTATTTGTTGGGTCAATAATACTCAACAACCTTTTATGAATCTTTGTCTGGAATTGCTCTCGAGATTTTTTGTCAATATGCGGTGACCTCAGAACTGTATAATCTTCCCGTTTAGTGGGTAACGGTATAGGGCCTGAAACTTTAGCCCCTGTTTTCTTGGCAGTCTCCACTATCTCTGCTGCAGACTGATCAAGTAATCTGTGGTCATATGCTCTTAGTCGTATTTGTATCTCTGCCATTTTTTTTCCTATTGTATTATCTCAGTAACAACTCCCGCGCCTACAGTACGTCCGCCTTCTCTGATTGCAAAGCGTAGTTCTTTTTCCATAGCGATGGGTGTTATGAGCGTTCCTTCAAATGCAACGTTATCTCCAGGCATTACCATTTCTGTACCTTCGGGTAATTTTACCGAACCTGTAACGTCAGTGGTTCTAAAATAAAACTGCGGCCTGTAACCATTAAAAAATGGTGTGTGACGGCCGCCTTCTTCTTTTGTTAATACATAAACTTTTGCTTTAAATTTGGTATGTGGGGTTATTGAACCTGGTTTGGCTAATACCATACCACGTTCCAGGTCTTTTTTCTCAACACCGCGAAGTAGAATACCTACGTTGTCTCCTGCCCGGCCTTCATCTAGGAGCTTTCTAAACATCTCAACGCCGGTAACTATGCTCTTGGATGATTTCTCACGCATACCTATAATTTCGATTTCTTCATTTACCTTGACTATGCCTCGCTCTATTCTTCCTGTTCCTACTGTTCCTCTTCCTGTGATGGAGAATACGTCTTCTAGAGCTAGGAGGAATGGTTTTTCAGTATCTCTTTTTGGATCTGGAATACTATCATCTACTGCTTTCATAAGCTCAAGAATAGGTTTGATTGCTTCATCGTTTGCATCTCCAGTTGATTCCATTGCCTTTAGAGCGCTTCCTCTTATAATTGGGATCTTATCTCCTGGGAATTCATATTTTGAAAGAAGTTCTCTTACTTCCAATTCTACTAGATCAAGTAGTTCAGGATCGTCAACCATATCTACTTTGTTTAGAAATACAACGATGTTAGGGACGTTTACCTGTCTGGCTAGAAGAATATGCTCTCTTGTCTGAGGCATTGGCCCATCAGCTGCAGATACTACTAGAATCGCACCATCCATTTGAGCAGCACCTGTAATCATGTTTTTAATGTAATCAGCGTGGCCTGGGCAATCTACGTGAGCATAATGACGTTTTTCAGTTTCATACTCAACGTGAGCAATAGCTATTGTAATGCCGCGCTCTTTTTCTTCAGGGGCATTGTCTATTGAGTCGAAGGTTCTTACCTCCGCCATACCTTTTTTACTAAGGGCCATAGTTATAGCTGATGTAAGAGTGGTTTTACCATGGTCTACGTGGCCTATGGTACCTATATTCAAGTGAGGTTTACTTCTTACAAATTTTTCCTTTGCCATGTTAATAATCCTTTCGTTAAAAGATTTTTTCTTTTATGTGTTCAGGAACCTGTTCATAATAAGCAGGTTCCATAGTATACGTTGCTCTTCCTTTTGTAAGATTCCTTAATGCTGTTGCGTAACCAAACATCTCTGCTAAAGGCGCATACCCTTTTACAGCCTTAACATTGGAATGCTGTTCAATAGATTCTATTTTACCTCTACGTGAATTAAAGTCCCCTATAGCGTCTCCTAAAAATTCCTCAGGCGAAGCTACTTCTATTTTCATAAATGGCTCCAACAATACTGGATTTCCCTTCTTTAAGGCGTCAGAAAGTGCTATTGAACCAGCTGTTTTAAAAGCTAATTCTGAAGAATCCACCTCATGAAATGAGCCGTCTATTAATTTCACTGATATATCAGTAACAGGGTAACCTGCAATTACACCGCTTTTTGATGCTTGCATAATACCTTCTTTTACTGCTGGTATATATTCTCTTGGTATAGACCCACCTTTAATTCTATTTGTAAAAACAACTCCAGAGCCTTTTTCCGCAGGATCCACATCGAGCACAACGTGTGCAAACTGGCCTCTTCCGCCAGTCTGTTTTACGAACTTCGCAGTTGTGCTAGCATGAGTAGTTATAGTTTCTTTATAAGCAACCTGTGGCCTGCCAACATTTGCAGCTACATCAAATTCTCTAAGCATTCTATCTACAATAATGTCAAGGTGAAGCTCACCCATACCTGATATAATTGTCTGTGCAGTACTCTCATTATATTGGACCTGAAAAGAGGGGTCTTCCTCCTGAAATTTTCTAAGAGCTGCGCCTAATTTTTCCTGATCATTGCTGGATTTTGGTTCTATAGCCAAAAACATAACAGGTTCTGGGAAATTAATACTCTCCAACAAAACCGGGTGATGCACATCACATATGGTGTCGCCTGTTTTTGTTTCCCGCAAACCAACAGCTGCTGCAATATCACCAGCATAAACATCAGATACAATTTCTTGTTTATTAGCGTGCAATTTCACTATTTTACCTATACGCTCTTTGATTTCTTTTGATGAATTATAAACATAACTGCCAGTCTTTAGCATTCCAGAATAAATTCTAAAAAAGCTTAGTTTACCTACATAAGGATCACTCATTATTTTAAAGACAAGCGCTGAAAAAGGTTCACTATTACTTGGCTTGCGTAATACTTCCTTCTGCGTCTTAGAATCAATGCCTTTCATGGGTGGAACATCTAATGGGCTTGGCAGAAAGTCACAAATAGCATCAAGCAATGGCTGCACACCCTTGTTTTTAAATGACGAACCACAAGTAATCGGAATAAATTTAGCACTAATAGTTGTGTTGCGTATTGCAGTTTTTAATTCTTCATGCGTCAGCACTTCATTATAAATAAACTTTGACATAATTTCTTCATCTGCTTCAGCCACTGCCTCTATAAGTTCATGCCTGTATTTTTCAGATATGGCCTGCATGTCCTCTGGAATAGCCTCCACATTATATTCTATGCCTTCTTCGTCTTTATAACGTATTGCTTGCATGTTTATAAGGTCTACCATACCCACAAAATTGGCTTCGTTACCGATTGGCAATTGAATAGCAGCTGCATTTGCACCTAATCTTTCTCTTATCTGCTTTGCTGTACCAAAAAAATCACTCCCTGTTCTATCCATCTTGTTCACAAAAGCTATTCTTGGAATTTTATAATTATCAGCCTGTCGCCAAACAGTTTCACTTTGTGATTCCACACCACCTACACCACAAAATATAACAACCCCAGCATCTAAAACTCTCAAAGAGCGTTCTACCTCAACTGTAAAATCTACGTGCCCTGGTGTGTCAATTATATTTATAGTATAGTCTTTCCATGTACAGGTAGTACTTGCAGAGGTAATTGTTATGCCCCTTTCTTGCTCCTGGGACATCCAATCCATGGTTGCAGTGCCTTCATCTACTTCGCCTATTTTATACACCCTGCCGCAATAATACAGGATTCTCTCAGTAGTAGTCGTCTTACCCGCATCTATATGGGCAATTACGCCGATGTTTCTTAATTTTTCTAAGTTTGGTTTTTTCATGCTTTACTTACCATTTAAAATGTGCGAATGCTCTGTTAGCTTCTGCCATTTTGTGCGTATCTTGCTTCTTTTTAACTGCAGCTCCTTGATTTTGATAAGCTTGTAAGATTTCCTCTGCTAGGCGGTCTTGCATAGGCTTACCCTTTTTATCTCTTGCAAAGCTGCGTATCCACCTTAGGGTAATGGCTGTGCCATGCTCAGTTTTAATTTCTAATGGCACCTGATATGTTGCTCCTCCGACACGCCTTGGCTTAAGCGCCATTTTGGGCCTTGCATTCTCTATTGCCTTTTCAAAGACCTCAAGGGCATTCTCGTTGCCTGTTTTCTTCTTAAGTACTTCAAAAGCACCATAGACTATTCTTTCAGCTATAGACTTCTTACCTTGCTTCATTACTATATTTATAAATTTTGCAACTAATACAGAGCCATATTTTGGATCTGGTAAAATCTCTCTCTTTGGCGCTCTTCTACGTCTCATTTTTCCTTCTCTCTTATGTTATCGCTCGCTGCCTATTTTTCAGCAGGTGCACCTGCTGCAGCAACTACTCCTTTGCTTCTTTTTGTACCATATTTAGATCTACTCTTACTTCTGTTGGCTACACCCTGAGTATCTAGTGTGCCTCTTACTATGTGATATCTTACTCCTGGTAAATCCTTTACCCTGCCACCCCTTACTAATATAATCGAGTGCTCTTGGAGATTGTGTCCTTCGCCTGGTATATAAGCAGTAACAGTTATACCGTTTGTAAGCCTAACCCTAGCTATTTTTCTTAATGCAGAATTGGGCTTCTTGGGAGTCTGAGTTTTAACTTGTAAACAAACTCCTCTTTTTTGTGGACAATTTCCCAAGGCCCTGGATTTACTCTTTTTCTTTATGCTCTTGCGGCCTTTTCTTATTAATTGGTTTATTGTTGGCATTTACTTATCCTTTTATTTCTTTTTTACTTTTGTTGTTTTTGTTGCTTTTGTTGTCTTTGTTCTTTTTGTTGCTTTTGTTGTCTTTGTTGTTTTTGTTGTTTTTTTTGCTTTTTTTGTTACAGAAGCTTCCTTTATTTTTACCGGAGCTTCTTCAATAGACGGAACTTTCACTATTTCAATATCTCTGTGGCTGTTGAAGCCTGTGCCAGCAGGAACAAGATGCCCCATAATAACATTTTCTTTTAGGCCACGCAACCTATCTACTTTACCTTCAGCCGCAGCTTCTGTCAAGATTCTTGTTGTCTCCTGGAAACTGGCTGCTGAAATAAAACTTTCTGTGCTTAAAGAAGCTTTTGTAATACCTAATAATATTTGTGTAGCCTTGGCAGGTTTAGATTTTTTCTTTAACGCCTTTTCGTTCTCTTGCTTAAAAACCTCTTTATCAATATGAGAACCTATTAGTAGGGTTGTATCGCCCGATTCCTCAATTCTTACCTTCTTAAGCATTTGGCGCACAATTATTTCGATATGTTTATCATTAATCTTAACACCTTGAAGCCTATAAACTTCCTGAACCTCATTCACGAGATATTCCTGCAAAGCTTTATCACCGGAAACTCTTAAAATATCTTGGGGTACAACAGGGCCATCCACTAATTGTTGTCCTGCATAAACCCTGTCATCTTTATATACATTTAAATGCTTACCATGTGGTATTAAATATTCTTTCTCCATACCTGTAGGACTTTTTACAAGAAGCACCCTCTGGCCTTTTTTAGATCCACCAAATTCTACCACCCCATCTATTTCACTGATGATTGCCGGATCTTTTGGGCGCCTGGCCTCGAAAAGCTCAGCTACTCTCGGCAAGCCGCCTGTTATATCTTTTGTCTTTGAAACCACTCTGGGCGTTTTAGCCAATAATTCTCCTGCTTTTATTGAATTGCCATTTTTAATAAGTATGTGGGCTCCAGCAGGGATAGGATATATAGCTAAAACTTCCTTTTTGTCATTATGAATAATAAGCTGCGGATGATATTCCCCTTTATGTTCTATAACAACAGTATCAATGAGCTTAGTCTGAGAATTCATCTCCTGGCGCATTGTAACACCTTCTCTAATGTCCTCAAATCTTACCTTGCCGCTAACCTCAGTAATAATGGGAGACATATACGGATCCCAGTGTATAAAAATAGTATCTTTTTTAATCGGCGCATTATCCTGAAGTGTTATAATCGCACCATGTGGCACCGCATAACGCTCATACTCTCTTCCTGCTACATCATTAATAGATACCTGACCATTGCGGTTAAGAACTATGATTTCTTTGGAATCTGTTTTTTGCACAGTTTTTAAGCTATGATATTTGAGAATTCCATTATTTTTAGATTTTATATTGGACTGTTCAACTGTCCTGCTAGCTGTACCGCCGATATGAAAAGTCCTCATAGTAAGCTGTGTGCCAGGCTCACCTATAGACTGCGCTGCAATTACTCCTGTGGCATCACCTAACTCAACCAGCCTTCCTGTGGCTAAGTTTCTTCCATAGCACTTCGCGCATATACCTCTTTTTGATTCACAGGTTAAAACGCTTCTTATTCTAATTTTTTCAATACCTGAACGCTCAATTCTCTCAGCTTTTTCTTCATCAATCTCTTCAGCAGAGTTCACTAATATCTCATCTGTTATAACGTCTACAATATTATCCAAAGCAATTCTGCCGACTATTCTTTCCTTTAACGGGACAACTACCTCATCTCCTTCAATTATCGCGCTAGTTAAAATACCATTTAATGTTTTACAATCTATCTCTGTTACAATGACATCCTGAGCAACGTCAACTAATCTTCTGGTTAAATAACCTGAATCCGCTGTTTTAAGAGCTGTATCTGCCAAGCCTTTTCTTGCGCCGTGAGTTGAAATAAAATACTCAAGAACAGTTAGGCCCTCTCTAAAACTTGCGGTTATTGGGTTTTCTATAATCTCACCGGAAGGCTTTGCCATAAGACCACGCATACCAGCTAGCTGTCTTATCTGCTGTTTTGAACCACGTGCACCAGAATCAGCCATCATAAATATAGGATTAAATTCTCCTAGATTGTCGAGTACATTTTTTGAAACTTCGTCTGTAGCGTGTGTCCAAATATCTACAATTTTGTTATATCGTTCTCTGTCGGTAATAAAACCTCTCTTATATTGCGCTTCCACATCCCTCACTTCCGCATACGACTCTTTTAAAATTCTTGCTTTCTCTGGGCTAAGAACCAGATCGTGCATTGATATAGATAATCCTGATAATGTTGCCCATTTAAATCCAAGCTCTTTTAATCCATCCAGAAGTTCTATAGTCCTTTGGTGGCCAAACTTATTATAACAGTCAGTTATAATCTTCTGTATTTTTGCTTTATCCAGACATTCATTAACAAAATCAAAACCTTTTGGCAATACTTCATTGAATAAGATTCTGCCAACAGTAGTGGATATCACCTTGCCTTTAAGTCTTACTTTTATATCATCGTGCACCATTATTTCTTCGTCGTTAAAAGCAACTATTACTTCTTCTTCCGAAGAAAATATCTTTATTTGTTTGGATTTCTCGCTCTTTTGCTTTGTAAGAAAATAAATGCCTAAAACAATGTCCTGGGTAGGTGTTGTTATAGGGCTGCCATTTGCAGGCGAAAATATGTTATTAGTTGCAAGCATCAATATTTTTGATTCCATCTGAGCCTCAACAGAAAGAGGCACGTGCGTAGCCATTTGGTCACCATCAAAGTCTGCGTTAAAAGCAGTACAAACTAAAGGATGTATTTTAATAGCTTTACCTTCAATTAAAAGAGGTTGAAATGCCTGAACGCCTAAGCGGTGTAATGTAGGAGCTCGGTTTAATAGTATCTGATGATCTTTAATAACCTCATCCAATATGTCCCAAACCTCTAAATCTGCTTTTTCAACCATGCGTTTTGCGCTTTTTATTGTATGTACAAAACCTTTTTCCCTGAGCTTTTTTATAATAAAAGGTTCAAAAAGCTCTAAAGCCATTTTCTTGGGAAGGCCACATTGATGCAACTTTAATTTCGGCCCTACCACAATAACAGACCTGCCAGAATAATCCACTCTTTTGCCCAACAAATTTTGTCTAAAACGACCTTGTTTACCTTTTAGCATATCACTTAATGATTTAAGCGGCCTATTTCCAGGGCCAAGTACTGCTCTGCCGTGTCTTCCATTATCAAAAAGCGCATCTACTGCTTCCTGAAGCATTCTTTTTTCGTTTCTAACTATTACTTCAGGCGCCTTTAATTCTATCAATTTTTTAAGCCTATTGTTTCGATTTATTACCCTTCTGTAAAGGTCGTTTAAATCACTGGTAGCAAACCTGCCTCCTTCAAGCGGCACAAGCGGCCTTAAATCCGGAGGAATTACAGGCACTATATTAATAACCATCCATTCTGCTTTATTACCGCTGCTTTTAAAGGACTCAATTATCTTTAGAGTCTTAGCTATTCGTCTCTTAGACTGTACACTCTTGGTATCGTTTAAATCTTTTTTAAGTTTAGATGCCGCCTTTGTAAGATCAACTTCGGCAAGTAGTTTTTTAATTGCCTCAGCACCCATTTGCGCTTTAAAATTTACGCCGTATTTTTCTTTGGCTAATCTGTACTTTTCTTCTGCAAGGAGCGACCCCTCTTTAAGTGGTGTGTCACCAGCATCTAATACTATATACTCCTCATAATACAGGACCTTCTCCAATTGCCTTAGAGTTAAACCCAAAAGTGTTCCTATTCTTGAAGGACTCACTTTAAAAAACCATATATGCGATACAGGTGCAGCTAAATCAATATGCCCCATACGCTCTCGTCTAACCCTTGAAAGCGTTACCTCTACACCGCAACGGTCACATTTAATGCCTTTGTGCTTTATTCTTTTATATTTACCACAGCTACATTCCCAATCGCGGGTAGGACCAAATATCCTTTCGCAGAAAAGGCCGTCTCTTTCAGGCTTTAATGTCCTGTAGTTTATTGTTTCAGGTTTTTTAACCTCTCCATGGGACCATGATTTTATAGTTTCTGGTGAAGCTATATTAATTGCAATTCTATCAAAACGGTCTTTGCTTTTAGGGTAAATCATTATTTTTGCTCCGTTTTCTCAGCCCTTACATCCAGGCCTAAACTTTGCAACTCTTTTAACAATACATTGAAGGATTCTGGTGTCCCGGGTTCAACTGCATGTTCGCCCTTTACTATAGATTCATACATCTTGGTTCTGCCAACAACATCATCACTTTTAACTGTAAGAAATTCTTGTAAAGTGTGTGCAGCGCCATATGCTTCTAGCGCCCATACTTCCATTTCACCTAATCTCTGCCCACCAAATTGTGCTTTTCCTCCAAGCGGTTGTTGCGTAACTAAGGAGTAAGGACCAATTGAACGAGCATGTATTTTATCATCTACTAAATGTATAAGCTTCATCATGTATATGTATCCAACTGTTACCTTCTGCGCAAACTCATCACCGGTAAAGCCGTCTCTTAATGTAATTTTACCATCTTCCGGCAGGCCTGCTTTACGCATGTATTCTTTAATTTCAGTTTCAAGTGCACCGTCAAATACAGGACTTGCCACTTTAAATCCTAACAACTTTGCAGCCCAGCCAAGATGTGTTTCTAGTATTTGACCTACGTTCATACGTGATGGAACACCTAAGGGATTTAGAACTAAATCAACTGGGGTACCATCAGGCATAAAAGGCATATCCTCTTCTGGTAGTATCTTAGCAACCACGCCTTTGTTACCATGACGGCCTGCAACTTTATCACCGGCGGAAATTCTTCTTTTGTTTGCTACAAAAACTGAAACCTTTTTAAGTATCCCTGGGGGAAGTTCATCCCCTCTTTTTATCTTGTCAAGTTCTCTGTCTTGCTCATATGAAAGCTCTTCTATTTGTTCATCAAAAACCCTCACTGCTCTTTCGATTTCTTCCTCGAGCTCATGATTCTGCTCAGTCAAACGCAAAGTTGAGAGATCACATTTTGCCAGTTTCTTTAAATCAGAAGACCTTACAACTTTGCCTGCTGGAATTAATATAGCTGCTGTGTTTATATCAAGCAAACCCGATGTAATTTTCTGGCCTACAAGTAACTTTGTTAATTTTTTCATCTTTTCTTTTTCTAAGTTGTCTATTTGTGTTGTGTAAAATTTCTTTATTTCATCTACCTGCTCTAATTCTTTTTTTAGGTCCTCTTTATTCTTAGATTTACGACTTTTTTTAGAAAAAACTTTGACATCAACTACTATCCCTTCTACACCAGGCGGGACTACTAAAGATGCGTCTCTCACGTCACCGGCTTTTTCCCCAAATATTGCGCGTAATAATTTTTCTTCTGGAGAAAGTTCAGTTTCGCTTTTTGGAGAAACCTTGCCTACTAATATATCTCCTGCTGTTACCTCTGCCCCTATTCTTATAATACCGGTCTGGTCAAGGTTCTGTAATGCTTCTTCGCTAACATTAGGTATGTCTCTTGTCACTTCCTCGGGGCCTAATCTTGTGTCTCTTGCCTCAAGTTCAAATTCTTCTATATGAACCGATGTGTATGCATCGTCCTTTACTACTTTCTCACTTATTAATATGGCATCTTCAAAATTATAGCCGCGCCATGACATAAAAGCAACTAATACATTGCGCCCTAATGCCAGCTCTCCATCTTTTGTAGATGAACCGTCGGCAATTATATCTCCTTTTTTAACTTTTTGGCCAATTTTTACTAATGGCCTTTGATTAATAGAAGTAGAGGCGTTTGACCTTTGAAATTTCTTAAGCTTATATTCCTGATTGCCAATTTTTATCATATCTGATTGCACGTGCCTAACTATGCCATCTGCTTTTGCTGTTGCAACAATGCCTGAATCGTATGCACATTTTTTCTCCATGCCCGTACCTACTAATGCTGCTTCAGGATAAAGCAATGGAACTGCTTGCCTTTGCATATTGGAACCCATCAACGCTCTATTAGCATCATCATGCTCTAAGAACGGTATAAGGCTTGCGGCAATGCTAACTAATTGCGCAGGAGAAACATCCATATATTGTACATCTTTAGCAGTAGCAAACAAAAAGTTGTTTTTATACCTACAAAATACTGCTTTTTCAAGAAAGTGGCCTACTTTGTCAACTTTAGAATTAGCTTGTGCTATATGATATTGATCTTCAATATCTGCTGATAAATAATCAATTTTATCTGTTACCTTTCCATTCTCCACCTTACGATAAGGTGTCTCTATAAAACCAAACTCATTGATTCTGGCATATGTACTCAAGGAAGCAATAAGCCCTATATTAGGGCCTTCGGGTGTTTCTATGGGACATATTCTGCCATAGTGCGAATAATGTACGTCTCTAACCTCAAATCCTGCTCTTTCTCTTGATAACCCACCAGGGCCTAATGCAGAAAGCCTTCTTTTATGAGTCATCTCTGCTAACGGGTTTGTCTGATCCATAAACTGTGAAAGTTGACTTCTGCCAAAGAAATCCCTGATCATTGCAGAGATTATTTTTGAATTAATTAAATTATAGGGTATTATATTTTCTAATTCATATATTGAGAGTCTTTCCCTTGCTGCTCTCTCCATTCTTGATAAGCCTATTCTGAACTGATTTTGCAAAAGCTCTCCCACTGTACGCACGCGCCTGTTGCCTAAATGGTCTATATCATCAGGCGGAAGTTCTGCATGCTTGCGCCTTAAAAGTTCCTTTATAGTTGCGAGGATTGTTGCAAGATCAAGTACACGTCTTGATAAAGGAATTTTTGTATTTAGCTTCTTGTTTATGGTATAACGACCAACCTTCCCTAAATCATATCTTTTTCCATCAAAGAAAAGCCTATCTATTAGCGCTGTTGCGCTTTCCATAGTTGGCGGATCGCCTGGACGCAACTTTCTATATATATCCAAAAGCGCGTCTTCTTTAGATTTGCTATGATCCCTATGCAGGGTATCCATAATTTCTTTCACAGGCTTTTCTATAACTTTAATTGATTTAATTTTATGCTGTAATAACTTGTTTATATTATCGCTGTTAAGTTTTTCGCGTTTTGGTAAAATTACCATATCGGTCTCTTCTTCAACCACATCCACAGCTGTATAAAGGCCTACTAGCTGTTTAAGCTTTTCTTTGCTAGGCGATTTTATCTCTTTTACCCCACCAAATTCCTTTAAAATATCTTCATCTTTAGATAAACCCAGCGCTCGCAGTAATGTCGTGATCAATATCTTTCTTCGTCTATCTATAACACCATGAAGAATTCCGTATGCATCAAACTCAAATTCAACCCAAGCACCTCTATAAGGTATTACTCTGGCAGAATATAGCTTTTTACCGCTCAGATGCATTTCGCACTCAAACGATATTCCCGGGGAACGATGTAGTTGACTTACCACTACACGCTCTTCACCATTTATAACAAAGGTACCAACAGGAGTCATTAAGGGTAGTTCTCCTATATAAACTTCCTGCTCTTTTATCTCTTTTTTGCTTCTTAGCCTTACCTTTATCTTTAAAACAGCGGAATATGTCATACCCCTACTTTTACATTCATCAATGTTGTATTTAGGTTTTCTTAATGTATAGTGAACGAATTCCAACTTATATTCACCATCATAACTTTCTATGGGGAATATTTCCTCAAAAGCTTGTTGCAAGCCCTGGCTTTTGCGCTTCATCTTCGATGCATCAGCCTGCAAGAATTCATTGTAGGAATCAAGTTGAATATTAAGCAAGTGTGGTATTTTATGTGCCTGCTTAAGCTTGGAGAAGTCTTTTATTTTTATTGACATACGTTCCTCGTTATTTTAAAGTAACTTTTGCGCCTGCTGCTTCCAATTTTTTCTTTATTTCTTCTGCCTCTTCTTTTGTTGCACCTTCTTTAACTACTTTAGGAGCAGAGTCAACCAGGTCTTTTGCTTCTTTTAAGCCAAGGCTGGTTACAACACGTAGCTCTTTTATAACCTGTATTTTGTTTGCTCCTATACTGGATAGCTCAACATTAAAGATGGATTTTTCTTCTTCCTCTTCAGCCGCTCCCCCTGCTCCTGGTGCCCCAGCAGCAAATACCGCGGGTGCGGCTGCAGAAACGCCAAACTTCTCTTCCATAATTTTCACAAGCTTGGATAACTCAAGAACAGACATTCCTTCAATTTGTTCAACAAATTGCTTTTGTTCCTTTGTCATCTCTAGCTCTTTCGTTTCCACCTTTGCTACTTGCTCCTTAGGCGATTCTTTCTCTGTATCAGTTGCCTGAGCCTCTTGTTTTTTAGCCTCTTCTATCATTTTATCTTCCTCCTTATTTTTGTTTTTTATCAACTATAGCATTTAACGCATATAACAATTTTTTTACAATACCAGATAATACACCTGCCATACCGCTTATAGGGCTATTTAACGAAGATAGGAGCCTTCCTAATAATACTTCTCTAGAGGGTATAGCTGCTAACTGTTTTACTATGTCTACAGAAACTATTTCCTCGTCTAAATAAGCTCCTTTGAGCTGAAATTTTTCGTTTTCTTTAACAAAATTCACCAGGACCTTAGATGTAGCTATTGCATCTTCTGAGCCAATGGCAAGAGCGCATGTGCCATTAATAAGTGGCTGTATTTTTTCTAACCCAATTTTTTCTAATGCTTTTATGCACATCGAATTTTTTACAACCAGACAATCGCTCGAGGCCTTTTTTAATCTACCTCTTAATTCTTCCATTTGTTTATTGGTAAGACTACCACAGTCACTAACAAACATGCTTTCAGCGCCTTTTAGGCGCGAAGCTATCTCATCTATCATGTGCTGTTTTAGCAGTTTTCCTGGCTTAAGTTGCTGTTCCATCACTTATACTCCGATGAATCTAATTTTATCCCAGGACCCATTGTCGCAGACAAATTAACACTTTTTATAAATTGCCCTTTAATATTTCCGGGCTTATTTACCTTAATAGCCTGTATTAATACCCTAACATTTTCACACACTGCCTTCTCCTGGAAAGATATTTTAGAAACAGCCATATTAATACAGGCTGTTTTATCCATTTTGAATTCAACCTTACCTTTTTTAGCTTCCTTAATTGCTTTAGTTATATCAGGTGTTACTGTTCCTGCTTTTGGGGTAGGCATAAGCCCACGTGGACCTAAAACCTTACCTAGCTTTGCCAAATCTCTCATCATCTCTGGGGTGGATATTGCTACGTTAAAATCAAGAAAACCGTCGCTTACTTTTTTAATTAGTTCTTCGCCTCCGAAAAAGTCAGCACCAGCATCTTTTGCTGCCTGATGGTCTTTTTCTTTACAAAAAACAGCTACCTTCATGGTCTTTCCTGTGCCGTGTGGTAAAATTACAGTACCTCTTACAGGCTGTGGTTTTTCTTTTAAATCCATGTTAAGCTTAATAGAAATCTCAACGCTCTGGTCAAACTTAGGCTGCGGAGCCTTCTTTAATGCATCAATAGCCTCTTCTAATTTATAAAATTTTGAGGCTGTGATTAGGCTTTTAGCTTGTTTCATTCTTTTGCTTATTGCTGTTGTCATTTTATATCGATCCCCATACTCCGAGCAGTACCCTCAATGATCTTCATTGCTTGTTCAATATTATCCGTGTTTAAATCTTGTAGTTTTTCTTTCGCAATCTCTCTAACCTGATCCTTTGTGATTGTAGCTATCTTTTCTTTGTTGGGAACACCGGAGGCTTTTGCTATATTAGCTGCCTTCTTTAATAAAACTGACGATGGCGGGCTCTTAATTATAAAAGAAAACGTCCTGTCTTCATATACGTCTATAACAACTGGCAATGTAAGACCTTCTCTATTTTTAGTCTGTTCATTAAAAGCCTTACAAAATTCCATTATATTCAAACCATGTTGACCAAGCGCGGGGCCTACTGGAGGTGCTGGATTAGCTGCCCCCGCAGGACAGTACAATTTTATCTGCGTTTTTATGGGTTTTTTTCTTTTTTTCTTTGCTGGTACTGCCATAATTTCCTCTTATAATTTTTCAATCTGCCAATATTCAAGCTCTAGTGGGGTCGGTCGCCCAAATATCATTACCGACACTTTAACTTTCCCTTTTATGGGATTAACTTCTTCTATATTCCCATTAAAATTTGTAAACGGACCATCTGTTACCTTCACCCCTTCACCTGTCTCAAACACTACTTTGGGAATGGGTTTTTCCTTCCTTTCCTGGGTGTGCTTAAGTATGCTAGCTACTTCTTCCTCAAGGAGCGGCGTTGGCTTTGATCCATAACTTACAAAACTTGTTACACCAGTGGTATTCTTAACCAAATACCATACCTCATCAGTTAATTCCATTTCTACCAGTATATAACCTGGGAAAAATTTTCGTTCTGATATCTTCTTTTTTCCACCCTTTACCTCAGAAACGACTTCAGTAGGAATTAAAACCTGTGACATTTTATCTTCAAGCTTTTTAAATTGACTTTGTTTGAGCAGCCTTGCTTTAACTTTTTCTTCCTCACCTGTCAATGTGTGTATAACATACCAATATTTTGCCATGGATTACCTTATGATAATGTGTATAAATTTTGAGAATATAAAATCACAGATACCTATAAAAACCGCTAATATACATACAGCTATTATGATAACTGTCGTGGAGCCTAAGAGCTCATTTCTGTCTGGCCAGCTAACTTTTTTTAGCTCTACCTTGACTTCCTTTAAAAAATTTATTGTTTTAGCTAACATAGTTTATTTTGATTCTGCTATAACATCCTTTAGGTCCTTCAGCAGCCCTAGGTCCTTCACTTCACTATAATGCTCCTATTCGTCGCATTATCACGTTCGTTCAGGATCAAAGTTTGCTCTGCAAACTTTGGCAGGAGCGGCAGGAATCGAACCCGCAGTAACGGCTTTGGAGACCGTTGGTTTACCATTAACCGACGCTCCTATCATATACTCGTTAGTGCTATAGGCCTTTCTTCGTTAAAAACCTGCCGCAGAGTAACAACGGCAGGTTTTTGCACGTCGCTTCTTTTTCCTATTTTATTTTACTTCTTTACTTCTTTACTTCTTTGTGTACTGTTCTTTTTCTACAAAATTTACAATATTTATTAAGTTCTAATTTTTCAGTAACATTCTTTTTATTTTTTACAGTTGAATACCACCTGTTTTTACATTCACTGCATGATAGTAATATCTGTTCCTGCATTTTTTTTCCTATTGTATTATCTCAGTAACAACTCCCGCGCCTACAGTACGTCCGCCTTCTCTGATTGCAAAGCGTAGT
>Ga0307928_10000046_pt1 | contig 65187 bp, 80 predicted proteins | sample AceLakmetagen232_FD_201815 | JGI IMG/M metagenome (GOLD analysis project Ga0307928, IMG submission 201815) | Saline water microbial communities from Ace Lake, Antarctica - #232 | ecosystem: Environmental > Aquatic > Non-marine Saline and Alkaline > Saline | place: Antarctica: Ace Lake...
CATATTCTGCTCCTAAGATAAGTTTATCTTTCGTACTTATGTCGCCAGTAGTTGATGCTTTTATAGCTCTTTCTCTTGCTCTTTCTAAACTAGTTTTAATTACACCCTTTATTTTATCTGGTGTTGCTATTACTTTTTCTTTTGCTTTATCTAAACTAGTTTTAACACCTTCCTTTATTTTAGCTGGTGTTAATCCAGAAATCGCTGATGGTAATGCTTTTATACTTTCAATTAATTCATCATATTTCTTCATTGACATTATATAGAATAAAGAAAGGTCTTCTGATAATCTAACTTGAGGATCTTTATTTTTAGATGTTTTATAACTTTTCCAATACTTCCAAACAATATGTCCAGCTTTTATAACTGCTGACCATTTAAGAATAGTAATTAATTTATCTAATTTAGTTGTCGTAGGTTTTAATCCTTCTGAAATTCCTGATGATACATCTGACGCTATTTTTGCTGTAGATCTATCTGAAACTGTGGCAACTGTTGGTATACCTGTTCCTGATTGTGTTTTTGCAATATTTGCTTGGGTATAAGGAGATTCATTTGGATGATTTCTTATTTCAGTTCTAGAAGTTCCAGAACTACCAAATCCAATTTCTTTTTCACTTCCTTTTTTAGCAGAAGTAAATCCGCTTCTTAATGCACTAAATGCGCCTCCTAATAATTTAAATGGAGCTTTTATAATAGACACAGTCATTTTAAATGCAGAACTTATTGCTTTAAATGGAAGAGATATTAAAAATTTTGAAACTTTTAAAATAGATCCAAAAGCTGCACCAATTGCTTTAAAAGGTAATTTAATTAAAAAGTCTAGAGTTCCTACAGCAGCTTTAAATATACCAGCTACTGCTTTAAAAGGTAATTTAATTAAAAATCTACTAAATTCATACACTCCTCTTATTCCAGCACCCATTAATTTAAATGGTATCTTTGCCATAAATTTTGTTGCTTCCCAAATACTAGTTAGAGCAATTCCAATTCCTTTAAATGGTAACTTGGCTAAGAATTTAGTGGTTTCAAAGATTGTTCTAAATGCGCCAACAATTGTTTTTCCAGAAACTTTACTTAAAAAACCAGCTATTGCAGCTACACTTTTAACAGCTAAAGAGAAAGCTTTAAATGGTAATTTTGAAAAGAATACACCAAACTCAATAGTTTTATCAAAGATTGTATCTAATGTTTTAAATAATTTTTCAGGTAAACTACCAATAAACTTTATACCTTTATCTAAAACATTATAAAATTTTTTAGGTAAAGTATTTAGAAAATCCATAAACTTAAGTAATTGATTAGGTAAGTTTTTTATAACGATTGACATTCTTTCCATTATTTCTGGCAATCTTGAATAAACATTTTTAAATTTATCTATGGATGTTCCCCATAAATCTTTAATTTTATTTCCAACAAAAGTTATTGATTCAGTGAATTTTTCTTTAATAGCATTACTTGCTTTTTGGAATATATCTGTTTCCATAAACTTTCCAGCAAAATATCCAAACAGCGGACTAGCTTTTGCTAAACTTGCAGCCAATAAATTTCCTTTATTTATATTAAAATCTTCTTTAAGAGCTTGACCATATTGACTCATTGTCTCTTTGGTTGCAATTGCAGTATTTGTTAATATTCTTTTTGAACCTCTTCCAATTACATCAATTGTATATCCAAGTTTTCCAAGAATTTGTTGTGCTGATTTTTCAATACTTTTTATTTCTTTTGAAGAACTTAACTCTTTCATATTAATTCGTTCAGATAATTTTTGTTGACTCTTTGTTGTAGATGAAATAAAACTAGTTATACTTTTCATCTCTTTTTGGAAACCTTGTTGTGATTTTTCTAGTTGTCCAGCTAGTGAATTAATATTTTTATGAACCTGTGTAATTTTTACTTTATCTTCTATTGAAGTATTTGATAATATATCATTAAATTCCGGATCATTCTCAAAAGTCTTTCCATATTTTTTTGTGTCATCACTATAATCTTTTGCCATTATTTAAACTCCTTAGATTGACTCTAAAGCACTTTTAATTTTTGAATCTATTTTTATATCAGTACAACCACAAATTACTTCACTTGGTGCAATAATTTCTTGGATACATCCTTTAACTGGAACTTTACCAAAAGATTTTTTATATGAACTATATAAAGGATTAATCAGATGTTTATATTTTTTACCATAACTCATAAGCATTTTAATATTATTGGTTAATAATAAACGAACTAACATAAGATAACTTGAAAGAACATTTTCAAATTCATCTTTACTTAATTTAGAAAAAGGTATTAATTTTACTAATTTATCAAATAATTTTTTAAGTGAAACATTAGTTTTTGTTGTAGACTCAATATTAAAGAAAAGATATTTATAAATGTCTTCAATAACATTTTTAACCATTTTATCATCTTTAAGTTTAAAAATTTCTTTAAAATAATTAGAATAATATGAGTTTAACTCATTTTTAAATAAAGATATAAATTTGTTTGGTTTTAGGTGTGAATACATATGCATCATTTCATGTGTTAAAGAAATAGATATTGAAATATCAGATGCTGTAGTAGAATACTTTTCATCTAAATGATTACTAATTAAAAATATAATTTTATGTTCAGTATAGTCATAATATGCTAAAATATAATCTAATGGATGTTCTGCATCATCACCTATTAAAAATCTAACTACTCTTAATAATCCTCCGCTTGTATCTTTAGATATCTTTCTTCTAAAATATGATAACATTCCCTTATCTGCAAAACAAGGAATAATAACTTCATCTTTTACTAAATCTTCCACTCTTTTTGAAACTAGCTTTCCTCTTTTACTATTATTAATTGATTGAATAAATTTATCATTTAAAGTTTGAGATCCATATAATGGTATGTTATCACACATGGCTACTTTATGTAATCCAATTGGTAAAGCAAATAATTCTTTTAAGTTAGACATTTATTATCCTCTATTAATTCTTGAATTTTTATCTCTTAAAAAATTCTAATGTATTTATCATAGCATCTTCATAATCAAATACGTTTTCTTTTACATGTTTCATAATACTAGCATTATCTAATAATTCATGACTAGTATCAGAATTATTCATATCTAAAATATCCATAAAAGCATTTTGAGCAGTTGTGTTATTTTCGATAAATAGGGGAGGATCATATTTTCTAATATACATACAGAATGATAAAGTTAATGCTAAGTCATCATTTACTCCAGAATCTGCTTCCACTCTTCCATTTTTATCTACCAATCCAATTAATTCTAATGCTAATCTTTTTGACTTAACCATTTCTGGATATTGTGTTATATAAGAATATAATGCATCTATCATCAATGGTCTTGTTTTTGCATTAGTTGAAAGACCAGGAGCTTTTTTATTTTCTCCTCTTTTTTCTTTATACATCATTACAGAAAAGTCACTATTATTAACCTCTTCCATAACTTGGTTTCCATATGAATTATTTTCAATTACAATCGTACCAGGATAAAGAGCTGCTGCATATTTAACTACTTTTATAAAATCCCTAACCTGACTCTTTGATTGATATTCCCAAACTTGATCTAATGTTTCATAATCCCATATTGTAATAGCAGATTTATCTGATCCAAATTCTGGCGCAGTATCAACACCAGTTATATAATGTTTTCCAGGAATTGGTTCTTGAAATTTCCACATTTCTCCATTAAATAATTTAAATGTTTCAATTGGTTCTATACTACCTTCTTGTAATTTTAAACAAGTTTGTGCATCAAAGAAAGAACCGCTAGAAGGTAAGAATTTTAACTCAAGTTCCTGCTCAATTTGTCTTTGATCATTGTCAAACATTTCACATTGTTGTTTATACCATAATGGATCATTTGCTAATTCTGGAATATCTTTCCAATAAACAACACATGGTTTAAATATTCCTTCTTTATTTATTGCTTTACTATATCTAGAATAATACCAAGCTCCAGTTCCCATTGTTTTATTTGGAGTCGAAATTATTAAAGTTCCATATGGAACACCAGAAACTCTAGCTTGACGTTGAGCTGTACTAAGACCAGGAACAATAGCTGTCCACGCACGATCTATTTTGGCAATCCATGAAGCTTCATCAATCACTAAAAATGTTACGGGTTTACCTCTCAATGTTTTCTCTGGAGCAATAGGATTTACAGGAGCAACAAATAATTTAGATCCATTTGATAAAATAAAACTTTGTTCAGATCTTTTATCGAAACACCAACTTTCCCTTCCTTTTTTTGGAACCAACCAAATAGGAAGTTTTTCTATCATGCTTCTTATACATCTAGAAAAAGATGTGGATTCTTGGCCATCCTTTGATACAACTCCTATAATAGCATTGTCAAAAAAGTTTAATAACCATGCACAATAAGCTTGTGTGGTTGTAGATATCCCTGTTTGACGCGTTTTTAGGACTATAACATGTTTTTCTTTTTGAACTAAATTTATAAACTCGAGTTGTTTTTGATAAGGTGTATATAGAACATCGCCGCCAGTTAATTCCAGGTATATATAATTTTTTGCAAAATGCTCAAAATCATTCTTACATCTTATGTATTCTTCAACTTGCCATTCAAGAATATCTTTTGTTTCTTGTTTCATATTTATTTCCTTTACTGATATTGATTTGTTCTTTCAAGATTTATAACACATGCACTAAACCAATCAGCAGCATTTCTTGTAAACGATATATCACTTGACTTTAAGATATATTTTCCAGCTAATGGAACATATTCAACAGATCCGCATTTTAATTTAACTGGTTCACCTACTTTGATTAAACTCATAATTGGTAAGCTTTTTTCTAAAGCTATTTGTACATTTGACATTCCTATAATATTTCTTGCTACTCTAACATTTGCAAATACATCAGAATCATCATTACCACTATAATTAATATTATAAACTTCTCTATCATTTAAGTTTGAATCATTTAATATTTCTGGATTTTTTGCAATTGCTCCATATTTAAGACAAACATCATTTAATTCTTGTTCTATTATTCTATATAACATATCTTTTGGTTTAACAACATAATTAATTTTTTTACCTATTACTGCAAATTTAGTATTGTTAGAATATTGATTTTTTAATGCTCCGTATGTATAAAAAGATCTACCATCATTACATTTTTTGGTGATAATATCTTCATTATTTTCACTATCAAAAGCTAATTGATATATTGTAAATACTTGATTCTTATTCATTCTTTTTGTTAAATTTTGAATATAAACTATATTATCATATTGACAAAATCCTAAGTTTGAAACTCCTTCAAAAAGTCCAAAATAATTATCTAAATATCTAATGGAATTATATAACGTTGTTGGTGGTAAAACAATTTGGTCTATTACTTTAGAATTTTCTCCATCTGAATCATATATTAATTCTGCTCCTGCTTTAGAAACAATATCCTGGATTACTTGTTTAGGTGTTTTTTCTAAAAATACATCATTAACAATAGATGTCATTGTTTTAAATGGGTTTCTACATACAGTAATAAATTTAACTAAACTTCTATCTTTACTAATACCTTCTGAAATTTTTGGTTTTGTTTGATTCATTGAACTAGTTTTAATATGTAATAATTCCATTTGAACATCTTCTAATGGAATATTTTCACCTTGTTTTCCTAATAGTCTAATTGCTAATTTTATAGGTTCTTTTCCTACAACATCTTCAAGAATTAAATCATTTGGATCTAATGATAATGAAATAGCTACAATTTGGTACGCCCCGTTTATGCTTGAAATTATTCGTACAGATCTTAAATCATTTGTATAGTCTAGATCTTTAATTTTTAATTGTATATCATAACTTCTAGTTGGTGTGTATACCCTTTTAGTTTCTGGCATTTAAATTATATCCTTAATCATTTTCTACATATTTTTTTAGAAGAGCGTAATAGTCATTACCTTTTCCTATTCCTGTTCCTGGAACTTCCTTCATGTGAGCATATGCAATTTTTCCTGTAATTATTGGATCATCATTTGTAACATTTGTTTGAAGATCTTTATTCCCATGCTCCCTTTCAATATTGAGACCAATTACAAAATTTTCTAAACTATGTTTAGTCCAATCTACACCAATTTCATCTCCAACTTTTTTAGCTTCTTCTGGTGTAAAATTTTTCTCTTTAGATTCTTGTTCTAATATCCTAATTAAATAATTATCTATAATAGTATTCATTTTGTTACACCTTTAACAATTGTATTTTATAATTTGTTCTAACAAAAAAAGAAACAAAAAAAATTTTTCCGGAAAAATGAAGGTTTGAGCTATTAAGAAACCCAAACCTTCATTTACGCTGGATATTAATTTTTTATGTCATGTAATGGAAACGGTGATACAACTATTTCAGGTTCAAGATATACAGGTCTTGGTTTGTTCGTTTTTGGATCAATCATCATAAGCCATGTTGCGCTTGATGAAGTAGGCATGAATATTGTGCTGTGTAACTCTGAGGTACATCAAATTGAAACTTAATAATATAAAGGTTTCTTTTCCCACAATGAATACATTTCCAATTAATCTTTGTATTTTTCATTTATTCCTTTAATAATTCAGAGTTTTTGAAGATGTGATTTTCAATAACTTTCCGATCTTGTGTGAATCTTGGAGCGTGTATTGTTTGCCATCCTAGTTCATCCTTGTAAATAAATTGTCCATTCTTCCATCTACCATCAAGGTCTGCCCAATTTATACCCTTGTTGTGTAGCATTTCGTGCATATCGGATTGATTCTTTTTATGAAGCTCATTGTGGGAAAAGTACGATCTCGCTAACATCTCCACTGAGTTCCTTGTCCAATCCATTTGTCGCCAGATGAAATAATTACATACTTCTTCTTTTGGTATATTGAATGTACGACTATCAAATATTCCTCTTTTGTCTCCATTCCATATGCAAGAAAAGTATGCTGATGCCATCCCAGCAGATACAGAAACCATTTTTTGTATATTGTAATCAAACCATGCTTCTGTAGTTAATTTATCGAAATCGGTCAATAAAATTGATATTTCATCCGACTGGATGTAAGCACATTTTGCACCTTGGATGCCTCTACAAAGGGCTTGAGCGGTTGCGTCCATCGTACTAGCAAACACATAGTCAAATGGTTTAATACAATCTTTTGTTACTGAATGAAACGATTTACCATCCAACCTTATAATTACGGGCATCCTACGAGTCAATTTTATCCGATATCTATCCTCGTATTTTTCCTTCATTCTATCACCTAACGAATCAGCCATAATTCACCTTCCTTTTTTAGAAAGACTAGACGAAATGAATAGCACCATTTTTCGGGGAGATAATTTAACCCCCGTCCGACACTTTATCTAACTAATAAACTCCCGGGATTTATTAGCATGTGTTTATAGTGTCCCATACCCTAACACCCTGTGGGCTTACTCTCTGGATACACGCTATTCCTTACCAACAGTCAACGTACATCGTCCAATCCTTCCCAAAATATACCTTCTATTAATCATCAAGGGCTTCATAAATATCTTTCGCTTTTTCATTATACCATGAACTATGATCTTTAATTCTTTTTAAATTCTCTTTTGCTATTTCTAAATTATTCCATGATAAATCAATTAAACTTTCTGTTTCTCTGTTGCTAAATGAATCACCAGTACTATATGATATATTTATTCTATACATTATTATTTAACTCATCTAACAAATGTTGAATTTGAACAGGGATTACAAGGACTTTTTCAGCTATATCATTTAAGAGAGATTTGATATTTACATTCTTTTCAATAGTTGAGAAAAAGGTAATTGCTGAAAACAAATTCCAAGCATTAACTCTACCATCTGTTTCTTTTGTCATATCAGCTATCATAGCGGAAACTTCTTTTCTTCTTCTTTTTCCAATCTCTTCTAACATAGAAAATACATTTAACAGATTCTCTTGATTTACTTCTGTATTAAAATTTGAATCAATTATTTCTAAAATATTATTTGAAAATATTTCTATATAACTTCCTATTGGAGTTGAAAAAGTTGTTCTTGAATGTATATTATGAACTTGTCTAACTTTTCCAATTTTATTTCTAAATCCAAAACCAAAGAATCGTGAATTATCTTCTAAAATACTAAATCCGAAAAGAAACTCTCTTGCTCCACTACCATCATATGTATTCTTTACAATTATCTGAGGGTAAACATCTCCGACTTTTGGAATATTAGAACTATGCTGAATTAATATTTCATTTGACATTCTTGTCCTAATAGGATTTAAATAAATAAATTCTCTGAAAATTGGAATTCCTACATCAAGTATAGATTGTCTAATTTTTTCATTCATTACTTCATTACCTTCAAATTGATAAGAGTCTGATACATAACCAGAATATTTAAACTCTGTATTATCAACTGGAGGTTTTGTAAAAACTGAATATAGTGGAACATCAATATTATCTTTTGTTTGAAGATGTTTATAAATTACACTACCAATAATATCATCATATTGAAAACATGCATTTCCAATATCATTCAGACCCATTGTTTGAGCTCTCTCCTGAAAGTTCTGAATTGTCATCTTTTGTTTCTCCTTTTTCTATTTCATTTAATACTATTTCTGTTTCATCAACTATTTTTAAAGTTGTATTTGGAGGTAAATTATTTTGAATGTCATAAAACATTTTATAAAAGTTTTCATCTTTATCTTTTGGAAAACAAAGTATAGATTTTTCTTCTGTAACTAATATTTTTTCCAAATTTAATAATTCTGAAATATATTCTAATGTTTTTTGTTCCATTTTTATCCATCCGTTCTTCTTGCTAAAAATCTTAGATAAATATCTCTACCATCAAATTTAAAACTCTCAATAACATCTACTATTTTAAACCTTCCTTCTAATTCAAAAAAGTGAATTGCTCTATCCTTAGTCCAAACAGATGTGTGAGGATCATATTGCTCATTTAATAATTCAAAAGTTGTAATAATATCATCCGCTTCAAAATTTGGATCATTTATTGGATCTTCATTTAAAATTCTTTCTGCTAATAATTTATAGTTAGGAACTATTATATCTACCAAACCATCTTCTTTAATACAAGTCGAAAGAATATATAAGAAATACAATAGTTTAGCTTTAGGAACATGTTCTAAAAATCTATACATTATAATTTTATCAAAAATATATTTATAATTTTCTAAAAAATTATAAATATCACAATTACAATAATGAATATCACCATAGAAATTAGTACATGATTTAGTACCGCTTAAACTATTTAAACTATAATGATAACTATTATGAATTTCTTCAATTTTATCTGGAGTAGTTCCATTGAAGTAATTTTTATCTAAGTTAACTAAAATATCACTATCATTTATTATTTCACCATCTTGGTATGGAATTGGTGATATTTTTCCTGCGCCAATATTTAAAATTATCATTTAGTTTTCTCCTCATTATCTTTAGAAATTAAAATTACTTTCATTTTTTCAACTTTTTCTAAAACCATATCTTGCTTACCTATTTCACATTCAAAAATTCCAAAACTATCTTTTTTATTTCTAATACTAAAATTAAATTGATCACAATTATCAAATGGGTTATTTTGGATTATTTTATTTTGTGGTTTTGAAAGTAAAACAAGAATATTATTTTCTATTGCATCTTCTGGTATTAATTTAGCTTTAACTATCATTTTGTTTTCTCCAAATTCTCAACTAAAAAATCTTTATATTTATCAATATCCTTTGAATCTATTATATAATTACTTTTGAATATATCATAATTTATACCAGCTGGAGGTGGATAATATGGTAAATTCAAAATTCCATATTTATCACATTCAATTATATCATCTCTTGTTTCTGGTGTTACAATTATACAATGTTGTAGTTTCATTTCTCTCCTCTTATAAAAACTCAACTGTTATACTATCAAAAAATGTTTGTATATAAAAATCAAAATATCGTCTTTTATCGATATCATTAGTATCTAAAATATTAACTATGGTATCAGAGATTTCAAATTGTCCATATTGTTTTAAGAAAACATTAAACTTATTTCCTTTATTTGGAATACAATATAATCTTGAATTATATGAATTTAATATTTCATCTTTTATATTTTGTAAACTTACAAACACAGATTGTTTATTTGCAAAATTTATAAATAATATCTTTTTATATATCTTATCCATTTCTTCATATCTATAAGGAACACCTTTAATAGAAATCTTATTTCCATCTGTTGCTATAAATTTAGTTCTATCTATGGATATAATAAAAACTGAAAAAATATTTTGTAAACTTATTGGTAGATATTGATCTGTAGTTATCTTTAATGGTTTGGTTGACATAAACCCATCGTATTGTCTAATTAAAATATCATCTTTAAAAATTTTATTTCTTAAAATATATTCGTCAATTAATGAGTCTGTTGTTGATCGTATAACGCTTGTTAGTTTTGGATTATCTCTCATTAACATTCCAATTTGAATATTCCTTTTTAACTTATCTTCTTTTTCAATATTTGAAATATCATAATTTAAACTTTTTAAAATGTTATAATGACATGATGAGATATCATAAGAATAAACATTATTTAAAAATAATCTACAATTTTCATTGATTTTCATAACATGTTTGTTTCCATTCAAAAATTATATATAGCGGGATGGATATATAAATATATCCATCCCTTCAATCACTTGGTATGTCACTTTTTTAATCTTCGCGACGCCTGATCAAGCAAACCACAAGACCATTAGATGCATACCAAAGACTTTGACTAGTATAAGCCTTTTGACGATTTAACGTCAACACATTAGATAATATTAATTAAAACATTATCAATTTTTAATAAATGATTAATATCAACAACTTCACTTTGTTTCTTCAAAAACCAATTGACTGTATCTTCTTTTGTAACAAATACATCCTTGAATTTTTCAGCTTGTTTATATAAAAGCTGAATTGTTTCTACATCAACAGGATCATTAAGTGTATTTTTAATTTCATTTGCAATTCCTTCACGTCCATGAAGTTTGATAGAATCAACATTCTTCTTAATTTTTATTTTTTCATAAGGAATTACTTTTCCATCAACATTAGCACAAAATACAACAATTAAACCGGTTTTGACTCCATAACTTTTAATAAAAATCTCATCATTATAAGTATGTAAAATTTCAAAAGTATCGTTCTTATAAACCTTCATATATATTGGCGGTAAATTTAAAATAGGTCTACTAGAAGGATTATAGAAACTAATTAATTCCATTGATTCTGGATCAGTTCCTTTTTGTATTTTAAAAATAATACTATCTTTTGAATCAACATTTGAAACAGTTGCCTTTACTCTTGCCACATTATGAATAACTTCAGTCTCAACAGATTCAAACCAATCATAAAAGTTTACTAATCCAATTTCTGGTTGTTCCTTTATAGTATTATCTTCTACTTCCTTATTATCAGATTCTGTGTTTTCGCTTACTTCTAAATTATCAATATTTTCTTCTTCATTTTTAGGTTCTGAATTTAAATCATCAATCATTTCCTGGAGGTTTTCCATCTTTTCTTACTCTGCTCCTTTTTTCTCTATTTGATCTAATGAAATTCTCTTTTTTATTTTATGAATATAAATTACTCTATAAAAGTCATCCTTAATTCTTATTACATCTCTTATATTTGGAAAACCATCATTATCTCCAATTGGTTCAATATTGATTCTTTTTATTTTGTCATTTTTAAATATTATTTTATATTCATTACCCAAAAACATAAATATGGTTCCAATTTCCATTTAAACTCCTAAATCAATTTTCCATTTATCTTTAATACCTTCTTCCCGCCATTTTGATACATCAATAGCAGCATAAGATTCTAACGCAGCTCCGGATAGTGCAAAGATCTTAATCAATTCTTCATAAGAATATGCAGGTGCTGAATTTTGAGAAACAAACTCTCTTGATGTCAATAACCATGATGGAAGTTTATCTACCCATTTGGACACATAACTATTTTTTGCTTTCTTTAAATAATTATCAAGAAATAATAAGAATGATCCTAAATTTAAAGATGGATTATTTTTATAATCACCAAATACTTTAGTTTGATAATTCCTCTCTTTCTCGTATAATTTTAAAACTTCGTCTTTTGTCATAACTCTCCTATATCAATTTTTTCTATCTATTATATCATCACATGATTGTTTTAATTCTTTTGATTTTTTATTTCTTTTTTCAGGTGTTCCATAAAATGATATTTCATAAATAAATGAAGTAATAAATTCATATAATGTATAATCCAATTTCACTTCTTCTGATATATTTTCATATGTTTTAGGAATTTCTTTTGTATAAACTCCATTTGAAAGTTTCATTGGAATATCTAAATAATTTTTTAATTCCCAGAAGTCTATTCCCCAATTTACATCTTTATTTTTATCTTTATCTTCTCCATAAATATCATAAAATATTTCACAATCATATAACAAATTTTTTGAATGATCTTTGGATAATGATATCATTTTTTTAATACAAATAGCACAAACATTATCATCTGGATCTATGCAATCTTTTCTAGGACATTGTGAATATTCTTCAATATACGAATTCATAAATGGATCTAATTTTTGAAAGATTGGATATCTAATAACAAGTTCAAACCAATCTCTTACTGTATAATTATTTTCTAATTCAATGTTAAAACATAATAATGAAAATGGATAATAATTATCAAACTTTACTAAAAACCCAGGAGTAAGAACATTATATTCACATTTTCTCTCTTCTAATTCATCATTATAAATCCAATTTTTTTCACAAATATATCCATGTTTTTTTAATATCAATCCCATAATTAATCCTTATGCTTCTTCAATAATTACTCTACCAGAAAATTTATCACCAGTTTTTTGAATGATATAATCTTCCAATATTTTTAAATCATAATAATATATTGCTCCAACATGCCAAATATTTATACTATTTGGTCCTATCCTTTTATGTAAATAACTAGGACCGGTTTTATAATTATAAATTGTTATAATAATTTGGTTTAGGAGGAAAGTCCATGACCAGTCAACTTTATAATCTTTGATAAATCCATTTGTTTTCCCAAAAACAGAAACAAGTTCTTTATAATTTAAGTTTATGTATCCTCTTAAACCTGTACCAAATAATTTATTAATATTATAACCACAATTCTTTTTTATAATTCTTTGTTTTGTATTCTCCACTCCTTTATTACTCCTTCAAAACTTTTTATTATTTCATTCATTTTGAAGCATTTACTTTTTATCTTCTTTTGGATCATTATAAAATCCCTTAACAGATCTACTCCCATCTCTTCTAGAATCATAATATGTATTTAAACCAGTTGACACTGTAAATGAAGCTTTATTCATTCCTTCGCTTGTTGCTGCAAAAGCCTGAACATTTCCCATTGGTATATTTAATTTTTGACTTAAAATTTCCATATTTTGATTAGCGCCAAGGAAAGTTATTGTCCAATTTTCCGAATCTTGAACTTCTTTCATTTTTTGAGCTATTTTTTCATTATATCTACCAGGATATGTTTTAGAATTATTTTCATCTCCATCAGAAACTACAACTAATAGAAAAGATGTTAAAGGATCATTAATATCAGGAGCTTTTTTCAAACCATCAATTGTAAGTCCAATTGCGTCATTTAGAGCTGTCATTCCGTTTGGCCAATAACTTTTTCTGTCTAGTTCTTTTAAAGAAGAATCAGATTCATTCCAATAAACTGGTTCTGGTACAATAGTATTAAACTTGACCAGGCTAACTAAAGTTTCCATATCATTTGCATTTTCTTTAATTGTTTTAACCTGTTGATTAAATGCACCAATTGTTTCCTCCCAAATTCTAGCCATAGATCCAGATTCATCAAGGACAAAAGCTATATAATTCTTTAATTTACCCTTTCTATCATCATATTTTTCTGAAACTTCTTGAGTTGATTCAAAAAGTCTTTTCTTAATAGAAACTCCAATTTTTCCTACTTCTGGTTGAAATAAAATAACCCTATCCCATTTTGTTCTCTTTCCAGGAACAACCCAATTCTCTTGCCACTCAGCATTTTTAATCCAAGATGGAATTCTATTTTTTCCAAATTTATGATATGCATACTCAACAGTTCTTACCGCAAAGTTTAATTTTGGAACTAATGTATATGTATAATAATTCCTTCTTTTTGTTAACTCAAGTAAAGTTTCCTGATTATGTTCATATGTTACAAACTTTGTATCATTATCAGGAATATCTAAATCAGCTTCAAATGATTTAACTTTAATTTTTTTCCCTGGAATTTTCTCAGAATGTGGCCATTCAGCCGGAGCATCTTTTGGTGGATAAGTTATTCCTTCATCCTTCATTTTCTTAATTTCCTGAAAATAATAGGAAGATTCCTCTTTTAATCTTTTGATAAGTTGTTTGGTCATAATATAATATTGACCAAATAGACTACTCCATCTATTGGGATGTACAAAATTAGTGAAATCTATTTTATTATCAAATACTAATTTGTTTTCAAATAGAAATTTATTTTCTTTAGCTGTTGGTATAAATCCTAGATTCATAAAACCTTCGTGCCAATCACCATCTAAATCTGTAATTGAAAAGTTTCTTGATTCTCCAACACCTTCAGATGTTACAACATTCATATCTTTAATACGAACAGAAAATGAAAAGACATCCTTATTAGCAATTAAACCAGTAATCTGACCATGTCTATTTTCTGAAGATACAACCGCTTCACCTTCTTTAATTGTTTTTGCTCTCATACTTTTATATTTAGGAATATTAATTACAGCATTTCTTTCACATAATTCAAACAGAAAACATGCTAAATCAAGATCAGTTCCTACAAAATTTTCATCTATATATGCAGGTCCGGGTTTTCTTGATTCTAAATCATATCTCCACCAACTAATTACTTTATCAAAAACCTGTTCTATATCAGATTCCTTATCTCTTATAATTTCCATAATTGGATTTTCTAAAATTGATGTTAATGTTTTAGCTACTACCTTTTTCTCTTTACTCATTTTTTAATCCTCTATTTAATAAGTATTATTATGATATTATGACGCATCTAAAAGAGCTTTTTTACATTCATTAATTTTAGATTCTAAGTCACTAATTTTAAATTTTAATTTTTTTTTAAAATGTTTAGCTGCTGCCCTTTTAGTTTTATAAACATTTTCCTCTGGTACGATAATTTCTCTACTATAATCATTTTCAATGACTAAACAATGAGCTTCATACCAAATACCATCTGCTTGTGTCATCTTTAAAACTCTTACTTTTAATAGTGTTGGTATATGTAAATTATATGTCCATCTAATTTTCCCAATTATATCTTCATACATTTTATTCCTCTTTTTTTAGTAATTCTTTCACTTTATCCAATTCTTCTTTTGTATGGATAACGCCTCCGCTATTTAAATCAAGATACCATTGTAAAACTTCTTTTCTAGTTTTTAAATCATTTATATTAAAAACAAAATCTACATCAACAGGTAAAATATCAAAATCTTTTAAATAATTATTTCCGAAAACTGGTATCTCGTTTCTTAAAAATCTTAAAACAGTTTCTAACCTTTGTTTTCCATCAACAATTTCAAAAGGTCCTTTAAAATTATACATCCATCCTGGACAATTAAAATATAAAATCCTTGATGATTTTCCACCTTTTAAACTAAATTCTAAAAATTTTATTCTCTTTTCATCATCCCAAACATGAGCTCTTTGAAAGTCTGGATTTAAATCTAATTTTGGTTTTTCATCTATAAAATAGGTTGATTTTTGTAGATGCTTCCAACTTACGTTTACATTGTATGATCCTGATCTTGTATACTGTTTAATATCTCTAAATTTCATCTCTAATAAGTTTCCTTAAAATTTTTCGTTTTTCCTTAATTATTTTTTTGGAATTGGTAATATCATTTTCAATAATTAATTTTAATTTTTCTATCGCTTGGTTTTCTGTATTAAATGTATAATTTTCAATTAAATATGATGATGCTACATTTAATTGACCATCTTCTTTATTAAAATAAAATGTATTATAATGGATCTTTTCAATTATTCTTCTTACAGGTTTATTATTTTGAAAATCAATTGTCCAAACTTCATCTCCTGCTTTTCTTTCATTCATATTAACTCTCTAATAATTTTCCTTTTATATGACCCAATGCATTAATTTCTTGTTGTAGTTCTGTAAGCTCTTCATTTATATATTCAATTAATCCGTGAGTTGCTTCTTTTTCAAATTCGTAAATGTTTTCTGGAGAACATTCAAAATCTTCAAAAATTATGATTGGATCATCTTCAATAACAAACGATTCAATTTTTCTTTTTACAACTTCATATGTATCAACATTAATTGCCCAAACTTCATCACCAATCTTTAATTCGTCCATAACTTCTCCTTAATTAAAATTCATGTAAATGTATCATAATACCAATTTGGTTACATTTTTATAACTTATAAGAAATATGTTCCATTAAATCCGTTAGGAATTCCGCGCCATGATATTGCATATGCATCTGAAGTATGAAGTGTTTCATCATGTTTACATTTAATTATCCAATCGTATAAAAAAGATTCTTTATCTAAATCAGTGCATATTCTTCTAATTGAATCTTCTACAAATTGAGGGTTTTCATATGCAATTCTTGCAACTTCCATTTCATCCATCCGGCGTAATGAGGGATATACTTTGTTAGATACTGCATTTTCAATTAAATCTATTAATTGTTCTAACCAAACTACATTCTCGGGAAGAACTTCTACTAATAAATTCGCGTATGATCTCTGAGCATGTACAAATCCATTGGATCCATTTTTTCGCAAGTGCTCACATAATGAAGCACTGCAACTACAATAACTTGCATATTGAACTTGAACTTTTTGAAAGAACCTAAAGTTTTGATGATCTAATCTTCCTGAAAATGAACATTTATAATATTGAGGAAACTCTATCAAACTTTTTGGAGCCACTCTATTTAAAGGAAGATCAAATTCAAAAGTTAATTGGCTATGTTCTGAATCAGTTTCTACTGCGGTTTTAAATTCTTCTAGAAGCTGCCGTATAGTTTCATGTTTTAAAGGTTTATCAAGGTAAGTCATTAAAGTTCTTAATAATTTCCCCATGGATATTCCTTTTATTGAATCTTCTAAATCTGTACTCATTGAAACATTTGCATTTAAATGTTTAATTCCCTCATGCATAGTTTCTAAAAGAAACGGAACCTGTACATTCTGAACACCTATCTGATTTATATAGTATGGAAATTCAGACTTTGTATCGTGCTGAAGGTCTGGAAGATTATCTAAATCTATCATTCTTTTTTATTCTCCTTTTCTTTTTTAGTTTATGAGGAAATAGATTAAATAAATTAAATCTATTTCCTCGTATTAATTTTTATTCATCCATATCTAATCCGGTTACCATTAAATAATTTTTTAACAATTCAACTGCTTCCGGAACTTTTGATATATCTTTTTCATCTTTTAAATAGTTAGAATCAATAATACTTTTAATATACTGATTTTTCAAATCAATACAATCTGATTTTGTTGTTATAAACTCTGATAAATTATCAAGAGCACCATGACCAATTAAACAATTTGTTTCCATTTCTCCCAATCTCTGACCACCATGATTTTTTCTTCCAGCTGGAGGTTGGAGAGTTTTTCTATTATACATAGCAATTGATCTAAAAGCAATTTTATGAGCTGCAATATGAACCATTCTGAAAAAATACATATAACCAACACATATTTTATTTAAAAGAAAATCATCTATAGAATGATCAAAAACTTTATATTCAGCTGGAGTATTTGTATATTTCATAGCTTCAATTATCATATCAGCTGACGATGATTCAAATGGAGGTTCAATAATTGTAATGCTTTTTATAAAATCTTCATTTATTTTAATATTTTCTAATTGTTCTTTAAATTGATTATAATACCATCCATTATTTGTATTATCAATAATTTTTATATAGTTTAAAAGATAATTTTTTATTTTTATATCTCTATCTTCAATTATTTCTTCTTGGCTAAGAGATTCATTAAACATATTTAATAAATTATTTCTTAAATCATTTATTGACATTGCTAAATTTGCTTCAAAAACTTGTCCTACATTCATTCTTGAAATAATACCCATTGGATTAATGCATATATCTACATTTCTACCATCTTCTAATTTTGGCATCTCATTGTGTGGTAATATTTTGGAAATAACTCCTTTGTTTCCATGTCTATTTCCAATTTTATCACCAACCTCAATGTTTCTTAAATAAATTGCATTCATTTCAACATATATGCCATTAATTTCTTCACCCTTGATTTTATATTTTCCAGAATGTGAAAATTTATCAAGATTATTATCTCGAATGAATTGTAAAGCATTTGGTTTTGACATTCTTTGGTAAATTATATCTTGTATTGATTTTTCTTCATTTATTTGTCTTTCTTTTGTTTCTTCAACCCATTCTACATATTGTTGAATTTGATCATTATATTTATTAACATAAATATTAACAGATGGGACAAATAAATTATGTTTAGCTATTAATGGAATTTCTTCTTTAAAAACAGAATTATATTCTAATGGATTATCAGGCATCTCCTTTAAAATAGCATAAGGATTTCCCTTATTTATAATATCATATTTCTTTTTTAATTTGTTTCCATTTTGAATATTAAATGGTTTTGGAAGTGGTTTATAATTATTATTTTCTAATGAAATTAAAATTTTTGACTCTGGAATTGTAAAGGATAAATCTTTCACATGTATTGATGTAAATATATTTTCCTTAACTAATTTATCTGAAATAATAATTCCATCTTCATAATTATATCCATCTTTTGACGTAATTGCAGTTAATAAATTTTTTCCTATATTTATTTCACCATTTTTACAAAAGTTACTTTCTGCAATTATATCTTTAGCTTTTACTTTATCACCTTCTGAAACATATACTTCCATCAAATCAATATTTTCTACATATAATTTTCTCATACTAACATTAATTAAATCAAAATCACCATCATCATAAGCAATCATTATATAATCAGAATCAACATAAATTATAATTCCATCTTTTTTAGCTCTTTTAATAAATTGGGTATAATCTGTATATAATTGTTCACACCCAGATTTAACCATTGGTTGATCGAAATTAAATAACATAATAGCTTGTCTCATCTGAGAAGAAGCCATTTGTAATCTTGTTTGATCATCATTTCTTGAAAATGGAACCATTGTAACAGGTATAGATATAGGTTGATCTTTTAAAGTTTTTTCTGTGAATTTTAAATTTTCATCTAAGTCAACATTTGGTAAAAGATTTTGTAGTATACCACAGTTTTCTCTATCTGGTGTATCTACAGGACAAACTCTACCAAACATTGATGGTTGAATATCTCGAAGATAATAAGGGACATTTTCTTTTTTAAATCCTCCAGGTCCAACTAAACTAGTCCTTGACAGCAAAGTTAGTTCTTCAATTGGATTTATTGAAAAGTCGAATTGAACAATAGTTGATACATTAACATCAGATAATATTTGAGATGAATTGATATTAAATTTTGGTTTTCTTGATGTTCTATTTGACATACAAAGATCAAAAACAGCTTTTGATACTTTTGATAATATCACATATTCAAAACATCTAATCCTTTTGTTTATAAAATCTGTATCATCAATATCGTTTATTTTTATTACTTCTAAAAGATCTCCAAGAACAGTTCCTGTTGTAAAGAATTTTGCAGACATTAAATCAGTTTTTAAAATTAGATCAAGACCATAAATTAAATCTTCACCTTTTACTTTATAGTCATATGTTGAAAAACATTTACCCGTTTCTTTTATAAAATCTTCTCTAGTATAATCTTCTGAAGATAAATAAAAATCTTTTAAGTCAAATAAAAGTTTATCATAGGTTGATAAACTCTTGATGTTTTCATCATCTATTTCAATTTTAGAAAAGTCAAACATTTCTGCAATTTTATCATAACCATAATATGAAAACATTACTAAAACAAGAGGAACTTTCTTACCAAAAATTGAGATATGAACATAAGGAAAACTTTTTTCTTCAAAAACCATTAAAGATGCTACATTAGTTCTCATCTTAATATTTTTTCCTCTAGTAACAAAAGGAATATCAAATAATTGAAATAATGGAACTTTCTTTCTACCACCAATAATTATATAATTATCATCTATTAATTTTGGAATTGACATTGAAAGATCAATAACGGCTTCGCCTTTTTGTAATTTAATTACTAGATTACTTTTTAATGTTCTAAATAATTCTCCAGATGAAAATTTTGTATCTTTAATTCCAAAATCTGTAACTATAAATCCAAGCTCTTCAGCAGGTTTTAAAATTTCTCTAATGGTAGTCTCTATGTTTTCATATTCATGCTTCCTTAAAGTAAAGATATTTTTTCCGTCGTTAACTTTATAACTTGGATTTATAAATTTCAAATTTTTAACCTCCATTTATTCTTTCTAAAACTAATTCTGAATATTCTATCAATTGTTTATCACTTAAATCACCCATATAATTATAATGCATTTTTCTTGATATCCAAAAGTCGCCTTCTAATTTATCTGTATTTTCTCTTAAAAATTTAAAAAGAGTTCTTCTAGTTTTTAACCTATATCTTTTAATTTCTACAAGATTATTTATAAAACATTCAGCATCTAATTTATCAACCATTAAGGAGTCCCTCCACAAATAATTCTATCAAAAATTCCAGTATATCTTCCAGATTTTTGAATTCCTTTTATAATCTGTCTTTTTGGATTTGAAAATCCTAAACCCAATAACCAACTGGATTTTTCTGGAACTGTTTGAATGCTATAATAAGTTGGTTTAATAGTTTTTCTATTTTCTAATAATCTCCATAAAGTTTCATTTCCATTTTCAATTCCCCACATCATTTGCGAAATTATACATTCAAAATGAACATGGTGAATATCTCTACTATTATTATAAATTTCATATGAATCTGAAACTAAATCATTAAAATTTTTTCCTTTTGTTTGGTGGAATAATCTAGAAGCTAATGTCAGATCACCTACAATATCTTTTTGTTTTGATGATTCTTCATTATTTTTATCTAATTTTGCTATACCAGAATTATGAAATACTCTTAAAATTAGCTGAGTATTTGTTTCACCTAATGATTGAGCTGCAATTACTCCAACAAATTGACTATGTAAAAGTTTATATAAATCTCCATAACATTTATGACACAAATGTTCACTTTTACAGAAAATTGGACTTCTTAATTTAATAGTTTTTCCAAGTAAACTTTTTCGATTTTCTTTTGTTATTTTCTCTAAAACATTGCTATCATTTAAAAAATATCTTTCTAATAACATTTTAGATTTTTTATCATCTTTAACATATACATCTAAATAATCTTCTGTTCCACAATCATCTAATTCTTTACTTATTTCTAAATTTGTACCAGTAAAAAGTAATTTTCTTGAAAGATAACCAGATGCTCCAGTATTTAAAGCAACATCAAGAAGACCTTTTCTACAACCATAAGTTGAGTTAAAGAATTCCTCTTGGTTTAATCCTTCCAACAAACTATGTTTAATTGGTGTCTGTTTTATCATCCCATTAAAATCAGATACAAAACCTCTTGAAAAAGCTATTTGTTTTACTTGTTCCCAACTACCTCTTGATCCGGATTCTATTAAATAAGAATATTTAAAATTTTCTTTTAAAAAGTCAATTGTTTCTTTTGAATTTAATCTTTTTAATTGATCTATAACTGAACCATCTTTATAAATAGAATCTCTTATTTCTTCATAATTTTCAATAGCAAATGATTGTAATGATAAAGTTGGACCAAAAATAGTTGAATATTTAAAACCTGCAACTTTGATTTTATCAAGAGTTTCTGCAGTAATTTTGTCAGAATAATTTTCTTTAATATCATTCAAAATTTTTATTAATTCTTTTTTTCCAATTGGAGAATTAATTAGATGATAGTCATCCGGAAAACATTCATTTAAAATTTTAATACTCTCTGGAACATTTACATTTTTGTATTCAACTAAATTTTGTAATTTGGGAAATTGGTTCGTACTTAAAGTATATATGCCTAATACAATATCCTGACTAGGAACTGATGATAAACTCATATTAGCAGGATTTGTAAAATTTTTCGTAATTATTACTTTATCTAGAATCTCATCTTTAGTTTTCTGTGAAATAGGAATGTACACTGCCATTTGGTCGCCATCAAAATCTGCATTAAAACCAGAACATGCAAGCGGATGTAATTTAATAACACTATCTTTTGATATTTTGATTTTAAATCCAAGCATGCTTAATCTATGTAAAGAAGGTTGTCTGTTTAAAATACATAATTCATTTTTTGATAATTCTTCGCAAATGTTAAATAATGAAAAATCATCAATTAAAATACAGTAATCTATGTAATCAATTGCCTCATTTAATAATTTAAATTTACTAAACTCGATTAATTTTTTAGAAATCTGTAGTTTAAATAATTCTAAAAACATAATATATGGCAAAGAACATTCATCAATTTTTAACGATGGATCTGGAATAATTACAGCTCTTCCAGAAAAATCAATTCTTTTACCAAGAATATTTCCTCTAATAAGTCCTTCTTTTTTTGATAGTTTTTCTATAATATGTTCGTATAACTCAATTGCATCTTTTTGGATTTGTTTAAAATATGAATAAAACAAAACCTTATCTCTACTAATATCAATAATAGTATCTTTCATTGACTCTTTTTTAGTGAGAATTTGCATATAATATCTATTTATTTCATCAACTATCTGATTGTTTCTTTCAATTCCTTTTGCAGCAGGTCTCAAATCTGGCGGTAATACCAAAATATTTTGAATAAATAATTTATCTATGTTATCTTTTATTATTTTCCATTTACTATTTGGGTCATTTTCTGTGTATCTTATTGATTCACTATTAATTAATTCATATATTGCTTCTGTTTTTTCCCATTTTTCAACATCAGGAGGAATTTTTGAATCTTCTGCAACATAAAAATAACCATCTTTTCTAAATAAAGAACATTTATCACTTTTCATTAATTTATTTAAAAAGCTCTTAATTGTAGTATCAGATACATCAATAATTAAATCATACATTATTGGGTTAACAATATGAACTGGTAAAATTATTTTAGCAAAACGTTTTCTTCTAACATTACTATTAACTATATCTATTCCACATGTTTCACAAGTTCCTCCAGATCTAGATATTCCATGATATGTTCCACATTGGCAAGTATAATTTTTTATCGGACCGAAAATTTGCTCAGAGAATAATCCAAGAGGGTGAAATTTTCTTTTATCCATAATTTTAGAAGTCGTCACCTCTTTTAAATCATCACAAAATAAACTTATGTCCAAAAGTTTAGGCATCTTTTACCTCATCATTATTGTTGTCAGAAATTTCTTCAGAATTTTTAATTATAAAATTTCCAATTTCTTTAAAATGTCTTTTTACATATTTTGCAATGATTGGATCAAATTCTTTCATAATTTCTGGAATTAAAAGTTTAATATCTTTTGTTTTAAGATATTCTTCTTCACTAATTATATCTTTTATTGTTTCTTTAAATGATAATTCATTCTTCTCTGTTTCCATTCTTATTTCCTTTTTCAAAAAGATTATTTAAAGCTTCATCAATAATATTTTTTAGAAAACTAAAAATATTATCTGAACTTTTTTGAACAACTGGTTTTAAATCTTGTATAGCTTGATTTCCAATTTCTTTTAAATCTTCTTTTAAATCTTCTTTTTTCATAAAATTTTATCATCTCCTTCTTTAATACATTTAAATGCACCCCAATCTTGATAGTATGAACTATTATAATTAAAAATTTTTAATGTCTCAACAATAATATTTATTAAATCAACATTTATTATTCTATCTTTTATAGAATCTGGTAAACAGAAAATATTAGTTTCTGGATCACAATTTGGATGTTTACCATTAACAATTAATATTTTTTTTACTCTTCTTGTCTCGTCTACATAAACTTCAAACTTATTTATAATATATTCTGAATCTATAAGTATTATTTTATAAAAATTTGATATACATATTAATTTATCTGGTATTATTTTTCTTCTAAAAAGATATTTTCTTAACATATTAAGCACTACCTGTTTCTGGTAATAATTCAACATAAAACTTGCCATTATAATTGTTAATTGCAATTATGTAATAATTAAATGAAAATGGAACTACATTCATAAGTGAGGAAAAATTAGAGATTATATCATTGATTGAATTGAAGTTATTTTTAGGAACTTGTTTTGTCATATATGGTGTATTCTTATCACCAACACAAATTGTTAAATCATTTTTCTTATTTATATCAATTATTGATAAATAATTATTTTGTAAATTTATTAGTTTTTCATCAAATGAATTAAAATCATATATTATATCAACATTATCTTTTTTAGATATTAAATTTTTAGTTTTTTCTGTAAAGGAATCAATTGGAATTTCATGGACAATTTGTTTATTTACTATCTCATTAAAAATTCCGTTTCCAATTAAAATGGTTGCATTTAAAGCAGCATAATTTAAATCTGTTTTACTTAATCTACTTATATATTTACCTTCATGTTGTTTTTCATAAGAAACACTTTTTCTACAATCTATAATCAAATCTCTATAAGAAATATACAATCTTGCATCAATTATATTTTCTCTATCATATGTAAAATCTCTACAATCTATAACCAAATCACATTTCGGTATTTTTGTAATACCCTCTATAAATTTTTCATTTTGAACATGAAGTTGAACATTACTATTTATTTTCTTATAAATAGCTTTTGTTTTTAGTTCTCCAACATCCTTTTGTTGGTAGACAGAATTTCTTATATTTTTTTGTTCAACAATATCATAATCAATTAATGTTAAATTTTTTGTTGATTCAAGTTCAGATATATTTTTTGCTAAAAAACCACCTAATGTTCCGATTCCAATTAAACAAATATCACCATACAAATCAAATATACCCTCCATATTAATCTTTTATTTGTTCTATCATTTAAAAAAAATTTCTTTAATTTTTTACCATCCAAAGATGCATTTATAAGTAAATATTGAAAAACCAATTATAAGAACTATAGATGCATAATATCCATAATGTCCACTATTTCTAAAATTGTATACACTGGTATCATGACCCATTCCTTCATCATCTCTCATAACTAACCTTTCATTATCTTTATTATTTCAACTATATTATTTTTTAAAAAATCAATTTCTTCTATATTAAGACCACCCGATGGAGCGTATCCTGTACTACCATCTTTCTTTTCAAAACATCTTGTAATTCTTAATTTTGATTCGCCACCATCATAAGAAAAGATTGAGCATAATAAAGAAGAGTTATCTTTTTTTAATTCAATTAATTTAATTAACTTGTCTTTAGATTGATCATATGCCATATAAAAAACCTTTCTGGAAGTTAAACTGTATGAGTTTCCTCATACAGTTTAACTTCCTTTTTTAGTTTATTTTTAATGTCTTAAACATTCTTTTTTCTTCACTTGTTGGTATTGGTTGAAACTCAGATTTAAAATTGAAGAATTGTTGGGAAACTTCAACAGAATATAAATAAGGAATTTGAACTATAAATTTTTCTGCATTACTATTCCATTCTAAATTTAACTTATCTGCATATGAAATAAATTTATCTAATTCTTTTTCATCCTTAAATTTAAATGACCTGGGATTAATTAAATGAAATCTTGGGTCATTATATAAATCTGGTCCAATTTGATATTTATTATTTTCGCTAAAAATAGCTTCGTATGCTCTACTTTTACACTTTCGTCTTGCAAATTTTTTATCATGTGAATCTTTTACTGAACAAATAGAAACACCGCGAGAAATAATCTTTTTATCTTTTGATAAAAATAAACAAACGCTAAAAATATTTCCAATCAGTGGATAATTTTTGTAATAAAATTTAATTTGTTCTACACCTGCTCCTCTTAATTTTTCATCAACATTTAGCACTGTCATATATTTTCTCCATAAATAAAAAGGAAGGATGATTTCTCAACCACCCTTCCTTTCATACTAAAATATTAGCCTTTTCTGCCTGCTTCTCTTACAAACTCAAGCACATCTCCATTCTTAAGAACATAAGAATCTTCAGCAGCTTCACCATTAACAATACTGGAAGAATCTGTTTCTATATTCAAAATTTCTCGGTATAGTGCTTTTACATAACCAACACTTTTTCCAACAACGGGATAGTTAGAAGAAGCTGCGCCGCAAGAAACAGTAACAAGTGTTTCAAAAACATTATTTTTCTTCTTGTAACTAGTAAGATTTGCATTTATATAATCAATTTCTTCATGATCAGTGTTGTATGCATCTTCTGCATCTTCTGCATCTTCCTGATACGCCATAATTGCATCAACTAAATCATCTTTTCTTGCCTTACTCATTCCAACAATATTATACTGACGACAAATTTCTCTAAGTTCTGCATTTGTTTTTTCTTCCAAATCTTCTCTTTTGTAATCTACCATAATAAAACTCCTTTTCTTTTTTTTAAACTCTATTTTTTTGTTTTTGGTAACCTAATTTTTGAATTCGAATTCATAGTTAAAATATCAAAATATACTTCTGAAATATTAAAATTTTCATTTTTAATTATGTTGTAGAATGCGTTACACATATGACTTGCAACGGCAACATTTGTAAAATATATTTGAGGTTCAGATTTTGATAATTCTTCACAAGACATTTCATCTGGTGATTTATCAATTGGATTTTTAATTTCTGGATGATAATCAGTTAAATTTGGTGTTAGATCAATACCTCCTTTCTTAATAAAAATTTGAATATTTCCATCAGTTAATTCATTTCCGCCTGAGATAACCGTTATGTCATCTAATTTTTTTGCGTAATCTGAAATTAACTTCCTTGTTTTATGATTATCAACAGCGACAAATATTATTGAATTTTCTTTAACTATATTGGGAATTAAAGATTCATCCAAATAATAAGGATAATCATGATAACTTATATTTTTAAATTTATACGATAATTCTTGACATTTTACTGTGGATTTATCTCCAAGTTCTAAAAATTCTTGTCTTTCTCTATTTTTTAATTCATACTCATCTCCATCAACAAGATTAATTTCTGATGATGGAATTGTTTTATCTGTATCAACATATCTAGAAATAGCATTTGATAAAACAGAACCTATTCCACCTAAACCAATAATTGATATTTCCATTTTTATCTCCATATAAATTTTTTAAGTAAGATAATCTGCCCAATTATATTCATAATGTTCAATTAAATTATAATCTATTGTTTCATTTGTAAGTTTTTCATGTTTATGAATACAAGTATCACATGCGCAAAACTTTTTTAATTTTTTTATCTTCTACATTTTCAACAAACATTAATGGATCATGTTTTATTTGTTTATCCTCAGGAATTTCATTTTTAATAAGTTTACCATCTTTAAATGTATATGTAACTCTTGGTTTAAAAGTATATTGATAAACTTTTTCTTTAACTTTTTCTAACCATTCTTCTTTAAAATTATATATTGTTGGATCATCACTATCTATTTTATAACCAAATTTTGGTTTCTTATAATAATTATATATTTTTACACCAGGTATATTATATGATTCATTTGATTCATTTTCTATACATTCCAAATTTTCAATATAGTCCTCTGGTGGAATAACAATTCTCATTCCATTTACAACTATTGAAGCGCAAATTTCAAACAATTCTGAATTTATTTTTCCTATTGTAAAGTGTATTCCATCAAATTTTTCTTCATCCGAAATATCTGTTCCTGAATGAAATGCTGACATAGAAGCATGAGAATGAATACTTGAAACCAATACATAATCTTTAATTGTTTGTTTTGAATCATAATCTATAGAAGAAAAAGAAACTTCTTGATCAGGAACAAGAATTCTATATCTTTTTTTATCCTTATTATAAAATATAAGAGCAACTGCTTCTGATTTATGTATTTCATAAACTTTTTTAAAAAAACCTACTATATTTCCAATTAATCTTGTTGGAATTTTTGGAATCATAATTCTTGCAAATGTAGGCATATCTTCTAAAAATGAAATTTTGTCAATTGGTGTTATGCTCTCAATTAAATCTAATTTTTTCTTTAAGTATATTCCATCTTTTGCAATTATATAACATGTTTCATCATCTGGTATATTATCTTTTTTATCATTTATGTAAATATTCATCATTAAGAACTCCAAAATCTGTAAAGTCTAAACATACAGTTATTCTTTTCTATTATATTACCATACATATTAGGAATACCAACTTTTCTATTTCTCGAAATTAAGTCTGTATTTTTAATTCTTGGAAGAATTAAACCAATTCTTGAACTTAATTCTAATCTAGAAATACCTCCAACATAACTTAAAAATTTATATTTTAATTCACTTAAAGAATATAAATATGGTTCGAAGTTACTATACATACAACCAACAATCGAGGTATTTTCATGAAATAAATCTCCAGTTTGTACTTTAATTTTTAAATTTGGTTCTGTTAATTTTAGTTTATCGTATTTTTTATCTTCTGGATTATAAATATCAAAATTTGAAATTAAATTATCATATCTTAATGTTCTATAATTTGAAGTCAAAACTAATGGAACAATATCATCAATAATAAAAGCCTTGATTTCGTTACAATCTTTCTTTGGAAAATCAGTTATACTTATAAATTTAGATTTAATTTTTGAACCAGTTTTTATGTCATTTATTTCTCTACAAACTTTTCTAACTTTTATAAAATTATTTAAACCATTCTTAAATTCAACAAGAGGAAATAAAATAATATTTCCATCATCATCCAATAGATTAAGATAAAAACAATCATCATCATATGAAAATTTAGAAATTGTTCTAATATTAAACATATCATTTGGATTTGTCCAATCAATAACAATAACTTCGTCGCCAATATTATAATTTATATCATTAAAATATGATTTAATTGAAAAAGATGTATTGTTTTTATCACAAATGTTCATGAAAAAGTTTTTACATACATCATAATCATATTGAAAAATATTAGAAGTATCATAATTATTTTGTACTCCAAAACCATTATTTTTTATTATATAAACTATATTTTTATTTTTAACAATATTTACCTCTTCCTTGTGAGCATTTGTAAATATATTTCTATTAGAAAAATATACTATTTCTTCTAATCCTATTGATTCATCTAAAATTTCTGATAATTGATAATTAGTATCATTTAATAAAATTTCTATATGTCTTTTATTTGCATCTTCAAATGTTAAATATATTTGCCCCCTTCTTACACGTTTGTTTATTAGAAAAACTTCATCTATAGTATAAATATTATAACTGCTAATTCGATATGATAAAATATATTTTTTGTTTTCTATTATTTTTATTCCATTAAATTCTATATCATTTAATGATATAGCTATTTTATTTAAAAATATATTTTCAAGAAAATAATCTTTTCCAATTTTAAATTGATATGATCCATCTTTTAATTTAATAATTTTTTCTAGTTTTCTAATATCCTTTGAATTCTTAAAAAATAGTATATCACCTGGAACAATTTTTGTTTCTTCATTAATATTGTATGATTTTTGCTCTATGATTTTAATAGTTGGAGGTATTTCTGCTTTTCCAAATTCATCAAAATCAATAGTTGTTTTTTTATTTTCTTCATCTTCTAACTCAATTCCTGTTTTTCTTCCATTTGAACTCATTAGATATGAAGTTACATAGAATTTTTTATCATCGATAATTATTTCATCACCAATAGAAACAATATCACCATTTGGTAAACTAATTGATTCTAATACATTTTTATTTCTTATTATCGTTCCAATATTTTTAATATTTTTTACATAATCTACATCCATTAAATTAAATAAATTTGATATATTAAAATCATTATTAGAACCTAAATAATTTTGTTTATATTCTTCAATTACTTTATATGGTGTTGCATTAATCATTGTATTCCATTCTGCTGAAAATATAAATAATGGATCAATTTTTGTATTATATGACCATGTAAAGAAATCACATAAAAATGGATTAGTTTCATAATTCATACAATGATCATAATAATCATAATTAAAACTATTGAACCAGAACTGATTAATAACATTTTTAGCAGTTTCCAAAATAGTTAAATCACCTTCTGGATAACGTCCCAAACAAATATTAAGATCCCCATCTAAATTTGGTAAACATGGTTCTAATAGATAATCTTCTAAACTTGTTAATGGATGTAATCTAAAGAATACTCTCATACTAATTAAATTATTTGCTTTATTTAAATTCATTAAGTACACTATATATGGAAACGATAATGTAAATTTATAAGGTTTTTTCTTTAAATCAAATTTATCTAATTCATAAAGATCATATTTTCCTGTTAATTTATGTTTTTCAACTATATTTTTTAAATCACCATCAAATAATATAGTTCTTATTTGGGGTTCATCTTCTAAAATTATTGTTTTTGAAAAATCAGTATGAGTTGTAATAAATCTACAATTCTTTGGTAAAATTTCTGTTTGACAAGAAAATGCTGTTTTAAATAAATTTAAAAAGTTAGAAGTATTCATCATTGTTTTTACTATAGTTGGTTCTGTATCCTTCGGATCATGATATGAAGATAATACATGTTTTGTATAAGTGTTATTTATCAGAATTTCGTCTATATTATACATATTAATTATTCTCCTCTTACGTATTTTAAAATTTCAGCAAAATATTTAATTATTTTTTCAGGTTTATTATTATCTAACACTCCCCAAGTTTTAACTCTTTTTAAATTAATACCAATTTCCCATGCAGAAACTATATATTCTTCTTTAAATTCTCTTTCGAGACATAAATAACATATTTTATATGAATTACTCTCATATTCAACTGCAAGAAATATATTTGGTCCTTTTGGTATAGCATCTTGATTTTGATTTTTAGATTTAGGTGATTCTTCTTCCATAATTTTATCACAAATTATTTTTACTTGTTCATCAAATTCTGAATTTTTAATTTCTTCTAATAAATCACTTAAAATTGACATTAATTATTACCTCTAATCATTTTATTTTTCGTAATTTAAAAACTTTTTTATTAGATGGTGTAACTAGAAATTCTAATTTATTAAATGGAACAGTTCTCCAATCTTGTTTTTCTGTATCAAATACACTAAGCATTTTAATTTTTTGTATTTTTGCAAGAATTTTTGGCAGATCAATTCCTTTTGGTCTTTTCTCTTTTGGAATTTTTTCAAAATCTAATGTACATTTCATAGATCTTCTATTGCCATCTTTTTTAATAAATTGAATAGATACTTCCTTTTCAGATCTTATTAACTTTAAAAATTGTATTACATTTGTTAATTCTTCTTCTGCCATTTTATACCTCTATATAGTTACCAAGTTTTATATTTAAAAACTCTTTTTGGATAAATTGGATCTCTATAATTTCCTTTTGATAATACATCTTCAATCCATCTAATTCCAGCAGATAATCTAGGCACAGAAAATTTTCCAATATCATCATTATGAACAGAAAAGAATACATCATTTCTTCCACCAGTTTCTGGATCGTCTTTGTCAGGAAATGTTTTTATTTCTTCTAAATATTGTATCCTTACATCAAATGTATCTTTCATGAAATTTTTAAATTCTTCAATTTTATCTTGTCCAATTAATGTTGCTGGCCAAATACAAACTTGATTAAATTCCTTTTCTCTTTCTATATTTTTATCCATGTCTTATCTCCGAATGTATTAAATTATCTGAACTATCTTCATCTTTTGACAAAAGTTCACTCATCATATAACAACTGTGATTACATCCCCTGCAATAATTCTTTTTATCATGACTTATTGAATCTTTTAAATGTTTATTTAAATTTCCATCTTCGTCTAGAATATTTTTTAGATTAAAAAGAAATGGTGTAGAAACTCCGCGACAACGTAAACAAAGTCGCACGCTTCCATCCGCATCAACACATAAGTTATGAAAATCTTCATCTAATTTACAATCATATTCACTTGGGAGAATATTATATATTCTTGGTAATAACGTATCTCTCATATGAACATTTAATTTTTCATCTATAATTCTATTAAATGTCTCTCTTAAAAATGCAGATTTTCTTACAAGAATAGATTCATCTTCAACATTTGAAAAATCATAATATGGATTTTTTGAAATGTCTACAAATGTTATATCACTATTTATTCCCTTATCTGTAAGATCTCTTACTAACAAATAAAGATATTTTAAATTATCATTTGTAACAGTTATTTCAGCTACAGCATCTTTTATCACACTTGAATATTCTTGTAATTTTTTAAGACCAACAATACTTTTTTTATAAATATCTCCTTTTTTATTCTGGTAAATAATTGGATCAATAGAAGCTGTAAATCCTTCTATATAAGAAACTTTTTTAAATAATTCAATCATTTTTTCTTGGCTAATTTTAGAATTATTACTAATAATTGTATAATGAATATCATTATCATTACAATAATTAATAATTTTATAAAGGTCTGATCTTATTAAAGGTTCTCCGCCATAAAATATATGGAAGCAATTTTTGTTGTGGATTTTTAATTTTTTTAACCCTGATATTATTACATCTGTTGTCATTTCATTTTTTGCATAATATGACATATCAGGATATTCTTTTGGTTTTGTTGGGTAATTTTTAACAATTCTACAATATTCACAATTAAGATCACATCTTCTTGTTAATAACCAATTAACTATTTGAATTTTATTCATTAAATATATCTCCGTTTATTGTTCCTTTTATATTATCTACAGAAAATCTATTTTCAATTACATTAAATAAAAAACTATTTAATTTATCTTTGAATTTTTCATAATCTTTTAATTGTAGTTGTTCTGAAAAATCCTTTTCCATTTCTGCTTCATCATCCCAGTTTAAATCTGAATTTAAGATTTGTCCATTTTTAAGAGTTATGCTTATATTTCCAGAAATACCTCCATGAATTGTTGGTTGTTTATCTATATGAAACCCTATATTTAAATTATACATAATATTATCAATTTTCATTTTTAAACCAACCTAATATCATCTTTTTTTGGAATAGTTACAATATTTGATACAAGACTCTGATACATTTCTAAAAGATCTTTATCTGGAGTAGAAGGATACGCAAAGATATGTTTTGGATTTATTTGAATTTCTTCATCTGACGAATCCATAAATCTAATTGGAATTGTAGTTATTGATCCTTCTTCTATTTCAATGTCTGTTAATCCATATGCTCCAGAAATAAAAATAGTTCCGTCATCTTTATTTTTTCTTATTTTTGCAATAATTTTTTGTCCATAACAAGTAATAAATATTTTTATATCATTCATTTAAATCCCCAATTCATTAATGTGAATTCTAAAACTATAACTAATTCCAAAATTTTGATGTATATGATAATTCATATTTTTAAGAATTTTTATATCTAAAACTCTCATACCGATTTCTGTATTATGATCCAATATTCTTTCTATACATTTTCTTTTTATATATAAAATAGATGATTCTCTTAATGGAAATTTTGCTTTTGATTTTGTCATTTTATAACAATTTGATTTATTTAAATACCATTTATAACTTGAAATACCATTTTTTAATTTATCTTTAAATCTTGTTTTTCCAAATAATTCTGTTAAACCTTTTCTGATTTCTTTTTTATTCAACATTGATTAATATCCTATTGTTATTGGTAATTGTCTAACTAAAATTCTAACAACATTATTCTCTAGATGATTTCTCCCATACATTGCCTCTATTCTTCTACTTATTCTAGGTGATTGGTTATGAAATGTTTTAAGTTCAAATATAAGTGTTGGATATTTTCTTAAAATTTCACAATAATAACTTCTATAAAAAGATGTCATACTATTTTCTATATTACTTAAATACCACTTAAAACTAACACCATTTTTTATATGATCTGTATAACTAGGTTGTTCTAATAAAATAACCAAATCTTTTCTAATTTCTTTCTGTTGCTTTAAATCTAGTTGCTCTTCTATAATTCCTCTTTAGAATAATCTAATAACCTCATCTGTCTCAATAGAATCAATATGTCTATGAGATATGATGTTAATAGATTTTCCTTTTATCATTGATCTTAGCAAAGATGAAACATATGCTATATTTTCATCATCTAAGCTATCAAACACCTCATCTAATAATAAGATATTTGTTTTCATATTTTGAACTTCATTTTGTAGATCGCAAAGAGATAATAAAATTGCAATATCAATAATTCTTGTTTGTCCTCCAGATAATTGCTTCCTATTATCTGCTTTTGTTTTAGTATCCAAAACATTAACATTTATTTTATCTCTATATTCTCCTGATTTTGTAGTTGATAGTGTGTCAAAACTTACAATATATCTATTTCCAATCATTTCTAAATAACTTGAGACTGAAGAATTTAAAAATGGAATAGATTCATCAATTAATAAAGATGGAATACCAGATGACGAAAATCCTTGTTTCCAAAAATTTAATATCTCTAAAATTTCTATTATTTTATTTTTCTCTTCTACAAAACATTCTTTTTCTTTTTCTAAAATATCTTTTTTATTTATGTAATTTTCTAATATATCATTGTTAAATTCTTCATTTTCTTTTTGTGAAATTGAATTTTCACTACTTGTAATATTAATTTTAATTTCTTGCATCTTATCATCAATTGACTTCTTCTCATCTAGAAGTTTAATTAATTTATCTTTTTTGATGATTAGATTATTTATCTTATCTGTATATGTATTTTTCTTTAAAGAAAATTCTTTTTCTATACCAGATTTTTTATTTTCAAATGTATCATTTAATATCTTAATTGCATTGTCTAACTTTTGTTTTGTTTCTTTTAAATTTTTATTAAACTCTTCCTCAAATGTAGAGATTGATAAATCTATTTCCGATTTTGATTTCTTTATCAAATTTTCAACTTCTTCTAATTTTTTATATGCTTCTTTTATAGTAGTATTATGCTTTATATTATCTAAATTTAAGGTTTCATTTGAATTTACTAAATTATTTAATTCATTAAGTAAATGGTTTTTTACAGAATCATCTGTTAATTTTTTACCACATGTTGGACATACAGATTCTGATTTATTTAAAGATGTCTCTAATTTTAAAATTTCTGGTATATTTTTTTCAAATTGTTTATTATTAATTGTGATAGCTTTGTTATGATCAGATTTAACATTTGATAATTCATTAATAATTATTTGCATTTCAGATTTATATTCTTGAAAATCACTATTTACTTTAGAAATTGATTCTATATTCTTAAGTCTTTTTTCAGATATAAAATTTGAAAATTTTGAATTAAATTCTGATTCTTTTAAAGATCTTGAATCCACCAATGACTTTAATAAATTATTTTGATCCGATATAATATTATTTATCTCATTCTGAATTATTGATATTTCTTGAGATAGTTCGATCATGGTATTATCATTGATATCTTTATATAAATTTCGTTTCTCACTTAACTCTCTTAATTCAATATTTAAATTAGTAATTAAGCGAGTTAACTCCGCAATTTCCTGTCTTTTTTCATCTTCATGTTTTTTTATTTTATCATGAAGTAATAATATCTGAGAATTTGCATCAATTAATAAACTTGAATTTAATGATACGCTTTTTTCTAATTCATCTAAATTAAATTTTAATATTTTAATTCTCTTTGTAGTTTCATCATAAAATAATACATAATCATCAAGTTGTAGAACTTTTCTAAAAATATCTTTTTTTTCAGACTCAGTTAAATCAGTGAAAAAATCTTTAACCTTTTGACCAAATAATAAAGTATTATTAAATAATTTTTGAGGGATTAATAATTTTTCAATTTCAGGAAGGACTTCCTTTTGACCTTTTTTGTATGGTTTTAATTCACCATTTTTAAATAACAAAACTGTATCGCCAAATTTTGAATGATTAATATATCTATCAACTCTATAACTATTAACTATTTCTGGTTCTTCTATTGATGTAAATTCAACAAAGGTATGACAGTTTTTTCCTGTTTCATTATTTACTAGTTCATCTGATCTTATACCTTTTGTTCCGCTTCCAAATATAGTTACTGGTAGACACTCAAATATAGTTGACTTTCCAGCTCCATTTGGACCAGTGATCATAATAATTTTATCATCTTGAAATTCATATTCCATTAATTCCGTATAACATGCAAAATTTTCCATTCCAACTTTTTTAAAATTAATATCTTTCATTTTTCACCTTATTACCATGAAACTCTTATTAAATAATTTCCTTCTTCAATTTTTTCTCTTTTACAAAGTTCTTGTAATATTAAATGAGCACTTAACTTATCTTTATATCCATTAATAAATTCTATAATATTTTCCTTTTCAAAATCAAATAGACCTTCATCTTTTTTAACATTCATATATAATTTTTCTACATCATTATTTACTTCTTCACAATTAGGAAAAGAATAACTATCTTCGCCGTCAAAGAAATTGTCATTTACTAATTTTTCAAGTTCATAATATTCCATTAAATTAACTTCAATTGTTTTCATTAATCATCCTCCTCTTCTATTCCTGATAGGTCTATTTTATGAGGTCCTCTTGTAACTTCACATATGATTTCTTTTTCTAAAGCATAAAATACAAATTTTTCTGGTTTATTTTTAACTCTTGGATCATTATGTATTTCATTTCTCCAAACTCTTAACTTATGTTCTTCTTGATCGTCAATAATAAAAGTAATCATGATAAAGATGACTCCATAATTTCCAATGCTATATTTTTATATTTATCTCTTTTATCTTGAGGTATTTCTTTTATTTCTAAAAATCTATCTAATTTATCTGATCTGGTCATTGTTGACGTTATCCCTCTATTGGTAATATCTTTCTCTTGTTTGTCGATTATTTCAAAATCATTCTTATATTCTGATAAATCTAAATCATCTGTTTTAATTAATTTAATTGTATTATTTCCTGTTTTTAAATCTCTTACTTTACTTAAAATTTCATCTTTATTATCTTTTGTTATATTAAATTCTAAATATTTTTTATATCCAGTTGTTGGTATATATTTTTCTTCTCCGGTTTTTGAATTAAAAACAACAAATCTTTTTTCTTGATTTTTATCATTCCAATCTAAATGAGTTGATGATCCAATATATACAACATTTCCAACTTCTTGAGGTATATGATAATGACCAAAATAAGCTTTTTTATATTGTTTTAAATCTTTTAAACCTATATCAGATACAAGAGATATGCCACTATTCAAAACACCTTCATTTAATCCTAAATGTGCCATTAAATATTCTGATTTTCCATGTTTTATATCATCTATCATATTTTTAGGATTCCAAGGAACAAACAACATGTTTTCTATCATTGTTGTTTTATGAATAGTTGTTACATTAGATTCATTATCTAAACATTTTGTTGCTGGAACACCATTACCTGTAAGATCTGACATATCATGATTACCATCTAGTATAATCCAATCAATATTTTTTGAATCTCTAATTATATCTAATAATACAGATTGTCCAGTTGCATGAATTAGGTTTTTATTATGAAAAACATCTCCAAGAATAGTTATAACATAAATTAAGTTATTTAAACAATATGAAATTACATCATATAATGCATTATTTAAACCATCTAATCTTTCAGTTAAACCAGATTTAGAAATAACTTTATCATTACTATATGATGAAAAATGTAAATCTGCTATCATTGCTATTTTCATTTATTATTATCTCCAACATATTCAACTTCAATGTCTTTTCCTTCATGATTTTCTAAAAATTTTTCAGAACATTTTAATTCCAAAATATTTGGAATAGTGCAACAACCAGCAGCATAACAAGATAAATTATATGAATAACCAAAGGGATGATATATAACTTTTGTAATTTTTAATCTATGACCTAGAAAATAAACTAAATAATTTTTTTTATACTTTGATTTTGTTTCCATTTATCAACTCATCCTTGTAGTCGAAAATATTTTAATATCTTCCTTAGAAATATTAAATAAATCTGAAATTATTTTAATTTCTTTAACCATCTTATTATAATCTATTTCTATACATTCATCACATTCATCAATATCAAATGTTTTTCCAATTAAAATTTCATCTTCACTATTTAATCCACATTCCGTTCCATACATAAAAGATAATCCATTTTTGTTTATTATTATCCTTAGATCATCTATATTTTTAATATCTTCTTCAAAAATTCTTAATCCATTCTCTACTATAGATTTTAAATCTTCCCAATCCATTTTAAAACCAATTAGAATATAAGATGTTGATGAACTATTTGTTACAAAATCACTTTTTATTTTCATTAATTTTATTTATCCTTTCTTTTATTTTTGGAGCATTAAGATTTATTATTGTATCAGGAAAATCACAACCAACTCTTTTTATAATTACAGTATATTCCTTTTTTAAAATATAATCATATATTCCATCATGAAAATCATCTATTTCAAAATATTCAAAAGGAAAATTATAATTTGCACACATTCCAAATTTTTGCTCTCCATCTTCTTTTAATTTATCTAAGAAAATATTTAATTGTTTGCATGCATTATTATTTCCACAATTAATTTTTAAATCATCTGGTATTAAAACTATATAACAACATGCCATAATTTAATTACCTTTCTTATTTTCATTTATTCCACCCGGTAATTTTTTAAAAACATTCCCTTCATTTTCCTCACCATAATATCCTGATAATGTTACATAATCACCATTGATTAAACAGTTACCTCCATATGTAATTCTTTCAATACCATTTACAATAAGTTTTAATCTTCCATAACCAACATCTGAATAAGCTATAACACCATTTTTATCATATTCTTTTATCCAAAGAACTGGTTTTCCTTGACTAACCCAATGATCACAATTATGATCAAAATAAAAAGGAGATTCTTTAAATAACTTATAACTATTAAATGTTTCTTCTTTTAGATATTGCGGAAGCACTTCTTTTTGTGTTTCTTTTTTCATTCTTCATTCATCCTTTAAAATATTTAAAACTTGTTCTTCTGACAATAAATTTTTCTTTCCATCTTTTTGAACAAACATATATTGTATTTGCCAATTTTTTGATTTATAAAAATCTAACCTGTTGTAGAATGTTCTTTTAATATCTTTAATACCAATATCAACCATATCAATTATAAGTGGTTGTTTTTTTCCTTCTTTTGGTCTTAAAGATCTTCCTGTCATTTGTTTAACATTACTAATTGGACTAGACATAATTAAACAATCTTTATCCACGTAATCTACACCATCTCGAGATTTAATTGGTGTAGTAAATGTTAATTGATTTTCAATTTTATCTAGATTAGCACTACCGGTAAACATAGACTTATCATCGCATTTACAATTTTTATATAATAATTCTAATAATTTAATTCGTTCACCAACAAAAATTATTCTTCTTCCTTCATTATAAAATTTTTTAATTAATCCATAACAAACAGACATAAATATTTTTGAATTTTTTAATATTTTTAAATATCTAGATTTTTGAAAATATCCATCCCAGTATATGTATCTATAACTCTTTGGTAGAAATCCAAAATCAAATAATACAATTGTTACTCTTCCATCCATTGTGCTAGATTTTCCTTCTGGAATGAATACTTCTCCAAGATGATATTGTATAATATCTGTGTTTCCATCCCATCTATAAGGTGTTGCTGAAAGTCCAAATGATATTTTACATGGTATATGAATAGAACACTCAGAAAATGTTGGAGCACCAATTGTGGTATGAACTTCATCTGCTATGAAAATTCCAATATTTGCATTATTTAATTCTGTTAAAAATTCTATTCTGTTTCTTTTTAGAATGGATGTAAAAGTTTGATCAGTACAAATGATAATTGATTTTTTTAAAGTTTCTTTAAAATTTTTTGATGTTAAAGTTCCAATTTCATCTTCGCTTATATCTGTGTATGATAAAAATCCTTGTTTTTTATCTGGTGTTCCAGGACCAGTCCATTGTTGAACAAGGCTCCCTCTATGAACTAATATAAATGTTTTCTTTTTTAATTCTGAAACTGCATAAATACTAACCACAGTTTTTCCTGACCCAGGTTCAGCTTCAATAATACCATTTTTATTTGTTAGCATATAATTTACTATGTTTTTTTGTAACTCATCACGTAATTCAATATTATGATTAATATTTATATCTTGACCATCATTAATTTTATCAACTATTTCATAATTATCAATATATTTTTCAATTGGAAAAAATCTGGGAATCTTTAATATATTTTTACCTTCTATATAATATTTATTTGTAATATAGATTGAAGTTTGATATTGTTTAGCATGTCTTGTTAGTTCATGTTTTATTAAATTGTAAAATTCCTGGTTTTCATAATCTCTTGGAATGCAAATCCCTGAACTTTTAATTAGTTTTATCATTTTAATGAACCTTATACAAAAAGTTTAATGTTAGAAGGAACTTCATATTGTTTTTGATTGTCAATTAAATCTTCAAATGTTAGAATTTGTATTTTATAGACATCTCCAATTTTTCCGTATCCGTTTGGTCCGTATGCTATCATATTCATATCTTTAGTTACTTGATTTGCAAAAGTTATATAAACACCAATATCATTTTTTCCGTTTCCAACTTCAGAACAAAATGCTTTAAAATGATTTAAATTTGAACCTTTAGTTACTTGAACTATTCCTTTTTTATATTCATTATTAAATTTAAAAGTAAATCGTCCATCAATAGACCCATCATGAACTTTTTTGTCATTTCCAGTAACTCCATTTAAATAATACCTTATGGTAATTTCTTCTAATTCAAAAGTACTAACTGATTTACCAATTAAATTTTTTTCAACTAAATCTCTTAATTCTTTTGATGATTTAGGTATACCATAAACATAAAAGTCTTTTTTTAAAACTTTCTTTTCTTGTAATAGTCTTTCAATTGTAATTTGTAAAGCTCTTGTATTTAAATCAGTACCTATAAATTTTCTACTAGATTTAACAGATTCAATAATTGTTGTTCCACCACCCATAAAGAAGTCAGCAATTAAATCTCCAGTATTTGAACCTGTCAAGATAATTCTTTCTAACAATTTCCTGGGTTTTTGAGTTGGATATAATCTTTCTGACGCCATAGCATTTATTGTAGGGATATCTGTCCAGACATCTCTCATATTAGCATAATCTAAATATTCTTTAGTTCCATCTGGATATTTTGGATTTGTTCCAGGTCTAAAATGATAAGTATATTTTCCTTTATCATCTTCAAATATTTCATTCCCTTTGTATATTGCTTGATTAATTGAATTTGTTTCTTTTCTTTCTCTTTGGGGATTATATGTATATCTATTAGTTTTTGAATAAAATAAAATTACATCATGTTTTGATGCAAAAGCTCTGTTTCCAATACCTCCTGTTTTATAAGACCAAATTATTTCATTTCTAAAATTATTACTTCCAAAAATATAATCTAAAATAATCTTAATATAATGACTCATAGTTGGGTCACAATGATAGAAAAATGTTCCTGAATCTTTTAAAGTTTCTCTCATAAGTGAACACCGAATAGACATCATTGTAAGATAACAGATGTAAGATTTTAAAATATTAGATTTTTCCAATGAATATAAAAAACTATATAAATTAAAATTTTCATTTTTTAAATATTCTAATTCATCATAATATGCATAAACAGACCAAATATCATTAAATGCTTCTTCAGATGTTTGACTATCATTTTTAAAAGGAATATTATAAGTCCTATTACTATTAAATGGAGGATCAATATAAATTAAATCTATAAAGTTATTTTTTCCTACTTGTTTGCATCCACTTAAATAATTTAAATTATCAGCCAAAATTATAGAATTTGATTGTCCAAACATTTCCATATTAACTCCTTTAAAATTTTATTTTTAATCTTTCTTATATGTTGATTTCGATGTACTTGTTTCCCATATACTAACAGAATCAATAAATATAGTATGATCATATGTAATTGCTAAAACATCTGCAAGTTTAAAATATAAAAATCTGCAAAGAACTTCAGAAGTAGGATCAGAATCAAAAGAATGTATTTCACAATCCAAATCTTTAATTTTTTCTTTATCACATTTATTTATAAACATACCATGATCCCAACTATCAATTTGACTATTTACAAGTTCTTTTAGTTCTGAAAAATCAATAACCATATCATTTTCATTTAAAAAATTGGATCTAACTGTAACTTCAATTGATAGATTATGTCCATGCCATAAAAAACACCTGTTTAAATTTTTACTCAGACGGTGAGAAATTGGAACTTCAAAAATTTTTGTTAAATAAAACATTTTCTCTCCTTTTATATACCATGATATTGTTCTAATACAAAATCACCAATATTTTTAATATTATTTTTTATTGTTTCTAACTTTTCATTTAATTCATTAAAATCTGCTTTATAAGTTAAAAGTTTTGTTATTCTATATTTTTGAAGAAGATCTTTAATTTTTTCTTTATCTTCATTAATTTCAATACTAATTTCTTCAACAATTTTATCAACTTCTATTATTTCTTTGTTTTTTAAATATTTAATAAGTGGTTTCTTTAATTTTTCTAAAAGTTTATGTTCTAAAATTGATAAATTTATTTTAATTTCATTTTCTTTTAACATTCTCATATTTACATTTAAATACATTTTAAACGTATTAACTAACATTTCATCAACTGATGTAGTCTTTACATTTTTTATTTCGCTATCAAATACATTTATTTCAAATGAAACTGTGCTTGTCAATACACTTTCTAATTTTTTAATAAAAGTTTTAAATATCTCATCTCTATTTCTTTGTTTTAATACCTCAAAAACTATATGAGTTCCGCCATTATCAGAAGATGATTCATCAATCCATCCAATATCTTGATTTGATAATTCTTTTTGAAATTTTCCAAGTATTGATTGGAAACTTCTCCCTGGCGGAAATGATTTTATTGCTACCTTACATTTAAGATTACTTATTTTATAAATTCCCTGAAATATAATACTACCTTTTCCAGTTGTTAATAAATTTTCTAAATCGTCATCTTTAGATAATATTTTACAATTTGTCACAGGTTTAATAATTGGTCTCTCTTTTTCCTTACCTAATAAAAATAATAATCTTTTTTTAAGATCATCCAAACTATAACATGGAATTAATGTTTTAAAAGCAAATCCAATCCCTTCTGTAAATTTCTCACCTAGAAGACAAAATGGAAACATTGTTGGTAGAAAATCTGGCTCATCATCTAATTCTGATTCTTTCCAATCAACATAATTAATTAGTCTTAACGCCATATTTAAAGTTTTTTTTGACAGTTTACATTCTGTATATCTTTCTGCTGCTGCAGGACTAGACTCAATCCCTATGTTATTTCCAAAATTTCCTTGACCATCTAAAAACCCTTGTTTAACTAATTGAACTATAGTTCCATATGATGTAGCATGAGGATGAAATGATCCTATATTATTACCATCTACTCTAGCGCACTTTACAAATTTATCTCTCGCAGTAGTGTTTGTTGTTAATAAAACCCTTCTCTCAACTGGTTTTAAACCATCCATAAAATTTGGTAATGCTCTAGAACTATTAACATATAACCCATAATCTTTATAAAATTTTGGTACTAATGTATCCAATACTAAATCCCTCCTATTTCTGTCAAATTTAGTTTTCTAATCATACAACATCTCCATTTTCAATAATCTTTCTATCTTCATATGGAGCAGTTTTTCTTCTATAAAACTCTAATTTTGAATCTTCCATAGAAGAAGTTATCATAGATAAATATTCATAACTTGTTCCTATAATATGTAAGAATAAACATCCTAATTTATAAATGCAATATGTTAATTCACCTTTAGTTTGTATATTAAATGATATTTTTAATAAATCTTTATCAAAAACTTTTCTTCTTTCTTCTTTAATATATGGCATATTGTTCCTCTTCTATAAATCACTTTTTAATAACTCTCTTTTCTTTGCAACATTTGTAAATAATTCATAAATTTTGGTTATATCTTTTGAATATTCAACTTTTACTAATTGTCTAGTTTTCTCATCTAAACAACAAATTTTTAGCTGCCAAGGATTCAGTTCTCCCAACCCCTTCATTCTTAATATTGGTTCTTCATTATTTCTTGCATTAGTTAATTCTTCACTTGTCCATAATGGAATAAATGTTTTTCCTTTATTGATGGCATATAGAGGTACAATTGATAAATAAAAATGACCTTGTTTAATTATTTCTGGAACTAAACTAGCTAATGCAATTGTCATTAAACAAAAGATGTGTCCGCCATCAGCATCCGCGTCAGTTGTGCATATAACTTTATCATATTTTAACTTTGAAATATCAAATTCTGGACCAACACCTGTTCCTAAAGATTCAATTAATTCATGTATTTCCTTATTTTTTAAAATATCATTTTTATTTAATACTGAAGGAATTTTACCTTTTAATGGAAGAACAGCATGTATTTTTGCATTTCTCGCCTCTACAAAACCTCCACCTGCACTATCTCCTTCAACAACATATAACTCACCATTAGCTCCAGTACAATCTCTAAGTTTTGTAAATTTTGTTGAAGCTCTTTTTCCATTTATAGCGCTCTTTATCTTTTTAGAATCCAATCTTTTTCTATATTCATCAAAGAAACTTAAAATATCATTTAAACTTTCCTGATTTTTTATAAAATATTTTTCTAATTCTAATCTTAGTTTATTTAAAATTTTAGAAAACATACTTTTTTTATTAATTAACTTATCTTTACTTTGAGATGAATAATCTGGTTTTTCTAGTTCAAGAGTAAAAAATATTCTTAAACCGGATAAACAATCATTTGGTTGAAATTTAAAATTAGATTTTTTTGATTTTGAAGTAAAGAATTCTTTTAGTATATCATAAAAACAATTTACATGTGTTCCACCATCATCAACTGGTAATAAATTTATAGATGAAATAACTTTTGGAGCTATAGAACCATTAAATGAATAACAAAATCTTACATTGAATTTTTCAATTCTATCAATTGCAGATACATCAACAGGTAAAGAAATAGAATCATCATTACCATTAAGACAATATTTAGAAAAGAATTCATCTTTAGATAATTTAATTACCTCTTTTTTTGAATCAATATTTAAAACCAAAGTTGAATCTGGTATCTCAACAGAAGCAATAATTAATCTTTTTCTTATTCTATTTATATCAGGAAGTAATATTTCAAATATTTTTTTATTTGGTTTAAACTGTATCTTTGTTGAAAATGGTTTTTCCCCTTCAAATTCTTCAATGATTTTTTCTTTTAGTTTAGCATTCTCAAAAACATATTTTGCATGTTTTTTATCTCGATAAATCTCAACTATATAAAAATCTGATAAAGCAAGAATTGTTATAAGACCTACACCATTTTTTCCGGCAACTATATTATAAGCAGTTTTACTACTATTAAATTTTGCGCCAGTAAATAATTTTGTTGATATTAAAATAGGAGTATCATTTTCAATTGGAATACCTCTACCATTGTCAATAATACAACATATATTAGTTTTTGTATCAATATTTACAGCAATAATATTTGCATAACCAGAAATTGCTTCGTCTAGTGCATTGTCTAATGCTTCTTCTATTAAATGAACTGGATTATCAGTTGAGCCAATATACATACCGGGATTTTCTTGTACATGTTCAATTTCAGTTAAGCTTTTTATATCTTTATGAGTATATGATTTTGACATTTTACTCCTTATTTTTATTTTCCCCAATTTTTACCAATGATCAAAAATTATTTATCTTAAATCTTTACCATTTTTAAAATATGTTTAATTTCAAATCTATTTTCTATAATTTCTTGTATTATATTTTGATCCAGTATATTTGAAAGACTGTCTTTTAAAAATTCTACTTGCTCTGCAATTTTTCTATTTTTAAGTTCTTCTCTTTGTCTATTTCTTATGCTTCTTCGAATACTCGTCATATGATTCACAGCTTCTGGTCCACTTGAAAATTCTAGATTATCAGTTGTTTTATAAAGTCTTCTTATACCCATATCAATCATTCTCATTTTTATTCTCCTCTATTTTTTCTATCTGTTCAACAATATTATAAATCTCATCTTTAGAAATAATAGATAAAGACTCGCTTTCAGGAGCATTATCTATTTCTTTAATAATCAAACCATTATTTGTTGATTTTATTACATCAATAATTACTGATATTACTTGCATAACAGATCCTCCGCAACACCCAATTGCATCAATTTCATTAGATTGTTTTAAATCAACAAATATATTTTTTATTTCTTTTTCTATTTCTAAATCAGATGGTGGGGTATCATTACCAAATATTTCAAATGATTGTTTTTTATCATTATCATTTAATATCAATTCTATTACACTTTTTTCTAATTTATCAAAATCTAATATAAAAATAATAAATGATGTACTAGAACTATTTGTTACAAAATCTGTTTTGATTTTCATTAGTTAAACCTATATTTTTGGATTGCATTCTGTAAACCATTTTTTTGGAACCTTTATTTTTCCATTTTTTAAAAATAATTTTTTTTGTTTTATCATAATATTATGTAATCTTCCAGAATTACCCAGAAATCTCCAACCTGCTCCAGCAAATTTCCAATCTCCACCATCCCATCCATCTCCATTCCATTCTAAAATTTTTTGAACATAATGTAATTTTAATGTTTTGGATGGATTTTTTACTTTATATTCAGGGTTATATTCAAATTCACCTTCTATCATTTTTATCATATCAATTGTAGATAAATCATTTCCATATTTTGTAATCTTTTTAATTTCACCATTTAATAAAAAAGTAACATCTGATTGAATTATATAACTTGTTGAACTAGAATTTGTTACAAAATCTGTTTTAATTTTCATGTTTCACCACCACCAATAATTTCTCTATTTTTATTAATTTCTCGGTTATTTCTTCTTTAATTTTTTGTATCTTTTCAATTCCAAAAACAGTTAATTTATATTTTTTAACAAATTCCAACATTTGCTTCATCAAAATATACTTTTTTTCCAAACTTTGATTTAAATTCTTTCTTCATTCTGGTAACCTCACTATATATCCTGTTCTATCAATTACTTTACTTGTTCCTGCTTTTGTTAGAACATATATAATTTTCTTTGGTAATAATGTTCTATTAATTTCATTAATATTATCACATTCTCCATCTGTGAAAACTAACGTTACATCGGTATTTAATTCTTTACATCTAGATAAAGCAGGAAATATTTTAGTTCCACCTCTTCCACTTATAGAAAAATCTATATCTTTTAATCTTTTAACTTCATATTCTTTGTGAATGATTACATCGCATTCAATAACTATAGTTTTACAATATTTATCATTTTCAATAATATTCTTTACTCCAGATAAACCTTCTAATATTTGTTCTTTAGACATACTTCCAGAAGTATCAAGAATAATAGTAATATTAAAAGAAAAATCTTTAGTTTTTCCAGGAAAGGGTGAAATCATAGGTAAATTTTTATCACCAATAAAAAATGTATAAACTCTCTTTTTATTAATTCTTGTATATGCTCTTTTTTGCTTTGAAAGTCTAGAACCTTTTACTAGTTTTTTTATTAATTGATAATAAGGTATTTGAGGAGGTTTTAAAATTTCATCAATTTTTTCTACAATATAATTTGGTAGATTTCCTTTTCTTAATACATTATTAAAAGATTCTTCTAATATAGATTCTGTATATTGTTGTAACCTACTAGCTAAGGATCCAATATCTGAAACATTTGAATTATTTTTAGTCCAACTACCATGATCATCAATATCTTTTGATCCGCTTTTTTTTTGATCATTTGAATCTGGAATATTTAAATAATAAAACTCAGCTGTTTTTTTATGAGGTAAATCATAATAATCTGGATGAACAATTTCAAATAAATCATCACCTAATACATAAGACTTTTTAATATTTATTAAGGTATTTACTGCACAATCAGCAGCGAAATTCCATTTATCTATTTTTTTTGACTTTGATTCTTTATTAACTTCATTTGATATTATTCTCAATAATCTTGGTATATGATTATTTAAAATATGAATACCTTCATGTTCTATAATTATTTTTAAAAATTCATCATCTGCTAAATCAATAAACAACGGATTATACAAAAGAGTTATTGTTCCATCTATTTCAGGAGAAACACCCATTAAAGATTGTAATGTTAAATCTTCTTTTCTATTTATTTTTGAAAATAAATAACCCCAATAATTATCTTGAAAAATTAATTGTGTTATTAATTCTTTTATTCTTTCTGAAGATTTTTGTTTATCCATTTCCTGTAGCCCTACCACTTGATGCTACCATTGTCTCATAAAATTTAGTTTTATAATCTGGAAATTTTTTAGTTAATTGAACATGAATTTCAGATGCGTAAATAAATTCATCTGATGTTGTTGGAAATGTTGCAATCTTATTCATAAATAAAGCACCAATATCAGATGGTATATCTATTAAAAATAAAGAAATATTTTTTAAATTATCATCATCATATACAGGTTTTGAAGATGTTAAATAACTAACAAATGATTCAATTAATTGTGCCATTTTAGTATTATCTGATTGTTTAGAAAATTTAACAATATCTTTTCTGATTGAGTCATATTTATAAAAAATGTCTTTTGGACTAATATCTTTTCTATCTTTAATAAAACTTATAAACATTCTTGTCATAGATGAATTAAGGAGACCGCCAAATAATGTTGAAAGTTCATCTAAGTTTTTAAGTATTCTTCCTTCTTTATCAAAACCCCAAAGGATGTTTGAAATTCTTTCCCAGCTTGAAGGATTGGAGTATATCATACCAATTTTTTGAGCATCAAAATCATAAAGATAATCTGGATGAATTTGAATATATTCTATTACTAAAGGATGAAATCCATTAGTAACTGCATGATTTAAAAAAGCTTGCGCGTTAACTTCTGAATATAAATGAAGAGATCTTCTGAGTCCCGCTGCGTCCTCTAATACGTTCATGTTATATTCTTGATCATCAGGATTATCAAGACATAATACAAACCAACCACGAGGAAATTCTTTTGTATGGATTTTACTTTCATTTTGAACTTGCCATAATAATTGTTGTAAAGAACTATCTCCTCTTGATAGTTCATCTATTATAAATAAGCCATATGTATCTTCTTCCAAAGGAACGAAATCAGAATATAACATTTTAAATTTAGAATTTCCATTATCAACAACTGGAAATGGACAAAGAAAATCATCTCTAGAAAGAACTGGAGCTTTTATAAGAATATATTTGAAGTCTATTTTTAATTCTTCACTTAATTCATTAGCAATTTGAATGCTTATAGCTGTTTTTCCTATTCCAGCAGGTGAAATAATTCTGAAGCATTGTTTTTCAATATTTTTTCCTTCATTCCAACATTGAATTGTATTTTTAATATTATTTTTTATAATTCTTTTTATATTATCTATACTTAATGGTGTTATACCTAATCTTTGATAGTATTTTTTTTTCTTCGATTTTTCCACTTGTCACAATATTCACCCATTCAAAAATTAACTTTATTGGGGGAATGTATATATAATATACATTCCCTTCTTTCCAAAAGGAACACTTTACTAATTAAAAAGGAACATCCTCAAACGATACATCATAATTTTCTTCAGTTTTTTCAGGAGTTACAGGAGCTTCTCCACTTTGAGTTTGACCAGACGAAAACTGAAACTGTTGCGCATCGTCTACTTTTTCTGTATAATCTGCAGAACCTGAACTCTTTCCTCTTGACCAATCAAATTTTTCTTTAAATTTTTCCATTGTTTCTTTGGATTTATTTAAAACATTCTTTACAGTATCAGGTGATAAACTTGAACCAGTTGTTAACTCAAAAACATCTTTAAGACCATAGTTTGTTGATTGTTTTCCAGTTGTCACAACAGTGACAAATCTTTTATGATTAACATGAGCTTTTTCAAATTCCTTGCTTTGCTCTGTTACTGGAGTTACCATTGGTTCTAAATCATCTCTTCTAGCAAGATTAGCTAAATAATCTGCAACATTCCCATACTTTGTACCCTTTGCTCTAATAAAAACATAGCTTGGTTTTCCGTCAACTAAAAATGGTTTACCAGTTTCATTATCTAAATAAATACCAGTTATAATTAACTGAGATCTACATGCGCTACAAAATGGTATTGCCGCCCTTTCTGTTGAATTTTTTCCGCATGTATTACCGCTTGTTCCTTTCCATGGATAATCACCAGCTTGATATGAAAAACATTCAAGATTATCTCTTCCATTATCTGTTCTTATAGTTTTAACTAAAACATTTTTAATATTAACAATTATCATATGTATTTCATCAAGATTACTTCTTAAACCTCGAATTTGCAGTTTTCCAGGCATCTCAACTTCACCAAGATGGTTTTTTCTTTGCTGACCTGAGATATAAACTGCATGAAAAAACTCATTTTCTGGCAAAGTAGGAGTCTTTACATTATATCCACCTTCACCAACTAATTCTGAATATTCTGAAAAATCAATACTATTTGCTGACATTTTTAATCTCCTATTTTTTAAGTAGTTTTTAAAAGATTTTCTAAATTGAATTCTTCATTACTCACACAAAAATCTTTTATTATTTCGCCTTTTATAACACAACAGCTATAAAATTTTGATCTATTTTCTTCTACAAATTTTTTAAATTTATCTTTTGAAATTTCAATAATTTCTCCTTGTTCAAACTGTGAATACAAAATTAAAAATTTTTCAGCTGATTCACCGTTTACTCTTAAAATCATTATTATGCTCCTATTAATTTGGAACTAAACACCAGTTAGAATAATTTTTATCTTCCACCAAAGTTACAATTGAAAAGGTTTCATCAAACCAACATTTCATATTAGATTCTAATAAATCATCTGAATCAATATTAACAATATTTTTAAATTCTGGCATTATTAATTTTGGATCTTCTATTGTAATTGGATTAATTTTTCTAACATTTAAATCATTTATTTCTTCACCAATAATTTTAATTAATTTTGGATGAGGACAATAAATAATAACTAATCTATCACCTACCTTTTTAAATATTTCATTTTTAAAGAAAAAAGATTCAGTTCTTGTATCGAATGCAACATTATCTCCATTTAAAACTCTAAATATTGATGTATGTTGTCTACACATCATTCCTTCATTTTTTTTAATATTACACATTTCACATTCTGAATTATCTAATAAATATTTATTACCTCTGATTTCAAAATTCTTACTTGCTGCTTTATTAAAATAAGATAAAATTCTTCTTTTATTTAATAAAAATTTTACTATCGTAATTGGATAAACCTCAATTCCTAATTTCTCTACAATTTTTTCTGTTGATATCTGCTTCATAATTTCTCCTAATTTAATTCTAAAAAACAACAAAAACCATAATAATTTTTTATAATTAATCCGCACCACTAATAAGTATAAATTTAATGAAAAATTAAATTTAAGTATTATTAGTGGTGCGGATGCTTTACTAATAGTATAATTGCGAATAAAATAAAATAGATCTATTTTTTTTCTTTATCTTGTTTTTCCTGCGGTTTTGTTTCAATATCTAACAAATGTGCAAGAGCAACAACCTTTTCTTCTGTAAAATTTTTCCTAATTTTATCTTCAATTTTTCTTCTAATTCTCTTTGTGATTTCAGAATGTTCAGCCATATACAATCCTCATGTTTTATTTCATTGTTCCTCCTTTCACCTTTAAAAAATTAACGGAGGATAAAATATATATATATTATCCTCTAATTAAGTTAAAACATATAAGTATTCCTTAAGTATTCAAAAAGTAATATATGTAGTTGTTTGTTTTTTAAATGATTTTTGTTGGTTCAACCATAACAGGTCTATTATAATTCGATAAATTAAAAATCAAATTTGCTGTAGGGAAACTATTTGAAGCATTACGAATCATATCCTTTGTGTGAATTGGCATATATTGATCAGTGCAATAAAGTTGAACTCCTTCTTTAAATGTAAAAACAACTCCATCATGACTTTGCTCAGCAGTAATCAAATTTGATCTCTCAGTTTTTATAATTTCCATCTTACCCTTTTTTATAGTTATTGTATCACTCACTTTTCATCTCTCCTTCCATAATTTTTAATATCACTAACATTTTATTCTTTTCTATTCTTTCTCTTATAAACTTAAATACATTCTCTTTATTGTTTGTTCTAAGAAATTTAGAAATTAACTCGTTATTTATATTCATAGTTTCAATTTTATCATATATTTTATTCCAATTTTGTGTCAAAAATAAATCTAAATTTTTCTTTAAAAGTTTAAAGTCCATACCTTGTAAGATTATAGCTAAAAACCATATGTAATCATATTCGATAAATTCTATAAACTTTAAAAATTTATCTATATCATTAAAAATATCAAAAGTAAGCATTGGTGTAAATTCAAAACTATAAATCTCTCTAACTTTAATTATTAAGTGTTGACATAATTCTCTTTGTCTTTCAAGACTTAATGATTTAATTTCATTATATAGATTTAAATATAAACTTTTAAATTCTTCTGTTCCTAGATAGTTAATTATAGCTATAAAATCTGCATCTATCTCGGCGTTTGTTAAAAGGTTGAAATTTAAATAACCCTCCTCGTCATTAATTTCCATAATGGGAGTCGATCTTCCTATTAAAACTTTATCGTAATCACTCATTTATGTTCTCTCCAATATTAATGAAATAAAATATGAATTCAATAAATCTTTAGCTGGGGATATTTTTGCATTTCTATATGTGGTTGTTCCAGTTTCAATTATTTCAGAAATCATTTCATTTTTTGTAGTTAAATCATCACTTAATGGTCCCATTAATTCTGATATTAATTTTGGACAATTATATGAAATTAATGAATATGTATCTGCTTCTCCTAATCTTTGACCACCTTCCTTTTGTTTTCCAGATGTTGGTTGTAATGTTTTTGAAACAACTGGACCTGTACTTCTTCCATAAACTTTATCTGCTGCTTTATGTTCAAGAGATGAGAAATACATATATCCAATAGGAACCTCAGTTTTGGTTTTTATTCCATACTTTGGAAGGAATAAATTATAACCAGGTTTTAATCCTAATATTTTTAAAGCTTCTTTAATTTGGTCTTGTTTAGGAGCTTGAAATGGTGGAATTATAATTGGAACAAATCCTGTAGTTTTTATTTGTTCTACAAGATTTAAAAATTCTTTTTCACTTAGTGCAGATAAATTTGCAATTAACCTAGTTGTAAATTGTTTATTTTTAGATGTATCTAAAATTGAATAAATTTTTTGTATGTAGGAAAGAATTTTTTCCTTCTTTTTTAAAGTAACTATTTTCATTCCTAGATCTCTTGCAATTAATCCACAATATAATTCGTATAACTGTCCAATATTACTTCTTGCTATAATACCTACAGGATTTACAATAATATCAACATACTCACCCCAAGGTGTTCTTGGCATATTTTCATTTTTTTCAATTAGACATATAATTCCTTTTGCTCCATATCTATTACATAATTTATCTCCTAAATTAATTTTTAATTCTTGCTCAATTTTAAACCTTATTAAAACACCTTGTATTGTTTTCCCTTTAACTGAAAATTTTTCGCTTGGTGTTGTTTTATATCTTGTTCTGGTTCTTTGAATTAATTCTTTTAATATTGGAAATTTTGTATCTCCTATGTTTGAAAAAATATCAATGTCAACAACTTTACCACCAGGACTCTTTTTAATGAATTGTTGACCAATAACTTCTTCACCTTCTTCTTCAGAAAATCCCAATAATTGTTCTATTTCACCTATTGTTTTTCTTAAAACTGGACTTCCTTTTTCTATATATTGTCCAATTTTTGCAATCTCAAGAACTCGATCATTTTCAGAAACTAAAACTTCATCAACTATACCATGAATTGAAGTTAGTTTATCACCGCTAATTAGTTTTTCATTGATTACAATTCCATCCTCAAAGTTAAAACCTTCATAAGGCATAACCGCAGTACAAAGAGTTCTTCCTAGAGAAATTGCTCCTTTTGAAATTGAGCTTCCTTCTGCAATAATTTGATTTTCATGAACTATTTGATTTAATTTTACTATAACTTTAAATATACTAAGCGTATCTTTTCCAGTTCCTGATTTTAAATGTACTGGTGTTATATCTATATTATGTAATTTTTTAGTTTTATCAATAATTGTTATATTATCAAAAGTTATATTTATAATTTTACCATAACACGGAGATTTTTTAATAAAATTATTTGATAGAACATTTGTCAATAATGATTCATAACCAGATCTTACTATAGGAGGTTCTGGATTTTTTAACGGTAACATTTGTTTTGCTTGGTTTGTTGCCATTATAATTCTTGCACCATCATTATTTTCTATAAATGGAATCATACTAGAAGATGTAGATAACATTCCAGACATTTCACTATTTAAAAATGGTTTTTTTGAAAACATTCCTCTAGCGGAAGTAATATATGAATCAATTGTTAATTGTTGTGATATTCCAATCATTTCACCTTCTGGAGTATCTAATGGATCTATATTACCAAAATATGATGGATGAATATTTCTAGCTTCAACTTGAATTGCTCTTTTATCTGGTATACCACCAATATTTTTTCCAACTGGTGATATTCTAGTCATAACAGCCATTTCTTCAATTGGGTTTGCAAATTCCATATTCGCAACAATTGAAGATGTGTTAAATTCACTTAAAAGTTTTGATTGGTTAATTTCAAATTTTGCATTTTTATTTCCTGATAATAACTGTTGTTTATAAATAGTATATGCTGCAAGAATTTGTTTTTGTAATAAATGGACAATAACTTCTGATCCCCTAATTCTTTGATTTAAAATATCATTTCTATCTTGAACAAATCCAGAAATTACTTTTAATGACATATAATACATAATTTCTTTTAATGTAAATGGTAATTGTTTATTAATTAAAACTTGCTTTGCCACTGGATCAATAATATTTTCAAGCTGAGATAAAATTTGATAAGTAGAATTTACTTTTCCAGTAATTTTAAAAATCATATCAGAAAAATAATCATTGCTTCCAAAATCTTTTTTAATATTAAAAGAATCAATTTTTAAAAGCGTAAATGATTTAACTAATTGTTTCTTTAATTCATTATCAACATCAATAAAATATAAATAATTTTCACTATCAATCTTTACATAATATAAATCAGTTTTTTTAGGTTTTTCTTGACTAATTTTATAACCTATTTTATACTGATCTAATATATTTTGAAAACCAAAACTATAAAATAATAAAACCGAAAGAGGTAACCATGTATTACCAAGAAAAATTTCAAGATATTGATTATTTCTTGATCTTTTACTTCTTATTCTAAAAATTGAATATGAACTTTCAAATCTTGATTCATACATTTTTGGAAAAGTTATAGGACATAAAACTATTTGATTTATTAAACATTTTCTTTGACCATTAACTCTAAAAGTTCCAGATTTTGGATCAATCTTTGGTATTTCAATTTGAATTTTATGATCATTTCCATCTTTGTCAGTAACAAATGTCTTAACTAAACTAACATCAGATTTTTCAATTTCTGAATTTTTTTGTCGTTTATCTGTAATTTCAATACTTCCAACTTTTAAAGGTAGCTCTTTAGTTTCCAGAACATTAAAAGAATTACCTATATCTTTTTGTAGATTAACCTCAAAATCAACCAATCTTTTTTGAAATATATGATTCGGAGATTTGTTTGAAACCACTTTAGGTATATCATATGATTTAACTATATTATCATTAGATGTATTAAGTGGTTTTTGTGTTTTTAAAATTTGATCTGAATATTTTTTATCTATTGTTTTTAAAACTTTTGTAACTGATTTTTTTGTAATTGAATTTGTAATTTTTTTAGATTTATTTATATCATTATTAACTTTATATAATATTGATGCAACACCGATCTTTTCCATATTTTTAGGAGTTACAGATTTTGCTATAACTTTATCTTTAACAACAACATCTTTCTTTATGTATTTTTTAACTGCATCTTTAACATTCTCTTTATTTTTTGGTTCTATTTTATCTTTAATGTGTTTCATTACTTGATCAACAACTTGATCATTTTCCTCTTCTTCCTCCTCAATTTCTTTATCCGATGTTACACCTGAACCTGATCTAATTGCTTTTAACATTGTTATAATTTTTTGTAGGTTAAATTTTCCATTTTTTACTAATAGTCTATAGCTTGCTCCAGATGGTTTAATTAAACATAAAACTAAATATTCAAAATCAAATGATTCATCTTTTAATTGTTGTAATATTGGGAAAAATTTTCTATCAATAAATTTATTTATATTAGGTTTAGTTAAATCTATAGAATACATTAAAACTTTTTCAAAATTTTTAAAATTTGAAAATGAATTATTTACTATATTTTTTATAAATATACTCAATCTTTGTCTATAATTTGAAGGATGATATGTAAAATCTAAAGCATTCAAATATTGAGATAAATCATAATATGCATTTTTTGAAGATGGAACTTTTATAGTTGAAGAGTATGGACGTAATCCTATTTTTTTAAAAGCTTTTATTAAAGGAGGATTTATTCTGGTTCTAGGGATTCTTGTTATTGGAATTATGGTAATTTTTACATCTACTGGTCTCAAATTCAATTTAGGATAATCTTCAACCAAACTTGAATTTTCTGAAAAATATGTAACAATATAATTTTCACCTGGTTTGTTTGGAAATCGTATAGCATTTGTTACATGTGTATATAATCTTAACTTTTTAAGCTGTATCATAAACTACTCCACTTTTAATACTTTTTTTCTTCTTCTACTAATGTTCCAGTTAATAACTTCTCTAAGACAGATGGTTCTAATTCTGTTTTTGTTATGAGACCTGTATTTATTGCAGTATTCACATTCTCAAAAGCGAGCCCTTGAAGCAAACCGCTAGAAAATATATTCTTTTTAATATTTGTCATTGTTGGATTCATAGGATCTTTTCCAACTCTTGAAGGGATAACAATATTATCTTTATCTCTTAAAACTTGACTAATTAAAATTTCCATATGAACTAAATCCATATTTGAATCATCATACATTTTATAAAATTTTAAAAATAAATGATTTATATTTTTAAATCTTTCTTTTCCAGATATTAATCTTTCAACATATAAAACAACTTCTTTTAAATCTTGTTTTTGTAAAGGAACTTCTAATATTTCATCATCTTTTTTAAATGTTAATTTTATTTCTTGTTTTGTTTTAAAAATTTCATCATATTTTATATAAACTGGATAATCTAAAATTATATCGAAAGATAAATCTGAAAAAGTCATTGTTGATATTAAACCATTTAACTGAATTATATTTTCATCATCTTTTATTATTAGATTATCTCCAATTTCATAACTATCTAAATTTATTAACATTGAGCAGTCTTGTGAACAATATAGATTATTTTCAATTTGATTTAATTTACTTTTTATTTGTTCAATCTTAACCAATGGATCATTTTCATAAATATCTTTTGGAATATCTCTTTGTATTGCTTTTATACTAGTTGAGTGAAAAGATCTCATAATTAATTGCGTGCCACGTTCACCAATATTCTGAGCTGCAATTACTCCAACATATGGACTTTTATGAATTTCTAAAAGTTTTCCATAACAAGTATGACAAATTTTTAAAGACTTACAAAAAATAGGACTTCTTAAATGAATTAAATCTCCAGCTTTAAATTTTGATGGGTCAAATTCTTGAACTTTACCATTTTTTATTATATATCTTCCCTTTAATCTTCTAATTAAATCATTATCTAATTTTATATCAAGTGTTAATTTACTTCCACAATCTTTTAGAGTCCAATCTAATTCTACAGAATTTAATAAAAATGCTAATTTCCTTGCAGTATATCCAGTATTTGCTGTGTTGATGACTCTATCAATTATACCAGCTCTACTACCTCCTGCTGCATTAAAATATTCAGTTGGAGATAAACCATCTGATAAAGATCCTTTAATTGGAGGTAAAATTTTTCCAGTTGGATCAGCCATAACACCTTTTGCAACTAATATTTGAATTGGTTGATCCCATCCTTTTGTTGATCCTGATTCAACAAGATCATATAAACCTGTATTTTTTAAATGTTTAATCATTATTTCACGCATTCTATTAATTAAATCAAGCGCTTCTTCTGTTGTTGCTTTATCTAAATTTTTCTTTAGTTCATATATTTCTGGAGGTATTGTAATTTCATCTAAATTTAAAGATGGAGATAATATTGTTGCAAATTTAAAACCTATATCTTTTAATTTAGAAGCAACTTCTCTACCCTCTTTATCTCCATATTTATTAACTACTTCAAAAATTAAATTATTTGCTATTTTTTTTGTAACTAGTTCATTTACAAACCTAAAATCATTTGGAAGACAATTGTTGAAAATTGCTTTTCCCATTGTGGTATTTTGTTTTTTATAAACAACTGGAATATATGGATCAGTTGCTTTTTCTATATCTGATTTATTAATATTAATTGGTGATTTAAAAACTTTTAAATCTTTTGTTATTAAGAACAATCCAACACACATTTCTTTACTTAATTCAAAAGTAATACTTGAAGAAGAAGTTGAAGATCTTGTCATTAACAATCTTTTTTTAGCTTCTTCTTGTGCATCACTTGTTAAAGGATGAAAAATAGCCATTTGATCTCCATCAAAATCCGCATTAAATCCACCAGTTACTAATGTTGAAATTTGAATTGTATTTCCTTCTACAATTACTGGATAAAAAGCTCTAACAGATTCTGCGTGAAGAACCGGATCTCTTTTTGCTAAAACAACTCTACCTTCTGATGCAAAAACCGTTGCATCAAAAATAATTTTATATATATTTTCAGAAACTATATCTCCAGCTTTTAAACTTCTAAAAATAATTGAAAGACTATTAGTAGATAAATCTAATTTTGTAGCTTTTTTTATTTCAGTTTCTAAATCTTTTTTATTTATTTTTCCAGAATGTAATAAAACAAAAATAATAAATGGTTCAAATAAACTAAGAGCTAATTTAAAAGGAATACCTATTTGTTCTGATGTTAATTGTGGTCCGCCTGTAATAACTGCTCTTCCAGAAAAATCAACCCTTTTTCCTAAAAGTTGAGATCTGATTAATCCAAACTTTTTTCCAATTTTTGTTCTAATATAATCATCAAGATCTATTGCTGATTTTTGTATACCCCAATTAACAAGTTCATACATTGTTCCTTTAGCAGATCCAAATGTTTTAATAGAAGTTGATCTTTTAATTAAACTCATATAAAAATCATTGATTTTATCAATACTATCTCTTCCATCTTCACCTCTGAAAACTGGACGGTGTTCTGGAGGAATAACAGGAATTTTATTAATAAATAATGTTCCATTTTTATAAGATTCTTGTATAACATCAATAAATTTATCTCTATCTGATGTTTCTCCTCTTAATTTAATCTTTGGAAATAATTTAATAAACTCTGGAATTCCCGTTACACCATTATCATCTTGAATTAAATTTCCATCTTTATCTAATATAAAACTATCTTCTGTAGAAAAAAATTTCTCAAGCTTTCGATCCAATCTAATAAATACTTTATAAGCAGTCGGATGGATAATAAATGTATTTAAATCTATGTAAGAAAAAGTTTGTTTTCTAGATAGACTGTTTTCAACACCAAAAATTAATTCACTAAATAATCCTTTTGGGTGGAAATCTTCACCTCGACTTCTTATTTGACTACTTGTTACGGGTTGAAGGTTTTTTGTAAAATCATTTAAATCTAGAAATTCTAATGGCATTATTTATTCCCTTTAATATTATCCAAATATTTCTTCATCTTTGAAAAAGATTTTGTTATGTTAGCTTTCTGAGCAGCTCTTTCCGGAGGTTTTGGAATATCTTTAGAATATGTATTATGCATTCTCTGTAATTTTTTCATGGATACCTCAAGCATACCCCTATCCACATCTTCTCTACCTGATAAACGATTCGCCAATTTCATTGCAAAAGCTATCATATTTTTATCTGTAGAACCATTACGGTTACACACTGGCAGGATCATGTTATCTTTATTGCCCATTCTTACAGGTAAAAAACATTTCGGATGTTTTTCCGACATTCTTTTTCTAGTTTCTTTATCCATAACTGCTTTAAGTTCATCTCTAAATGAGAAAGGTGTAACTATATCATTAACTTTTTGGATAAACTCTTCTAAATTTTGAAAATCTTCTTTTAAAACTTTCTTTTTCATTTTATTTTCCTCCAAAATATCGTATAAACTAATTTATAATTTGTTCTAAATTTCATACAAATTAACGAACAAAAAAAATAGCAATCCAAATTAAATTACTATTTTTTTTAAAATACTAATTAGAATATAATTTTATAACAATGGAAGATGTCCAGTTATTTCATCAATTTTTTCTGAATCATCTGGTCCTATTGCGCAACATGTTTTAGTTTCAACACCATGAAATTCAGTTAAACCTGCATCAACAACCATCGAACAGTTCATATTTAAAAATTTTGCTATTTTATAAATATCATCTAATTCTTTTTCTGAATTAACATAAACAACAATTTTTGTAAATAATCCTTCTAACCATTCGTCTATCTTACTTAATTTATTTTCTGTTTCTTCATCTCCAAGTTCTGTTCTAATCTCGGGGGTAGCATAACATATATCAGTTAAAACTTTTATGCTTGCATGAGCGCACTGAGCACACATCTTCCCTTTTCTCATATTTAAGTCATTTCTCATAACAATAACTTGTTTAATCATTTGTAGTCACCTCTTAAAAATCATTATACATTAATTTTTTCATATTATTAAATTCATCATCAAATTTTCCTGCAAACAACATGGTATAAAATTGAATCATTTCACTTTCTATTTTACTTAATGGTATTCCAGCTAATTCATTACCATCAAAGATATTAGCATATTCTACTCTGGAAATTTTTCCAATAAAATAACCTAACATATTTCCTAGTAATAATTTAGATTGAAATCCAAAAAAGTTATTTACAGATTGTGTAGTTTTTATAAAATCTTCCATGGTTTTAACTTTATATGTAGTAGCAATTGGAATTTGTTTTTTTGGATAATAACTTAATAATGAAAATAAGTTTCTATATTCACTTATTTTAAATACTTTTCTTAATAAATGTTGAACATAAACTGATAATACAATTGCATGATCTGGAGCTAAAGTTTTAAAATGAATATAAGGTATTGAGGTAATGTTAGATAATATTGGATAAACAAATGAATCACACATAGGTGAAATGTATTCTATTTTGGATAGTCTATTTTGAAAATCAACTATTGACTTATCAGCTGCATTATCATGATTTGCAGGAAATAATAATATTGAAGATCTTTCTAAATTATCATATATTTGCTCAAATGCGATACCTTTTAATCTTCCAAGAGTATCATTATAAGCATATGTTTTTAAGTTATCAACATTTGAACCATGTATATCTTCAGTGCTTACCGTATCATCATAAACAATTTGACCTTTATACACTGATCTTAAAAACCAGTTAATTGATTCTTGAACAACACTTACAAAATAGATAATTGGATTTTTATCTACTTCACATAATACTAAAATTGAATTCATTATAAAATTAAATATTTCAATAATATGTACATCAATCGTTTTACATTGAATCATTTTAATAAAATCCCACATATATTTATCAGTAAGATTATATCTAAAAGTTTTTGTCTTAATAATATTAAAAATTTTAGTTACTGCTTCACTATTTAAAACTTCTGCTGCTAATTCATTATAAATTTTTCTATGTAATCTTTGATCTAATTTTAAATTGCTATTAAATATTAAGGAGTATACTTTTAAATAACAAGATAATCTTATAATTTTTTCAATTTCTTCTTTATTAAATAATATGCTAGTTTTTTTCGCTTTACTTTCATCAACAAATTGAGAGTAATCTATGTTTATTTCTTTTAAGTATTGATTAACAAAATTTTTAAGATTTTCTATATTTTTTTCAATTATTGGATATCTTTCTATTTCAGTTGCATATTCTTCCAAAAAAGTTTTAAACCATTCGTCAAAACCTTGACAAGTTTTAGAGATATTTTCAATAAAATTAGTAACAATAAAATATTTATTTGTAATTGTACTTGAGTTTAAAGTGATTTCTAAAAATTTTTCTTCATCTGCAAAAATTTCTAAATTTTTACCTGAAAGATTAAATCTAATCATTAATAATCCTTTCTTAATCCTTTTTTAACATTTCAAGAGCTCCATTAATTTTTAAAATATTCCTATCAAAAAAATCTTTTCCAGATGATAAAACTTTGGATAAATCATAATCTATTGTGCTCCCACCGTCATCTTTTTGTGAATTACAATTTCTTGTTTTTGAATCAACTAAATTTGTAAATGTAATTCTATTAATTCTCATGTTATCCCTCCAAAATAAATAATTCCTATTTCTTTATAATAAATATATGTAGAAGAATTAACTATAACTAAAAAAAAGGAGTTATACCTTTTAAGAAAGAAGTTCCTGCTGCAACACTATCATCAATTTTTGACATCATTCCATCAACCTGATTATTTACTTGTTCTATCGCTTGAATCTGTGCACTTCCAATTCCTTGAGATTCTAATAATGCTGTAGTATCTAATTCTCCATTTCCTTTAAAATTATATTTTGATAGAAAACCTTGTAATCTTGCAGCTCTTGCAGTTATATCTTTTCCGCAAATAGCACTTATACAATCTAAAATTTTTAGTGATTCTGGAGTTATTATATCAACTTTTGCTGTTTTTGCTTGATCTTTCAAAGCGTCAACTAAATTTGAAGCACTAAATTCAGAAGGAATTCCTGATGCTAATGTACTTAAAAGTTGACTTGAGTTTGACTTAATTTCATTTTTAAAAGCTCTAGATAAAGTTGATGGTTGTGAAAGCATTGCATCATTTTTAGTAAATGAACACGCATTAATCAAATCAACTAGTTCATCATATTCATCTAAAGGAGGAATAAGATTGTCTGTATTCTTTGCAATATTTTGTGAAAATTTATCTAAAGCTTCTTGCGGAGACCAACCTAATATACCTGCTAATCCAATTGTTAATGATCGTAATTTATCATCTAATTTACTTTCAACTGCAGATAATTGATCCATTCTATTATCAAATTCATCTGTTAATTTAGAACAAAAACCATTCTTTATTATACTCATTTAAAAACTTCTCCTTTCTATCTATCACCGTTTGGATCTGGATCACCTGCATCATCTGCTGGTGATGCTGAACCTGTCATTTCATTTACTCCAACACCATCTAAATTTATTAAACCTGATGCTAAATTATTAATAGTTCCTCCAGATTGAGTATTTGAATTACCTCCAGCTTTTGAATTTACAGTTCCTCCAGCTTGAAGATTAATGTTACCTCCAGTTTTAAAATTAATACTATCTGTAGCCGACATAAATATTCCACCGTTTGATTTTACATTTACATCTCCATTAACTAAAACATGTAATTTCTGATTTTCTATATCAAAATTTATATAATCACCCTTATAAGTTTTAACTAAAATTTTTTCTTTTCCATCTCTTTCGTCAATTAAAAATGTAGTTTGATTATCAAGAATTGTATAAACAGAATCTGTATCACCACTTGGAGGATCTTTCAACTGCCTTTTCTTACCAGTAATTTCAACTCTTTCATCATCAGGATCATCAGATATTACAATTGTTCTTCCAGAATGACTTTTGAATATTACCCATTTATTTTCCGGATTACTCCCTACTTGACATTCCGGTAAAATTTTTGTATTTTGTAAGTTTAATCCACCTAGATAAAATGGACGGTTGGGATTCCCATTTTCAAAAAAACACCATACATAGGAACCTTTTGGAGGGATATAACAAGAACCAGAATATTGATGTTCATCATCACCATCAGAGTTTAAACCAGATATTGGATTGTTAGCAGCAAGAGCCCATATTCCCTTATCTTGTGAAACTTTAGGCATGAGTTCTGGAATCCAAATTAAAACTCTTCCAAACATTTGAGGGTCTTTATTATCAACTACAAGAGCTCGATGAAATCCTGAGAGTTTTTCCTTCCCTTCAATATTCATTAACTTTCCTCTATTTAAAAGCTATCTTAGAAATTTCAATTACTCTATTAAAACTATCCTCATTATATTTTGATATAAAAGTACTAACCAAACTTGATCCTTTCATACTGATGCACATCATAATACAAATAAACCTAGATAAATCCTCAAGAGCAGGTAAAAAATTTAAACCAAAAATTCTAAAAAATTTATTTGTAAATGCATATTTATCTATTCCTGGCATAACACCTAGATTAGATAATGATTTTATAAAATCTTCAATATTAGAAAAATCATATGTATTTAAATCTTTTTCTATTTCATTAAAATTAAATGAAGTTACACTAGAAGCCATTTTATAAGATTTTCTTCCGGTAATACCAAAAAACGAAGATAATATATAACAATTAACTAAAAAATTTAATTTTGTTATGTTTGTTGAATAAGCTCCCAATAACCCATATGTTTTTCCAAATAATCCCATCAAGACACTTAAGAAAAAATTAGAAATTGGAATAAAATAAGAATTTTTAACTTTTACTTTATTCGTTACTAAATTTGAAAATAATATACCATATATCATTTGGGTATATAAATTCTTTGGATCTGGTTCAACTGAATAAATATCATCAATGTTAAATGGCGATATATTTAAAACTATTTGTTTTGTTGGAAGATTATAAGAAGTATATAAATTATAATCCGGAATATTTACAACAGCTATTGATTTTCTCTTTTCTAAATCAGTAATTAAATTAAAAA